>ENA-ORCP01000657-ORCP01000657.1-human-gut-metagenome-genome-assembly--contig:-NODE-657-length-30700-cov-11.564347_pt1 | contig 30700 bp, 27 predicted proteins | sample MGYA00242990_ERZ507991 | MGnify/ENA primary metagenome ERZ507991 (study PRJEB26167, sample SAMN06115496) | human gut metagenome | host: Homo sapiens | place: China:Henan | collected 2015-05-07... | reverse complement strand
AATCAACGGTGCGAAAAAAGATTTAGAAACGAGAAAAAAAGAAGTAAAATTGTTAATAAACCCTCATATCTGACTCACCCTACAGTGAAAATCATTAATTTTGAGGCTTTAAACTCCAAAAGCATAATTATGAAAAGAAACTCTATGTTCATACTGTCAGCTTTCATCCTGTTTTCTGCTTTCTCCTGCGGAACAAACGGCAGCTAGACCAATTCGACCGCCATCACCGAGAAAAAGGTAATTGTCCAAGTGCCCCAATTTGACGCAGACAGTGCTTACAAGTACATACAGGCGCAAGTCGACTTCGGACCGCGCACACCAAATTCTAAAGGTCATGTTGCCTGTGGAGACTACCTGGCCGCCAAACTGGCCGAACATGGAGCCAAAGTGATCAGCCAAAACGCTGAATTACCCGCATACGACGGTACACTGCTGAAAGCACGCAACATCATAGGATCTTTTAAGCCCGAAAGCAAAAAACGCATCGCACTCTTTGCGCATTGGGATACCCGTCCATGGGCCGACAATGATCCGAATGAAAAGAATCATCACACACCGATACTGGGCGCCAATGATGGAGCAAGCGGAGTGGGTGTATTACTCGAAATTGCCCGCCAGATCAATCAACAGCAACCGGAACTGGGAATCGACATCATCTTTCTGGATGCGGAAGATTACGGAGCACCTCAGTTTTATACAGGCGAACATCGGGAAGACCAGTGGTGTCTCGGCGCACAATATTGGGCACGAACCCCGCACGTAGATGGCTATAATGCCCGCTTCGGAATTTTACTCGATATGGTGGGCGGCAAAGATGCTACTTTCTTTAAAGAAGTATATTCCGAGAAATATGCCAAAGGTATCAACAAGAAGGTATGGAAAAAGGCTAACGACGCCGGATACGGACGTTACTTTATTAACGAAGTAGGCGGTCAGATCACTGACGATCATCTGTTTATCAATCGCTTGGCAGGTATCCCGACTATCGACATCATTCCAAACGACGAAAATTGTGAACTGTCCAGCTTCGGACCGACCTGGCACACCGTGAATGACAATATGGATGCCATCGACCGCTCTACACTCAAAGCTGTGGGACAAACGGTACTGGAAGTTATTTATAACGAGAAATAATTATTTATCATGTCAATCAACGAATTACAAGACGAAGTCGTTGCTGAATTCAGCGACTTTGACGACTGGATGGATCGCTACCAGTTACTTATCGACTTAGGAAACGAGCAGGAACCGCTCGACGAGAAATATAAAACGGAACAGAATCTGATTGAAGGTTGCCAAAGCCGTGTATGGCTTCAGGCAGACGAAGTAGACGGGAAAATTATCTTTAAAGCAGAAAGCGATGCACTGATCGTGAAAGGCATCATAGCACTGTTGATTAAAGTCGTATCGGGACATACACCCGACGAGATTCTTAATTCGGAACTCTACTTTATCGACAGAATCGGTCTGAAGGACCACCTATCCCCCACACGTAGCAACGGATTGTTGTCGATGGTCAAACAAATGCGGATGTATGCACTCGCATTCAAAGCCAAAGAGGCCAAAGGCTAAATCTCCAGATAAGGATGTGTCAGGACTCGTATTCACCACAGATCACACCGATTTACACAGATAGATATTACTGGTTATCAGCAGATTAAAATCATCCTGTGTTAATATCTGCGTAATCTGTGGTGAATTATGACGTACCTCCATCTTCTTCATCCACCTGATACTCCAGAATATCCCCCGGCTGGCAATCTAGCACTCTACAGATCGCCTCAAGGGTAGAGAAACGAATCGCTTTGGCCTTTCCCGTTTTCAGGATAGAAAGGTTGGCAGGCGTAATGTCAATCTTCTCTGCCAACTCCCCCAAAGATATTTTTCTTCGGGCCATCATTATGTCAAGGTTTACTATTATAGCCATAATTCTATTAATTTTTCAATATTCGGATTCAGATAGTAAGATCTTGTTCTTCTTTCATCTTCAACCCGATGGCGAATACCTCGCCTACAATTAGTGAAACCAGTCCCAGAATGACCAGCATCACAGAATCTATGCTTGTCTCCATAGAATATCCGGACAACGAGAAGACTGAAGACAACTCATAATCATTCATCAGGGCCGGCACTGCCTCACTTATAAAGTTCAGCAACAAGGCGACTCCCAACCATCGCAACCGACGGACATTCTTCCAATTAAAAATATCCGATTTATTGATAGCTACAATCAGCTGAATAAAAAGCACTGTTGACGCAATGATGGCAAAAACAGCCAGAAGCCCGGAAATCACCTGGGCAACCATCATCCAGGTACTCCTGTCGACTTTTACATTCGTAACCATCTGTGTATAGGCAACGGGGACATAAGAGCCGGCCTTCGAATCCGCAGTGGAACATTTCTTCCGCCACACCTTCCAGACCGGGAGCATAAGGGTCGTATAAACAGAATCTTTAAAGGACGAAAAATCCTTGGGCATCAGTGTGGCAATCCGAAAGTTGATAGCCTGCTCTACACTTTGATTACCGGAATGACTTATCTTCATCCCTTCGGAAAAGCCATGACCGAAATCACGCCCCATATTAAACACCGAATAACAGAATACCAGAAAAACCAGTAAACATAGTATGTTCAATCTTCTTTTCATATTATGACTTATTATTCAATCTTTATCGTTTATTTTCATTCATCTTTCCGCCACGTTCCCGGAACCGTAACCTGCTTTATCCGAAGAAAACAGCCTACGAACACCATAGCCGCCACTGCTATCAATAGATAATAGGGAGTCGTACCCGTCACATCCCTGATTGTATCTGCATCGGGATAGGTCAGACTCAGCATGACAGAAATACTGTTGTTCACAATGTGTATCAGGATACAAGGAATCAGACTTCGTGTCCGATAATAAACCCATGCCAGCAAAAGGCCTCCAAAGAAGGCTGCAACTATCTGAGCCGGATTCAAATGAAATACTCCGAAAAGCAGTGCCGAAAGGAAGATGGCTTTCCGGGGAGAATAGCGTTCAAGCAATGCCTTAGTGGCACCACCACGGAACAGAAGTTCCTCAAGAATCGGCCCCAACAAAGTAATGGCCACAATGCCTAACCAACCGGACTGGAGAGCGTCGAACTGCTGTTCCAGAATATCAGGTACCCAAGATAAGACGGCAGTCAACAGATCCATCAGGACAGTCATCGACAAGCCTATCAGAAACGTTATGATCAGAAATGGAAATGAAATGAATGACCAACTTGTCTTGTCTTTGGGTATATAGTGTGCTTTCCATAAATAAAAAAACATCACTGCCATGGAAAGCAGCATCGAAGGAGCCAATGTCAACTCCGAAACCCGGGTGGCATCTACGCTCCCACCATTCATACGGGCAATGATAGTAAAAGGAATACCGATCAGCCCACCGCAAATAAGCTGGATTCCCAGATAAATCAGAATTAATTTGATCGCCGTTTTCATTCAGTCTTTTGTTTTAAATATGTACAAAGATAACGGTTTTAATTGACTACCGCTTCGGTAGAAGAGCTATTTGTATGGTGACCATGCAAAACTGAACTACATACAAACAAAGCTAACATGGAGATGGATACTACCAACATCGTAATGCTCATCAATGACTTTCTCATAAAACTTACTTTGAAGATTCGTTATGTTATTCAATAATAATTTATCGTTTTTCGATATGCAAAGATTCATATTAATTTTCACCTAAACAAGTAATTCGATAATTATTTATCGATAAACAATAAATATAGAATGTTTTTCGATATTTGTAGAGGATAAACGCTGATATAAAGAAGCCTCAAAGAACCAGCGTCAGGGAGAGTATATCCATTTGATAGCGTATTACACCTTTAGACGTCACTCTGACACTATTCATCCTAATCTACTGACACGCACTAAAACACAAATCATCAAACAGGAAGAAGAAAATGCATACAAGACGCATATAACATGCAATAAGATGCAACATCGACCGAAGATTTCCAATAAATATGCATGATATCTTTAGAAGAGAGGTCACATACCATTAAAAGAAAGACATCATTGGGTTAAAACAAAAGCTTCATTAGTTCAAAACTTCACCTGCATGAAGCCGGAAGAGAGACAAAAGAGGACATTTACATGCCTGCAATCATTTTTCAGCACGCATAGAATGATCAGGGAGAGAATAACGATTTGCACCTTAAAACAGAATATTCTGCAAATTAAAGAACACAGAACAGGCTCAAAACAGAACAAGAGACATGTATTATCCGCAATCAGGATGACTATCTGAAAAGCCGAATTCACAAAATAAGCTCCTATTTAAGAGCCGGGACGAACCGGACTTTTTGAATCCGGCCATTGACAGTCTCTTCCGGAAGCCACGAACTAGTGATGAGTTGCTTCGAACCAAGACCGAGGAGTACGCCGGAAGGTTTGAAAGTCACCTCATTGCCGACCGTTGTGTTAAAAGCGACATCGGCTTGAATAGGAAGAAACCTCAAACTGTTCCTTGTGTAATTGCCTCCGATTTTTGGTCTGATGAAGACGCTTTCTTGAGAAGCTTCCGTCGCCGGCCTAGATACCAATCCGTGCCAACTTTCAGAAGATTGAAGGAAAGGAACGACATGGTTCAATCCGATCGAAGTACCGCCTGCCGGAATAGAAAAAACAAGATTTCCGATCTTCCTCTCTAAATAGCTCGAAGAAAGGGCCTCTACTTCGTTACGTGAGTTTTCGAGAAAAGAAAGAAAAGCGCGTTCCGAGTGAATCTTGACGCCGTATAGATTAAGTAATTTGTTCATATTTCGCCTTTAAAGAACGCAACGACACTTCGAAATGTCGAAACGGCGACATTCCGCGTCATTGACTTAAGCGAAATATGAAAATTACGGCATATGTATGAAGAATCTAAATCATCTAACTTTTTAAGTTTGGTTTAAGAAATTCTCTTCTTCAAGATAACAAATTTTGGCGATAAAAAATCTTAGATTTGAAAAAAGGCTGCAGTCACCAAGACTGCAGCCTTTCTCTATATATTTTTGTTTTCGACTAATTCTCTAATCCCGCGCGACGAAACCTCGGAAAAAACGCACGAAATTTGTCGTTCGGTATGGAGAGAATAAAGAGGTTGGAAATGATGAGCGCGGCTCCTATGCACTCCACATAGTTAAACGAAGTTCCCAGAAGCAGAACGCATAAGACCACAGCGGACAAAGGTTCAAAGGAAGCAAGAATCGAAGTTAATGCCGGCGGAATGAATTCGGTGCTCCTCAAATAACACCAAAATGCTCCTACAGTCCCGAATACGACGACAAAAACCGCTGCCACGATTGCCATGGGCGTCCAGTGTCCGCTGATCGCCCAGGGCGGCGTCATGAAGCAAGTCAAAATGCCGCCGACAAACATTCCGAAGCTGACAACTTTGGTCACGCCGATCTTCTGGATCGCTCCTCTCGGCTGAATTGTCGCAAAAGCTCCGACTCCGGCAGAAACGAGTCCCAAAAAATAACCATTGCTGAAAAACTGAGAGAAGTGAAATTGCCTTTTGTGATCAGAAGCGTCACACCCACAAATGCAAAAATGACCGCCAGGATTTCCTTAGGGACAATCTTCTGTCGTTTCACAAGAATATTCCAAAGAATGATGAAGATCGGACCGAAGCCGACCATGATGGCCGCCGTTCCGGCATTACAGGTATGAATTGCCAAAAAGAAGGTGTACTGGATGACAAAGAGGCAAAGTCCGTAGAAACAGACATCACGGCAAACAGCTAAATCTCGGAGAGATCCGAAAAAATTCTTCTCCGTCAGCATACCGAGCACAAGCATCAGAATACCGGCGCCGGCAATTCTTACCGTCGTGAGTTCTTCGGCATTGAAGCCGCAGGCTGTAATCATGTATTGACCGCTGACTGCCATCGTGCCCCAAAAGCAGCCGGCCGCTACCGCCAATACAATTCCCGTCAAAGTTTTTGAACGAAGCATTTTTTGTCTCATGTGGTTTGAGATGAAAAAATGCTAACGAGAGAAAAAATCCTCAAATATCTAAGTTCTAAAAAATGAAACTTAGCAGATCACAATTTAGGTAGAAGTACCATTTGCTCGGGGAGATGAAGTCTTCGGTGCCAAGATTTCCAATCGTTCGGCTCTTGATGAAGTGCTAAATAACGAATGATCCCCATGGCCTCTCGGATTATCGGATCCTTTGAAGAGGATTTTCTGCAGCATATATGAAGAGGCCAAGGTTTCCGATGCCATCCGGGAAGGACAGGCTGGACTGTTCCGTCCAAAAGCTCTTCTGCAATAAAGTTTGGATTCATGTCGATTGCGACGCCCTTTCCTTCGATAAGAAGCTTTTTGCATGCGTCGGAATCACCGTAAAGGATTTTGTGCTCGGGCCCTATTTCATAATTGCAGAATTCGCATTGCAAGATTTGACTAAAAGATTCGTTAGCCGTGTCTCGCATGATGATGGGATGATTAATCAGATCCCCCACTTTTTGATTTCGGCATGACTTTTGAGATACTTTGCCGATGCAACAAGAAAAGAAACGTTGTAACACATCGGAATGGCAACAAGGCCGCGTTCCTCGAGTTTATAGCCAAACCAAGCAATATCGGCTTTTCCTTCCAGAAGCGCCTGCTGTCCGACGTCGGCGCAAAATTCAAGCTGCAGACCGGGATGTTTAATAGGTAAGTTTTGCAGTGCCTCAAAAAAGACCGAACGGTCCATGTTGACCGGAAGACTGATCCTCAAAGATCGACGACTTAGGTCAAAGTTTCCTTTTCGAAGAGCATCCGCTTTCTCTCTTAGAATGCCCCATTGACTGATCAGTCCTTGTGCATCTAGAACAAGGGCCTGCCCCTCTGCAGTCAGCACGGCCGGTTTCTTTGTTCGATCTAAAAGTTGGAAGCCTAATTCGTCTTCCAAAGAAGAAATAAGACGAGAAGCTTTCGGCAATGGAAACGACAAAGCTTCTGCGGCAAGAGCCAGGGAGCCAAGCCTCGATGTTTCGATGAACAACTGCCAAGCACGAATCCGATCTAATTCCATATCACCAGAACAAAAGTCAAAACAACGAAATTTCCTTTTTGGTAGAAAGCCGGAAGGGTCGACCTTTGTTTTGATGACCGACCGTCAAAGCTCGTTCTACCGATTTTACCTTCATGTTTGCATAACAACTCGGAGGAGTTCTTTCGTTCAGGTCATCGACAAGTTCCGCTGTACTTAAAGTTTGGCAGTGTAGGAAAATGAATTAAGTCACTTCATGAGTTAACGAATCGACTCCGGAAAAACCAATTAGCCCGAATGTATTAATGAAGAAATAGTCTCAAAGCGCAGTACCAAAAGGCAGTTGGTTCGAGGTGCGTAGATTAAACTATGAAGTTATTCCATAAATAGAGGACGACGATGACCAAAGGTTTTTACAGCATTATGTTGGCGCAGTTTCTTTCTTCTCTGGCCGACAACGCCCTTCTCATCGCCGCGATCGCTCTGCTGACGACTCTGAATGAGCCGGCTTGGATGACTCCGCTCCTAAAATTGTTCTTTGTCGTGAGCTATGTCATCTTCGCTGCTTGGGTCGGCATCTTCGCAGATTCAATGCCCAAAGGCCGCGTGATGTTTATCACCAACGCGGTAAAAACCGTCGGCTGCATCATCATGCTGTTCGGTACCCATCCTCTTCTTGCTTACGCCATTGTCGGTCTGGGCGCTGCAGCTTACTCGCCTGCAAAATACGGCATTCTTACTGAGCTGCTTCCGCCCGAAAAACTTGTGAAAGCCAATGGCTGGATTGAAGGTCTGACGGTTGCCTCTATTATTTTGGGTACCGGCTTAGGCGGTTTGCTTATTTCTCCGATGGTTGACCATTTTGTTCAAGGTCATCATGTCTTCGGCGTCCATAACGCTGCTCAGGCCGCCATTGCCGTCATGATTTTTGTTTACGCCGCTGCGGCTGCTGTAAACCTTTTAATTCCGGATACCGGCGCCCGCTATCCAAAACAAGACTTCCGCCCGATCCATACGCTTGTTAATTTCGGAAAATCCTGCTCCCTGCTTTGGCACGACAAACTCGGTCAAATTTCGCTTTCCGTGACCACACTGTTCTGGGGCGCCGGCGCCACACTTCAGTTCCTCGTCTTGGCTTGGGCAGACTCCAACCTCGGACTCGACTTATCTAAAGCCGCTATTCTTCAAGGCGTCGTTGCTATCGGCATTGCGATCGGTGCCGTTCTTGCGGCTGCCTACGTCAGTTTAAGAAGGAGCGTTGACGTTCTTCCGATCGGTGTACTGATGGGCTTTTCTGTTGCCGTCATGTCTTTTTATAAAGCTTCCTGGATCCCGGGCGGCTTCGACATCTTCGGCTTCCATATCTCCTTTGCTATTGCGATTGCCTGCTTGCTGTTAGTCAGCGTGGGCATGATGGCCGGTTTCTTCGTCGTTCCGATGAACGCCTTATTACAGCACCGCGGACACGTTCTTATGAGCGCCGGTCGCTCCATTGCTGTTCAAAACTTCAACGAAAACTCTTCCATTCTCGTGATGCTCGGTCTCTACTCCCTGCTCATTAAGTCGGGTCTCGGAACCGTCACCATCATGGTGCTCTTCGGATGCTTTGTCGGCTGCTCGATGCTGGCGGTGATTTTCAAGCATCACCACAATCAATCCAAAGAAGACTCGCTCCATTTGATCGGTGAAGACAAGCGCCATTGAGGATCTGTTCTGACTTCTCAATAATCGCGGTCTGCGTCATAATTGACAGATTGATTTCAAACAGACACGACAACAATGAAGTCTTTAACCGTTACACCTTTTATCCGAGACTCTTTTGAGAATTATCAAAAGAGCGCCTGCGGCATCACTCTGGATATCGGGCGGCAAAGAATTAACCAGAAGGAGCTCATTTCTCTTATTGACTTTGTCAAAGAGAAAAAGATGATCGAATCCTTTAACGAAATGCGTAAAGGAAAGATCGTTAACGCCAGCGAGCATCGCTCTGCCCTTCACACCTCTTTGCGCGACCCTTCTCCGGATGCCCCTCATGCCGCAGAAGTTCACCAGACACTCGAAGCTTTCTGTAAGTTTGCTGAAGATGTCCGCAACTGGAAATGGCGCGGCTGTTCAGGCGACCGAATCACCGATGTCATCAATATCGGAATCGGCGGCTCCGACATGGGTCCGAAATGCGTTTACAACGCACTTCGTCCCAATAAACCGGAAATCAAACTTCACTTTCTCGCTTCTGCCGACGGCGTGATCTTTGATCGAATCACTTCCGTTTTGGATCCTTTTTCCACGCTGATTGTCATCTCTTCCAAGAGCTTTAAGACTCAGGAAACGAGAGCCAATACCATGGAAATTTTGGATTGGCTGAAGAAAGCCGGTATTCCTGAAAAAGACTTCAAACATCACGTGGTTGTCGTCTCCGCAAAACCGGATGCCGCTGAACAGTTCGGACTTCCGAAAGAAAACTTCTTCCCTATCTGGGATTGGGTCGGCGGCCGCTTCTCTGTTTGGGGTGCGATCGGTTTACCCGTTGCGATCGCTTTAGGTGCAGATACATTCAAAAGATTCCTGGCCGGCGCCCATGCAATGGACCAGCACGCTTCGATCGCTCCGCTGCAGAACAATCTGCCGGCGCTCATGGCGATGTTTGCTTACTGGAATTCGGAAAAACTCGACGTTTCCTCTTACTGTTTCCTTCCCTATGACGAACGCCTTCGTGTCATGGTGGACTGGCTCCAGCAGCTGGAAATGGAGAGCTTAGGTAAGAGTACGGCTGCCGACGGAACGCCGGTGATCGGGAAAACCTCTCTGGCGGTTTGGGGCGGACACGGGAACGAATCTCAGCATTCTTTCTACCAGTTCTTGCGCGAAGGTACGGCAAAGAACGCTATTGACGTTTTCTGGTGCGAGAAACCGGGCCACGCGCACAAAGAACTGCACCGCGTCTTAATGGCCAACGCCAAAGCTCAGACGGAAGCTCTTGTGACCAGAGATCCGAAGAGCAAGTACTTCAATGTGGTTTCCACCGTTTCCATTGAAGAACTCACGCCTGAAACATTAGGCGCTTTAATGGCGATGTATGAGCATAAGACCACAATGCTCGGAACGCTTTTCGGCATTAACGCCTTTGACCAGCCCGGCGTTGAACTCGGTAAGAAACTGGCCAACGAAGCCTATAAGAAAATTTCTTAGTCGATACTCTGATTAAGCGGAAGGCCGAACCTTTGATGGATTCGGCCTTTTGTTTATTCCACAAAAACGGATGCCTCTAAAGGGAGAAATAGTATTGCTTCAGACGGGAGGAAATAAGTTCCCTGCGTTTTTGAAGAAATTCTTCGTAGTTGCTTTCATCCATTTCTACCGTTTCAAAAGGAATACAGTTTTCCTCTAAATTCTTTTTGAAATCTGCAATATCCGTAATTCCTCCGTAGAGGCACTGTCCTCCTTCGCATTGAACATTAAGGACATAGCCAAGATAGTCATCCGGCGCTTTCTTTCCAATCTTTATATTAATTTCAGACTGAACGTAAGCGTAATTCGCCACTTGGTTATATTGCCCTTTTCCTAAGCCACCCTGTTTTAGATATTCTTTAGGAAAGACGTGATGAACGTCCCCTCTTTGTTCAATCAAATCCTTTACGAGAATATCTTTGGAAAGAAAGCCTCGGGCTCCGTTCTTACATTGAGCTGCTAAGAAGAGGTTAAAGACAGGGTTGTTTGCGTACGAAGACCTGAGTTTCTGAGGCAGAGCAACACTCCAGAATGACTCGGAGAGATTAACTTCTTCCTCGTCTGCTAGAACCTCTTCAATGGGACAGTCCTCAACGGCTTTAATGTCAGAGTCGAAGCGCGTTTCTGCACTTCCGCTATATCGGCTGGTAAGGATCGACAGGACTAACCAGCGGCGGACGAATTTTTCGATCTTCTCCGGAGAATAGTTCAAACTGCGCAATTTCAAGTACAGTGCGTAAGCAAAATTTAGCGCGTTGTCTGAAGTTATCAGTTTGGAATGGCAAAAGCCTGCAGAGCTAATAATCATGAGGAAGCGTTTGAAATTCGTTTCATTAACGAAATCCAAAACCGCAGCCTTTAAGATCTTATAAGTGTTCTCTTCAATGCTTTGCTCAAACTCTCTGGTTTCGAAGTTTCGTCCGGAAAGCAGGCTCACCAAGTCACCTAATTTTCCACGGCTGAAACCATAGAGGAATGCAACGCGAATAATATCTGTGTAATCAGGATCGTAAATATCCTCATTCTCATTTTTTAGCCAAGCAACTGCCGGAAAATATTCGGAGTCAACAAATTCCTTATCGTTAGCCTTGAGGGACGAGAAGAATTCCGGTTTGACTGAAAGATGGCTGAAATGATCAATACATTTTCTGAGAAGGTTTCCGCCGTAAGTTTCATTGGCTGCTATTTTTGACATCACAAAGTCTGCCTGACTTAGCGGTACTCCCTGGCTGTTGATTCTGATAAAAATCGAGGTTACGGCGTCGATATCTAAAGATCCGTTTAGCTGAATGACACCAACTTGTCTGTTTTTGATCGCTTTCAGCGCCTCCAAGACATCTTCTATCTCATCCTGATCCAAATCAGGGTTTGATGAGCAATACTCCTCTCTAACCTCTCTTAGCCTCTTTTGTCCGCTTAAAAACGGCGCTATATCCGAGATCCAAGTGACATCCTTCTGAATTGCAGGATTGCTTACCTCAAATTTCCGTTCTTTTGGATTGAAAGCGATCTTGATATGGACGTCCTCATATTCTGTATTCTTGACAGCTTTACCAAGAATTGCCGCCGTCAACGCCGTAATTCTCTGCTGCCCATCTATCAGGACCTTCTTGCCGCTGGAACTCTTGCCGTCCTTTAATTTCATATCTGGATTCTGCCAGGTAACGATATAGCCGACCGGATAGCCTCTATAAAGACTGTCAATGAGGTCTCTAACCTTTGATGCGTTCCAAACGAAGGGTCTTTGGATTTCCGGTATCGCTATCTCTTTATTTTCTACGTAGGTAAGTAGCGCGGAAATCAAAAATGATTGACTGAGTATTGCTGTTCAATATCCATAATTTTCCTTGGTACAGAGCTCCATCCTAAAAACTGAAAGAAATCAAAACGAAAGCTCACATTATCTTTTTTACCTATTCTAAGTTTACAATTTTTTTACAATGACCGACGGAAGAAGAATGCCGCAAACGGCAGCGTAACAACAGCGGTGACAAGCATCGGAATAATCTGTCCCCAAAGTTCGGAGATAGATAAGTTTTCCAGATACACGCCGTGAACGTACTCCAGAGCAAATCTCAAGGGATCAACATAGGTCAGAATCTGCAGAATCTCCGGCATGTTGTAAACCGGAGTGACCAAACCGGAAAGAATCACCATCGGAACAATCAGCACAAACGAGAAAATCATCGCCTGCTGCATGGTCTGAGAAATTGAAGAGATCGCCAAGCCTGTTCCCACCGTTGATAACGTAAAGATAAAAATACCGAAATACAGCGGCAGCAGCATCCCGCGCATCGGAATATTAAACCAGAAGACCGCAAAAAGAACCACGATAAAGGTCTGCGCGATACCGATCACAATCGGAGGCGTTGCTTTCGCCAAAAGAATCTCAAACGGTCTGTAGGGCGAAACCAGCAACTGGTCAAACGTTCCGTGCTCTCGCTCTCGAGCGACCGACAAGGCCGACAGCATAAGCACCTGAATAAAACTTAAGGTACCAATGAGCGCTGTCACAATGTTCCACTGGGTCTGCAGATTCGGGTTGTACCAGGCCCGCGTCTCGATATCAATGCCTTCGGGAACACCGACATAACGGTGATTAAATTCTTGAATGATCGTAGAAAGTTCAGCTGCCGCCAGCCCTGCTGTCGTAGAGTTCCTGCCGTCAGTAATAATCTGCACCGGACCTTGTTTGCCCTGTGCGAGCTTGGAATCAAAATCCGACTGAATATGAACGATGGCAAGCGAATCACGAGGATTCAGTTCGTCCTTCATCTGAGAAGCATTGTCCAAATATCGGCGTATGTAAAAAGTCGGAGAAGCGCCGATTTGCGATACAAGCTGCTGCGAAAACCTTCCGTGAGACTCATTCAAAACGGCAATCGGAGCATGGTTTAAATCGAAGGTTGCGGTGTAGCCGAACAGAAAAATCTGAATGATCAGCGGCACGACCAAAATAAATCGAGAAGCAGGATCGATAAAGTACGTGAGAAATTCCTTCACGAACAGATTACTGAACCATCTTAGCCATTCACCAAAAGTCATTTCTTCTCCAACGTCTTCTTAAGTGTTCTTGTCACAAAGAAGAAAAACATAAAGGCGTAAGCAGCAAGAATCGCCGTGTCTTTGATCACCGTTTGCGCGTCCGTTCCCGAAAGGAATGAAGCTCGAATCAGTTCCATGAAGTAAGTCGGCGGAAGTACGTAAGAAACCGCCGCGATGGCTTCCGGTACGTTTCGCAAGTCAAAGACGAAGCCGCTCAGCATCACGCACGGCAGGAAACTGATCAGAATCACAAGCTGGGAAGCCAGGAACTGATTCTTTGTCAGCCCCGAAATCCAAAGCCCTGCCCCTAGTGCCGTTAAAAGATAAATGCACGAAGATCCGATAATGACAGCCAATGAGCCCTGGATCGGTACCTCAAAAATGAATCGTGCCGCAAAAAGACAAAGGAACAAGCCGCCCATACCGACAATGAAATATGGAATGACCTTAGAGAGCAGAATCTCGGAAGGCTTAACCGGCGTCGAAAACAGCATCTCCATAGTACCGCGCTCCCACTCTCGAGCAATCACAAGCGCAGTAAGGAATGCACCAACAATTGTAATCACAACGACCACAAGCCCGGGCACGAAGTACCAGGTCGAAGAATTTGCGGCGTTAAACCAAAGACGAACAACCGGTACGGCGCCCTTATCCGATGAATAGCCTAATTTACCGAGACTGATTTGGACCGACTGCTGGATGTAGCGTTCAAGCGATGAGGCGCTCACGGTGTCCACACCGTGCACGATGAGCTGAAGCTTGCCTTTGCCGACTTGAAATTGTCCTGCAAAGTTGCTCGGAATCACAACGATACCCTTGACGGTCTTCTTTCTCATCAGCCCTTCGGCTTCTTTGATGTTGCCGCAGTTAATCGGTGTGAGGTACGGCGACCCCTTAAATCCTTGCTCAATAGCGTAAGAAACATTGCCCGGCGCCTGGTTGATCACTGCGATCGGCGTATTGCCTAAGTCCAAAGACAGGCCGCTGCCGAAAATAAAGATCAAAACCAGCGGAAGCACTAGCCCCACGGCAAAAGAGCTCGGGTCTCGAACGAGCTGGCACCACTCTTTAATCGTCAGAGCGCGTAGACGGCGAAGAAAATCGGACTTAATCATCTGCAATCCCTGCCTTTTTACCGTAAGCCCTCACAATCTTGATGAAGGCTTCGTTCATACTCGCCGTCTCCGGCAGCCCGGCGGCTTCTTTAACCTCTTTAGGGCTTCCGATCGCAAGCATATGGCCGCGATCCTGAATGGCAATGCGCGTGCAGTACTCTGCTTCTTCCATGAAGTGGGTCGTCACAATAATGGCTTTGCCCTCGTCGGCAAGTTTGTTAATGCTTCGCCAGAACACTCTTCGCGCAAGCGGGTCAATCGAACTTGTCGGCTCATCAAGGAACAAAATACCCGGATCATGCATCAGAGCGGCAGCCATCGAAAGACGCTTTTTATAGCCGTCGTTCAAGCCGCCTGCTTTCTTGCCGAGCAAACCTGTCAGACCGAAACGCCTGACAACCGCATCCATAGCCGTCTTTAACTTGTCTCCGAATAATCCGTACGCACCGCCGTAAAACTTCAAATTAAATCCCACAGAGAAAATGCTGTACAAGGAGAAAAACTGAGCCACATAACCAACCGTTCGTCGCGCCGAAGCTCGAGCCGTTCGAAGGTCATACCCTGCCACTTCAACCTTTCCGGAAGTCGCCGGAATCAGACCGCAAAGAATGCGGAATGTGGTGGTTTTGCCGGCACCGTTCGGCCCCAGCAATCCGAAGATTTCTCCGCGTGTGACGCTAAACGATGTGTCATCGACCGCTGTAAAGTCCCCGAATTTCTTAACCAGGTTCTCAACCACAATCACAGGTTTGCTGTCATCACCTTTCGTATTCCGGACTTCGACGTTTTCCCCGAAATCTTTCTGTGGTTTATCCGCCGCAATCAGAAGAGACATAAAAGCATCTTCCAGTCTCGGAGGCAGCGGGCTTAGAGACGGAACACCGAGTTCCTTTGCAGCTTCTTTCAGATCGGCATCTTTCGACAACAGCACTCGGACCCCGTCTCCTGACGGCGTGGAATCAAGAACAAGAGAAGCTTGGGAAGCGGCGTCGAGCATTTGGCGCGCCGTTCTGCCCTCGGATTGAGCAAAATAAACTCGATCTTTATAAGGCTCCGTCAGCATCTCGGGCGTACCCTTTGCCAAAATCACGCCTTTATTGATGATGTAGACGTCATGACACATGGCCGCTTCTTCCAGATAAGCAGTGCTCACGAGAACACTCATACCTTTCTGAGCGACCGCAGTTTTAAGAATCTTCCAGAGTTCCTGACGAGAAACCGGGTCAACACCTGCAGTCGGTTCATCCAAAATCAATAAATCCGGGTCGTGAATCAGGGCGCAGGCCAGTGCGAGCTTTTGTTTCATACCGCCGGAGAGCCGTCCGGCCAACCGGTCGGTAAATGGTGCAAGCCCGGTCATCGCGAAGAGCTGATCATATTTTTCTTTTCGCTCGTCCTCAGGAACCCCCTGAAGGTTGGCAAAAAGGTCCATATTCTCTTTAATGCTCAAGTCCTGATAAAGCCCGAACCGCTGCGGCATATAAGCGATTCGCTCTTGAATCGCTTCTGAATCCGTCACGGTGTTCATACCGAACACTTCCAACTCGCCGGAGGTCGGAGTCAGAAGCCCGCAGACCAATCGCATAAAAGTCGTCTTACCGGCGCCGTCCGGACCGACCAAAGCAACGAGCCCTCCCTTCGGTACCGTTAAATCAATACCGTTGAGCGCAATCGAATCAAGTGCCGGATTCTTCTTATCAACAAAAACTTTTTTAAGCGATTTTGCGAAGACGGCCGGAACGTTGTTGTTCTCTGCCATCAGCCGTCCTTATTTAAAGCCCACGGTTGCCGGCATACCCAGTCTCAAACGATTGTCTTTGTCGTCAACCAAAATTCTGACTTCGTAAACAAGGTTAGTGCGCAAATCCGGCGTCTGAACGGTCTTAGGCGTGAATTCGGCTACAGAAGAAATGAAGCCGACATGACCGGGAATTTTGTCATTCGGATAGGCGTCAATCGTCACGTAGGCTTCCTGACCCGGTTTGATCTTGCCGAGATTGACTTCGTTGACGTAGGCCCTAACCCATTTAGGCGAGTTAATCGCCAAAGCCAAAACCGGCACCTGAGCGTTTGCCATGTCGCCGGGCTGCAGAAGTCTGGAACGAACCGTTGTATCGAGCGGGGCATAAAGCGTACTCTGCTTTAATTTCAACTCCAGCTGATCGACCTGAGCTTTGGTCTGCTGCCATTGCGCATAGCCTCTGGCGACGTCTTCGGCTCGCGGACCGATCTTGGCTAATTCCAAAGACTTCTCTGCGGAAAGCAGTTCGTTCTTAGCAACTTGCAGCTGGCTGCTCTGTGTATCCAAGGCCTGTTTGCTCACGCCCTGCCCTCGGGTAGATTTATAAATGCCGTCCACGCGTTCAAAATCTTTCTGGGCCAGATGCAAACGAGACTGCGCTACTAACACAGCGGCTTCAGCCTTGGCAATATCTTCAGGACGAGTACCGTTCTTCAATGCTAAATAGGTCTGATAAGCAGCTTGTTCGGCTGCTTTAGCCTGTTCAATTTCAATCTTAAGCGTGTCGGTTTCCTGTTCGGCAACCGGTTCTCCCGCCTTAACGACGTCGCCTTCTTCGACCAAAATCGACTTAATACGTTCCGGCCAAAGGAAAGCCAGATTTACTTGGCGGATATCGACATTGCCGTAAAGCTCTAAATTCTTGGGTGTGGACTCATATCGGTAGTACATCCAGCCGCCTGTTGCCGCAGCAATAGCAAGAACGGATACGGCGATCACAGCTTTTAACTTCATTTTTATCTCTTTCTGTTTTTTCAGAGGCCTCAGTCGGCCTTCTGACTCATCCCACGGCGGCTTTTAACCGGCCACCCCTCAATTTGTTTCTTAATTGGTTTCCTCACTAGACCTTTGGAGCGAACATTCTATAGGTCCTTCTCCATAGTTTGCCCATCCTGAGAACCCTGCTCGGCGGGGATAGTAGCAATCTCCTGCCCTTCCCACAAATGACCAAAAATCTCCCAGAAATCTTCGATTTCCTGCTCCGAGATTTCTTTGTCGCCGTAAACCAGCGTTCTGAATTTCTCTCCGCGCCAGGTCTTCAGCGGGCCGATTTCTTTGAATCCGTTGCGATGGTAAAAACACAAGCGTTTAACACGTGCCGCTCTGTCCTTGCAGCCGGGATAAATGCCCTCGCAGTCTAAGAAGACGGTCGCACCACGGGCATTTTTAATGACGGCAGACAAGATGTCGCTGCCGATGCCTTTTCCTCGTTTATCTTCATCGACCGCAAGATAAAAGAGGTAGTAATACTTGTCTTTTCTGAGCGTGCAGAAAAAAGCAACCACGTCTTCTTCATCGCTCAGCGCAAAGATTTCGACGCCGTCGGAAACGGAGTTAAAGAAAGGTTCGAGAGAAACTCGCTCAAAGAGCGGAAAAGACTTTATATAGATCCGCTGAACTTTCGCTTTCAGAGGACTGTCTTCAGTAACTTTCTCAATCTTGAGCTCAGCCATTGGTTAGCATCCTTATTTTTTCTATGCTCTCAATCTTATGTCACGGAAGTGTCATAAAGGCTGTAGTCTGCCCAACTAGAGGAGGAACAAATTCTGCGTCATGCAGAATCCTGATGAGTATGCGGCACCCCTCCGTAAAAGTGCGTGTGCCAGTGCTCATGCATTTCGGGCTTGGCAATCGATTCAATTCTGCAGTTTCGGATCGTCGCGAATTTGGTACACGTTGAGGACAGCATCTCGGGATCGTGGCTAATGATGATTTTGGCGGCATCGATCTTATTAATCTCTTCGATCAGTCTTTGCTTACTGTCAATGTCGAGTCCGTTCGTGGGTTCATCTAAGAGCAGCACCTGCGGTTTCATAGAAAGAACGCATGCAAGCGTGACAAGTTTTTTTTGTCCGCCCGATAATTCGTAGCTCAACGCATCTTTAAGTTCAAGGATGCCCAACGTTGACAAAGCCTCTTCGGAGACTTTTCTCGCTTCCTCTTCGCTTAAACCTTGGTTGTGCGGGCCGAAAGCTACGTCATCTATGACCTGTGGAAAAAATAACTGATCGTCAGCATGCTGGAGCACAAAGCCGACTTTGAGCCGCAGCGCTTTGAAGCCGGCTTCATCTGATACGGCTTTGTCCTCGAGATAAATATCCGCAGCCTGAGGTTTTAAAAGCCCCGTAATCACTCTGAACAGAGAGGTTTTGCCGGTTCCGTTGGGACTCCACAAAGCTTGGCTTTCTCCGGCTTGGAGACTGATTTCCGCATTCTCAAAAATCTTCTTTCCGTTCGGATAGGTCAGATTTAAATTTTTAATTTCCAGAAGACTCACTTCTTATCTCCAGCCAAGATAGGCAAACACTACCGAAGCACAGCAAAAGAACATTAAGAGGAACGTATCTTTATGTCTCCAAACTTCATGGTTCAGAGTTCGTATACGGCCGTCAAAACCCCTTAATTTCATCGCATCGTCCAGGACTCGGCTTCGCCGGACAGCTCGAACGAACAAAAGCGCAATAACCGCTGCCACGGTTTGATAGGTCCGCTTATTCGCTTTCATCTCAAATCCGCGAAGCTTTGCCGCCTCTTTCATCCGACGGTATTCGCTTTCAAAAATATCGATGCCTCTCGCACAGAAAAGCAAGATAACTATGAGGCTCTCCGAAAACTTGAGAGATTTAAGACCTGCAGCCAGCCGTGAGAAAGACAGCGAACTCACCAATGCATAGAAGACAAAGAACAAAGCATTGGCTTTAATCGTCACCAAAGATGAGAGGTAAACGCCCTCATAAGAAAAGATCCCGCCGGATCCGATCGAAGTTCCAGGCGTCGTCCAGGGAGTGAGCAGCCAAATGAAAAGAATAAAAAGATTGATTTGAAGCCAACGCTTAATAAGATGTTTAGCGTCTGTTGGGAAGAGAAAAATGATCAAAAAGGAAAAGAACAGCGCGCAGAGCGCTGCCGTGATATTCGGCAGCACTGAAACGACCACTCCGAAGACAAGCGCAGATGCGATCCTCGAAGCCGCTGAAAAATCCTTTTTTAATGTCATTTATTTTTTTTGTCTGCGGGTCGAAATCCAGGCAAACAGACCGCCGAGGCCTAAACACCAGCCTAGGCCTCCGACGATATCGCGCCATGTGATTTTAGGCTGCTGAGCTTCAGCCAGTTGTTTCCTCAGCGGAGCAATCACTTGCATCTCCGCCTGCTCTCTGGCTGCTTTCAGAGCAGCATCGAGTTCTTCCTGAGAGTAGATTTTTGGAGATGTTGTGTTTGTCTCAGCCTCTTTATTAGGGATTTCAAGCTTTACAGTGCTCACAGCCGTTTTGCTGTCGGCCCCAAAAGTGAAGTCTTCTTTACTCAGCTTCCATTGGTTCTGGTGTCCCTCCCCGGCATTGACGATCACTGTCAGCGGAGCGGGCTCAAAACCGTCGGGAAGCGCCATGCAGACTTTGCCGTCCTGTTCGGTTTTTGCGGTTAAAAAGACGGTCCCTTCCTCTGTTAAGACGCGGACATCTGCGCCGCGTGCGGGTTTGCCGCCTTGGAAACTTGTCTCGACACAAATCTCGTGCGCCTGACTATAGGCGAACACATTCAGCCGATGGGCGTTAGCGGCCGTCGAACCGCAGAGAAGAAACACAGAGGCGATAAATAAAGCTGAACTATTTTTCATCAAATATCCCAGGATCAGAATGTTTGAGGTATACAACTGCAAAGGCAGTAATGACACCTTCGACCACCATCACGGGCAAATTACTCAGAAAGATCAGCCATGCCGCGGTCACAAAACCTTCATTTGTGAACGCAAGCGCCAGGGCCGTCAAAATACCTGAGATCAGAACAGCGCTGAAGCCGCCGCAGAAACCTGCGAGCTTTAGCCTTTTGTTCGCCGACTTACCGGCTATAGCATAAAAGATCCCGTATGCCGCCAGCGCTCCGAGACCCATAGTGGCGGTGTTGACGCCGAGTACGGTAAATCCTCCGAACTGGAACAAGACAGCTTGTAAGAGTAAAGCCACAAAAATCACGGGAAAAGCCGCCCAGCCGAGGACAACGCCCAAAAACCCGTTCAGAATCAAATGGGCACTGGAAAAACCGATCGGCACGTGGATGAGGCTCGCAACAAAAAACGCTGCCCCGAGAAGCCCGGCCAACATGAAATGATTCGCCTGAATCTTCTTTAGTCCGTAGGCAACGCCTGCGGCAGCCACAACCGCACCGGTGATTAAAACGGGTGCGGAGAGTACACCTTCAGCAATATGCATTACTTAAATGACGGATTGACGAATTCTGTCCAAAGCACGGCACCGAGTTCCACATCCTTATCCTGGCCGTCTTTTTTAATCTTGAAGTCCGCATCATTCAAAGCGGCAAATCCCCACCAGCCTTCCCAAGGTACGGCATAAGAGAAGACACCGTTTTTATCGGTTTTGACCTGCTGTGTAATAAAGATGTCGCTCGGGGCTTTGATGCGATGATCAACGTTGTAGAACTCAACTTCCACCATCGTATCCGGAGCGGGTTTGCCGTTCAAAATCACCTGACCGCGGAATACATTGCCGACGTAGTTTCCGAAAGGACGAGTGAGCGGAAGAATTTCGGTTTTTGCACCGGTCGGAGCATCCCAGTCATCGTCCACACCGAAGACCGGAACCATGACTTTGGAGTAATGAATAATGAACTTATCTTCAGCCGGTTCCCAATAAGGCTGAGGCTCGAGTACGAATTTATAGCAGCCGGGACGTGCAACTTTGTATTGCGTCATCCAAGCGTCTTTGTCCAAGACCTGAGTCTTCTGCAGAGTATTCGTTAAATCGGTTTTCTTTCCGTCGACAATCACGGAGAAATTTTTAGGTTTCTCCATGGTCATGCCCGCTTGTTCCATCGGATGGTTGAATGCTGCCGTAATCGTCAGTGTAGAGTCTTTGGGATCCGAAACGATTTGCTTATCCGGGATCACACTTCCGAAGTGGGCATTTGCCAAAGTGCAAACGGACAAAAGAGCCAATGCAAGGATAGTTTTACTCATGAAACCCTCAATCAATAAAAATAACGGTACCCGTTACTTTTTTATTCTACGCCGCAAAAAATTACACGCGCACGAATCTCTTTTCTTAAGGCCTAATTCGGAGAACGATGTTTTTCTCGTGTCGCCGCCCAGCAGATAAAGGAGCCGAGGACGACGATGGAGACGCCGACCCAAAATTCGTGAGTCAGCTTGGCGCCGATGAGGAATGAAGCGAAAATACAGGACAAAACCGGTGTGAAATAAGACATGATCGACATGATTTCAATACGGCCTTTCTGAACACCGAAGGTCCACATTCCATAAGCCGCGCCCATGATCAAAGCAGAGCCGACAGCAAATAAGACCCCCTTAGTATTCCAAGGGTAAGAAGGCGCAAGATCCAAAAGCCAAATCGCATTAAAGAATATGGCATCTAAAGCAAAGATCAGCGTGGTCGGATTTTGTCCTTTCGCCCAGGCTCTCGTGAAGTTCGAATAAGCTGCCCAAAAAATGGCTGCCCACAGTGCTAGAAAATAGCTGATGGGATTGCTGGTGATGTGGCTCCACATTGCACGGAAGTCAATCAGCAAGTTACCCGAGAGAACAACAAAAATGCCGTAGATCGCGAGCAGCATTCCAATGCCGACCCACCATTTTGCTTTTTGACCGTTAAAAAGAACGGCAAACAGAATCGTCAATGTCGGCCATAAATAATTAATCATGCCGACCTCCATAGTCTGTGTCCCGTCTTTAGCCAAGCCAAGAGAGAACGCAAAAGTCATGGAGGTGCCGATAGCGCAGCCCAAGCCGCAGATGTAATACTTCAGCGGCATAGCTTTCAGATTCGGAACGCCGAATAGCAGAAATACGAAAACTAAGGCAATCAGATAATTGATGGCCAAGCCTTTTCCGACGCCCAGCGTCTCAGAAAGCGTCCTTACAAGCGAGACGCTCAGTCCCCAAAAAATCGGAGAAATACAGCCGATCAAAGTGGCTTGGTTTGTCGAAATCTTCATAAAACTATCGATCAGATACGACGTCTATCTTAGTGGGTTTTAGGCAAAGAAAGCGCCTTTCGAATGGTTTTGAGCATCCGAAAGGCGCGAAATCTATTTGCGGTTAGCGTTAACTCCAGCTGTGTTTCACTCCGGCACCTTCCAACCGGCTGACTCCGGGTTGAGCCGATCGTTTCACAACAATCTTACTGGGGATTCTCTCTTTGATCTGATCCACGTGAGAAATCAGACCGACCGTTTTCCCTTGCGCATTCAAGCTGCTCAAAGCATTAAGCGCTTTTTCCAAAGAGTCATCGTCAAGTGTTCCGAAACCTTCATCCAAGAAGAGCGAATCAATTCGGACATTGTTGCTGGCCATTTGGGCCAGACCTAAAGCAAGCGCCAAACTGACGATAAAGGTTTCACCGCCGGAGAGGTTGTCCGTAGGACGCTCCTGATCAGCCAAGTCTGAGTCAATGACTTTGATTTCCATGTCTCCTCCGCCTTTAGCCAAGCGGTATCGACTGTGGAGCTTGGTCAATTCAACATTGGCATTTTTAAGCAATGTCAAAAGCACCAAACTTTGCACATATCTCCGATACTTGTCTCCGCTGCTCGATCCGACGAGCGTGTTGAGACGATCCCAGACTGCAACCTGATGTTTCAGTTTCTTTAATTCGTCTTCTATGCCTGCCCGCTTGATGCGTGCCTCCTCGTCAGTTTTCAGTTCTTTCTGCAGCTCGCCTTTCTGTTCCAGAAGCTTCTCTTTCTCAGCAGAAGCCTCACGTTTTTCTGCTTCCAAAACCTCAAGCGATTTGTCCGTTAGTTTCTGAGATTCTTTTTCTGCCAACTTCTTGTCAGCTTCACTAAAGCGGTCCGCAGCACTGCGGGATTGGGCCTTGTAATCCGTGATTTCTTTGTGAAGGGCATTAATCGCTTCAGAATCTAAACGAGCTCTTCTCCAATCCTCTTCGGATTCAAATTTTTCCTTTTTAAGGGCATCCGTCCACTCCGTCTTTGCTGAAAGAAGATTTTTTTCAGCCTCAGCTGAACGCTGTTCAGCAGTTTTAAGTCTTTGTTCCGCAGCGGCCTGAACGCTTCGGGCTTTCGAAAGATTTTCGTAGGCTTGGTCTTTTGCCTCTGCCAACTGCGAGAGCAGACGTTCGTAGGCCTTCCGCTCGATTTCTACCAACTTGGTTCCGAAAAGCTTATCGCGTTGTAACTGCTTCGTCTTCAGTTCAGTCTGTAACTCAGCCGCCTGATCTGATTTTTCCCGAGAGCTTTTCTCCAAACGCTCAACGCTTTCGACGAGTCCGGGCAAAGTGCCTTTTTTGATCGCTAAACTATTCTCAATTTCTCTGCACGATTCCAGAAGCTCTTCGTACTTAGCTGCCTTAGCAATCCAACGTTTGAAGAGTTCGGGATTATGGGCAAAAAGCTCTCCGTCCGTGATGACAGAGCCGTACTCTTTAGCTGTTTTTCGCCAAAACTGCTCAAGCTCTGTCCTTGCTTTTTCTCTGCCGGTTTGAGCTTGCGCCAGTAAGCTTTTTGCTGACTCAAACTTCGTTTGGGCATTGCTGAAGACCATCTCAGCCCGATGAAGCTCTTCTGTTGTACCGGCAATTTTTTCTTTTGCAGCGGCTGCTTTGGATTCCGCGTCTCTTGCTTTGGCAATACGTTTTTTGATATCGATAAGAAGGCTTTCCTTCTTAGTTATCAAAACCGCCGCTGCCTCTTCCGTTACGCCTTCACGTGTCAGACCAGCTCTGCCGCATTTCAGCGTCAGCTCTTCTTCGGCCAAATCCAAATTCTTCCGAAGTTCTTTCAGACGTTTTTCAGAAACAAGGATCCGATCTTTAAGAACGTCAATTTTCCTATCAGCTTCTTTCTGATTTTTTTGTAGATCCGTCGATTCTTCCTTCACAACGGCCAGACGCTCTTTTGCCGTCGCAACCTCCGGCGGAAGGTTTGCCGCAAAAGGATGCTCCAGTGAGCCGCATACCGGACAAGGTTCCCCTTCCTTCAACTCAGCTCGGACCTTAGTCAATTCGTCAATTTGAACCAAAGCCTCGAGTTCCTCCTGCCTTGAAGTTAGCGACTGGATTTCCTTTTCATACCCCTCTTTTTTGCTGCTCCAATTGTCCAGTTCGGCCGAGTCCCTTTGCATCACATCTTCTTGACGGACGATTTCCTCTTTTTGGTCACAGACGGCTTTGAGCGCAGATTTGACGGCTTCAAGCAACGGAATTTGCTCTGAAAAGCTCAGTTGCTCTTGCGTAAGTTCATCGAGGGTCTTTCCGTCAAGAATTTCACTTAAACGCTTTTCCGCTTCTTTAAGTAATACTTTGTCCGCCTCAATTACTGAAGCTATTTTTTCCTTCCGGATTCTGAGCGCCTCTGCTTCTTTTTCCTGTGATTTGACGGTCTCGCTTGCTTTATCTGCTTTTCCTTCGGCGTCTGCTAATGCTGCTGAAAGGGTTTCGGCGGTGATTTTGCAGTCCCTTAATTCGTCCTTCCGCTGATAAAGAAATGCGCCTTTAATATCTTCTTTTCTCTCAAGGTCTCGTTTCTCACGGTCTTCTTCTAACTTCCGTATATCCTCTTTGGCTTTATTGAGATGATCCTTACAATCGGCAGTCTCGTTTTCTAATTTAATTTTTTCTTCTTGTGCGAGTCTGCTGGATTTTATAAGCGGAGAAATTTCGGCGTCCAAGGACTCGATTTGCGAGAACAGGGCTAATTTCTTCGGTTTTTGAAGGTTCTCATTGTTCAAGGCCTCCTCTGCTGCCTTGAAATTGAAGTCCTTCTCTTTAAGAGACTTTGTCGCGTTAACTAATTCGTTCTCCGCAGCAGACTTCTCTTTGATCGAGTCTTCACGGAGTGATTGCTTATCGATTAGCGTGTTAAATATTGGAAGAATATTTTGAGCATGTTCTGCAAGTCGGACAACATTTTCCTTCCGGAAGAATTCATTCCGGTTTTCCTTCAAACGTTCAAGCTCGGCCTTTACCCTTAAAAACTGATTCCTAAGCTCGGCAGTCTCACTAATCCAGCGAGATTCTTTTTCAATTTTGCTTATTTGAGTTTCAAGGACTTTTGCCTCTTCAGTTATACCTTTCAACTGCTCCTGCTTCGTTAGGACGACAGCATCGTCAAGGACCGGACTGAGTTCGACTTCTCTCTGCTTGTCCTCGAAAAGCTTCTTTTGTTCTTCGGCGAGATCGTAAACTTTTGTGGAGAGGAGTGAATAAATCTGAGTTCCTGTGATCTGTTCAAGCGTTTGTGCTTTTTCATTCGGTTTCGATTTAAGGAAAGCCGCAAAGTCACCCTGAGAAAGCATGACAGAGCGCTTAAATTGATCGAAACTTAGACCGATGATTTTTTGGACTTCCTGCTTTTTACTCGTTACCTTGCTTCCGTCGGTAATGGGAATCCAGCAGCCGTCCTCAAACTTTTCCATTGTGGACACCACTTGTCCGTATTTGCCGGTCTTATCAAAGTTCTTCTGTTTCTTTTGACTCCAGGTCGCACGATAACGTCCGCTAAGTGTTTGGAACTCCAAACTGCTCCGACAGCTGTCGCAGTCTCGGTTCATGACTTCGTTGGCATTCTGAGTAATCGAGCCGATACGGGGCGTGTGTCCGTAAAGGGCCAAACAAATTGCATCCAAAATCGTAGTCTTACCGCTGCCGGTCGGGCCGACAATCGCAAAAATGCCGGAGCGAAAATCCGGTGCTTGAAAATCAATAGTCCAGGCGCCCTTCAAGGAATTGATATTTTCAAATGAGAGTTTGAGTATTTGCATTTTTCTTCCTTGAATCCGTTATTGAGCGTTCACATCAGCGAACTCAGAAATTTGGAAATAGGCATTTCTATATGCATTCCAAAGTTCCTCCTCGGATACTTCTCCCTCAAACGTCTCATTTTTCAGTTTCTTTTCGAAGACGTTCTCCCAAGTTAGCTCCCCGATCTCCATCTCTTCTGCATCATTGGCCAAACAATTGGCTTTCTTGGTTTCGTCGAAGATTCTTAAGACTTCAATCTTGGTTCCGGAAGTCTGATCCGCAACTTCACCGGTCAAGTTAATCGCATCGGTTTTCCCTGTATGGATTACCTCGACCAAAATCTTTTTATCCTGCGCAATGAGCTCTTTTAGCTTCGCGGTAATTTCCGTTTGACTTCCTTGAACACTCACAAGCTTGTCAAATTTAGGCACCGGAATATCTGTCACTTTAATTTCATCGGGCTCGAAATCTACTAAACGAACGAGTTTTTCAAGATTGGCTTCTTCAAAGGTAAAGGAAATCGGTGCTCCGGAGTAATTGCGGGTTTTATCACCGCCGATGCTGTAAGCTCGGTGGATGTGTCCGAGCGCCAGATAATCGATTTCGGACGGAAAGATGCTTATCGGCACGGCCCCTGTTGCCCCGATATAAAGCTCATTAACGTCTTCTCCTTTAGGAGATCCGACCGTAAAGAGATGACCCGTTGCAATAAGCGGAACCCTTTTGGCTCCCATCTTGTCAATGGCTTTTTTAACAACGTTCTTGTAGTGGTTCTCAACCGCCAGTTGAATCTCTTCGCTGCGGGAAAGCGTAGAGTCATCCTTTAAACGCAAGATATCTCTTTCTCTAAGGAAAGGAACAGCACAAACAACACCTTCAAGTTTTCCGGAAGAATCTTTTAACTCGATAACTTCGTTCTCCGGATTTTCTGCTCCGCCTATGACGTGCACACCGAGACTCGCCAAGATTTCTTTCGGTGCCTCAAGCAGCGTCGGTGAATCATGATTCCCGGAAACAATCACAACATGTCGGCAGCCGCTGCCGGAAAGATGAGATAAAAAATCGTAATAGAGCCTAAGGCTTTTGTTCGTCGGAACTGCGGTGTCAAAAATATCGCCGGCAACAATTAACGTATCCACACGTTCTTTACGAATCGTACTCAACAGCCACGTCAAAAAATTTTCAAAAACATCGTAACGTTCTTTATCGAATAATCTTTTCCCAAGATGCCAGTCAGAGGTATGAAGGAGTCTCATTGTTTTCCCTTTGAGATGAATTGACCGTATGATTAGATTTTGGCTCGCGATACGACATTTGGTGTCGTGTATGTTTTTCTTTTCACGACAAAATTAACGGTCGTAAGAAACAAAAAACCTGCCGAACGTGACAGGTTTCCTTTCCGCTGCGGATATTCTACAAATTCTGAGCTTTCAAAAAGTCTGCGGCGCGCTGCGTCTGAGGATGCGTAAAAAATGTCTCACAGTCTGTATATTCCACTACATGCCCGGATTCAATCATCAAAATTTTGTCTGCTAAGAATTTGGCTTCTTCGAGTCGATGGGTAATCATCAGGAAAGTCCGTTTTTTTTCCGTCTTTTGCTGCCGGACCGCCCTTCAGCTGTTTTAAGGTTTGGCAGAACTTATTACTTGTCTCGACGTCCAAAGATGCGGTCGGCTCATCAAGAAGTAAAACAGGAGATCCCATGAGCAATACACGGGCAATACCGACACGCTGCTGCTGGCCGCCGGACAAATCCTGTGCCGGGGTATCGAGAATATCTTGCGAAATACTCGCCTCTTCTAAAACAGTTTGATAAAGCGCTTCAATTTCTTCCGGTTTAAATTCATTTCCATACTTCAATGAAAGCTTGATGTTCTCTTCAGTCGTCCCGTCAAACATAACGGCTTTTTGAAATACGTAAGCAAGGTTACGTCTTAATTCATGGACGTCGTAATCATCGACATCTTTTCCGCGCCAAAGAATTGAGCCGCCTGTTTTACTCGGATCCAATCTGTTGATTTGTTTTAAAAGCGTGCTTTTTCCTGCTCCGCTAGGTCCAACAATCCCGATGAAGGCTCCGTTTTCAATGTCAAAGGTAATGTTATGGAGGATTTCCTTGCCGTTGAAAGCGACGCAAAGATCTTTAATTTGAAGTTCAAGCACGATTATTTCTACCTTTCTTTATTGAAACAGAATCACGGAGCCTAAGCCTTGGAGCTGAGAATTCTGAATTCAGGACCTATTTATCTGTTTCTGCCTTCTTCTCCCACAAGGGGCATCCCTTTTATTGTAGTTTGTCCTTAAGAAGAAGTTCTAATTATTGTTAAGTCATGCCCTGACTCGGGATAAAGGATTCTTTTTTTCAAACTCCAAAAATTTCACGCACTTCGCCCGATTCACACGAAAAAAAACCGCCCTCCAAGAAGAAGGCGGCCAAGATGATCCATTTCAAGCAAAAACAGGAGAAGATCCGTTTTGCTATGGCGACATTATGAGTTTTTATGTATATTTCGTAAAGTGCAATTATTAAGCTCCGAGTTGCAAAAATGGAAATGAAATCTAGAGCCGTCAAACTCTTTTGTGCTATTGCCGAAAGCGGATCCCTGCTCGCAGCTTCAAATAAATTAAACCTCTCTTCTTCCGCGGCGAGCCGCATGCTTTCTCAACTGGAAGACCGTCTTGGCGTCAAATTATTTGAGCGAGGGAATAAACAGCTTGTTTTGTCTGAGGAAGGAAGTAATTTTTATCGGGTAGCCCATGAAGCCATGAAAGCGTGGAAAGTCCTTGAGGATTATTCCGCGCACCGGAAAGCAAAAAGACGTTTGCTTCGGACTGCGGTAATGGCCAGGCATTGCAGCGACGTGACTCTCCCCGCGATCACCAAGGTACTCAAACGTCATGAAAAAGTCCTAAAAGTGACAATTGATATTCATGACAGTCGAGACATGTACTACTCCAAATACTCTCACCCGTTTGACATCGGATTCGGAACGCTTCTTTCAGATCATGATGATTTAGAAAAACGGATCATGGCCCAGCTTCCGATGCGGTTAGTTGTCTCCAAACAAAACCCTTTGTCCGCCAAAGATATCGTAGCGCCTTCTGACTACAGAGACGAAAACTTCATCCTTCTTTCTCATGACATGCTTGAAAGGAAGCTGACCGATACCCTGACGCCGAACCTCTCGGAAGACCAAGTTGTCGGTGAAATTTCCTCAACGCAGGTCGCTCTTCGCATGGTTAAACGAAACGCCGGTGTGCATATTACTGATCTTCTTGCTGCGATTAGCGTCAGTGATGACTGCAAAGCGATCCCGATAGATGTTCCGCTTACTATTCCTTTCTCAGTTTTTTGGCCTAAGTCGGATAAAGGTCTCAACGAAGAAGCAAAAGAATGTATATCCGAAATTGTCGAAAGCATTGAAAAAGTCGGTATTCCTCTGACTAACTTTGGAAAATCGTTCTTGAAGAAAAGTGCATCAAATCAAGCACAACTTTGACCACATTTGCGCCCACTTTCGTAAAAATGTATTTCTCCTCCATGTAGAATGGATAGGCTTAATCTATGTGATGGGAACAAAAAATGAAAAAATTAGCCGTTTTGGGATGCGGAGCGCAGAGCCAAATCTTCTGCCTGAACGCTCCGAAGCATTTAGGCAACGATTATTTCGTTACTTCTGTTTGCGCCAAGAACCACGAACATGCCGTTGAATTAGCCAATCGTGTCGGCGGCCGTGCTGCGTATACAGTTGATGATATGCTTGAACTAGCCCCGGATATTGTTGTTGAGTTTGCCGGTATTGAAGCTGTAGAAATGTATGCGGAAGAAATTCTCGAAGCCGGAGCTGATCTGGTTATTTCTTCTGTCGGTGCCTTGGATGACGAGAAATTTAGAGATCACTTAGTTCGCGTTGCCCGTCAATACGAAAGAAAGATCTACATCACAAGCGGCGCTATCGGCGGTATGGACTTAATGGAAACATACGCTGTCGTCGGCAATCCTAAAGTCCAGATCGAAAGTATCAAACCGCCTGAAAGCTATATCGGCACGCCTTACATGGAAGGTAAGACCGTCTCTCAGACAGAAGAACAGCTGATTTTCGACGGTAATGTTCATGACGCCATCCGCGGCTTCCCGAGAAACGTTAACGTTTCCGTTGCAACGGCATTGGCAACAGAGGCAACTGATGCCAAAGTCCGTCTAATCAGCAAACCCGGTATCACTGAAGTCAGCCACAGAATCACGCTGTCCAATGACATCATGCATTCCGAGCTCTTCTTCGTTTCTCAGCCGGATCCGGAAAACAAGAAGAACAGCAAATCCGCAGCTTACAGTGTGATTGCTTTATTGAAGAATCTTGCTTCTCCGCTGACATTCTTCTAACGTGTGAAAATCCAAAGCCTCGGCCTCAATGCCGAGGTTTTATTTTGGGCGCTTCAGATACGACAAAACCTCTTGAACGGTTAGGTCCAAGAGGTTTGTCTTTTATGGAGAGCCCGGAGACTACCTACTTTCGCAAGAAATACAACTCACTATCATCGGCG
>ENA-ORCP01000653-ORCP01000653.1-human-gut-metagenome-genome-assembly--contig:-NODE-653-length-30803-cov-5.599330_pt1 | contig 30803 bp, 24 predicted proteins | sample MGYA00242990_ERZ507991 | MGnify/ENA primary metagenome ERZ507991 (study PRJEB26167, sample SAMN06115496) | human gut metagenome | host: Homo sapiens | place: China:Henan | collected 2015-05-07 | study... | reverse complement strand
CTCTTGGCAACATTTTTTTGGATTACTGGTTTGTGGCAGGCCTGCACTGGGGGGTAGCCGGCGTGGCGTGGGCAACCTTTATTGCCCAGGGCATTGCCTGTGTGCTGGCACTTATTACCATGGTGAAACGCCTGAGGCAGATTAAGACAGATAAGAAAGCAGAGTACTTTTCCGCAGATATGTTAAAGCGGATCGCGCACATTGCGATTCCGAGTATTTTGCAGCAGAGCTTTGTTTCCATCGGCAATATTTTTGTGCAGGGACTGATCAACTCCTTCGGCTCCTCTGTCATTGCCGGGTATTCTGCAGCAATCAAGCTGAATACCTTTACGATCACCAGCTTTACAACGCTTGGAAACGGAATCTCCAGCTTCACGGCACAGAACATCGGAGCGGGAAAGGTGGACCGTGTAAAGCAGGGAATGGTCTTGAGAAAACATTTACCTGAAAGGAATGTATCCATGAAAAAGAAAAAGCAGCAGGGAAGCTGTGAAAGCTGTCTGTATTATGAGTATGATGAGGATTACGAGTGCTATGTGTGCGAAGTAAATCTGGATGAGGATGAGATGGCGCGCTTTATGGAGGATCGTTTTTACGACTGTCCCTATTACCGCCTGGGTGATGAATATATGATCGTACGCAAACAGATGTAAGGCAACGGGGAGGAAACAAACAATGAGAAATAAGAATTTCTGGATTCTGCTTTTACTGCTGCTGGCAGGAATCGTGCTCGGCGGCTTTCTGGGAGAGGCAACCAAGAGCATCAGCCTGCTGTCCTGGCTGAATTTCGGACAGTCTTTTGGATTAGACACTCCGCTGGTATTAAATCTTGGCGTGCTGGTCATTACCTTTGGCCTGACCATCCGCATAACCTGCCAGCGCCTGTGTACCGAAGGGATTTACCACCGCCTGTACGATCATCATACCGATGGATACGGTAGACTGCTGCAGAACCGATGGAACAGCAATCTGAAGCATCGAACGCAGCTCCTGCCCGTCAAACCAGACAAAGCTGCTCTTATACCGCCGCATCCGATAAAAGAAAATCAAAAGTGAAAATACAGCCGAAATGCCCTGTGCAATCAGCGTTGCAAGCGCCGCACCGAACACGCCAAGTCCCAGACCGGCTACCATCCAAAGATCCATAACAATATTCAGGATTGATGAAAAGATCAGCAGTCCCAGCGGAATTTTTGATTCACCAATGGAAGTGAACATGGTAGAAAGAATATTGTACATGAACAAAAACGGAAAACCTACGAAATAGACCCGCAGATACAGTACCGCCTCCTTCAGAATATCGGCAGGGGTCTGTAATCCGCTCATCATCGCATGGGAAAAGCAAAAGCCAAAGACGCCCAGGATGATGCTCAGAAGTAAAAAGCTGATCAGGGAGGTAGATACAATGGTTTTCATTTTGCCATACTCTCTGGCACCGAAATAGCGGCTTACGAGCACGCCTGCACCGACACCGGCACCCAGCGCCACACAAATGAAAACATTGGTCAGGGCAGCGCAGGCGCCGACCGCCGCCAGTGCGGAGGAGCCGACAAACTGACCGACGATGATGGAGTCAGCCATATTGTATACCTGCTGAAAAAAGCTGCCGAGGATCATCGGCATGGCAAAAACCGTCAGCGCTTTCAGGGGCGCATCGGTAATTAAATATTCATCTTTTGACATGATCATATTCCTCCACAATTTCCTGCTTTTTATCAGAAAGTACGAGCATAGCAAGTGCGATCGGTATAATGATTAGATCTGTAATCGAAAGCATAAGGACACACTGCTGTACGCAAAGAATGCATCAGCATGAACAAGATAGTTATCGCAATAATGTTCTCGCAGATTGCCCCGGTTGTCAAGACCATACCCGGCAAATTTAAGAAATACGCTTTGCCGGTTTTGACCTTGCGGATAGAACCGCCGTGTGCCGGTCGGTTCGCACGGTGGTGTGCGAGGTCGGCTTTCTATGCAGGAGAGCCTCCTGCCCCGATTGGCTATATCAAACCGGACAGCACGGCTGTCATCCAATCCGATAATACCTTTTCATAAAATCCAGAAAGTGAATAGCCTGCTCGGACATACGTCGTATGGACGGATACACAATGTACAGCCGGCGCAGGAACGCTGACTGTCCGAGGGGGAACAGCAGCAGCCGTCCCTGCTGTGCATCGGTCTGCACAGTTGCGCGCGACAGAATGGAAATGCCCATGCCCAGTGCGATGCACCGCTTGAGCGCTGCCGCGTCATCCATGACGGCAATGACATTCAGTTCATCAAGCGACAGGCCGTGATTTTGAAGGAAATACAGTGTTTCCTGCTTGGTGCCCGAGTTGTCCTCGCGCAGCAGGAACGGTTCGCGCAGGAGCGCTGTCAGCGGGTCCGGCTGGCTTTGATAGGCACGGAAATGCGGTGTGTTCGGTGCGGCGATTACCAGCTCGTCCGAGGTGACCGGCAGAAATTCGCAGTTGGCCTCTGCGGTCTTTGTGCCGACCAGACCGATATCGCAGGTGCTGTCTGCGACCTTGTTTATCACATCCAGACTGTCCGAGCAGCTGGTGCGGAACCGGATCTCCGGGGCCTTCTCGTGGTACGCTGCCAGCAGCTCGGGCAGCAGATACAGCGACGGCACGGACGATACGCCGATATGCAGCATGGTTTCCTGCTCGTTGGACAGCTCCAGAATGGCTTTGTGCCGCAAATCGAGGATTTCTGCGGCATAATTATACAGCGTCTGACCGGCCGGTGTCACCGAGAGCGTTTTTGTCGTACGCTTGAGCAGCTGCGTGTGCAGCTCCTTTTCCAGATTGCAGATGTGCGCGCTGACGGTCGGCTGCGACAGGTAGAGCTTCTGTGCAGCAAGTGAAAAACTGCGGTATTTCACGGTATAGACATAGGCTTCCAGCTGACGAATATCCATGGGCGGCATTCCTTTCGTTTTCTCCATTATAGCTGTATTTATAGATTATATCAATAGATTCAATCAAATTATCAATAGAATCAATTTCACATTGAAAACACCGCATGATATACTGAATACAGCATAAAATTCCCTCATTTCACAAAAAAGGAGAAAATCATGAAACTGTTTGACAAGACATGGAAGCTGGCGGTGTCCGGTGCGGTAATCGGACTGCTGGTCATGCTTCTGGCAATTTATGGAAACCCTGCCAATATGGCGATCTGCGTTGCCTGCTTTATCCGCGATACAGCGGGTGCGCTCAAGCTGCATACAGCGGCTCCGGTGCAGTATTTCCGCCCGGAGGTCGTCGGCTTTGTCTGCGGCTCGTTCCTGCTGGCGCTGCTGACCAAGGAGTATAAGTCCACCGCCGGTTCCTCGCCGATGGTGCGTTTTATTCTGGGCGCTGCGATGATGATCGGCGCCCTCGTATTCCTCGGCTGTCCGCTCCGCATGGTGCTGCGCATGGCCGCCGGTGACTTGAATGCGTGGGTCGCGCTTATCGGCTTTGCAGGCGGTGTGGCGACCGGTTCGTTCTTCCTCAAGAAGGGTTTCTCGCTCGGTCGTGCGTATGAGGCCAAGTCGGTCGGCGGCGCCGTTCTGCCGGTTGTGCTGGCGGCGCTGCTCGTAATCGGCGTGGCGACCGGCGCTTACGCGGTCAGCACCGAGGGCCCTGGCAGCAAGCATGCGCCGATCATCCTTTCTCTGGTGGTTGCGCTCATCATCGGTGCGCTCGCGCAGAAGAGCCGCATGTGCTTTGCGGGCAGCATCCGCGACATCATTCTGATGAAGAATTTCGACCTGATCAGCATTATCGCGGCCCTGTTTGCAGTGATGGCAGTCTACAATGCGGCAACCGGCAGCTTCCACCTCGGTTTTTCCGGTCAGCCGATCGCGCATTCCCAGCACCTGTGGAACATTCTTGGCATGTACGTTGTCGGCTTTGCGGCTGTGCTGGCTGGCGGCTGCCCGCTGCGCCAGCTCATTCTGGCCGGTCAGGGCTCGTCTGACAGCGCGGTCACCTTCCTTGGTATGCTGATCGGCGCGGCATTCGCGCATAACTTCGGTCTGGTCGGTGCGGCGGCCAAGGCGGCAACCGAAACGGAACCGGCCGTTGCCGGCGGCCCGGCAGCAGCCGGCAAAATCGCTGTGATCGTCTGCATTGTCGTGCTGTTTGTCATTGCGGGCACCAATCTGCGCCGCAAAAAGACGGCAAAGTAAGTCGGAAAAGGAGAATGTGCAATGGCTGAATATGTTGAAGTAGATGTTCGCGGTCTGTCCTGCCCGGAGCCGGTGCTGCTGACGATGGACGCGATGCAGGATCATCCGGGGAAGCTGATCCGTGTGCTCGGTGACGAGGCGCACACCCGCAAGAATATCGAGAAAATGCTCGAGTATGAGAATAAGTCCGGTCAGACGACCGTGCGTCTGGACGGCTGCTTCGAGATCGTTTTTCAGGCGTAATGCGAGAGAAAAAGCCTTATCAGGTGCTCACTTTCCACACCACCGATGCGGCCATGGAGATGGAGGCGTTCTGCAAACAGAACGGTATCGCTGGCCGGCTGGTGCCGATCCCGCGCAGACTGTCCGCCGGATGCGGCATCGCGTGGCGCATGGAAGCCGAAGTTTACGCGCAGTATCAGACGGTTATCGCGGACTGCGGGATTGAGATCGAGCAGAGCGAGGCGTTTGTGTTCTAAGTAACCATAAAGCGGCATGACTTTGATGCAAGTCATGCCGCTTTTCTGTTTATTTGTTTTCGGTTTTCACGATTTTCTTTATAAAATGACATTGAGGAAATCCTGTGCAGCCCCAGAATTTTTCGCCGATATGTGTGCCGCGTCTGGCCTCCCGCATGACAAGCGGCTTGCCGCACTTCGGACAGCGGTTTTTCTCAGGCAATTCCGGCTTAGCCGGCTCGATAAGTGCAGGCTGCTCGGCGGCAGGCTGGTCCTCCAGCTCCTCCTGCTTGAATTTTTCGATATAGGTGATTGGCTTTTCAATGTGCATCTGCAGATACCGCTCACCCATTTCCTTCAAATCTTTCAAGGAAGAAGCCGATTCCTTGGACGCCTTATTCATTCGTTGTATCGTTTCAATCAACTGGTCTGCCCGAATGACCTGTTCCTTGACCTCTTTCTTCGCATATCGGTCGTTGACAACAGTTTTCGGGTTGGCAAGCACGACTAAGCCCCTAAAAAAGTCCTTAAATAAGTAATTCTTCCATGCGGCAAGGATTTTGCCGTCATTTTCGCTCCTTCGTTCCTTGAGCACCTGCAAATGCCGCTGATTCTGCGTAATCGGCGAATAAATTCCCTCTTTATAGTACCGACCGCCGCAGCGAATTGTGCGGATAAAATCGCCCTTGCTGTTGATCTCGATATTGCCGAACAGATTTTTGCACTCCAACACAAAGTTAATCTTTGGAGTCAGTACCAGAAAGTCAATCTGTGCCGAGGCACCGGACACGCTTTCAATATACAAATCGTGCAGTACAACCATATCCATACCGCTGTTTTTCAGCTCAAACAGAATATTATCCTCACCGATAATACCGGCTTTCACCACGGCAATCTCTTTTGCGATTTTTTTCGCGTTTTCTCCGGTTGCCTTTTCCGCCAGCTCCTCCAGCTGCCGCAGATACTCCTTTGCGTTGCTGGATTCTTTCGCAATCACAACCTCCGGTTTTGAAAACAGTCCCATGTTTATCCCTCGTGTTTCTCTTTTTCCTGCGATTTTCGCTTGTATAATTTTAGTATACCATATAGGAGAAACAAGGAAAAGTTCCGTCCTCAAATTTATCCACAGGTTTGTGCATATCTTCGTGAATATTTCCGCAGGCACGCAGAAGCCGCAGACTTTCGTCTGCGGCTTCGTTTGCGCTTACTTGGCCCTGCTAATCTCCGTTGCCTTTCTCGGCACAATCTGCGCTGTGTATATTTATGATGCAGATTGCAGCGGCAATCACACTCGGGTGTTATTTTCCGTCGTTTGCAATCGCGGTGTCAATATTCTCCTGCAGCTGCTTCATGCTGTTTTCGTTCGTGATGCCGCCGAGTACCGGTTCACCGACGATTTTTCCGTTCCGGTCGATAACATAGGTGGTCGGGAATGACATGATGTTCAGTGCAAACTTGCCTGCCTCGCTGCCGGATGCAAAGGTGATGTTGCGGTAGGATGCCCCCTTGGTCTGCAGAATCTGTTTAGCGGTAGCAATGGCATCCGCATTGTCATCGAGCGTTTCTGTATTGATGCCGATAACCTCGCCGTCCTGAGCCTTGACGGTCTGATTCAGCTTGTCCAGATCACCAAGTTCGGCCACGCACGGCTTGCAGCCGCTGAACCAGAAATTCACGACCGTAAACGCGTTGTCAGCGAACAAGCTGCTGTCCACAGCGTTGCCGTCCAGGTCTTTGCCTTCGAAAGCGGGGAACGCGTCGCTGGCGGGTGTGGTGGTGCCTTCCTCGGGCGGAAGTTCCTGCAGCTGATCCTCCAGCTTGCGGACCTTGGCGGCATCGTCGGTCAGCGTCTTGTAGTCCTCGTCCGAGAGCTGGTCCTTGACGTTTTTAATCGCAAGATCGAGCACATCGGCGTAGTTGGTGCTCTGGGTGCTCTGCGTCAGATTGTCCTTGTCGAGCGAATTCAGAGCCGTTGTCCACAGCTCCTGGTGCTGGTCGAGGATGGCGTTTTCCTCCGCTATCAGCTCGGAGACGGTTTTTGCCGGTTTGCCGCAGGCGGATGCGCCGAGCAGCAGGCTTACGGACAGGGCAAATGCGATCAGTCGATTCTTTTTCATTAGATAGTTTCTCCTTTGTCAGTCGTTTGGGTTTTATCGCCCAGACCGTAGCGGTAGCAGATGGCACCGGTCGGGCAGGCTTTGATGCACATACCGCAGCGGATACACTCGGCATGATCGGGATTTTTCGTAATATCCACATCCATTTTGCAGGCTTTGGCGCACGCACCGCACGATACACATTTGTGCGTATCCACCTGCATCCGGAACAGCGAAACGCGGTTCAGCAGCGCATAAAACGCGCCGAGCGGGCACAGCCACTTGCAGAACGGACGGTAAAACAGCACGCTGCACACGATAACGGTCAGCAGAACGGCTGCTTTCCAGGTAAACAGTGCGCCGAGCGCGGCGCGGATGCCGGAGTTGACCGCCGCCAGCGGCAGCGCACCCTCGAGCACGCCCTGCGGGCACAGGTACTTGCAGAAGAACGGGTCGCCCATGCCGAGCTCGTTCGTGATGAGGACGGGCAGCAGCACCACCATGATCAGCAGCACCGCATACTTGACATAGCGGAGCGGCTTCAGCCGTTTTGTGGACAGCTTGGGCGAGGGGATCTTGTGAAGAAGCTCCTGAAACCAGCCGAACGGGCACAGAAAGCCGCAGATAAACCGTCCAAGCAGCACGCCGAGCAGGATCAAGATGCCGGTAATGTAATACGAAAACCGGAACTTCGACGAGCCGACGACCGCCTGAAATGCGCCGATCGGGCACGCGCCCGCCGCGCCGGGACAGGAATAGCAGTTCAGGCCGGGCACGCAGACCGCCTTGCCGCCGCCCTGATATAATTTGCCCTGCAAAAAATTCGGCAGGTGGATATTGGTCAGCAGAGCCGCTGCTGCCTGTATCCAGCCGCGAAAGCGGGCTAAAACCGGAATATTTCTCTTATCCAATCCCAACACACTCCATACACAGGCGGATCGCCTTTGATAGTACCGTATCGGCTTCGCCTCTCCACAGGCCGAACCCGATCATTGCAATGCCGACTGCCAGCAGGAAGAGCTGGGCGGCGGTTCTGTGCTTCAGCATTGTTATGCCCCTTTCGAAGTTGTTGACACCAGTATACCGCACGGGAGATAAAATCTGTGTTAAGGTGCTAAAAAAACAAAAATTTTTTGCAACAGATTTCGTTAACACAAATTTTATCTCTGTCTGGTATAATAAAGGTATGAAAACACAAAGGAGGAAAGCTCATGCGGCTTTTGGTGATAGAGGACGAGCGTGATCTGTGCGAAGATATTGCGAAAAAACTGCGCCTGTCCGGTTATGAGGCGGACACCTGCGTTGACGGAGAGGCGGCGCTCGAGCTGCTGGCGGTGGAACGCTACGATCTGGTGCTGCTCGACCTTAACCTGCCCAAGGTGGACGGTATGACCGTTCTGCGAACCCTGCGGGAGCACGATCAGGAGACCGGCGTGCTCATCCTGTCGGCACGCAGTGAAATATCCGACAAGGTTGACGGACTGGATGCCGGTGCGAACGATTATCTATCCAAGCCGTTCCATCTGGAGGAGCTGGAGGCGCGGGTGCGCAGTCTGACGCGCCGCCGATTTGTCCAGCAGGATGTATGCCTGCGGTGCGGCGGGTTGACGTTTGATACCCGCAGCCGCACGGCCACGGCAGCCGGACAGACGCTTTCGCTCACGCGCAAGGAGAGCGGTATTCTGGAATATCTGCTGCTCAACCGCGGCAGACCCGTCAGCCAGGAGGAGCTGATCGAGCATGTGTGGGACAGCAGCGTGGACAGCTTCAGCAACTCCATCCGTGTGCATATTTCCATGCTGCGGAAAAAACTGCGTGCGGCACTGGGATACGACCCGATCCGCAACAAGATCGGTCAGGGCTACGAGATCGGAGCGGGCGAATGAGCAAACGAATCTCTGTGCAGTGGCGCATCACGATATTGACTGCGCTGCTCATCGCGGCGGCGTGCGTGAGCCTGAATCTGCTGCTGTTTTACTCCGGCTCGGACAGCATGGATGCGCTGAACGGCTTTGTGGTGGAGTACAAAACGGGAAACCAGCAGGAAATGACCATTGAGATACCCCAAGAGAATATGCAGGCGTTCTTCAGCGGCTTTTCTCAGCAGGTGAGTGCAGAAAAGGTGCGTTTCGAGCGCATGGGCTGGTGCATCACCGCGCTGGTGACACTGCTGAGCGCCGTCATCGCGTATTTCGTCAGCGGACGGGCGCTCAAGCCGCTGGGCGATTTTGCGCGGCAGACCGGGCAGATCAACGAGGAAAGCCTGACCGACACCCGCCTGTCCGAGGACACGACCGCCGAGTTCCGGCAGCTGAGCCGGTCGGTCAACGCCATGCTCGACCGTCTGGCGCAGTCATTTGACACGCAGCGGCAGTTCACCGGCAATGCGGCGCACGAGCTTCGCACGCCGCTGGCGCTCATGCAGACACGGATCGAGCTTTTTGCGGCGGAGCATCCACAGATGGATGCCGAAACAGCCGCGCTGCTGCGCTTTGAGCAGGAACAGCTTGAGCGCCTGAGCGCCCTTGTACGCACGCTGCTGGAAATGAGCGATCTGCAATCCGTGCCGCGCACGGACTGCATCGACCTTGCGCCGATGGCCGAGGAAGTGCTGGTCGATCTGACGCCGCTGGCGCAGAAAAACGGCATCACGCTCACGCAGACAGGCGAAAATGTGCAGCTCACCGGCAGCGATGTGCTGCTGTATCGGGTGCTGTTCAACCTGACCGAGAACGCCATCAAGTACAACCGCACGGGCGGCTCTGTGGAGCTGTCGGTCGAGCAGGAAGGCGGTCAGGCGGCAATCCGCGTGCGGGATACCGGTCCGGGCATTGCCGAGGAGTACCGGGACAGCATCTTTCAGCCGTTTTTCCGCGTGGATAAGTCGCGCAGCCGCGCAATGGGCGGCGTGGGACTGGGACTGGCGCTCGTGCAGGAGATTGTCCGGCTGCATGGCGGCACAGTGCGCGTTGAACAGAGCGCAGATACGGGAACAACAATTCTGGTAACACTGCCGGTTGGAAAAGCGGTTTGACGCGCAAATTGAGGGCATATATGCACGCTGCCTTAACAGTATACATGGTTTACACCCGCTCTGAAATCCAGTATAATTTAGACAGTACAACGGACAGGAGAGCACATTACAGTATTCGGAGGTGCGCGCCATGCCAAAATCGAAATGGAATCTGAACACGATCTACATATCCGAGCGGCTGCAGGAGAGCCTGCGGCCAATCTCGCGCTGTGCCATGACGACCGTGGTTGCACCCATGGGATACGGCAAAACGACGGCGGTGGAGTGGTATCTCGCGGAACGTGCCGGAGCCGAAGCACCGTACATTGTGCGCATCAGTGTGTACTCGAGCAATCTTGCGATTTTCTGGAAAAGTGTGCAGGACGCCTTTGCGCGTGCAGGCTTTGCATTTCTGCGGGAATACGACTGTCCGACCGACGGAGCCAGCGGCGGACTGCTGATCGACGATCTGTGTCATGCGCTGACCGGTGAGAAGTCCTGCTATATTTTTATTGACGATTTTCACCTGCTGACCGACAAACGCGCACCCGGATTCCTGTGTGCGCTGGCCGGACGGCTGCCGCCCAATGTTCATCTGATTTTAGCCAGCCGTGACCTGTTTCTGCCGGCGGCAGAGCTTGTCCGGCTGGGCGGAAAGGTGTACCAGATCGGCACGGCACAGCTTCGGCTTAACCATACCGAGCTGGCGGTCTATACCAAGCGGTGCGGAACCGCGCTTTCCGATGAGCAGATAGATACGCTGCTGTATTACAGCGAGGGCTGGTTTTCGGCGGTTTATCTGAATCTGCGGATGTTTTCCGAGCACGGTGTGCTGCCGGACCCGAATTCGGATATTTCATCCATCTTTACGGCTGCGATGATTGATCCGCTGCCCGAAAAACAGCGGGAATTCCTTGCGGTGATGGGACTTGCCGACGAATTTACGGTCGAAATGGCGCAGTTCGTCATGGCAGACGCGCACGCCGAGGACCTGCTTGCCGCGCTGACCGGGCAGAATGCGTTTGTCAAGCGTCTGCCGGACGGCGCGACCTACCGGTTTCATCACATGATGAAGGAATGTGCGCTGCACACCTTCCTGTCCATGCCGAAGGAGCGGCAGACCGTCTACCGCGGGCGGCTCGGCATCTGGTATGAGGATCATCGGCTGTATCTGCATGCCATGACCGAGTACCGGCAAAACGGCGATTACGATGCGATGCTGCACACGCTGCAGAAGGATGCAGGCATTCTGCTTTCCTCGCTGCACCCGAAGGCAGTGCTGGCAGCACTGGACGAATGCCCGGCAGCTGTGCTCGCAAGCCATCCGCTGGCGATTCTGGTGCTTATGCGGAGTATGTTCAACTGGCGCAATATCCCGAAAATGCTGGAGCTGAAGGAGCTGCTGCTGACGGCGATTTCCGAAAATACAGCGCTTTCCGCACAGGAAAAAGGCGATTTGCGGGGAGAATGTGACCTGATCATGAGCTTTCTCTGCTACAACGATATCAGCGCCATGAGCTGCCTGCACCGGAGTGCCAGCGCGCAGATGTCGCGGAAGGCGATCAGCATCCAGTCCGGCGGCGGCTGGACCTTCGGCTCGCCGTCCGTGCTGATGATGTTTTACCGCGCACCGGGCGAGCTGCAGAGCGAGCTTGCCGAGATGGACGAGTGCATGCCGCACTATTATAAAATCACCGGCAATCACGGTCAGGGTGCCGAGACCATCATGCGTGCCGAGGCGGCGTTCCTGCAGGGACGCTTAACGGATGCACATATCGAACTCGAAAGCGCGTGCGCCCGGATTCAGGACAACGGGCAGGCCAATATGGCGCTGTGCTGTGATTTTCTGGCGTGGCGGCTGTCGCTGTTTGCGGAGATGAAGTATCACTGCACGCTTGCCGAGCGGCACGCGGAGCTGCTGCGGCAGCACAATGCTTCCTGGCTGAACCTATGGAACGCGATTGCGGCGTATTATTACGCTTTGCTTGGCAAAACCGACAAGATTCCGGAGGTTTTCCGCGCGCACAGGCTTTCAACCGTGCATACACTTGCACCGGGCAAGCCGATGATCGAGATGATCGAAAATCAGGTCGGTCTGGCACAGGGGGACTACGCCCGTGTCGTTGGCCGGAGCGAAAGACTGCTTGCTGTGTGCGAAGGCATGCACTACGCACTGGTCGCGATGCATATCCGTATCCAGACGGCAGCGGCGTATGAAATGCTGGGTAAGCATGCGGAGGCACAGGCGCAGCTCGATCAGGCACTGACCGACGCGGAACCGGACGGCTTTGTCATTCCGTTTGCGGAGAATTATCGCTATCTCAAGCCATTGCTGGCAGAGCGGCTGCAAACCGGAACGGTTGCACAGATTATCGAACTGGGAGAAGCCGCAGAGCGGCGAAAGGCCGGATTTGACCGTCCGGAAGCCCTGTCTGCACTGACCGAGCGGGAATATGAGATTGTCCGGCTAATGGCACAGCGGCTGAATAACCGCGAGATTGCGGAAAAGCTGTATCTGTCCGAGGGCAGTATCCGGCAGTATGTGAATCAAATTTACACCAAACTGCAGATAGCAGGAGAGCCGCGCGCAAAGCGCAAGCTGCTACTCGACCTGCTTGCGGATAAAAACTAACAACTTGTGAATGGTTTTTTTGAAAGGTTCACCGTATCCTATAGGTACGGTGAACCTTTCATTTTGTGTAAGCGAGAGGAGGTACGCATTTGGACCGGAAATACATTCAGTCGGTCAAGCCGCTGACCGACCACGTTCTGCAGGTCGATTTCGTCTCCGGCAGTCGCCTGCTGCTGGATATGAAGCCCTATCTGGATAAATTCCGATTCCGGTCACTTTCCGACCCGCAGGTGTGGAACAGCGCGGTGACAAACGGCATTTTTGTCCGCTTTGGCGATGTGGAGATGAGCCATAACGAGCTGTTTTCCATGGCCGAGCAGGAGCACTGAAACAGAAAAGGAGGAAAATGGTATGAGTAAAAAGCAGATGATACGACGGCGAGGTTTGTGCGGCCTGCTGGCGGTGGTGATGTGTATAGGGGTGATGCCCCCGACAGCCGGGGCGGCGGTGACGACAGAAAACGACTGGGAGATCTTTGATGCCTCAGACACCTACAATCTGCCGGGCACACAGGAGCAGATTTTGCAGGAGATGATCCAGAGCCCCCAATTTGCGGAGAAGTGGGCGGCAATCGCAAACAATGTCCTGCCTAAAACATACTATAATGCTAACGAATGGGACTCCTATAATGAGTCTTATACGGATTTTACTGCGGCAGATTATGCAAAGGTACAGTATACAGCCAAGGGTTTGCGGGATGCTGTCAGCAGCGTTGTTGACCAGAGCGCGGTTCTGAACGGCTCGGGTGTTTTGAACAGCCTTCCGGAAGAAGAGACTCCTGTTTACTATGTTGCTACAAAAGCAGTGCAAAACCGCGATACCTCTCACTCTTATGAAAGCGACGGTTACGGTTACTATATTCAGCTTTTCTATGACTTTGAAATTCAAGGCATTGCGAACCGGTTTGAAACGCCTTCCATCGAGGCGGATGACACAACAAAGTCGCTCGAGCAGAAGGGCTACCAGTTTAATCTGGGCGGCAGCTCGGACAGCTACAAGGTGACGGCGGAAAACCGCAACGACTTTGAAAACACGGTCGAAAAAAGCTATACCTATGAAAAAAGCACCACTACATCGACCACGGTCTCCAATACCTATTCGCAGAACTGGACCGAGGAGACCACGGTAGGCGTTGAATTCAGCGTGCCCGTTCTGACTGCGCTTTCGCCCACTGCCAAGGTAGAGCAGAGCTTTTCCTACTCCTACGGCATGGAAAAGACCTACGAGAGCAGCAAGGAGGAGTCCTACGCGCAGTCCATTACGGATACCATCTCCGTACCGCTGCCGGCACATACGGGTATTGACATCAATGTCGATGTGACCGACCTGCAAACGACCATTCCTTATACCGGTGCAGTGCGCATCAAGTATAAGACCATGCTGATTTATGTCACCGGCTGCTATCTGGATGGCAAAAGCCAAGGACATAAATGGTACAGCTACAAGGGCGACGGCCGCAAGAGCGGCGTGTATACCTTCGGCCGGAACGGCCTCAGCGCGATCGAGGATCTGGATGCCCGCATCCAGAACCGGACTGTCTCCGGCTACGACCCCGATGGTCTGGATATGAACAGCCTGTATCAGGGTGCATTCAAGACGGCAGCCGATCAGCTGCGCTCCGGTCAGTCGGTCGCGCCGTACTTCGGTTCGTTCCACTACACCTCCAAGAACACCGTCATCACCCCGCAGAAGGTGTACCCAATCTATGCACTCGATCGTCTGGTGCCTGATACCGAACAGGTTTCTCTGTATGAGCAGCAAAGCCTGCGTCTGGACAGCATCAAGGTCGAGGCGAAGAATGAACACGACGTGGACTGGTACGGCTTCAATCCCCGCCTGAGCGGCGAATGGACGGTTGTGGACGAAGGTTTGAACGACGCTTCGGAGTACGCCGAGGTCACGACAAACCGCAACGGCTACCCTGTCCTCAATGCACTCAAGCCGAATGACGGAGCACAGCTGTTCCTGCGCTATCAGCCGAAGGATACGATCGAAACAACGGATAATTTCAACAGCGAGCGGATTGAACTGACCATCCTGCCCGTTGTGCTTTCCTCGGTTACGGTAGAGGGCAGCTTTGAGCCGTTCTACTTCAACGACGGCAGCAACACCGCCGATGTTTCGAGTCTGACCGTGACCGCTAAGGACGAGGACGGCAACGATTTTGATGTAACCGGCAAGGTCAAGTGGTATGCAGAAGCAAACGATGACATTACGGTTGACGAAACCACGGGCAGCATCGAGTTTACCGCACCGGGAACTTATCAGGTTTATGCCGTAGTGAACGGCATGGAATCCAACCGTGTACCGCTGCAGGTTCTGCCCGAACGGCAGCTCGATACGCTGACCGTGAACGGTACGATTCCCAATCTCATCTATAATGATGATACGGCGAACACCTTTGACCTGAGCACGCTCGATGTGGAGGCAAAGGATCAGTACGGCGAGGATATGGCGCTTGACGATGGCCTGTTCGAGTGGCGGCTTGCCACGGACAAGGGCTATGCCGAAATCAGCGGCAGCGTAATCACCGGTCTTGTAGTCGGCACGGATACGGTTACCCTGTATTATCCGGTCGGACAGGACGAGCAGGGCGAAACGGTCTATCGGACGGCACAGCCGCTGCCCGTACAGGTGACGGCACAGCCGTATCTGAATGAGTTGTATTATAATGACGGCGCTCCCGCCGCAGTAGAGGGCGCAGAGTATGATCTGTCCCGCATTCCGCTGCTGGCGCGCGATCAGCACGGCAATCCCTGTGGAATTCCGTCGGACATCGAGTGGACGCTGGCAGACACCAATCAGACCAATGCCACGATTGAAAACGGAAAACTGCTCGTTGCGGTTGGCAGTGTCCCGGATGCCTCCTATGCGGATGTGATTCTGGAAGCCTCCTCTGCCTCTGTCGGCAAGACTGCAAAGAATGTCGTTGTTAAGGTCGAGCAGCAGCCGACCCTCAAGACAATCCGCGCCGACATGAAGGACGGTTTTGTCCTGCGGCTGGATGAAAATGCGGTTCTTGCAGATCAGTTTACCGCTGCCGGCTACGATCAGTATGGCAGAGAAATGACCGGCGGCAGCTTTGAATGGGTTACCTCCAAGCCGGATGTGGTTTCGCTCGAAAACGGAACACTCAAGGCACTGAAAGAAGATTCTACCGAGATCTATGCCCGTTCCGGCGACATCGAGAGTAACCACATTACGCTGACGGTCAATGCCCCGAGACGGCTGACTGCGATCACCGCAGACGGAATTCCGTCGTCCGTTCGGAAAAACACGACGCTGGATCTGTCTGCAGTTAAGGTAACGACGCTCGATCAGTTCGGCAAGGCCTTTACTCCGGAAGAGCTGGCGGCCTATCCGGCTTCTGTACGTTGGACGATGGAAAAGAATGATACGCACGCCGTTATCAGCGGAAATACACTCAGCTTCGGTGATCGGGATGGCACGATGACCCTGATCTGTGCTGCGGTCAACGCAGACACCAATGTGATCGTGGAAAAGAAGATCATCATTCACATCACAGACTCCACCTCCGGCGGCGGCTCGTCCGGTGGTGGCGGAGGCGGCGGCGGAAGCGTCTCTATTCCCGACACCAAGATTCAGACCGGCATCTATGAGCACGGCACTGTCACCGTATCTCCCAAATCCGCGTCCAAGGGCGACACCGTGACCATCACGGCAATCCCCGACAAGGGCTACACCCTCGAAAGCCTGACCGTGCTGGACAAGGACGGCAAGGAGCTCGAACTGACCGACAAGGGCGGCGGCAAGTACACCTTCGTCATGCCGGCGGGCAAGGTCACGGTGAAGGCAGTCTTTATGGATGACAACACCATGCTCAACTTCTTCACCGATGTGCACGCGGAGGATTACTACTATGACGCAGTTTTCTGGGCGGCGCAGAAGGGCATTACCGGCGGTATGAGCGACACGCTGTTCGCTCCGAACGCTGCCTGCCCCAGAGCGCAGATTGTAACCTTCCTGTGGCGCGCGGCAGGCTCGCCCGAGCCGAAGAGCACAAACCATCCGTTTGCGGATGTGCCTTCCGGCAGCTATTACGAAAAGGCAGTTTTGTGGGCGGTTGAGAACGGCATTACCGAGGGCACGAGTGATACAACGTTTGCACCCGGCATCATCTGCACGAGAGCACAAGGCGCAGCGCTCCTGTACCGTGCGGCAGGCAGTCCGGCAGTCAGCGGCAGCGCGTCCTTCACCGATGTACCTGCCGATGCCTACTATGCCGATGCGGCAGCATGGGCAGAGCAGAAGGGCATCACCGGCGGCATCGGAAACGGTCTGTTCGGCCCGCATAACAACTGCACTCGTGCACAGATCGTCACGTTCCTGTACAGACTGTACGGCAGCAAATAAGCAAATCAACCGATAGAAAGCGGCGGCAGGGGAATACCCCTGCCGCCGTCTGTTTACCGATTTTTTGCCGACATCTCACGCTTTGGAGCGAGCTGCATTCCTGGACAAATCGCTGCGATAAGAGCGGGAGAAACGGGGGAAATGTCATAGTTTCGGTAACTCTGCGGCAGCATGTCATAATTTCTTCTTTTTTTGTCAAACTCTGTTGACAAAACACGATAGATGCGCTATAGTGTGGATAAAAGAAGATGATGCAGTCGCTTTGACCGCATCTCAAACGATAATAGCAAACCCACCGAAAGGTGGCGACGCAAAGCTATAGGGCCTTACCCCTCATCGAGAGGGCTGGCAGCCAGTTACCGAAAGGAGATCGCCGGATATGAAGCGGCTTTTTCGTGTTGTATGCGCAGTTTTTGCAGCAGCTGCCCTCTCGATGGGCGTTACCGCAGCAGCAGTAAATGATGTTGTGGATATGAGTAATTCCACCCACGGTTATGTTACCGTAAACTACTCCTCGAGTGCAAGACTCAAGGTTGGTATTCAGTACAACGGCGGCAAGACCGTATTCTATGATTGCCCGAGCGGCAAGGATGCTTCCTTCTCTCTCGATAAGGGCAACGGCAAGTACACCGTAACGCTGTACCGCAACGTTTCCGGTACGTCCTATCAGCAGGTCGAGTCCAAGTCCATGAACGTAACCGTTAAGGACAGCTACGCTCCGTATCTGGTTTCCACTTCCGAGGTTCAGTTCTCCAAGGGTGATACGGTATCCGCTAAGGCTGCTGAGCTCTGCAAGAACGCCAAGACCGACGAGGCTAAGGTTATCGCCATCTACGACTATATGGCAAGCCGTTATACTTATGATAACAAGCTGGCGAATGAGATCACCAGCGGCAAGGTTACCAAGTACATCCCGGATACCGCCGCTACCCTGAAGGGCACCACCGGTATCTGCTACGATTTTTCCTCGCTGTTTGCAGCAATGTGCCGCAGCCAGGGCATCCCGTGCGCACTGACCAAGGGTTACGCCGGCTCCAGCTACCACGCTTGGAACAAGGTAAACCTGAACGGCAAGTGGTATCAGATCGACCTGACCTACGCGGTTACCCGCAACGTGAAGAACGCAAAAACCCTGCATGACTGTGTATCTCCGCTGACCTACACCAACACCAGCGATGCGCTTGCAGTAGCTGCGGCTTAACACGTTTCCGTTTTACTTTGTATGCAAATGGTCCTGATTGGATGTGTTTATGTCCGATCAGCGGCGATTTATTGCATAAAAACGATTCCGGATTGAAATCTTTCTTCGCTTTTTACAGTATTTGTTTGTTATTCGCGGGCATTTATGGTATACTGAAGAAGAGGATCCGGAGGATTTCTGTCCTGCGCGGGCAAAGGGCTGGGTATGCAGTCCGGTGTATCTGCCGACAGAAAAGATCGTAAAATTCTGTGCATGACTTCCGTAAAGGGATACAGGTACAGACAAAGGCACAGCCGGTGAAAACCGGTGTCGCAAAGCCAGATGGGCCTAAACGGAGTTTTTTCTCCGCATGGCAGCCGGTTGCCAAAGGTACTGTGTACCCCCTTGCAGAGCTATGCGCGCTGTAAAGGGGGTATTTTATTTGGAGACTGAACAACCATTCTGCGTTGCCAACAGCCATTTCAAAAAGAACCAACCATCTGTGCTACTCGATAAGGAGTAAGTTGTACAGACAAGGGCACCATCGGTGAAAGCCGGTCTCGCAAAGCCAAGGGCCTAAACGGAAGGTATTCCGTATGGCAGCCGGTTTCCTAATGTAGCTTCTTCATAGTAGTCTTTTACTATTGAAGGAGGGGTTTTCATGATGAAAACAGGAAAAAATAATCGATTCTTAGCCAGCATTCTGGCGGCATCCATGATGCTGACGATGTCTCCGTTCGCATTTGCAGCAGCGGATACAGCGGAGCAGAAAGAAATGACAACGCAGGAGCAGGTTCAGTCTGCCAACCAAAATGAAACGAACGCAAATCCCACGGTGTCTCAGACGGACGGTCAGTCTTCTGGGGACACAAACTCCGAAGCGCTTAAGACGGAAGGTCAGTCTCCTAAGGACACAAGCTCCGAAGCGCCTAAGACGGAAGGCCAGTCTTCTAAGGACGTAAAACCTGCAGATGAGAACACCACTGCAGGAGACAGCACATCCGCATCGAAGACTCCGGCAGAATCGGAAACTCCGACAGAACCGGAGACTCCGGCAGAACCGGAAGCACCGAAAAACGCTGCAAAGATCGGCGATACCATGTATCCGACTGTTGCTGACGCGATTGCTGATGCACAGCAGGACGACACCATCGTTCTGCTCCGTGATGTTACGGAAAATATCACCATCAACAAGTCTCTGACGCTCAATCTCGGCGGGTTTACGCTGTCGGGTGACACAGAGGCGGCTGTTGTGACCATTTCCGGTGATAAACCGCAGGTTACCGTGAAAAACGGTACGGTTACCGGCGGCAGGAATCCGCAGAATGGCGGCGGCTTCGCAATCGACAGCGCAGTTGTTCAGCTCGAAGATTTGACCATAACGGGTAATGAAGCAGTCGGCGGCAACGGCAATGGCGAAGTCGGCGGCGGCGGTATCTATGCGTCGCACGCAGATGTATCCATGCGGATTGTTACCGTGTCCGAAAACAGCGTTACGGGAAGCAGCAGTGACGGCGGCGGTATTCTGGTTAGATACGGTTCTCTGACCATGGACGGCTGCCATGTTGAGAGGAACACCGCTCCGGACTGCGGCGGCGGTATGATTCTGAGACATTCTGTGCTGAACGCTGCCAAGTCCTTTTTTGAGAATAATACCGCAAAATTCGGTGCAGGTATCTATTTTGGCGATACGCCGAACGAAGCAGAAGAAGGCTGTTCCGGCGAGCACAACCACCTTATCACCGATTCCACAATCTCCGGCAATACGGTTCTCGACCCTGAAAACGGTATCGGCGGCGGTATGTATGTCGGCACAACCTCTAATCTGACTCTCCGTAATTCCAAGCTGTTGAATAACGACGGCGCAATCCAGGGCGGCGCAATCGTAGCTTACAGCGCAGGAACGATTGAACTTGACAGAGTTTCGGTTTCTGAAAACAAGGCACAGAGCGGCGCAGGTATCTATGCTATGTGTACTGCTGTCTGCAACACGGACATTCGCCTGCTGAACGGTACGGCAATCGACGCCAATAAGGCAACCGGCTATGGCGGTGGCATCTATGCTTATGCAATATCTAACACCCTTAGCGTTACAGCGGAAAACAGCTCTGTCAGCGGCAATACTGCTGCCGGCGGTGCAGGCATCTTTACCTATAAGTCTGGCTCGGCGGTTATCAATGTGGATCTTCAGTCCGGTGCTGTGATGCACGATAATAATGCAGTAGTTAATATGGGCGGTGCGATTTACGCCTATAATGCTGCAAACATCAACATCGCGGCGAACAGCGCAGTGTACAACAACACCGCAAAGACCGCAGGTGATGACTTGCTGTTCAACGGCGCGACCTTTACGCTCCCGAACGCGAAGAAGATGAGCGGCGACCGCATTCTGTCCTCCGACAAGGCGGAGATTACCGGTTGGTATCATGACGGCTGGTGTAAATGGAATGCTGCGGCTAATAAGGGTCAGGGCGGCTATGAGCAGATCGACCGCTGGACGGCAGAAACGGCTGACGAATACACCCCGGTGGAAAAGGATCCGTACATTATTACGCTCAAGGCAGCGCATCCGCTGATGTACACGCTGACGTATGATGTTACCGGCGACCTGCCGGAAGGCTATACCGCTCCGGCAAAGCAGACGCTGGTCAATGGCAGCAAATACACCGTTGCCGAGGTTCCGGCCAGTGTGTCCGGCTCGAAGGACGGCGTAAATGGCACTTTCACCTTTGTAGGCTGGAAGGACAAGGACGGCAAGGTTCTGACCGGTGAGCAGCAGCTGACCGCAGACATTACGCTGCATGGCGTATGGACCTTTACGAAAAAATCCTCCGGCGGCGGCGGTGGCGGCGGCCACAAGCCCACCGTGACCATTCCGGATGATGTACCGACCGGTCTGAACGGCGATGACCATTATGCTTACATCGTCGGCTACCCGAACGGCAACGTTGAGCCGAATGGCAACATCACCCGCGCAGAAGTGGCAACCATCTTCTTCCGTCTGCTGACCGAGGAAGTCCGCACCGCAAATTCCACCCAGTCCAACAGCCTGTCCGATGTGACGCGTGGTCAGTGGTTTAACCATGCTGTCTCCACGCTGTCCTCGATGGGCATTGTGAAGGGTCATAACGATGGCACGTTCGCGCCGAATGCGCCGATCACCCGTGCGGAATTTGCCGCAATCGCCGCTCGCTTCGACGATAAGAACACGGATACGTCCTCGAAGTTCACGGATATCGCATCTCACTGGGCAAAGAATGAGATCGGTATCGCCGCAAACAAGGGCTGGATCAACGGCTATCCGGATGGTACGTTCCGTCCGAACCAGTATATCACCCGCGCAGAGGCGATGACGCTTGTCAACCGCGTACTCAACCGTCTGCCCGAGAACAGCAGCGATCTGCTCGACAGCATGATCAAGTGGCCGGATAATTCCGATGCTTCCGCATGGTACTATCTCGCTGTGCAGGAGGCTACCAACAGCCACGCATACTCGGATAAGAGCAAGGACGATAAGTACGAGAAGTGGACCACTATCCGCGACGCTCGTGACTGGACCGAGCTTGAAAAGTAAATACTTTCCTGTAAGGGCGAACGAATCCCCCGGCCATTGGCCGGGGGATTTTATTGCGCTGATAGTTTTCTCTAAAGGAAACAAATTTCAACAAATTTTCCTTGTTAAAATTATAACATATTGCCCCTTGTGGTTTTTATATCATAGGTTCATAATAGGGATTGCCGAAAGGGAAAAGAGGAATTCAAAAAGTAGGCTTTTCGGTGATTTTTATGCGAAAGTCATGCTTTCGCAGCCGGTATAGAGGAGGAGATAATATGATCAGCTTTATCGTATGCTTATTATTATTGATCACCGGCTATCTTGCTTATGGTAAAATTGTAGACAAAACCTTTGGCCCAGATGACCGTGAAACGCCGGCAGTTCGTATTAACGATGGCGTTGACTACGTTGTGATGCCGCAGTGGAAGCTGTTTCTGGTACAGTTGCTGAACATCGCCGGCCTTGGCCCGATCTTCGGTGCCCTGCAGGGCGCGCTCTGGGGTCCGGTCGTATTCCTGTGGATCACATTCGGTACCATTTTTGCCGGCGGCGTACACGATTATTTCTCCGGCATGATCAGTGAGCGAAACGACGGAGCCTCCATCGCAGAGGTTACCGGCAAGTACCTCGGTCACACCATGCAGAATATCATGCGTGTGTTCTCGGTTGTACTGTTGATCATGGTTGGCACGGTATTTGCAGTCGGTCCGGCCGGTTTGATCGTTACGCTGTGCAAGAACAACGGTGTATCCGGTGTGCTTTCGACCACGCTGTTCTGGCTGATCCTCATCCTGGTTTACTACTTTATTGCAACCTTTATTTCAATCGATAAGATCATCGGTAAGGTATACCCGCTGTTCGGCATGTGCCTGATCATCATGGCGGTCGGCGTTATCATCGGTATCTTCACCAACCCGAATTACACCATTCCGGAGATTTGGTCTCACCTGTACAATATGCATCCGTCCGGCACGCCGATTTGGAGCTTCATGTTCATCACGGTTGCATGCGGTGCAATTTCCGGCTTCCATTCCACGCAGTCGCCGCTGATGGCTCGCTGCATGAAGAACGAGAAGCAGGGTCACTTCGTATTCTACGGTGCAATGGTAGCCGAAGGTATTATCGCACTGATCTGGGCGGCAGCCGGCTGTGCTCTGTATGAGGTCACCGGCGGTCTCAACACCGGTCTGGCGGAAGCGCTGGCAGGCGGTCAGTCCGCAGCGATCTACGATGTATGCTCCAAGACTATGGGCGGCGTTGGTATTGCTCTGGCCATGATCGGCGTTGTTGTCTGCCCGATCACTTCCGGTGATACCGCATTCCGTTCCGCTCGTCTGACGCTGTCCGACTGGTTCCACATGGATCAGGGTTCGTACGCAAACCGCCTGAAGCTGTGTATCCCGGTACTGGGTATCGGCGCTATCCTCGGTATCGGCAATGCGACCGGTCTGATCGACTACACGGTTATCTGGCGTTACTTCAGCTGGACCAACCAGACGCTCGCTATGATCGTTCTGTGGGCAGCGGCTATGTACCTGTTCACCGAGAAGAAGAACTTCTGGATGGCAGCTGTTCCGGCTACGTTCATGAGTGCAGTTTCCTGCACCTATTTCATCCTCGCGCCGGAGTGCCTCGGCAGCCTGCTGAACAGCAAGACAGCGGACGGCACGGTAATCTACAATACCGCAGTGGCGTACCCGATCGGTATTGTATTCGCGGCACTGCTGCTCGCACTGTTCATTCGTGCGACCAAGAAGCGCAGCGCAAAGAAATCTGCTTGAATATAATAGCATTGCTGCAGCCGGCCGTTCCTTTATGCGGTCGGCTGCGGCCATCCATAACGATAATTGCGGGGTGACGGAAAATGTTGAAACCTTATCCGCTCAGCGCGGGGCGCATTGATGACGCGGCGCTTGCCGAGGATAGAAAAACCTGTCGGAAAATCGGTCCGTGCGGCATCGGTAGGCATGCCCTCTATTTGAACAGCTTTTTTGTTGACCGGCGGTATTATGTTCCGCTTTCCATGGTAACGCGTGTGTACAAGCGCGTTGCGATGAGCAAGGGCGGCTTTTCCGGCAAGGGCATTTTCGCCACGCTGTCCTATCTGGTTGTGGAGTTCGACGGCGGACAGAAGGTGTGCAATTTCAAGTACGAGCAGCAGGTCGATGATTTCCTGAGCGTTATCCGAGCCGAGCACCCGTCTATTCCGTGTGTCAGCGCGGCGGCCGAGCGGCGCATTGCCGAGGAGAAGGCCCGCCGGGAGGAAGAGGAGCGCAATCGTCCGCCGATGAGCGCACAGGCGGAGGAAACAGTACAGGCACTCGATAACGCAATCGACTATCTGGAGCGCCGTCCTGAGCTGACCGAACGACTGAGCGCAGCCGCAAAACGCCGCCGGAACTTCCAGTGTACGAACGGCAGCTACCGCTGGGCCGCTATGGCGATCACACTGCTGGGATTTGCGGCTCTGGCTTACGGTATCGTTTCCTTCGTGCGTCACGGCTCGTTCTCGATTTATTTTACGCTGTTCGGTCTTGCCGCGATTTTCACGTTTGCGGGTTTCAGCGTCCTGCCGACAGCACGCAACAACCGTGCCTCTATCATGCAGAATGATGCACAGGCACAGGAGAAAATGCAGGCTTACCTTGCGGACTATCTGAATTTCCCGCTGCCGGCCCGCTATGCACATCCGGTTGTGCTGCGCCGCATGCAGCGTGCTGTCATGGATGGCCGCGCAGTGACCGCTGCGCAGGCGCTCGACGTTGTGAAGGCTGACCTGAAGGCGCTGAATGCGGATGTCACCGTCTCGCAGGAGGAATACGATGAGGTTGTCGCCATCAAGCCCATGTTCCTCAATGCGGAGTATCAGTAACAATCAGATGATACAACTATCCCTCCCGATTACTGACCGGGAGGGATAGTTCGATTTGGGCGGTTCTGCTTTCATGATAAGAGCTTATTCTGTAAGCGAAAAGGACATTCCCGAGGGGTGGGAATGTCCTGCGAAAAAGAGTATCGATATGATCTGATTTAAGAGCACAGTCCGCATTTCGCACATGCAGACGGTGTAGCAGCGCAGCCGCCGAGGGCAGTCTCGCGCAGCTCGATGGGGATGCGGCGGCCGACCGCGTACATGGTATCGAGCATTTCATCGAACGGGATAAACTGGTGAATGCCCGCGAGCGAGAGCTCAGCGGCAACGAGTGCGTTGGCTACACCTGCCGCGTTGCGGTTCTGGCACGGATACTCGACCAGTCCGCCGACCGGGTCGCAGACCAAACCGAGCATGTTCATCAGCACGGTGGAGGCCGCGTCAAGACACTGCTCAGGCTTACCGCCCATCAGCTCGACAGCCGCGCTGGCCGCCATTGCGGATGCGATGCCGACCTCAGCCTGACAGCCGCCGACCGCGCCTGCAACGGTTGCGTTGCGCATGGCAAGGTAGCCGATCGCACCGGCGTTGAACAGGGCGTCGATCAGCCGTTCATCCGAGATGTTGTAGCGGTCCTGCAGGGCAAACAGCATGCCCGGCAGAACACCGGCGCTGCCTGCGGTCGGTGCTGCGACAATCAGACCCATAGAAGCATTTACCTCAAGCACTGCCATCGCGTACTGCGCCGCTTTGTGCAGCACGTCCCCGCAGATGGAGCGGCCTTTGGCCGCGTGCTGCGCCAGTTTTTTTGCCTCGCCGCCAATCAGGCCGCCCATGGACTTGACCGGCGTTTTGAGCGGTGTCAGCGCGGATGAGCGCATGATTTCAAGCGCCCTCTTCATACGGTGCGTGACCTCATCACGCGTGGTTTCGCCCAGCTGGCACTCGCGGCGGCGCATGATCTCGGAGATGGGGAGCTGCTGCTGCGTGCAGAGTGCAAGCAGCTCGGATGCGTTTTTGAAATCCATAATCTGCTCTCCTCCTTACGGTTCGATGATCATGACGTCGTGGACGTTGGGATTGTTTTTAAGCGGTTCCTCAATGCCCTCGGGGAAATGGCCGTCCGACTCGACGATGGTGTAGGCGGTGTTGCCCTTGGACTCGCGGAACAGGCGCATGAATGCAATGTTTACACCCTTGTCGCTGAGCACCTTGGTGATGTGCGCCACGACGCCCGGCTTGTCCTGCTGAACGACGATGACCGTGCTGTATTCACCGGTAAAGTCAACCTCAACGCCGTTAATGCGCGCGATGCGGCACTTGCCGCCGCCGAGCGACTCACCGCGGATGGTCATTACCTGACCGGCGGCATTCTCCATGCGGATGTCCACGGTGTTCGGATGGACATCGGTCTCGGTCTCACACGGCGTGAATGAGTAGGACAGACCGCGCTCGGTCGCAATCGAAAACGAATTGCGGATGCGGGTGTCATCGGTCGAAAAGCCCATGATGCCGCCGAGCAGGGCGCGGTCAGTGCCGTGGCCGTGATAGGTCTTGGCGAACGAGCCGTATAGGGTGAAATCCACCTTTTTAAGCGGCGGCGCGATCATCTTGTGCGCCAGATACGCGATAACGGCGGCACCGGCGGTATGGGAACTGGAGGGACCGATCATATTCGGTCCCAGCACATCAAAAACACTGATAAAGGACATAGGGGATTCTCCTTACTGAGCGGAGGATTTGCAGATAAACCTGCGGTAGATGGTCTCCACGATCACGCCGATCGCGTTGTCGCCGGAAACATTGCATGCGGTGCCGAACGAGTCCTGCGTGATGTACAGTGCAACCATGATGGCGCAGATCGGGCCGCTCGGGTCGCCGGCTTCGGTGCCGAAGATCATGTACAGGAAGGGCAGGGCGGTCATAATGGAGCCGCCCGGCGCACCGGGAGAAGCGACCATGGCAATGCCGAGGGTCATGATGAACGGGATAACGGTGCCGATGGAGATCGGCAGCTGGTTCATCAGGCAGACGGCAGTCGCACAGGCGGTAATGGTGATCATCGAGCCTGCCATGTGGATGTTCGCGCACAGCGGAACCGTAAAGTTGCGGATTTCCGAGGAAACGCCGTCTGCCTCAGCGCACTGCAGGTTGACCGGAATGGTAGCCGCAGAGGACTGGGTGCCCAATGCGGTTGCGTAACCCGGAATCTGGTTGCGGATGAGCGTGAGCGGGTTCTTGTGGCTGACCAGACCTGCAATGACAAACTGGATGCAGATGCAGATCAGGTGCATGATGATAACAACGATGAATACCTTCCACAGAATACCGAGGATGGCAAAGGTCTTGCCGGACTTGGTCATATCGGTGAACGTGCCGCAGATGTAAAGCGGCAGCAGCGGAATGATGACCTTGTGCAGTACACAGTCAATGATGCCGGAGAAGTCGGAAACGCCGTTATACAGCGTGTCGCCGATGGTCTTGCCGCGCAGGCTGGACATGCACAGACCGAGCACAAACGCCGTAACAACAGCGGACAGCGTGTTCATCAGCGCCGGAATTTCCAGGCTGAAGTACGGCTCCAGCGAGTTGCCTGCGGTTGCGGCGATCTTGTCGAGCGCGTCCGCACTCATGAAGTGCGGGAACAGGGTGTCGGCTACAAAGAACGAAGCCGAGCCTGCGATCAGGGTCGAGCAGTAGGCGATGGCAACCGTGATGAGCAGCAGCTTGCCCGCGCCGCTCTTGAGGTTAGCAATGCCCATGGTAACATACGCGAGGATCATCAGCGGGATGATGAACGACAGGAACTGACTGAAGAACGACGAGAGCGTTACCACAAAGCGGCAGAAGCCTTCCGGCAGGAACTGGCCGAACAGGATGCCGACAATGATGGCGATGATGAGCTTAGGCAGTAATCCGAGTTTGAATTTTTTCTTTTCTTTCATTTCTTTTTCCTCCTTTTTGGCGGGCAGCACCACACAATTTGAACTGCGGCACTTTGCGGAAAGTGCACCTGTTCGGTTATGCGATGTTACCCTTTGCGGCGCAGACCGTTTGTTTGCCCCTCTTTGGTCTGCTGCCGTGGAAGTCTGCCGAGATTTTTTGCCTCCGGACACAAAAAGAACCGCTTATTTTAGGCGAAATGCTGTAAAATAAGACGCGGTTTTTGTGTAAAAAGGATAAATAAAAAATCTGTGGTAAACCTCCAATTTCTTTCTTGACCTCTTTGTAGATTTAGTATATTCTGTTTAATGGGTTAAGTCAAATTCATATATTTTATCATTTCGATTCAAAATATTGATAATATAGGGGAGAGAGGGAAATTCATGGAGCTTCGGCAGCTTGCAACCTTTATTCGGGTAGCACAGTTTAAGAGTTTTTCACGCGCAGCAGAGAGCCTCGGCTACTCACAGTCGGCGGTAACGGTGCAGATACGCCAGCTGGAGGAGGAACTGGACACGCGTCTGTTCGACCGCATGGGCAAGCGTATCGCGCTGACCGACACGGGCGAGCGTTTTCTCAGCCATGCGTGCGACGTGATGAATCAGGTCAATCAGGCACGCATGTCGGTCACATCCACGGCAGAGCTGCACGGTTCGCTGCATATCGGCACGATTGAGTCGCTTGCATGTCTCAAGCTGCCGACGGTGCTGCATCTGTACCGCAAATTCAACCCGAAAGTGTCTATCCGCATCACGGTCGGTGAGCCGGAAGATTTGATCGAGCATATGGAACGCGGCGAGCTGGACATGATCTATGTGCTCGATGAGCCGCTGTACAGCAACAACTGGAACAAGCTGATGGAGCAGCGCGAGGAGATCGTATTTGTGGCGTCTGCCTCGCTGCGCGAGGAGCTAGGCGGAAAAGAGCTGACGATTGAGGAACTGCTCACGCAGCCTTTTTTCCTTACCGAGCAGGATAATTATCGCCGTGTACTCAACCGCCGTCTTGCCGCGCGGCGGACCATCCTTACGCCGTCGCTCGAGTGCGGTGATACCTCGCTGCTCATTCGCATGCTTGAGATTGATCGCGGTGTATCCTTTCTGCCGTGGTACGCAGTCGAGAACAGCGTAAAAGAGGGAAGGCTGATCCGTTTGTCGGTCGAGGACTGCTATATTTCGCTCTACCGCCAGATTTTCAGCCACAAGGAGAAATGGCGCACACGCGAAATGGATGAATTTGTCCGCGTGGCAAAGCTGGCGGACGAGGAAGAATAAGAGTATATAACAACATCCCACTTGCTGAAGCACAGCAAGCGGGATGCTTTTTTATTCCATGACCGCCTGCACTACCCAGCGGGTTGCATGCCCGTTGCCGGTGCAGGTGGAAAGCGTGAGGATATGGTCGTTTACGGTCGGTACTGCGCCGGTGCGGATCACCGACAGGGAAACGCCTTCGTCAATGAAGGTTTTTTTGATCGTTTCGTCGGAAAACGCACTGTAATACGCGGTTCCGTCAAGCGCTGCCTCATAGGCCGCGTAGATGCTGTACGCATGGGTTCCGCTTGCATTGGTCACATATATCTGCGGATGTGCCTGCAGGAAATCCTGTTTTTTGTAGTGCTTCAGCGCGGCAAACATCGAGCCGTTGTTCATCCGGTGACCGTACACGATGGTGTTAAAGCCGCTGAAATCGGCAGAGCAGCGGCAGTCCATGAAAATCGCGCCGACTGCGCTGCTGTTTTGGTTCCATGTGTGTGTCAGATAATAGTCGTTGTCCGTGCCCTGCACCAGCGGATAGGAAATCTCGGTGCCCGGAATGGCAATCCAGCCGATGACATCACTGTTGACCTGCTGCAGAGCAGGCAGATCCATCTGCTCCAGCGCCTGTGCATACGGGTCGGCAGACGGAGTGGGTTCGGTCTGCGTTTCCTGCGGCGGCTGTTCGGTTGGCTGCTGAACGGTTTCCGTCTCCGGCACTTCGGGTATCGCGGCAATCTCGGAAGCCTCGGCGTAGGCTTCATCACCTGCACGGTAGCTCGTCATCTGGCGCACCAGCATGAATGCGCTGACGGCAAACACCGCGGTCAGAAAAAACAGTATCACAGTCTGTATTTTGGGCTTCATGTGCTCACCTCGTTTTTTGCATAATATTATAGTATATCTGATTTAAGTTGTAAAATTGGATATATTTTATTGCTTAACAGAAAAAATTATATCTGTCAGACGCATCGATACTGGATATTTCGTGCAGATTTTGATTGTTTTTACACGCCTGACCGCGCGTTTCAGCACATTGTACAATCGCATATCAATAATTTCTACGTTTTGCTAATATAGTATTGAAGGCTTTCTGCCAAAATGTATCCTTTTTTCGTACCCTCTGTATGGTAAGCTATACCATACAGAGAAAACACCTCGTCTGTCGCGGATACGGACCACCGGCGAGGAGGATATATTTCCTGATTGCATGATAAAGGACTGAGTAGTATGAGCAAAAAGTTTACAAGGCTGATGGCCATCCTGCTGTCGCTTAATCTGACGTTCAGTACGGGTACTTTTGCAGCATTTGCGGCTGAAGCGGAAGACGGCAGCACCGACACCGGTTACTCCGAGAGTGGCGATCACGCAGCATCCGCTCCGAAAGCAGAGGACAGCGGTACAGAAAACACACCGGACATGAGCAGCCCCGCTCCGACAGAGGGCACCGGCGAGAACGCCGAGCCGTCTGCACCGAGCGAGCCGTCTGCACCGGGCGAGTCTGCACCGCCGAGTACATCTGAAGCACCGGCCGAGGCGGCACCGTCCGTACCGGCTGAGAAAGCGCCTGCGGCTGAGATTCCGGCAGAGGAGAAGCCTGCTGAAGAAAAGCTGGTTGCGGCGTATGCAGTCACCGCGTTTACGCAGGACAGCATCCGGTATGATGTTTCCTCGGGCGATGCCGTTGTTACCGGCTGTGCAGACAGCGTGACCAAGCTGGTTATTCCGGAAACTGTAACCTATGACGATAAGGAATACAAGGTTGTCGGCATTCAGGATCATGCGTTTGACTGGGCAAATCACCGCAGTCTTGCGTTGGAAACCGCTGATCTGGGCGGTCTGCCGCTGGAAATCGGCGAGTATGCCTTCCGCGGTCAGAAGTCGCTGACGACGGTTGCAGGCATGGATAATATTACTGCAGTCAGTGACTATATGTTCACGGGATGCGCGGCGCTGACTTCGGTCGCTGATCTGTCCAAGGTTACTTCTGTCGGTATTCAGGCATTTATGAACTGTTCTTCGCTGACTACGCTGGAAGGCCTGAATTTCTCCGCACTGACGAGCATTAAACAGGAAGCCTTCAATAATATGGAGTCCTTCTCGCTGGAGCTGGGTGAGCATACCTTTGATTCGCTCGAGTCTCTGGGTGTCCGCGCATTCGCTACAGCGGGATGCTGACGCCGACCACGAGGGTGGGCTTGATGTCCTTCAGGAAGATGGCCAGCACGATGATGGCCAGC
>ENA-ORCP01000643-ORCP01000643.1-human-gut-metagenome-genome-assembly--contig:-NODE-643-length-30916-cov-10.370699_pt1 | contig 30916 bp, 24 predicted proteins | sample MGYA00242990_ERZ507991 | MGnify/ENA primary metagenome ERZ507991 (study PRJEB26167, sample SAMN06115496) | human gut metagenome | host: Homo sapiens | place: China:Henan | collected 2015-05-07... | reverse complement strand
CGGACAGCACCTTGATGGCCTTTAACCCCTCGGCAGTCATGGGGATTTTTACCACCATGTGCTTCGGGTCCAGCGCGTAGATGGCGCGGCCCTCGGCGATCATGCCTTCGGCGTCGGTGGTGGTAGCCTTGACCTCGCCGGAGATGGGGCCGTCCACGATGGTGGCAATCTCCTTCAGCGTCTCGGCGTAGTCGCGGCCCTCCTTGGCAATCAGGCTCGGGTTGGTGGTGACACCGGCGATAATGCCCATGTCGTTGGCCTTGCGAATCTCGTCCACATTGGCGGTATCAATGTAGAATTTCATGAGACGAACCTCCTTATTTCTGCCCATAATAGGCATTTGGCCCATGCTTGCGCATAAAATGCTTGTCCAACACGTGCTGCGGTGCGGGATGGGCGTTGGGGTCGATGGTCAGGGTCAGGATCGCCATCTTTGCCACTTCTTCCAGCACAACCGCGTGATAGACGGCTTGGGCCGCATCCTTGCCCCAGGTGAACGGCCCATGGCTGGCGCAGAGCACGCCGGGCACGTGTACCGGGTCGATGCCGCGCTCTGTAAACGTCTCGATGATGACCTTGCCGGTGTTCTTCTCGTAGTCCTCGTCGATTTCCTCCGGCGTCAGCTCCCGCGTGCAGGGCACCGGGCCGTAAAAGTAGTCAGCATGGGTCGTGCCAAAGGCGGGCAGGTCGCGCCGCGCCTGGGCAAAGGCCACCGCGTGGGTGGAATGGGTGTGTACGATGCCGCCCAGCTGCGGGAAAGCTTTGTACAGTTCCAAATGTGTTTTCGTGTCGCTGCTGGGGTTCAGATTGCCCTCGACCTTGTTGCCGTCCAGGTCCATGACAACGAGCATTTCCGACGTAAGCTCGTCATATTCAACGCCGGAGGGCTTGATGACGAACAGGCCGCGCTCCCGGTCAATGCCCGAGACATTCCCCCAGGTGTAGGTCACAAGGCTCCTGCGGGGCAGTTCCATATTGGCTTCATAAACTTGCTGCTTTAATGCTTCCAGCATAGGTTATCCTTTCAATTTCCACGCTAAATCGTTCAAGAACAGCTGCTGTTCCAGACTTTCCACCGTGGTATCTTTTGTGATATGGACAAATTCAATACCCATCATGTTGGCCCAGTCCTTCATCTGGTCGGCGGTCACATCGTAGGTCAGTGTCGTGTGGTGTGCGCCGCCCGCCGTGATCCAACATTCCAGCCCGGTGGTCAGATCGGGCATAGCCTGCCACATGACGCGGGCCACCGGCAGGTTGGGCATGGGCAGAATCGGCTTGACGCAGTGGATATCCTGGCAAATCAGCCGCAGGCGGCCGCCCATGTCGATGAGGCTCACGACGATGGCGTCACCCTCATGGCCCTCAAACACCAGGCGGGCAGGCGGCTCACGGTCGCCGATGCCCAGGGGGTGAACCTCCACGCGGGGCCTGGCGGCGGCCACGGACGGGCAGACTTCCAGCATATGGGCACCCAGGCTGTACATGGCCCCGGGCACGAGGTTGTAGGTGTAATCCTCCATAAAGGCGGTGCCGCCGGTCTTGCCCTCGGCCATTGCCTTTATTATAGCAGTCATTGCGGCAACTTTCCAGTCCCCTTCGCCGCCGTAGCCATAGCCCTGGGCCATCAGATGCTGGCTGGCGATGCCCGGCAGCTGGCGCATACCGTACAAGTCCTGGAAAGTATTGGAAAATGCCTTGCACCCTTCGGCGTCCAGCATTTTCTTCATGGCGATTTCCTCGCGGGCCTGGTAGCGCACGGTCTCGATAAAGTCCGTGTCCTCGCTGGCAAAATCGTAGGCAGCGCGGTATTCATCCATCAGGGCGTCAATTTCCGCAACGGTCACGGCGTTCATCGTGTCCACCAGCTGTCCCACGGGCCAGGTGTTGACCTGCCAGCCGAGCTTTGTCTGCACTTCGACCTTGTCGCCCTCGGTCACGGCGACCTCGCGCATATTGTCGCCGAAACGCATGACCTTCAATTCTCTCGAGACCGCCACGCCCACGGCGGCACGCATCCAGTCGCCCAGGCGCTTCTGCACGTCCTCGTCCTGCCAGTAGCCCGCAATGACCTTGCGGGGCATCCGCAGGCGGGCGGCGATAAAGCCGTGCTCGCGGTCGCCGTGGGCGGCCTGGTTCAGATTCATGAAGTCCATGTCGATCTCTTCATTAGGGATCTCGCGGTTGTACTGGGTGGCAAAGTGGCAGTAGGGCTTTTGCAGGTTGGCAAAGCCGTTGATCCACATTTTGCTGGGGCTGAAGGTGTGGCACCAGGTGATGATGCCCGCGCAGTGCTTGTCGTAGTTGGCCTCGCGCACCACGTCGGAGATTTCGGCGTTGGTCTTGGCGGTAACTTTGTAGACGACTTTGCAGGGCAAATTGCCGGAAGCGTTCAGCATATCGGCCATCTCTGCCGCGCGGGCGGCGACGGTCTCGAGGACTTCAGGGCCGTACAAAAACTGACTGCCCACGACGAACCAAAATTCATAGGTATGCAACATAAAAGTTTCCTCCTTCTTTTAAATAACCAGTGCCTGCAGTACTCGGTAGGGGCCGGATATGTCCGGCCCGCAACTTTCCCGGAAGCGCACACTTGCCTTGCACGACCGGGCCGGGCATGCCCGGCCCCTACGGCGGGAAAATTTTTCAGGACACCACCGCCCGCTCGGCGTTCAGCGCATTTTTATACTCGGTCAGGAACTTCGCGAACCCATCCGTATCGTTGGCATCCGGGGCCAGCGTTACGCTTCTGGCATCAGCGAACACGCAGCGGTTCAGATACGCTGCCAGCGTCTCCCCTGCCCTGCGGTACAGGCGGTAGGCCGCCAACAGCGCCATGCCGTAAGGGCCGCCCTCGCCCGCGGTCTCCATGCAGGTGACGGGCGCGCCTGCCGCAGCGGCCAGATACCGCTGCGCCACACCCGGCGTTTTGAAAATGCCGCCGTGGCCCAGCAGCGTATCCAACGCCACGTGCTCCTGCTTCAAAATGTTTAGCCCCAACGCCAGCGTGGCAAAGGCCGAATAGATATTGGCCCGCATAAAGTTCGCCAGCGTAAAATCACTGTTTGGGCGGCGCAGCAGCAGCGGCAGGCCCGCATCAAAGTGGGTCACGCTTTCACCGGAGATATAGTTGATGGGCACCACGCCGCCGCAGTCGGGCGCACCCTTCAAAGACTCGTTGAACAGCCGGGTGAACAACGCGCCCTTGTCGATGCCAGCCCCGCAGAGCGCCGCGCTCTCGGCCAGCAGATCGACCCAGGCGTTCAGGTCGCTGGTGCAGTTGTTGCAGTGGACCATGGCCACCGCCGCACCGTCGGGGGTCGTGACCATGTCGATTTCCGGGTAGACCTTGGAAAGCGGCTTTTCCAGCACGACCATGGCAAAAATACTCGTGCCTGCGCTGACATTGCCGGTGCGCGGGGCCACACTGTTCGTGGCGGCCATGCCGGTGCCTGCGTCGCCTTCGGGTGGGCAGAACGGCACGCCGGGCTGCAAAACGCCGGTGGGGTCCAGCAGCTTCGCGCCCTCGGCGGTCAGCGTGCCCGCGTCCTCACCTGCGGGCAAAACGGTGGGCAGCAGACTGGCAAGGTCTACAGGATAGCCCTGCTTTGCCGCCAACGCGTTGAATTTTTCCAGCATGGCAGCGTTATACCCGCCGGTGGCGCTGTCAATCGGGAACATACCGCTGGCGTCGCCCACGCCCAGCACCTTGCGCCCGGTCAGCTGCCAGTGTACATACCCGGCCAGCGTCGTGAAGAAATCCAGCTGCGGCAGGTGCGGCTCGCGGTTCAGCATGGCCTGGTACAGGTGCGCTACGCTCCACCGCTGGGGGATGTTGAACCCGAACGCCGCGGTCAGCGCTTCCGCCGCTTGGCCGGTCATCGTGTTGCGCCAGGTGCGGAACGGCACGAGCAGATTGCCCGCCGCGTCAAAAGGCAGATAGCCGTGCATCATGGCCGAAATGCCGATGCAGCCCACCGTGGTCAGCGGCTGGCCGTACCGGGCCTGCACATCGGCGGCCAGGGCGGCGTAGGCGGCCTGCACACCACGCCAGACTTCGCCCAGCGGGTAGGTCCAGACACCGTTTTCCAGCCGATTCTCCCAGGTAAAGTCACCCTGAGCGACCGGCTTGCAGGCATCGTCCACCAGCACCGCTTTAATGCGGGTGGAGCCGAACTCAATGCCGAGGGTACAATTTCGTAAGGTAAGCATGGATTTCCTCCTTGACAAGTGGAGCTTTGTTTTCTATGATGAAACTGTCTGTATGTTCAAAATGAAGGGGGCAACCTATGGGAACGGTTTTCAATAAGGAAGAAATGCTGGTTTTGTTGCAGGATTTCCACCGCCTGACCGGGCTGCGCACCGTGGTGTTTGACACCTACGGCATGGATATCCTCTCTTACCCGCCGGAGCTGCCTGCCTACTGCAAGCTGGTGCGCGGCGTGCCGGAAGGGGTCATCGGCTGCCATCTGTGCGACCAAAACGCCTGCCGCAGCGCCACGCGGCGGAAAGAGACGGTCATCTACACCTGCCACGCCGGGCTGATCGAGGTCATCACGCCGATTTTGATAGACGGCGCGGCGGTGGGATTTCTGCTGCTAAGCCATATCGTGCAAGGCGCGGACGAGGCGACCGAGTGGGCCGTGGCCAAGGAGCGCTGCGCACCCTACGGCATCGACGAAGCGGCGCTGCACAGCGCCTACGATGCCCTGCCCCGCACGCCCTACCCGACGCTGAAATCGGCATCGGACCTGCTGGCGCTGGCGGCGTCCGCGCTGTACCAACAGGGTTTGGCGCGGCTGAACCCCGGCAGCAGCGAGGCACGGCTGGGCCAATATCTGAGCGACCACCTGGCAGAGGAACTGACCAGCGAAAAGATCTGCCGGGCGCTGTCCTTGAGCCGCACCGGGCTGTATTATCTCTCCCGCCAGACCTACGGCTGTGGCATCAATGAGCAGATCACCCGGCTGCGGGTGCAGCGGGCCATGGAACTGCTGGCCACAACGTCCCTGTCCAACGTGGAGATCAGCCGCCTGACCGGGTTTTCGGACTACAACTATTTTTACCGTGTGTTCCGCCGCCAGACCGGCCTGACCCCGCGCCGCTACCGTACCTCTATGGTAGCAGATACCTAGCCGCCAGAATAGGAACATCTGTTTTAAAAACTGGATTTTTGTTCAAAAAAATACGCCTGCGCTTAAAGAAAAGCGCAGGCGTTGATTTTATGAATTTGCAGTATCCTTATTGACGGCATCCATATAACCGGCCGTGATGATACCGGCGGGCAGTGCGACCACCGCGATACCGACCATGGACGACAGCATGGTAAAGATGCGCCCGGCTGTCGATACAGGGTAGATATCGCCGTAGCCGACGGTCGTAAGGGAAATGGTGGCCCAGTAGATTGCATCGAAAAAGCTATTGAACGTATCAGGCTCTACATTAAATACCACCAGGGCAGAAATCAAGATGTAACCGCCCGCCAGTGCGCCGACGGTGAGTAAAGCAGATTTTTGACGACGCAGCACGGTGAGGATTATCTCAATGTTTTTGGAGTACCGCACAAATTTGACGACGCGGAACACTTTAAATGTTCGGAACAGCCGAAAAATGCGCAGCACCCTGGCCCCACGCCCTACAATGCCGAAAGACGGCAGAATGGTGAGCAGATCAATCAGTGCCATTGGGGTGAACGGATAGAGAAGAAACGCAGTGCGGCCCCGGCGCGGCAGTTTGAAATCAGCAGTCCAGAAGCGCAGGATATAGTCAAAGATAAACACGACCACCGTTGCGTGGTCGATAACGACGGTCCACATGGCGGTTGACTTTGTTGCTAACGGTATCAAGCTGACCAAAATCGTCGCCATCATGAACCAGTCATAAATCCGGCTGGCGGCATCACCGGGCGAGGAGACCTCTATAATTTCAAAAATTCTTTTTCGCATAATTTTTCCGATTTAATAGCACCGCTTGCAAGGAGTATATCCCCATGCCTCGGCTTGCTCTAGTGTGACGGCAGTAGCGTTATCCATACCGCTGCAACTGGGTATGCGGTGATATTTCTTTCCGTTACCGCTGCTTGCGATGTAGACCATGCCCGCTTGATATACGGAGCTGTTGGTACTGGTTGTGGAACTTATCGATTCAGTAGCTGGCACCTCAGTCGGTTGCGGAGTCGGCGTTTCAGTAGGCGCGACGGTCGGCTCTGGTGTTGGAACTTCGGTAGGTACGGCAGTTGGTTCCGATGCTGGCGCTTCAGTAGGGATTGTTGTTGGTTGTGGGGTCTCTGCAGCAACGGTGGCTGTCAGCATGGGTGAGGCCTGTGTGGCATCACTCGCATTGGAATCACCGCCAATAGAGGCAAACACCAATAGAACAGCCCAGAAAGCGGCGATGATTCCCACGCGAGCTTTCTTGCTGGCATGGAACTTATTGGAAGTCCATAGCCAATAGCTAAGGGCAAACGGCCAGAATATAAGAGCAAGCAAAACCCAAAGGCAACCACTGCATCCTTTGTTTTGGCCGTTGTTGGGAACTTTGGGATTTGATTGCTGGGTAGAAGGTTCTGCTCCATGGTCTTTATGGACGGATTCTGTTGTGCTGTAAGAGATACCTGTGCCGGGTAAGCCCGTAGTGGTCGTCCTGCGCCCGGTCGAACTGATGGGGTGGTGAAAACCCTTGCCGCCAAAAGAAACACTGGTGCTTTTCTTATTTAAATTTAACCGCACACCGGGGGCAATTTTGACGCTTTTGCGAAAACGAAAGGCCACAAAAATACATCCTTCCAATTTTGTTTGTTTGAATCTTATAGAAGATACAAGAAAAGGATTCTATTTCATTGTAAGCGCTCAATGCGCATAAGTCAAGCGCCCCAAAACAAGAGGAACAATGCAAATTTGTCTATAAAACAAAAAAACACGCAGATTCAAACAAATCTACGTGTCTTTTCAAGTGCGCGGTACAGGACTCGAACCTGTGACCTCCTGCACGTCAAGCAGATGCTCTACCAGCTGAGCTAACCGCGCATAGTTGCGCCGCCTGTTGGCGACGCATATTAGTATAGCAGATTGCTTTACAAATTGCAAGCCATTTTGGCAAAAAAATTCAACTTTTTCAGTCCAGAATGCGCCCATCGGTGGAAATCGTCACGACCTGCCACGGAATGAACTTGCCGGACGCCTGCAACGCACGCTTGGCGGCGTTTTCCAGCCCGCCGCAGCAGGGCACTTCCATCCGCACGATGGTGACTTCCTTAATATCGTTGTCGCGGATGATGGCGGTCAGCTTTTCACTGTAATCCACATCGTCCAGTTTGGGGCAGCCCACCAGCGTGATGTGCCCGCGGATGAACCGTTCGTGGAACGCGGCGTAGGCGTAGGCCGTGCAGTCGGCGGCAATCAGCAGCTTGGCACCGTCAAAGTAGGGCGCGTTGATGGGCACCAGCCTGATCTGTACCGGCCACTGGCGCAGCTGGCTTGGGGCCATCGTGGGGGCGGTGCTCTCCCCTGCCGCGTCGGCGGGGTGCAGGGCCTTGGCCATGCTGCCCGGGCAGACGTGCATTGTTTTGGGGGCACTGCCGGGGCAGCTGTGGGGCGCGTGGGCGGCCTTGTGTGCCTTGGCGGCCTGGACGGCGGCCTCGTTGTAGGGCGCAGCCTCGCGCTGCTCAAACGTGATGGCCCCGGTCGGACAGTGGGGCAGGCAGTCGCCCATGCCGTCGCAGTAATCGTCGCGCATCAGTGTGGCCTTGCCCCCGACCATTGCAATAGCGCCTTCGTGGCAGGCGGCGGCGCAGGCCCCGCAGCCGTTGCATTTTTCCTGGTCGATATGAATGATCTGTCGTTTCATAGTCAGCCTCCTTGACTTTATGCTGCTATTTTACTACAATGGCAGAAAAGAATCTGTTGTAGTAACAACATACGAGGTGCAAAAAATGGAAAGCTGCAAACTGCCCGATGTGCCGCTGTTCCGCGGCCTGACCGAGACGGAGGCCGCCGCGGCCATAGAGGCCCTGCGGATGCGCCGCCGCCCCTTTGCCAAGGGCGAAGTCCTGTTGGAGGCCGGCTGCACCGCGCCGCCATTGGGCGTGGTACTGGCGGGCCGCGTGCATATGGAGCATCTGGACGTCTGGGGCAGCAAAACGCTGTTGGGTCATGCCGGGCCGGGCGATCTGTTTGCCGAGACTTACGCCTGCCTGCCCGAGGAACCGCTGCTGGTCAGCGTGGTGGCAGCCGAAAGCGGCGAGGTGCTGCTTTTGGACACCGATCAACTATTGCGGTGCGGCTGCGAACCGTGGCGCTGGAAGATGACCCAAAACCTGCTGCGTATTGCTGCCCGCAAAAACCTGGGGCTGGCCCAGCGCAGCCTGTACACGGCTCCCAAGACGATACGCGGGCGCATCACGGCGTATTTTTCGGTGCTGGCGCGGCGCAGCGGCAGTATGCAGTTCAACCTGCCCTTTGACCGTCAGCAGCTGGCCGACCACCTGGGCGTTGACCGCAGCGCCCTGAGCAATGCCCTCTCCCAGATGCAGCGCGAGGGCCTGCTGACCCTCGACCGCCGCAAGGTGGAGCTGAGACAGGTGGACGAGCTGTAAACGGGCAGCAAGCAGTAAAATGCCATTACAGCCCATATTTTTCGTATGTTTCCATCAAAACATCGGCAAGCGGACGGCCTGCCGATGTTTGTATTTATGTGTACAGTGAAAGTGGGTGTGTACCAAAAGAAAAAGACACATGAATCTTAACGATTCCATGTGTCTTATAGAGTGCGCGGTACAGGACTCGAACCTGTGACCTCCTGCACGTCAAGCAGATGCTCTACCAGCTGAGCTAACCGCGCATATTGCGTCACCACTTGGCAACGCAAATTATTATAGCAGATGCTAATGCAAATTGCAAGGGATTTTTTGAAAAAAGTTTGGATTTTTTCAACTTTTTTCCGCGCCAGGTCACTGCACCGTGGTTTCTACCTGGGGTGCACCGCCTGCCAGCTGTTCGGCGGTCAGGGGCGCGGGGGCTGCGGCGGGCTGCTCCAGCTTTTCGCGGGCCACGGCCAGCATCAGTTTGATGCGGTTCTCCTGGTTGACGCGGGTCGCGCTGGGGTCGTAGTCCACCGGCGTGATGTTCGCATCGGGGTGCAGGGCGCGAATCTTGTTGATCATGCCCTTGCCCACGATGTGGTTGGGCAGGCAGCCGAAGGGCTGGGCACAGACGATGTTGCCATAGCCGCCCTCGACCAGCTCGATCATCTCGGCGGTCAGCAGCCAGCCCTCGCCCATCTTGGCACCCAGAGAGATAATACCCTCTGGCTTTTTCATCAGCTCGCGGAAGGAGCCGGGCGCGTAGAAGCCGTACTTGCGCATGGCGTCGTAGCTGGCGCAGCCGATGCCGTCCAGCCAGCTCAGGAACGCATCCGCGCCGCCTGCGACCAGCTTGTTGCCGCCGTACAGATCGATGTCCAGCTTGTAGTTGGCCACGCAGTACTCTACAAAGCCCATCAGACCGGGCAGGTTGACCTCGCAGTCCTGGCTCTCAAGGAATTTTTCCAAATCGTTATTGCCCAGCGGCGAATACTTGACGTAAATTTCGCCGACAACGCCGACCTTGACCTTCGGTACGCGGGTGATGGGGATGGTGGCGTAGTCCTTCGCGATGTCGTAGAAGCGGCGTTTCATATCGTGGGCGGAGTAGTTCCTGTCGCTGCGAATCCAGCCCTGGATGGTGGCGATCCACTTTTCGGTCATGGCGTCGGCGTCGCCCTTGTGATCCTCATAGGCGTGGGTCTGGCTGCGCAGGGCCACCAGCATATCACCGTAGAAAATCGATGCAATGACTTTGCGCAGCAGCGGCACAGTCAGCGGCAGGCCGCTGCCCTTTTCCAGACCGGAGAAGTTCAGCGACGCGACCGGGATATTGCCGTAGCCCGCCTTGACGAGGGCCTTGCGCAGCAGCTTGATGTAGTTGGACGCGCGGCAGCCGCCGCCGGTCTGGGTGATGAGCAGCGCCGTGTGGTCCAGGTCGTACTTGCCGCTGTTCAGCGCGTCCAAGAACTGGCCGATGACCAGAAGCGCCGGGTAACAGGTGTCGTTATGGACGTATTTCAGGCCCAGCTGGGCGACCTCGCTGCCGCAGTTGCCCAGCACCTCGGTCTGGTAGCCCTCGCTGGCCAGCGCCGCCTGCATGAGCCGGAACTGGGTGACCGCCATGTTGGGAATCAGGATTTTATGGGTCTTTACCATATCCTTGGTAAAATTGGGAGTCATGTATTCCATGGGTTGCCTCTTACTTATGGTCTTCTTTCCGTTCTTCCAGTGCTGCAAACAGGCTGCGCAGGCGGATGTTCACCGCGCCCAGGTTCGTGATCTCGTCGATCTTCAGCTGGGTGTACAGCTTGCCGCCCGCCTGCAAAATCTCGCGGGTCTCGTCGGTGGTTACGGCGTCCAGGCCGCAGCCGAAGGACACCAGCTGCACCAGATCCATGTCGGGCTGTTCGGTGCAGTACTTGGCGGCGGCATACAGGCGGCTGTGGTAGGTCCACTGGTTCAGCACGGCGGTTTGGAACTTCTGCTCGTGCCAGCTGACGGAATCCTCGCTGACGACGGCTGCGCCCTGGCGGATAATAAGCTGGTTGATACCGTGGTTTACCTCTGGGTCAACGTGATAGGGGCGGCCCGCCAGCACGACGATATGCTTGCCTTCCTTGCGGGCAGCGGCGATGATCTCGGTACCCTTGTCGCGCAGCTGCTGCATATGGCGGGCGTACTCGTCGTAAGCCGAGTCGATGGCCTCATGTACGGCCTTTTTGTCCAGCCCCGGGAAATATTTGTCCAGCGCCTGCTGGAATTTCTTGTAGAAATCCTTGCGGCGCTCGAGGTTGAAGTAGTCGTAGATGAACTTCGTCGCGTTCAGCTCGGGGCAGTTGCCCTCCAAAACCTCGGGGTAATAGGCGACGACCGGGCAGTTATAATGGTTGTCACCCAGGTGTTCGTCCAGGTTATAGCTCATGCAGGGGTAGAAGATCGCATCCACGCCCTGCTCACACAGCCAGCGAATGTGGCCGTGGGTCAGCTTGGCCGGGAAGCAGGCCGTGTCGCTGGGTATGGTCGCCTGGCCGCTCTGGTACAGCTTGCGGTTGGAGAAGGGGCTGACGACGACCTCAAAGCCCAATTTGGTGAACAGTGTGTGCCAGAACGGCAGCAGCTCGTACATATTCAGGCAGAGCGGGATGCCGATTTTGGCGCGGGGGCTGGCCGGGGTGGCCGCCTTGCGGTAGTCGTCCAGCAGCTTCAGCTTGTAGGCGTAGAGGTCCAGATCCTCATTGTTGGCCTTGCCGGTCACGGGTTTATCGCACCGGTTGCCGGAGATAAACCGCTTGCCATCGGCAAAAACGTTAACGGTCAGCTGGCAGTGGTTGCCGCACCCCTGACACTGCACGGTGTTGACCTTTTGGCTGAACACTTCCAGCTCGGCCTCGGTCAGCACGGTGCTGTGGGCGTTCTCGCCCGCGCGGCTCTTGCCGTACAAGGCTGCGCCGTAAGCGCCCATCAGGCCCGCAATGTCGGGGCGGATGACGTTGACGCCCATCTCTTTTTCAAAGGCGCGGAGGACAGCTTCATTATAGAAAGTACCGCCCTGCACGACGATGTTGCGGCCCAGCTCTTCCGGGCTGGACGCGCGGATGACCTTGTACAGCGCGTTCTTGACGACGGAAATCGACAATCCGGCGCTGATATTTTCAATCGATGCACCGTCCTTCTGTGCCTGCTTGACAGAGGAGTTCATGAACACGGTGCAGCGGGAACCCAAATCGACCGGCTTGTCGGCAAACAGGCCCAGCGCGGCGAACTCCTTGACATCGTAACCCAGCGCCTGGGCAAACGTCTGTAAAAAGCTGCCGCAGCCGGAGGAACAGGCCTCGTTCAGGAAGATGTTGCTGATGGCACCATCCTCGATCTTGAAGCACTTCATGTCCTGGCCGCCGATGTCGATGATGAAATCGACATCGGGCAAAAAGTGCTTGGCGGCGGTGAAGTGGGCCACTGTCTCCACCAGTCCGCGGTCACAGTGGAACGCATTCTTGACGAGTTCCTCGCCGTAGCCGGTGGTGGTCACGCTGGCAATGTGCAGGCCCGGGTGCTCCTGATAGAGTTTGAGCAGCGTCTCTTTGACCAGCGGGATGGGGTTGCCCAGGTTCGGACGGTAGCTCTCGAACAGAATGTTGGCGTCGTTGTCGATGACCACCAGCTTGATGGTGGTGGAGCCGGAGTCAATGCCGATATGTACCGGCCCACAGTCTGCACCAAAGGGCAGGCAGGGCACGGTGGCTTTCAGGTGGCGGGCGTGGAATTCCTCGTACGCCTGCTTATTGGCAAACAGCGGCGGCAGGCTGACGTAGGTGGCCGTGGCACTGTAATCGTCCAGGCGCTTGGCAACCTCGCGCAAATCGGATTCCTCGTCGGCGTAGAACGCAGCGCCCATGGCGACGAAGAGAAGGCTGTTCTCCGGCAGAGTGCCGGTGACGCCCAGCGTGCGGTCAAAGCTCTCGCGCAGGGTCTTGGCGAAAGTCAGCGGACCGCCGAGGTACAGAATGTTGCCCCTGATGGGGCGGCCCTGGGCCAGGCCCGCAATGGTCTGGTTGACGACGGCCTGATAGATGGAGGCCGCGATGTCGCCCGCCTGCGCACCCTGGTTGATGAGGGGCTGGATGTCGCTTTTGGCAAACACGCCGCAGCGGCTGGCGATGGTGTAGGTGCGGGTCGCGCCCTGGGCGGCCTTGTCCATCTCGTCGGCACCCATCTTCAGCAGGGTAGCCATCTGGTCAATGAACGCGCCGGTGCCGCCGGCACAGCTGCCGTTCATGCGGACCTCGGTGCCGTTGGTCAGAAACAGGATTTTTGCGTCCTCGCCGCCCAGCTCAATGATGCAGTCGGTGCCGGGGGCCAGGCGGTTGGCTGCCACGCGGGTGGCGAAAACCTCCTGCACAAAGGGCACCTTACAGCTGTCGGCCAGGCCCATGCCGGCCGAGCCGGAGATGGCCAAATATGCGCGGCCGTCGGGCAGGTACTCTGCCGCGACCTTTTCCAAAAGGGCTTTGCCCTTCTCTAAAATATGGCTGAAATGACGTTCGTAGGTAGAATAGATGATTTGATCGGCGTCGTTCAGCACGACACATTTAATCGTGGTGGAACCAATGTCCAGACCAACTCTCATAGGATTTTGCCTCCTGCGGGTATGAGTATCAGCGGGATACCGTAGGCCGGGTCTGCCCCATGGCGATACAATATCAGTTTATATTATACAGGTTTCGGCGGCATTCGGCAAGGGGCGCGGCGCCGAAAAAACGCTGTCAAATGCGAAAATTTGTACAAAAAAACACGAAAGCGGTGCGGAGACAATCCGCACCGCTTTCGCGTCAAAAGAAAAGAGGAGTATGGATGAAAAACTTGGGGTCCTGTTCTGGGGGCCGGGTCCCTGCTCCCTTCCCGGAGAACACTTATAGTATATCCGGCAAATGTGTCAAAGTCGTGAAGGAAAATTCAACAAATTAAGAAGGGTTTGTGAACAAACGGGAGGTTCTTACAGCAAAAACCACCTGGCTTTATGCCAGGTGGTCATGTACTTTATTTACTGATCGTCCCCATTCAGCCGATCAATCTGATCCTGCAACAGCTGCGACACAGGCCGCCGGGTGTTGCGCAGGCGGTGAACCGGGGCGGGGGCAGCGGGCTTATGCTGCACCGGTTGGGCCTTCGCCTTCACGCGCAGGCGCTCGGCGGGCTTGTCCCCTGCCGGGGCGGCAGCCTTGGCAGCCGGGCGCGGGGCGCTGACGGGGATATCCGTCTCCGGGGTGCCCTGGGCAAAGCTGCGCATATCGGTGCCCAGCTCTTTCAGTTCGGCCTCGGTCTGATCCAGCGCCTGGTAGATGGCCTGGGTCAGACCGTCCAGATCCAGCGTAGCAGCGCTCAAACGCTCGTCCACGCGGGCCAGACGCTCCCGCACAAGCATGACGCCCGACGCAATGCTGCGGGCGTTCTCGGCCATGCGGCTTTTCTGCAAATCGGCCTGCTGCTTCAGCTCTTTTTCGGCGCTGTCCGCATACAGGCGGGCGTCGGCCAGAATCTTACCGGCTTCCAGCTTGGCTTCCCGCACCAAATCGGACGTGGGCGCAGCGGGGGCAACGGTAGTGTTCAGCTGCCGGGCCGAAGCCAGCTGCTTTTGCAGCTCGTCCACCTGCTGCTGCAAGTCGTGGCATTTCAGCTGCCAGATGTTGGCGTTCTTCTGGTTTTCGCGCTGGGTGGACTGGAACGACGCGGTCTTTTTCTTGATGGTCTCCAGCTGCTCGTCCGCTTCGCGGCGCTTGGCCTCGGCGGCGTCGGCACGCTGGGTGGCGGCGGCCAATTCGGCTTTCAGGGCTTCAATGCGGCTGTCGCCGGCACTGCGCTCATTGCGCAGGTCGTCCAACTTGGACTGCATCTGCTGCAGCTGTCGGTTATATTCCAGTTCGTGCTGCTGGGCCTCGTTTGCCAGGGCGTTCATGTAAGCCAGCACATCATTTTTATCAAAGCCGAACAAGCTGGAACGGAAACCCTGTTCCTGAATGTTCATCGGTTCAGACGGCATGGCTTTTTACATCCTCTCGCAGCAAAATTTATCAGGAACGCTTGTTCAAGATGCTGAGCAGGTCGTCAAAGTAATCGCCGTCATCCTCTTCCTCGGCGGGGGCAGCGGGCTGGGCGGCCACGGGAGTATCCATGCCGGTACTAAAGGACTGGGTGAAGATGGGGTTGGGCATAACCGGGTTGATCTGCTGCTGGGCAGGCTGCACCGGGCGGACCGGAGCGTCGGACTGCTGGACCGGCTGCTGCGCAGCGGGCTGGGCGGCAGCGGCGCGCTTGGCGTCCACATGGGCCTGGATGGGCTCGTCCACCTCGGGCGTGCTCTCGAAGCCGGTGGCGACAACGGTAATGCTCATCTCGTCGCTCAGGCGCTCGTCGAACGCAGTACCCCAAATGATGTTGGCATCGGGATGTGCGCTCTGGGTGATCATGCTGGCAGCGGTCTCGACATCCTCCAGGCCGATATCCGGGCTGGACGTGATGTTGATGATGACGCCGCGCGCACCGGCAATGCTGGTCTCCAGCAGCGGGCTGGAAATGGCAGCCTTGGCGGCGTTCTCGGCCTTGCCGGCACCCTTGGCGACGCCGACGCCCATGTGGGCGAAGCCGGCGTCCTTCATGATGGAGCGCACGTCGGCAAAGTCCAGGTTGATGAAGGCCGGGATGTTGATCAGGCTGGAAATGCTCTCAACGCCCTGGCGCAGCACGTTGTCAGCGGCCTCAAAGGCGTTCATCAGGGTAATCTTCTCCTGGCTGATGAGCTTCAGGCGCTCGTTGGGAATGACGATCAGAGAGTCGACGTGCATCATCAGGGAAGCGATGCCCTGCTCGGCCTGGGCCATCTTGCGCTTGCCCTCAAAGGCGAAGGGCTTGGTGACGATGCCGACGGTCAGGATGCCCAGGTCATGGGCCGTCTCAGCCACGACAGGGGCAGCGCCCGTGCCGGTGCCGCCGCCCATGCCGGCGGTGATAAAGACCATCTGCGCACCCTTCAGGGAGTTGGTGATCTCGTCCTTGCTCTCCTCGGCAGCGCGCTGGCCAATCTCCGGGTCAGCACCGGCGCCGCGGCCCTTGGTCAGCTTGGCACCAAGCTGGACCTTCTGGGTGGCCTTGGAGTTGAGCAGGGCCTGCTGGTCAGTGTTCATCGCAACGAACTCGACACCAGACAGACCTGCCTCCACCATGCGGTTGACGGCGTTGCCGCCGCCGCCACCTACGCCGATAACCTTGATATTGGTTACATTTTGCATTTCTTCATCGAGAACGAATGCCATGAGTGTATCCCCCTAAAAGTGAAGTTGTTTAACCGGATCCTATGGGTTTGGCCCGCATATGGGCACACTGATCCGCGATTTTTTACATATAACTGATTATTAGAATATCAAATTTTACAGACAATTTCAATACCCCAGGGGCAAATTCATAAAAAAAGTGGTAGGGATATGGCATACGCTGCTCTTTTTTCTCTTATCTCTTATCCAATTTCCGCCCCCAGTCGCCTTATCTCCCCCGGCAGATCGGCATACCCCCTGCGGATATGCCCCGGGTCGCGCAGGGTGGTCGTGCCGTTTGCGCCGAGGGCGGCCACCAGCAGAGCGGCCCCGCCGCGCAGGTCGGGGGCGGTCACGGCGGCACCGCGCAGCTGTGACCCGCCTGCAATCATCAGCCGCCGCCCTTTGGCCGTTATCTCTGCGCCCATGGCGGCAAAACCGGCGGCGCAGGCAAAGCGGTTGGGGAACAGGCGGTCAAAAATTTCGCTCTCCCCTTCTGCCGCCAGCAGTACGGCGGCGGCCAGGGGCGCGGTGTCGGTGGCAAAGGCGGGCCAGGCGTCGGCGCAAAGCTGCACCCCGCCCCGCAGCGGCACAGCGGGGTCGCGGGCCAGTCTGGCCCAGTCCTGCCCGTTCTCGACCTGCACGCCGGTCTGCGCCAAAAATTGCAGAAATGCGCCGTACAGGGCTGGGTCACAGCCGGTAATGCGTATGTCTCCGCCCGCAGCCGCCAGCGAGGCGGCGTAGGTGGCGGCGGCAATGCGGTCGGGCAGCGGGGCGTGCACCGCCCCGCCCAGGGGCCGCCCGCCCTGCACCGTCAAAATCGGCGTGCCGTAGCCGGAAATGTCAGCCCCGCAGGCGCACAGAAAGGCAATCACATCGCCGATTTCTGGCTCTCGCGCCGCGCCCCGCAGCACGGTACGGCCCTGGGCGCAGCAGGCGGCCATCAGCAGTGTCATTGTAGCACCGACGCTGGGCAGCCGCAGCGTGAAATCCACCCCATGCAGCGGCCCTTTGCGCCGCAACGTCACGGCGATGCCTTCTAATTCTACCTCGGCCCCCATGGAGGCCAACCCGGCCAGGTGGATATCCACAGGACGCGGCCCCAGGCGGCAGCCGCCCGGCAGGGGCAGCCGCACATACCCCGCCCGGCAGAGCAACGGCGCCAGATAGAACACCGAGCTGCGCATGGCCCCGGCCAGGTAGTCGGGAATCTCGCCGCAGAGAGCATCGGAGGGGCGGGTGCAGATATCCGCGCCGCAGCGCTGCGCGTCGGCCCCCACAGCCTGCAAAAGGGCCAGGCTGGTGTCAACATCGGCCAGGGCGGGCACGCCGCGCAGACGGCACGGCCCGCCGCAGAGCAGTGACGCCGCCAGTAGCGGCAGGGCGCTGTTTTTGGCCGCCGCCGGGCGGATGCTGCCGTGCAGGGGCTGCCTGCCGTGAATCGTGATCGTCTGCATGAGCGGGCCTCCCTGAATGTGTTCTACCTTGTTATATGCCGCCTGCCCGGCCACATATTACAACAGCATCGGTTGTATCTGCACGCCGCGCAGGGCGGCTTCCAGGGTGTCGGGCAGAAGAGTAAAATCGCTCTTTAAGCTGCACGGCTTTTTGTAGCTGTCGTCCTGGCCGAAGGGCACAAAATAGTAGTGCCGCCGCTGCAAAAGCTGGCCCAGCGCCGGGGCACTGCCCGAAAGCCCATCGTTCGTGGACGGTGCGATGACGATGGGCCGCCCGCCGCGCAAAAGGCTCTTGGCGGCCAGCGTGACCGGAGTCGAACTGATCCCTGACGCCAGCAGGGCCATCGTTGTGCCGGTGGCCGGGGCAATGACGAGGGCGTCGGCCAATTTCTGCGGGCCCAGCGGCTCGACGCCCTGCAAGGTGGTCAGCGGTTTGTGGCCGGTGACTTCGTACAAGGTCTGCCGCAGGGCGGCGGCCGTGCCGAAGCGGGTGTCCTGCCCGGCAGCGCTGGCGCTTAAAATGGGTAGGACATCCCACCCCCGCGCGGCGAGCAGCCGTACCTGGGGCAGCACGGCGGAAAAGCTGCAAAAGCTGCCGCACAGCGCAAAGGCAACCGTGCGTTTCGGTTGGATGGTCATGGGGTGCTCCTTTCCGCGTATTCGCCGCGTTCCTCTAAAATTGTCAGAACGGTCTGCGCAATCAGCGCCCCGGCTGTCTGGGGCGCACAGCGACCCGGCAGGGCCAGGGCGTGCTCAGCGTGCAGGCCCAGTTCCTCGGCGGCGGCAAAATCGGTGCCGCCCGGCAGGCTGGCAAGATCGATGATCAGCGCCCCGCCCGGCAGTTTTTGCAGCAGTGCCCGGGGCAGCACCGGCGCGGGGATCGTGTTGATGACGGCGTCAAACTCCGGCAGCAGCCCGGGCAGGGCGGTCAGCGGCGCGGCGCGGCAGCCCGCACACCGGGCGTTGGCGCGCTGCTCGGCACTGCGGGCAGCCACAGTGACGCGCCCGCCCAGAAGTCCCAGCCGCCGGGCCACGGCGCGGCCTACCCGGCCATAGCCCAACACAAGAAAGTCGCTCTCCCAGATCGTGCGCTGACGCAGGCGCAGCAGCAGTTCCAGGCAGCCTTCGGCGGTGGGCACGGCGTTCAGAGATTCCAGCTCGGGCCGCAGGAAGTAATCCACCAGCGGCAGATTGGCCTGCCGCACGGCGGTGCGCACCGGCATACCGGGACGGCCCGCAAAAATCCATGTGCCCTGCCCGGCCCCCTGCAAGGCGCGGGCAACTTCGTCGCTGACGCGGCCCTGGGACATGGGCAATAAGATGTAATCGGCTGCGGCGGCATTGTCGGCTGCGGTCACGCCGTAGCCTGCACGGCGCAGCACACGCGCCGCCGCCTGCTGGCGGGCATCGTGCCCCACCACGCAAAATGTTTTCGGCATAAGCGCTCACCTCGGTTGGTTTTGGGATATAGTATGCCGGGGCGGCGGGAGGTGTGAATTGCCTAAGGCTTCCCCCTCGGGGGGAAGCCTTGTACAACAAAAAAACAGCACCCGCCGTTTTCAGCGGGTGCCGTTATACAATATCAGTAATTCTTCAACCCATCGCATTGCCCGCGCCAGACAAGCAGCGGGTTGATGGGTACGGTGCCGATGCGCATTTCGGCGACGACGGTCTTACTGCAAACGCCCAAAAGCTGGCCTTGCTTGACGTTCTCGCCAGCCTTGACGTTCAGCGCACCCAGGCCGTAGAAAATGCTCTTGAGGCCCGCGCCGTGCTCGATAACGACGGTATTACCGTAGATGCCGCCCAGGTCCTCGGCCAGCAGCACGCGGCCGCTGGCGGGCACGATCATCGAATCGTTGGACTTCTTCGGCTTGATGACGACATTTGTCGCGGTGCGGCCACCGTAGCCGTAGTTGGTGCTGCGTTCGCTGCGGGCGCGGCCTGCGTACTCTGTCATGCCGTAAATCAGCGGTGTATCGAAGGAATCCAGGAACGGCTGCACAAAACCGCCCACGGCCCACTCGATGCTGTCATCCGTGGTGGAAAGCACCTTGGTGACGGCGGCGGGGGCGTCGCTCTCGCCGATGTAGGGCGAGATCATCTGGGAAGTTTTGCTGTAATCCTTATAGGTGTAGGACGCCGCGCGGATGGACAGCGTCATATCCTCGGTGTAGCCGTCGGCGGTGACGGTCAGGGTCACGTTGCCGGTGCTCTCGTTCCAGGGAATGGGCAGATAGCAGATCCAGCCGTTGGCCGCCTGGACAAAGCCGGGGGTCTGCAAGGCCGTTTTGATGGCGGGGGCTTCGCCGCTCAGCGTCGGGCCGACGCGCACCGCCGCCACGCTGCCCTGCTGCACGGACGGCGTGCAGAGCTGCATGGTGGGCTTGATGTTGACCGTGAACTGGAACTGCCAGGTCTCGGTACCGGTGACGCTGGAATCGCGGTCGGACGAGCTTCCATCGACCTTGACGACGAGCTTGGCGTCGTAGGTGCCGTTTTCTTCAAACAGATAGCTGCGGAAGCCGGTGACGCCGCCGTCGTACAGGGTGTTCTTGTCGGCATCGGTGACGGTCAGCGTGGCCGTGTAGCCGGACGGAGTGACGACCACATCGGGCGACGCGCCGGAGACCGGTGTGTCCAGCACATAGGGTGCGGAACTCAAGGTTTCGGCGTAGGTGCGCTTAAACAGGTTGCCCACAACCGGGACGTGCCAGCTGTACGCCGTGGGGCTTATCTCCTGTCCGTCGAAGGTTGCCTTGATGGTGGGGAGCATATCGGGCGTGGCGCTGCGGTAGAGCCAGGCTACGCCCGCCCCTGCGATGATGAGCACAAAGATGATGACCAGCAGCAACCATTTGATCATGCCGAACCCGGCGCGGCCCAGCTTTTGCGGGATGGTGTCGTCGGGCTCGTCGTCCTCGTCGGCGGTGTCGTCAGCGTCCGGCGCGGGGGCTGCATTTTCCTCTGCCGGGGCGTCGGGAATGTTCTCATCCAACCCGGCCATGATCTGGGAAATCGAGAGCTGCGCCGTGCGGGAAATGGTGGCAGCGCGCGCTTTTTCTTCGGGGGTGTCGTCGGGGTCGATGTCGTCCGCAGGGGTGTCCTTGGCCTCGTCGGCGGGGGTGTCACCGCTCACGTTCTCGTCGGCAGGAGCATCGTCAGCGTCTGGGACGCTGGCAGATTCTTCTTCGGTGGGAGCATCGTCCGGTTCAGCAGGGGCGGCTTCGGCTTCGGCTGGATCGGCAGACTTCGCAGATACCTCGGGCGTATCTTCGGGGACATCCGCAGGTGCAGCTTCTTCCGCCGGGGCATCGGCAGGCTGCGGCGGAATGGGGACATCCCGCCCTACGGTCTCCGGGGCAGCGGGGGTCTCCGCCGGTTCGGCGGGTTCGGGCTGCTCGGGGGTATCGGATGCCGTGTCAGGTTCGGCAGCCGGGGCCGAGTCAGCCGCAGGAACAGCCGTCTCGGCGGGCCTGGGGGCATTGGCAGCCGGTTCCTTTTTGCGGCTGCGTTTGCGGTGCTTCGGGTTGGGTGCTTCCTCCCAATCCACGGCAGCCGCGGTGTTCTTCTCTTCTTCCATGGTTTCTCCCACTCTTCTAATAACTCGATTCCCTAGGATGTAGGGGGCGGTATCCTCGACGCCTCGCAGCTTTTGGGTGGGCGGTCGTTTGCCCTTCGTGTGGGGCCCGCCGTATAATATTTATTCCGACTCTCTGAATTGCAGACCACTGTTGCCGTTCAGGGCGATCTGCGGGTCGGTGGATTTGCTGCCAATGCGCAGCTCATAAATCAAATTGTGGGTCGTCCCGGCAGTGCCCAGCGGGTCGCCGGTGGAAACCGACTGCCCGCGCTCCACATCCACGGTTTCCAGGCCGTAGAGGTAGCTCTTGACGCCGCAGCCGTGATCGATGACCACCGTGCCGCCGGTCAGGGTCAGCGTGCCCGCAAAGACCACGTTGCCCGCCTGGGGCGCGGTGACGGTCTCGCCGTCTGGGGCGGCGTCGTAGGTCAGGCCGGTGGCCTGGCCGCTGCGCTGGCCGTCCACCATCTGGGTCGTGCCGTATTCCATCGTGACAGCACCCGCGCTGGGGGCCTCAAAGCGACCGGTCCACAGCTTGGCAGAACTGCCGGTGGTGTACAGCGGCCAGATGGCATTGCGAAATTCCTCGCCGCCGCCCACGTCCTCCTCGACAGGGACAGCCTGGGTATCGTACATCGTGCGAGTCACGGTGAGGGTGATATCTTTTTCCAGCGTGCCGCAGGTCAGGTGCAGCGTATGGTCACCGCCCTCGGCGTTGTAGGTCACGGGCAGGTAGCCCATGTACCCGCTGGACGTTTTGCGGAACCAGACCGTGCCCAGGTCGCTTTCGACGCTGGGCTCGCCGTCCAGAATGCCGGACAGCTGGATGGCAACGATGCTGCCCTGGGCCGCACGCTCGGTGCTCAGGGTCACTTTGGGGTTCATGGCCATCGTGAACCCGGCGCGGTAGGCGTACCAGCCCGCCGGGTCGCCGGGGGCGTCGGCGTCGTTGTGGTAAGCCGTTACGATGATCTGATAATCACCGTTCTGGGCATAGGTATAGGTGTTGCAGCTGGATTTATCGCCGCTCCAGGCCGTGCCGTCGGGCGCGGTAATCTGCACCGTGGCCGATGTGACCCATGCGGGCAGCGTCAGCTGGGGGATGGTATCGGTGAAAGTGCCCAGTTTCTGCACGGTCAAATTTGTGGGCCTTTCGTATGTTTTTGTGACTTTGTCACCCAGCACCGGGACAGTCCAGTCCCAGCCGTTGGATTCCAGCGTGATATCGCCGAATTGCACAGGCTCCTGCGGGAGAGCGTCCTCGCCGGTGCGGCTGTACAGGAATGCCGCTGTTCCGCCCAGGATCGCAGCAACCATCACGGCGACCATCACCAGCCAAAGCAGCAGTTTACGCATAATTCATATTCTCCATTGCCAAAAGACCGGACGCCGCCAGCGCCCGGCCGGAAGGTGTTTTGCGCGGGAAGGAAATTACTCCTCCGTCGGTGCGTCGGGGATCTTCTCGTAGGTGGTGGTGTCCTCGTCGTCCTCGTCGTCAAAATCATCGTAATCGTCGCTGAACAGCAGGCGCTCGTACTCGTCCAGCTCCTTCTCGCGGTGGTACAGGTACAGCGCGGCGGCGGTCAGCGCACCGGCAGCGGCAAACAGGAAGGCCAGAACGGCACCGAAGGTAGATTTCTTCATCATAATGGGTTCTCCTTTACATAAAAACTGCACAGATGCGCGAGTTTTGAAAACGCATACAGAAATGGATGATTTGCTGATTCTATTATACCCGACGCGGCGGGCAAATACAACACTGCAATTTGTAAAATATTCCTGGATTTTTGCGCCGCTTTTTGCCGGAAATGTGATGCCGCCCTGCTCTGCCCCGCCTTGACAAGCGGCCCCGAATGCGGTTTACTATATTAGTACTTTAAATCGGGAAAGAGGGTAATCCCCTATGCAAAACACTTTTGCCAGGGAGAGTGTACTAAAAAATGTACTGCGGTTCTCGCTGCCGTACCTGCTCTCCTACTTTTTGCAGACGCTTTACGGCATGGCGGACCTGCTCATCATCGGCCAATTTGACGGTGTGGCGGGCACGACGGCGGTGTCCATCGGCAGCCAGGTCATGCACATGGTTACGGTCATGCTGGTGGGGCTGGCTATGGGTATCACGGTGGGCATCGGCCACGCCGTCGGTGCGGGCGAAAACCGCCGCGCGGGCAGCACCATCGGCAACGGCGCAGTGCTGTTCCTGGTGCTCTCGGCGGCGCTGGCGGCGCTGCTGGCGGGGCTGGTGGGACCCATCACGGCCAGCATGTCCACCCCGGCCGAGGCCGTTGCGGGCACCCGGGCGTACCTGACCATCTGTTTTATCGGCATCCCCTGCATCACGGCGTACAACATCATTGCGGCCATCTACCGCGGGCTGGGAGACTCTAAAAGCCCGATGTACTTTATCGCGGTGGCCTGCGCGGCCAACATCGTGCTCGACCTCGTCTTTATGGGGGCGCTGGGCATGGGGCCTGTGGGCGCGGCGCTGGGCACAACGCTGTCCCAGGCCATCAGCGTCGTGGTCTCGCTGGCGGCAATCTTAAAGCGCGGGCTGGACGGCGTGCAGCTGCAGAAAAGCGACTTCCGCCCCCGGCGTGCCATCATCGGGCGCATCCTGCGCGTCGGCGTACCGGTGGCCATGCAGGATGGCTTGATCCAGATTTCGTTTTTGCTCATTACCGTCATTGCCAACCGGCGCGGCCTGACGGACGCAGCTGCTGTGGGCGTGGTGGAAAAGTTCATCAGCTTTGTGTTCCTGGTGCCGTCGTCGATGCTCTCCACCGTGTCGGCGCTGGGCGCACAGGAAGTCGGCGCAGGCCGCCACGACCGTGCATCGGCTACGCTGCGGTACGGCATCGGCATTACGCTGGGCTTTGGTGCGGTGGCGGCCGTGCTGGTGCAGTTCATCGCGCCGAATGTCGTGGGGCTGTTCACCGCCGACGCCGCCGTCATTGCGGCGGGTGCGTGGTATCTGCGCGGGTATATTTTCGACTGCTTCTTTGCCGGGGTGCATTTCAGTTTCAGCGGGTATTTCTGCGCCTATGGCCGCAGCGAGCTGTCGTTTATCCATAACATTTTGTCCATCGTGCTCGTTCGCGTGCCGGGGGCGTACCTGACGTCGAAGCTCTTCCCGGACAACCTGCTGCCCATGGGCCTGGTGACGGCCTGCGGCTCGCTGCTGTCGGTTATCGTTTGCCTGGTGATGTATACGGTGCTGAAGCGCAAAGGCTCGTTTGGGGGAAAGGGATAATGCCGTGGAGGAAAATTTATCCCGCCCCTGCAACACAAAAATGCGGTCTCCGCGCGGGAGGCCGCATTTTTGTGTCATTTTAGAACAATTTATCCACCGGGTACAGCCCGTCCTCGCTCATCTTTTTCAGCGCGGCTACCAGCTCGGGTTTATCCTCGCGGTAGGTTATGCCGTGCCATTTGTCGGCGCTGGTCAGGACGTGGACGTCCGCCTCACCGCGCTCCAATGCGCCGGTCACGACGGTGGGCAGGTAATATTCGCACTTCATCGGGTTGACGGGCAGGCTTTCCTTCAAAAACGCCGCAAACCCGGCCTTGGCCTCCTGCACATAGGCGGGGGTGAAGCCCCACAGGTTCATTGATACAACGCTGTCGGCAGGCAGGTCGGTCCAGGTACTGCCGCCGTCCTCGCTGTAATGGATGCCGCCGCCGTAGGGGGCGATGCAGGTACGCTCGGTCACGCTGACCAGATTGTGGCCGGCATCGGTCACGCAGACACCGCGGCTGACGCTGCCGTTGGCGCTGACCGTGTTGCCCAGCAGAAAGCCCACCATGGCCCAGGCGTAGCGGTCACCGTCGGCGTGGGTGCTCAGGTAGTCATAGATGAGCTTAAAGCCCTGCGGGCCGTAGTAGTCGTCGGCGTTGATGACCGCGAACGGCGCGTCGCCGATGGCTTCCTCGGCCACCAGGATGGCGTGGGCCGTGCCCCAGGGCTTGACGCGGCCTTCCGGCACGGTGAAGCCGGCGGGCAGTTTGTCCAGCTGCTGGTAGGCATAGCGGACCTCGAACCCGGCGCGCAGGGCGCGGGCACCGACGGCCTCCTTGAAGGCCTGCTCGATCTCATGCTTGATGATGAACACGACGGTCTTGAACCCGGCGCGGCGGGCATCGTACAGGCTGTAATCCAGGATGGCCTCGCCCGACGGCCCGACCGGGTCGATCTGCTTCAATCCGCCGTAGCGGCTGCCCATTCCGGCAGCCATGACAACTAAGATGGGTTTGGTAGACATAGAAATTTGCTCCTCTTGTTTTGCAGGGGAGGGATTTATCCCTCCCTGGGACTTGGCGGGTAGATGCCCGAAAAAACAGCGCTGCCATGTAGGGGCGGCATATATGCCGCCCGCGGCTTTCCAGCAGAGAGCCGATTATGGGGAACTTGCGGGCCGCATATATGCGGCCCTTACATCTCTGCCGTGTTTTAGCGCCGCAGCAGCGGCAAACGAGCCGGGAGGGATAAATCCTTCCCCCACGAACTTACTTTTCAGTTTACTCCTTTTCCCCTTCCGTTGCAACCCCTGGCAAAACACAAAAATTCCATACAAAAACCGCAGATTGTGACGCGGTTTGCTATGGCAACTTTGCACAGAAGATGCTATAATGAGGAAAAACCATGACCGGGAGGGAAAAACAAGATGGAACATACCGGAAAACGCGCCCTGGTGCTGGCTGGCGGCGGGGCCAAGGGCAGCTACCAGATCGGCGTCTGGCGTGCCTTGCAGGCGCTGGACTGGACGCCCGATATCATCACCGGTGCCAGCGTCGGTACGCTGAACGGCTGTCTTTTCACAATGGGCAAAATTCAGGAGGCCGAGGATCTGTGGCGCGGGCTGGAGATTCATGACGTGCTGGAAATTCCCGAAACGCTCAAGCCGGACGAACTGCGCCCCTTCTTCCTGGATATCATCCGCAGCGGCGGGCTGAACGTGGAACCGCTGACCGAGACCATTGACCGCCTCATCGACGAGGATGCCGTGCGCACATCCCCCATCCACTTTGGCCTTGTCATGACCGAACTGGGCAGCCTGCGCAGCGTGCAGTGCCCCATTGAGGATATCCCCCTGGGCCAGCTGAAAGACTATATGCTGGCGTCCAGCGCCTGCTTCCCTGCCCTGCGCCCGCGGGAAATCGACGGCGTGAAGTACATTGACGGCGGCTGGCGCGACAATATGCCGCTGGACCTGGCTGCCAAGATGGGCGCGGCGGAACTGCTGGGCGTCGATGTGGACGGCATCGGCATCGTAAAGCCCAACACCACCGGCCTGCCCACCCGCATTGTGCGCAGCCATTGGAACTTAGGCCCGACGCTGGACTTTGCACCGGCCCGCGCGGCGCGGAACATTGCCCTGGGTTACTTTGACACGATGCGGCTGTTTGGCCGCTGCGGCGGTACGGCCTACGCCATCCTGCCCGACAATGAGGAATACCTGGCGCACTTTGCCGAATGCTACCAGAAAAAGCTCGCCGAGGTCTGCGCCCGCGCCCCGGAAATCGATCTGGTCGAGAAGAATGCCCGCCAGCGAGCCAACTACCCTGCGCCCTACGCGCCGAACCCCAGCGCCCCCACCCGCGGTGCGCTGGCCCCGCTGGAGCTGGCCGCCGAGCGCGTCGGTGTGCCCGAGGACATAGCCTACACGCCCAAGCTGCTGGCCGCAACGTTTATGGGCAGTTTTGACAAGGACCCGGCAGACCGCTTCCCCGCCCTGCTGGATGGTAATGAGAACACCCTTGTGACCGAACGTGCCATCGCCGCCGCCGTGCCCGAGGAGTTTGTGACCGCCCTCGTCAGCAAAGTGCTGGGCGAGATGCCGATTTTGTAAAAAGGAAATTCAATAAAGGAGGCCTACTCTATGCACACCTACACCGGCGTGCCGGCGTCGCCCGGCATTGTGGTCGGCCCGGTCGAACAGATCGACCACGGCACCACCGGCCTGCACCGCATCGTATGCGACCCCTTCCGGGAACGCGCGCTCTACGATGTGGCCGTTGTGCTGGCCAAGGACGAACTGCGCCGTTTGAGCCAGCGCGCCAAAGGCCCCGACGCGGATATCCTGCTTTTCCAGATCGCGCTGTTGGAGGATGAATCCTTTACCAACGAAATCGGCGATTACATAGCCGCCGGTGCAGGCGGTGCCGCCGCCGTGGAACGCGCCGAGCAGATTTTCGCCAACCGCTTAAAAAATGTCGATGATGAGTACATCCGGGAGCGCAGCGTCGATGTCTGCGATGTCTGCCGCCGCGTGGTGGATATCCTGGATGGCCGCCCGCGCCGCCGCCTGCATCTAAAGCGGCCCAGCATCCTGGTGGCCGACCGGTTCTTCCCCAGCGATTTGTTCAGCCTGGATCGCCGCATGGTGCTGGGCCTTGCCAGCGACAAGGACAGCATGGTCAGCCACGCCGCCATTATGGCGCGCAGCATGGGCATCCCCGCCGTGGTGCAGCTGGGCGAGGGTGCTTCTGCCATGGCGGCCGGGCGGCGGGCTATTCTGGACGCCGACAGCGGCACGCTGGTCGTGGAGCCGGACGGCGCACAGATCGCCCAGGCCGACTGTAAAATCGCCCTGAGCCGCCTGCACGGCGCACCGCCCGACCCGGCGGATGCCCTGCCCTGCCTGACGAAAAACGGCACGGCGTTCCGCTTAATGCCCACCTGCAACCTGAGCGATAACGACCTGCCCCACACCCACGGCGCGGCGGGCGTGGGCATTGTGCGCACCGAGACGGCGCTGTTGTATGACCAGAGCACGGCCACACAGACCACCCGCCTGCGCGAGCTGCTGAAAAACGCCGAGGGCGTCCCCCTGCTGGTGCGCAGCTGCGATACCCGCGCCGACGACGACGCCCCCTGGACCGGGGAGATGCAGGCTTGTATGAAAGGCCACCGGCTGTTCAAGCCGCAGATCAAGGCCATGCTGCAGGCTGCCCCGGACGGCGATCTGCGGGTGGTATTCCCGATGATCACCGACGTGAGCGACTGGGACGACTGTCTGCGCGAGGTGCAGGACTGCCGCGATGAACTGCTGGAAGCGGGCTGCGAGACCGGCCCGCTGACGTTGGGCTGCGTGGTGGATATGCCCAGCGCCGCCCTGATGGCGGGCGACCTGATGGACCACGGTGCGCAGCTGCTGGCCGTGGATATCGAGGACCTGACCCGCTACACGCTGGGCCTTGTGCAGGACCCCACCGCAGCCATCAGGCAGCTGGCAAACCCCGCCGTACTGCGGCTGGTGCAGCATATTCTGGAGGAAGCCCAGGCCCGTGGGATGCAGGTGTACTTATGTGGCATCACCGTGGCCGCCGTCAGCGCCATGCCCGCGTATTTGAAGCTCGGTGTGCGCACCTTCAGCGCCGAACCGGCGGCCATTATGCCGCTGAAACGACTGCTGATGGAGCAGGAAGTATGACCACAAAAAAGTAGGGGAAGGATTTATCCCTCCCACAGCGTGCGCCATGATTACGATGTTAAATCGCAGCAGAGTTGTAGGGGCCGCATATATGCGGCCCGCGCGTGTGCGGCAGATGGTCGCCTGCGGGAAGGCTGCGGGCGGCATATATGCCGCCCCTACCCAGTGGCGTTGTTTTTGCCGCGTGCCTGCAACAAAGTTCCCGGGAGGGATAAATCTCTCCCCTACACACATTTAATAAATGAAAATGCCCGCCGTATTTCTACGGCGGGCATTGTTCATGCGATCAATTACTGAGCGGCAGCCTTGTTGGCGCGCTTAGCCATGCGGCTGATCTTGCGGGCAGCGGTGTTCTTATGGATGACACCCTTGCTCTTAGCAGAGTCGATGGCAGAGACAGCGACCTTAACGACGGTCTCCTTGTCAGCAGCATTGCTGTCGATGGCAGCGTTTGCCTTCTTGACCACTGTTTTCAGGTTGGACTTGATGGTCTTGTTGTGCAGAGCCTCTTTCTTGGCCTGAACAACGCGATCCTTCTGAGATTTAATATTAGGCATTCGTTCCACCTCCTTGGTTCCCCATAACAGTACAAGTTATCCTACCATACTTTTCCGAAAGTTGCAAGTGTTTTTTGAAAAAAACTTCATAGAAAGCAAAAATTCCGCATAAATTTCTGGTACAGAGGGGGTGTGTGCCATGGGAAAGCTGCGCCGTTGGGCCGCTGCGGCCCTGTGCGGGGCTGTGTTTGCGGGCGGTGTGCTGGCCGTGGCGGCGGCCTGTGCGGCTTGCCCCGGATGGGCATGGCTTATCCGCGGTGCACTTTTTTTGCAGGACCCCGGCGCGGCAGCTGCCGTCAGCTGGCCCGCCGACGCTGCCCAGACCGTCTACAAACCCCAGCGGCCCGATCGCCGACCGACGCCGTTGCCCACGGTGACGCCCTCCCCTGCCCCGACACAGGCCCCCACCGCAGAACCGACGCCCGGACCCCCGGCCACGCCCCTGTCCAGCGCCGTGCCGGAGCTGTCGAAATCAGAATCTGCCGGGCGCATCCGCAGCGTGACCCTCAAACAGGGCAGCGGCGACGGCTATGTGCAGCTGGCGGCGGGCAGCATCAAAAACAGCACCGAGCACCCCGACGCCGACCTACGCGCTGCCGTGACGACCCAGAGCCTGCCGTTTGCTATCGAGAAAAACAGCGGTGAGCCGCAAATTCTCATCATGCACACCCACGCCACCGAGAGCTACCAGACCTGGCCCGACCCGGTGTTTGACGAAAATTACACGGCCCGCAGCAAAAATACCGCGCTGAACATGGTGGCCGTGGGGGCCGAGATGGCCCGGGTGCTGAACGCGGCGGGCATAAACACCCTGCACGATACAACGCTCTACGACGCGCCCGGCTACACCAGCAGCTACCAGCGCAGCCGCGCGGGCGTGCAGGACTATCTGGCGCGGTATCCGTCCATCAAAATCGTGCTGGACGTCCACCGCGATGCCATTGAGGACAGCGACGGCACGCGGGTGAAGCCGGCGTGTGAAATTGACGGCGAGAGCACGGCGCAGGTCATGGTCATTGCCGGGTGCGACAACGGCGGCAGCGCCGCCCTGCCCAACTGGCGGCTGAACCTGCGCTTTGCCGCCGCGTGGGAAGCGGCCATGGAGGGTGCGTATCCCGGGCTGACAAGGCCGGTGCTGTGTGGGTACAGGTTTTATAACCAAGACCTGACGACCGGCAGCCTTTTGATAGAAATAGGCGGCCACGCGAACACGCTGGACGAAGCGCTGCGAGCGGGAAGGTATGCAGCGGAAGGACTGGTGAAGGCGGTGGGGTGAGAGATAAAGGAAAGGCGGCAAGAGCAACGTTTGCCATAGTCCCCTCTTTACTTTTTATAAAATACCTGCTACAATAGCTATATTCATCGTATAAAGAGGAGTGGACTATCCATGCAGAGAACGGAACTTGCATCGCTGTACAAGGCCACCCCCGCAGACGGTACCAAGGTCACTGTCTGCGGCTGGGCAAAAACCGTGCGCGATTCTAAAAATATCGGCTTTATCTCGCTGTCCGACGGCAGCTGCTATAAGCCCGTCCAGATCGTTTTCCAGGCTGACAAGCTCGCCAACTATGCCGAGATCGCCAAGTGCGGCCTGTACACGAGCTTTGAGGTCACCGGCACGCTGGTCGTGACCCCGGGTGCCAAGCAGCCCTTTGAGATCAACGCCGACGAAATCACGGTGCTTGGCCCCTGCGGCGGTGATTATCCGCTGCAGAAAAAGAAAATGGGCATGGATTACCTGCGCACCATGACCCACCTGCGCCCCCGCACCAACACCTTCAACGCGGCGTTCCGCGTGCGCGGCCAGGCGGCGTTTGCCCTGCATCAGTTCTTCCATGAGCACGGCTTTACCTACGTGCATACGCCGATTTTTACCGGCTCTGACTGCGAGGGCGCCGGTGAGATGTTCCAGGTCACGACCCTCGATCTCAACGATATCCCCCGCAACGACGAGGGCGGCGTTGATTACACGAAGGACTTCTTCAAGCGCCCGGTCAACCTGAC
>ENA-ORCP01000642-ORCP01000642.1-human-gut-metagenome-genome-assembly--contig:-NODE-642-length-30960-cov-19.436648_pt1 | contig 30960 bp, 28 predicted proteins | sample MGYA00242990_ERZ507991 | MGnify/ENA primary metagenome ERZ507991 (study PRJEB26167, sample SAMN06115496) | human gut metagenome | host: Homo sapiens | place: China:Henan | collected 2015-05-07... | reverse complement strand
GAACCACCGACGTAACCGGCGACATCACCCTGCCGGAAGGCACCGAAATGTGCATGCCTGGCGATAATGTCGAAATGGCAGTTAAGCTCATCACCCCGATCGCTATGGAAGAAGGCCAGCGTTTCGCTATCCGCGAAGGCGGCCGTACCGTTGGCGCAGGCGTTGTAGCTAAGATTGCAAAATAATCTTTCGCCAATAGAAAGGAGCTCCTGAAAAGGGGCTCCTTTTTTGTGCAGGAAACTATTTGCAGACAGTTTCCTATTCGGCATGAAACTACTGTGTATCACCTCAATGGGAAACTGTTTGCCAACAGTTTCCCATCCGACATGAAACTACTGTGAATCATTCCAACAGGAAACTATTTGCCAACAGTTTCCTATTCGCCAGGGAATCAGTGTGTGCCATCTCAACAGGAAACTATTCGTCAACAGTTTCCCATCCGGCATGGAACCAATGTGAATCACTTGAATAGGAAACCCTTCGCCAACAGTTTCCTATTCGGCATGAACCTACTGTGTATCATCTCAATGGGAAACTATTCGCCAACAGTTTCCCATCCGACATGAACCTACTGTGTATCACCTCAATGGGAAACTATTCGCCAACAGTTTCCCATTCGACATGAAACTACTGTGTATCACTTCAATAGGAACCCTTTCGCCAGCAGTTTCCTATTCGGCATGAAACCAATGTGAATTACTTCAATAGGAAACCCTTCGCCAGCAGTTTCCTATTCGGCAGGGAATCAGTGTGTGCCATCTCAACAGGAAACTATTCGCCAACAGTTTCCTATCCGACATGAAATTACTGTGAATCACTTCAATAGGAACCCTTTCTCCGGCAGTTTCCTACTCGACATGGAACCAATGTGAATCACCTCAATGGGAAACTATTCGCCAACAGTCTCCCATCCGACATGAAACTACTGTGTATCATCTCAATAGGAAACCCTTCGCCAACAGTTTCCCATCCGACATGAAACTACTGTGTATCACCTCAATAGGAAACCCTTCGCCAACAGTTTCCTATTCGCCAGGGAATCAGTGCGTGTCATCTCAATAGGAACCCTTTCGCCAACAGTTTCCTACTCGACATGGAACCAATGTGAATCACTTCAATAGGAAACCCTTCGCCAACAGTTTCCCATCCGGAATGAAACTACTGTGTATCACCTCAATGGGAAACTCTTCGCCAGCAGTTTCCTATTCGTCATGACACTATGGTAAAGCATCGACATACTCCCCGTGCAGTCATTCTGAGCGAAGCGAAGAATCTCGGTACGTGTCGTAAGTGACACCAACAGCAGCACCTGCCACCAGCTGACAGCCGACAGCCGACAGCCGACAGCGGCCAGCCTTGCTCCACTCTCCCACTATCCCACTTTCTCACTTTCTCACTTTCTCACTTTCCCACTGTCCCACTATCTCACCTATCCCCATAGTCACGGGCCGCTGGAAAATGATATAATATTTCTAAAACCATGCATTGATTGAAGAAAGGTGAAGATATATGAAAATGAAAAAGTGGCTGGCGGCTTCCTTGACCGCCCTGGCAGTAACGGCAGGCAGTATGGCGGTTTCTGCAGATTCCCTGACCCTGTCCGGCGGGGAAGTGATGGACATGGGGGCCTCCGTTTCCGTGTATCCCGGAGAGAGGTCCTTCTTTGGAAGCCAGCTTCATGACTGGCTCATGGAACCGGATGCTGCCAAGACGGTGGAGAAAGCACTGGAAGGGGCTGCTGTTTTCCCGAAGGATAAGGACTATTCCAAAGAATTTTCAGAAATGGCTGTTTCCATCCTCCGCACAGGAAAGGTGTACCAGCTGCGGGCTGCTGCAGATGATACCTTTTACCAGGGCATGATGGTTTCCCTGTCCGTTTCCGACAGCGACATGTTAAAGCTTGCCATGTACGGCCACACAGCCCTTTCAGATAAGGAAAAGCCGGAAACGGCAGGAGAAGATGCTTCCAAGAAGGCTTCGGCTGTCAAGACGTCTCCTTCAGACGAAGCGCCTGCCGCAGAAGATTCTATGGACCGTGCCCTTTCTCTCCTTCGCGGAGCGGTGAAGGTGGAGGACCATTCCTCCTGGGAAGACAGGAAATCGGAAAAGGGACTTTCCTACCGTACCGCTGATGCCCGTCTGGTGCTCAATAAGAACGGTTTCATGATTCCCCTCTATGTGAAAGGAGTCATTACCAGGGGCGAAGGGAAGACGGTGTATACAGTGTTTGCGGCAGACCAGGCATCGGGCCGGTATTTCCAGCCCCTTCTGGATAAGGCATTGAAGGAAGCGAAGAAATGAGAATCAGGAAAACCGCAGTCCTCGTGGTCCTTTCTCTTATGATGGCGGGAGGCTTTGCAGGGGCACAAGACCTTTCCCGTGCTGATGGAAATGGCACTCAAGGAGAGATGAGTGCCCTGGCCCCGGTGTTCCCGGGAGTGGGGCCGGTGATGGGTGGCAGCACGGCGCCTCTGGCCGATACCATCCAGAAGGCGGGGGCTGTGCCGGTGTCTGAAATGGGCGATTCATTCCTGAGCCATGTATCCCTGCCAAAGCATATGCAGTATGAACCCCTGGCGAAGGGAGACTCCGTCTTTGCCCGCCACATGGGCACCGTGACGGTGGAGGGAAAGAAATATACCGCCGGCGCTCTGGCCATAGGTGCCACTTTCAAAGGTAAGGCTTCGGACGATTACTTCGGCGGCATGTTCCTTCCTGAAGGACATACCAGGGAGTCCGGCGCCCGCATGCTTGCTTTTAATGTGGGCCTCCTGAAGCTGGAGAGCGCGATGAATGAAGTGTTCCTCCATGCAGTGGACGAGGTGAGGAGAGATACGGGAGAAAGACTTCCCTACGATTTCCTCACGGTGGATATGGTCCATGTGGAGCAGCTCCATACCTTAAAGGGGAGCCCCAAGACCTACAGCTTTTCCATCCGCCCCGTATTCTCCGCCGACGGATGGATGGTGCCTCTTTTCATTCGGGGCTTTGCGTCTAAAGTGGATGGCAGCTATCGTTTCCTTGTTCTGGCAGCGGCGGACAGCGAAAGGGATATCGTCGAAAGGGCGGGTTTGGAACTCCTTCATCGGCCTCTGATGGAAGATATAAAAAAATAATAGAAAAGACCTTCTTGTCATAGAGGAAGGTCTTTTTTTACCATGAATTTTGCGAAATGATATAATGAATCCAGCCATTCTAAAATCATCCACAGGAGGCATGACTATGATTCTTTCTATTTTTCTGCTTGTGCTTTTATTCCTTTTCCTTTCAAGGACTTCTGCTTCGGCAGAAGAAAAGCCTTCCGTACATCTTCTCGCCACCGGCGGCACCATTGCAGGGAAGGCTTCTTCCGAAACCGCCACCACCGGCTACGAAGCCGGCGCTCTGGGAGTGGAGGATCTCCTTTCCGCCCTGCCGGAGGTGAATGACTATGCCCGGGTGACGGGAGAAGGAATCTGTGGCATTGACAGCAAAGATATGACCGACGCCATCTGGCTTACCCTTTCAGAAAGGGTGAATGCACTGGCCGGTGAAAAGGATGGGCTCGTCGTCATCCATGGCACCGATACCATGGAAGAAACCGCCTATTTCCTCCAGCTCACGGTGAATCCCTCCATCCCCCTGGTGCTTACCGGTGCCATGCGTCCTGCCACCGCTGTCAGCGCCGACGGCCCCATGAATCTTCTGAATGCCGTCCGCCTGGCGGCGCATCCTTCCGCTAAGGGCAAGGGGGTGCTGGTCATGATGAATGACACCATCTTTGGCGCCAGAAACGTGACAAAGGGAAATACCCTCTCCCTTGATACCTTCCGCTCTCCCGACGGCCCTTTAGGCTATATGAATGACGGCATTCCCTGCTGGTGCGCCCTGCCGGTGCGTGTGCCCAAAGAAAAGGCACCCTTTGACGTGAAGGGGCTTACCGCCCTTCCTAAAGTCTACATCGTCTATGGCCACGCCGGAGCCGACGGCGCCATGGTGAAAGCCGCTGTTTCCATGGGCGCAGAAGGCATTGTCTATGCAGGTACGGGAAACGGCAGCGTCCATAGGGAAGATGAAAAAGCACTGGCAGAAGCGGCAGCAAAGGGCATTCCCGTGGTGAGAAGTTCCCATGCCGGAAGCGGCTCCGTCATTTCCGCTGATCCCTCCTACGAAAAGGAAGGATTCATTCAAGGCGGCTCCCTTTCTCCCCAGAAGGCCCGCATTCTTCTCTCCCTGGCATTGACAAGAACAAAGGACTTTGGGGACATAGGGGAGATATTTGGGAAGTATTAAGAATAGTGAGCTGGTGGGCTGGTGGAACAGTGGGATGGTTTCTAGTTTCTAGTTTCTTGTTTCTTGTTTCTTGTGCGGCATTGATAGAATCCGCTGTCCGCTGTCGACTGAAAAGGTATATGACAGTAAGAATTTCAAAAAGTATTTTATACTAAAACAGGCCGCTCTTTGGCGGTCAGTATGGCATAGAGTATCATTCTCGACTTGCAGCGTCGTACACCCCTGCGCCACTTCGTGGCCCTCTCCCCCTAAAGGGGGCGCAAGGGCTATACGGCGCTGCCCCTTTTTTGAGTGGAGCGAACACAACCCTTTGCCCGCAGGGCAAAGCCCCGTCGGCCAAAAGGGCCGTCCACCTTTCCCTCTGAACCTTTTGAACCAGCCCGCCAAAGGCGGGTCGAACCCTCTGAACCCGGGCCGCATGGCGGCCCCCATGTACCATGTCACAAATTCTATTTGACAACAGCTATCAAGAGTGATACTATTAGTACAACCGAATAGGAAAAGAGAGGTGCCCGAAGGGCTTAATAGGGAAGACCGGTGGAAAGCCGGCACGGTCCCGCCACTGTAATGCAGAGCGAATCCATAATGTCACTGAGAAATCGGGAAGACGGATAAGCGAGGAAGCAGAGTCAGGAGAACTGCCTGTTTTGTATCACCGTCTGACCTACGAGCGATGGGAAGGTGTGTATTCATAGAACCTCTTTTTGGCGTACCCTGAATCCACCCTGTCCTTTGGCAAGGTGGATTTTCTTATGTATCCGCCGGGAGATGATGACAGGGAACATCATTCTCCCCAAAACGCTCACTCCTTCGACGTAACGCCTGCATAGGCTTTACATATACCTGTGGGGATTTCTCCATGGTTCATCTCCTTTCGGGTGATGGCGGTAAAAGGGAAATATCATCATCACCCATTCCTATTACCATAGCTTCTTTATGAAGTTCCTATATATCGGGTGCGCCTGCACCACTCTGATACAGGGGTCTCCCCTGTGGTTCATCTCCCTTTGGCGATGGTCATAAAAGGGAAATATGATCATCGCCTTTCTTTCTAAAATCCCTTCCTTAAAGGAAGTTCCTATATGGGAAGAAAATTTTTTCCTCCCTTCATCTTTCTCCCTTTTGGTAATAGCATTCCGTAAGGATGTTATTATACAGGTTCTCATAGGAGCGCACTGCTCCAACCCCTTTTGAAGCGGCCAGTGACCGCTTCTTCTTTTTACTTGCAAACTTCGACGAAATTCGATATAATAAAGATATCAGATAGATAAATATCGTTTTACCATGAATAATGATTCGACAGGCGGCGCTGCCGCCATGTGGGGAAATGCCCCGGGAGGTTTAGTATGAACGTTTACGATTTCAAAGCAGTCAATGGAAAGGGACAGGAAATCTCTCTGTCCGACTACAAGGGCAAGGTCCTTCTCATTGTGAATACCGCCAGCAAATGCGGCTTCACGCCCCAGTTTGAAGGACTGGAAAAGCTGTACAATGCCTATAAAGACAGGGGCTTCGTGGTGCTGGGCTTCCCATGCAACCAGTTTGCAGAACAGGATCCGGCAAGCGACGGAGAAATCCAGGAATTCTGCCGCCTGAACTATGGCGTCACCTTCCCCATGTTCCGTAAAGGCAATGTACGCGGCGATGATGCTCAGCCCCTCTTCAAGTACCTCACAAAGGAAAAGGGCTTCCAGGGCCTGGACATGGACCATCCCAATGCAAAGGTCCTTCTGGACTTCATCAAAAAGAATTATCCCCATTTCCTGGACGACGATTCCATTAAATGGAACTTCACTAAATTCCTCATCGACAGAGAAGGAAATGTGGCAGCACGCTTCGAACCCACCAAGACACCGGAAGCTATGGCTCCGGAAATCGAAAAACTGCTGTAATGGAGATTGAAAAAAGCGGTGAAAAATGGTTGACCATTCTTTCACCGCTTTTTTATTGCGCCCACCTTCCCGCCGACCGGTATTTACTACCTTTTGTCTCAAAGGCGCCAAGTACCGAGATTCTTCGCTGGCGCTCAGAATGACTGCAGGGCAGGAAGGCAGGCGCGTAACGCTGACTTCATATTCATCGCCCGCAGGGCGATACCTTCCCCTCTGAACCCTTTGAACCCTCTGAACCTTTTGAACCTTTTGAATCTCCCCTGAATCCGGGCCGCAAAGCGGCCCCTTTGAACCCTCTTTCCCATATGGTACTATAATAAGAAATAAGAAAAGAACGCATCAACCAGAAGAGGAGGCAGAGGATGAAGAAATATTTCTTTTTTGATATCGACGGCACACTCACCACGCCGCTGACAGCGGATTATCCGGAAAGCACGAGGGAAGCGGTGAAGGAACTGATCCGCCGGGGCCACTTCGTATCGCTGGCCACCGGCCGCATGCAGGCGGATGCCTTGGAAGTGGCAAAGACCCTGGGCATTCCGGCCCTGGTGTCCGACGGCGGCAATGCGGTCACCATTGACGGAAAAATCCTCTATGACGAAGGACTGCCCCTTCAGGACTGCTTCAGGACCCTTTCGGAAATAGACGAAGAAAGGCATCCCTGGGCGGCGGCTCCCTATAATAAAAAATACCGCATTACCCGGACGCCCCTCTATCTGGAAAAGGTGAAGGACCGGTATTACGAAACAGAAGTGAATCCATCCTTTGATTTCCGCAAGGTCAGCGCCATTCACAAGATTTTCGTGGCCTGCACCAAAAAAGAAAAAGATGATATCCCCCTCTATACCCTGCCCCATGTATGGTTCAGCGCCGACACCATGATTATCGAACCGGTGCACAAGGAAAGGGGCATCATGGAAATACAGAAACGATTCCACATCCCCGATGAAGACATCGTGGTTTTTGGCGACGGCATGAACGACCGCACCATGTTCCGTAAAGAATGGCTCCGCATCGCCATGGGCAACGCCAAACCGGAGCTCAAAGCCCTTGCCAGCTACATCACCGACCGGGCCGACGAAGACGGCATCTACAACGCCTGCCGCCACTTCGGGTGGATTTGAGAAGGGGAATGACATGGGAAGAAGGGAGAGCTTCACATGGTGAGATTTGAAATTTTCTGCAAAACCCTGGATAACCTGGAAGAAATCACTCGACGCCATCCTCCCTATGATGTGGTGGTCACTGCCGGGCTATGCTCCCTTTTCGTCCAATGCTTTGAACAGGCATGGCGCGTAATGAAAGAATATCTTATGCAGAAAGGATGGGAAGGGGTGGATACTGCTTCTCCACGGCAGATATTGAAGATGGCATCAGAAGCGGGCCTGATTCATGATGAATCGAACTGGCTGAAAGCCATGAAGGAGAAAAGTCTTGCGCTCTATGTCTTTCATCAGGAAGTGGCGGATACAATGATTACAGACACGCGAAATATTTTCCTTCCTCTCTTCCGTGACCTGCGGGATGAGTTGGGAAAAAGAGATGAAATGTAAAGAGGCGGGGCTGCCGCCCCGCTATTTTGTTGACTGGATAAAGGTGGATTCCAAGGTATGATAAAACCGGCTGAACAGAAAAAGGCAGCAAAGGCTTTTGCTGCGGAATGGGCCAGAGACTGCAAGGAAGATGGCAATACGGCGCCTTTCTGGCTGTCCCTGCTTCGTGATGTATACGGTGTGGAACATCCGGAACAGGTCATTTCTTTTGAAGATACGGTGAAGCATGAAGAAAAGGGAAACTCCCTTTTTATGGATGCCTGGATTCCGTCCATGCGGGTAATCATTGAGCAGAAGAATGCCGATGCACCGTTGGATAAGAAATATCCAAGACACGGCAGGATGCTTACACCCTATGAGCAGGCCTTTGAATACGACCAGACCCAGCCGGTGGACCGGAGGGCCAGATATATCGTTGCCTGCAATTTTCATGAATTCTGGATTTACGACATGAATGAGCCCGAAGCTTTCCGAAAGGCCATCAAGCTTAAATTAAGCGACCTGCCGGACCATTACGACCAGCTGAATTTCCTTGTTAATACCAATTATAAACCTACGGACATGGAAGAAGTGAAGGTGTCCGTCAAGGCGGGAGAGCTGGTAGGGAAGCTTTACGATGCCTTTGCCAAAGTCTATCGGGAGTACCAGCCTGCTGATTATACAGCGGAAGATAAGAAAAAAGACATGCACGACCTGAATGTCCTCTGCGTCCGCATCGTTTTCTGCCTGTATGCGGAGGATTCAGGACTGTTCGGTGCGCCGGACGCTTTCCGCCACTACCTTGGTACATGGAAGATAGAAAATACCAAGGAAGCCCTGGAAAAGCTCTTTGCCGTTCTTGATACCAAAATGGAAGAGCGCCCCAGGTTTCTGGACAGTAAACTTTCTTCCTTCCCCTATGTGAATGGCGGCCTGTTTCATGATGATACCATTGAAATCCCGCCTATCAATAAGGAAATCTATGACATTATCTATGAAGATATGTCCAAGGGCTTCGACTGGAGTGCCATCAGTCCCACCATCTTTGGAGCCGTCTTTGAAAGCACATTGAATCCGGAAACCCGGCGTTCCGGCGGCATGCACTACACCTCCATCGAAAATATCCACAAAGTCATCGACCCCCTCTTTCTGGACGACTTGAAGAAAGAATTCAATACCCTGGTTTCCATTCCCGATTCCGAAAAATTCAGCACAAGACGCAAAGAAACGGCCTTGAAATGGGAATACCGGCAGAAATTGGAAGATTTCCAGAATAAACTGGCTTCTCTCACCTTCCTGGACCCTGCCTGCGGCTCCGGAAATTTTTTGACGGAAACATTCATCTGCCTGCGTCGGCTGGAGAACCGGGTCATCCGGGAGCTCACCGGCGGACAGGGATTCCTTGACCTGTATAATCCCATCAAAGTGTCCATCAAACAATTCTACGGCATTGAAATCAATGACTTCGCCGTCACCGTGGCAAAAACGGCCCTCTGGATTGCCGAATCCCAGATGATGCAGGAAACGGAAGACATCATCGTTCGGGAAATCAATTTCCTGCCCTTGAAAACGAATGCCTATATCCACGAAGGAAACGCCCTGCACATGGACTGGAATGATGTGATTCCGGCGGCAAAGCTGTCATATCTGCTTGGAAATCCACCTTTTGCCGGAGCTAGAATTATGGGAAAAGCACAAAAGGACGATATTAAGTTTGTATTTGGGAAATGGAAAAACTCTGGCAATTTGGACTATGTCTCCTGCTGGTATAAACTGGCAGCAGATTATATGAAATGCACAAATATTATGGCAGCCTTTGTCTCAACAAATTCAATTTGTCAGGGGGATAGCGTAGGTATTTTATGGCAGCCGTTATTTGAAATGGGACTGCATATTAATTTTGCTTATAAAACCTTTATCTGGAATAGCGAAAGTAATAACAAGGCGCATGTTCATTGTGTAATTGTTGGTTTTAGCTATAAAAATAAACTGAATAAAAGCTTGTATGATGATGACCATTGTAGTCAGGTAAATAATATAAATGCATATTTGGTAAATGCTGAAAATGTATTTGTTGAAAGCAGGGATTGTCCACTTTGTGATGTCCCTGCAATCGGAATTGGAAATAAGCCTATTGATGGTGGGAATTATTTATTTACAAAAGAGGAAATGCATGACTTTATAAAAAAAGAGCCAAAGGCATTACCTTGGTTCAAACCATGGTATGGAGCAAAGGAGTTTATTAATAGAAAACCACGATTCTGCTTATGGCTTGGGGATTGTCCTCCTAATATATTAAGGCATTTACCACTATGTCTAAAAAGAGTGGAGAACGTGCGAAAATTAAGACTTGCAAGTAAAAGCCCTGGAACTAGAAGACTGGCAGAAAAACCTACAAGGTTTCATGTTGAAAATATGCCCAAAGGGCATTATATAGTTATTCCTGAGGTGTCTTCTCAGAACCGTAGATATATTCCCATGGGTTATTTGGATGATTCATCTTTATGCAGTAATAAATTACGCATTATGGCTGAAGCTGATTTATATCATTTTGGCATTTTAGAATCAAATGTGCACATGGCTTGGACGAGGGTAGTCTGTGGAAGATTAAAGAGTGACTATGATTATTCAATTAAAATTGTTTACAATAATTTCCCTTGGCCAAATCCTACTCCTGCGCAAAAGGCCCGAATTGAAAAGTCCGCCCAGGGTATTCTGGACGCCCGTAAGTTATATCCGGATGCGTCTCTGGCAGACCTTTATGACCCGTTGACCATGCCGCCGGAACTTCGCAGGGCCCATCAGGAAAACGATAAGGCCGTCATGGAGGCCTATGGTTTTAACTGGCATACTATGACGGAGCCGGAGTGCGTGGCGGAGCTGATGAAAATGTACCAGAAACTGACAGAAGCAGAAGAAGGGAAAAAGTTAAGCACCGGCACCGGAACCAAGAAACTAGAAGCAGGAAACTATTAAAAATTTCCCATACCGGTATGATTGTAAACGGACGATAAACCCGCAAATTGACAAAAGGACGGCCGCTGATTATTATATAAAAGGCAGTCCTTTTTTCATTGACGGAGAAAGGAATTGTCTGTTATCATAAAGTATCATTGTATTTTTATATTTCTTATCATAAAAGAGGAAACATGGAGAAAGAAAGTATGAAGGATGGGAAAAAGGGTGGAGACATTCTTTTTGATATCCGTCATTTAAGCCATACCTTTGAGACGGAGGAGGGGAAGAAGTTTGATGCCCTGTCCGATGTGACCGCTTCCATCAGGAAGGGGTCCTTTACGGCCATCATCGGTACCAACGGCAGCGGAAAGTCTACGCTGGCCAGGCATCTGAATGCCCTGCTCATTCCTACGGACGGGGAAATCTATGTGGAGGGCATGAAGACTTCCGATTTTTCCCATATCTGGGATATCCGCCAGAAGGTGGGCATGGTGTTCCAGAATCCGGACAACCAGCTGGTGGCTGCCATTGTGGAGGAGGATGTGGCCTTTGGCCCTGAAAACCTGGGGATTCCGCCGGATGAAATCAGGAAGCGGGTGGACACGGCCCTGGAAAAGGTGGGCATGACGGCTTACCGCACCCATTCTCCTGCCATGCTTTCCGGCGGGCAGAAGCAGCGCGTCGCCATTGCAGGCATTCTGGCTATGCATCCGGACTGCATCGTGCTGGATGAACCGACGGCCATGCTTGACCCCCACGGCCGCAGGGAGGTCATGGACACGGTGCATGAGCTGAACGAGAAGGAAGGCATTACCATTGTGCTCATTACCCATTTCATGGAAGAGGCGGTGACCGCGGACCATGTGATGGTGATTGACAAGGGCCATCTGAAGATGGAAGGCACGGCCCGGGAGGTGTTCTCCCAGGCGGAGAAGCTGACGGCCCTGGGACTGGATGTGCCGGTGGCGGCGGACCTGGCCCATGGCCTTCGGAAGAAGGGGTTCAAGGTGCCGGAGGATTGTTTGACAGATGAGGAGCTGGGAGAAGCATTATGTCCATATGTGTCGAAAATGTAAGCTGTGTGTACAGCAAGGGTTCTCCCTTTGAAAAGGTGGCGCTGGAGAATATCAATCTCACCATCGAACCGGGAGAATTTATCGGGATCATCGGCCATACGGGCAGCGGCAAATCCACCCTCATCCAGCACCTGAACGGCCTCATCCATCCCACCTCCGGAAAGGTAACTATCGACGGCGTGGATTTGGCGGCCAAGACGAAGGAAGCGGTGGCGAAGCGCCATTCTGTGGGCATGGTTTTCCAGTACCCGGAGCACCAGCTTTTTGAAGAGACCGTGGCCAAGGATATTGCCTTCGGTCCGAAGAATCTGGGCTGCAATGAGGAGGAAACGGAAAAAAGGGTGAAGAGCGCCATGAAATTTGCGGGCCTTGACTATGATACCTTCGGCGGCCGTTCGCCTTTCCGCCTTTCCGGCGGCCAGCAGCGGCGCGTGGCCATTGCAGGGGTCATTGCCATGCATCCCGATTTCCTTATCCTTGATGAACCGTCCGCAGGCCTTGACCCCATCGGACGGCGGGAAATTTTCTCCCGCATCCAGAGCTGGTATAAAAAAGGTGTTTTCTCTGTTATCCTGGTGTCCCACAACATGGACGACATTGCCCGGCTGGCCACCCGCCTCCTGGTGATGCACAAGGGCCATCTGGTGATGGACGGAAAGCCTATGGATATTTTCCTTCATCACCGCAAGGAACTGCAGGAATGCGGCGTCGATGCACCGCCTCTGACACAGACCCTGCTGCATCTGAAGGAAAAGGGTATTCCGGTACCGGAGGATGCGAAGACCGTGGAAGAAGCGGTGGATAGAATGAGCAGAATGCTGGGAGGTGGCGCATCATGCTGACAGATATTACCCTTGGCCAGTATTATCCGGGAGATTCCTTCCTGCACCGCATGGACCCCAGGGCGAAGATTCTCTGCACCATGATTTTCATTGTGGCCATTTTCCTGGCCAATAATCTCTGGTCCTATATCCTGGTGGCAGGTTTTACGTTCCTTGCCATTGCCATGTCCGGCGTGCCGGTTTCCCTTATCTGGAAGGCCATCAAGCCCCTGTGGATTATCCTGGTGTTCACCATGGGCATCCATGTGCTCACCACGCCGGGAAATGAACTTTTTACCTGGAAATTCATCCATATCAGTGAGGAAGGCATTGTGAACGGCCTCATCATGACCCTTCGTCTGGTGTTCCTCATCGCCTTTTCATCACTTCTTACCTATACCACCAGCCCCATTGTGCTCACCGACGGCATTGAAGCGCTGCTCATGCCCTTCAAGCGGTTCGGCGTACCGGCCCATGAGCTGGCCATGATGATGACCATTGCACTCCGTTTCATTCCCACCCTTCTGGAAGAAACGGACCGTATCATGAAGGCCCAGTCCTCCAGAGGCGCCGATTTTGTAAACGGCAATCTCTGGCAGCGGGCAAAGAACATGGTGCCCCTCCTGGTGCCCCTCTTCATTTCCGCCTTCCGGCGGGCCGATGACCTGGCTACCGCCATGGAAGCCAGATGCTACCGGGGAGGCGAAGGACGCACCAAAATGCACCAGCTGGCCTATACCTGGAGAGACAGGAATGCTTTCCTGGCGGTGGTGCTGATTACGGCAGCCCTCTTTGGTCTGTATATGTATTTCAAATAAAAGAAAGGAAGCCGGGGCCTCTGCCCCGGCTTTTAAAAGCTATGAAAAATATCTGGATTACCCTTTCCTACGAAGGAAGCGGCTACGGCGGATTCCAGCGGCAGGAGAACCGCATGACCGTGCAGGAAATGGTGGAGAACTGTCTCCAGGAACTGACCGGTGTGAAAACCACCCTTTACTTCGTAGCCCGCACTGACGCCGGAGTCCATGCTTATGGACAGGAATGCACCTTCTACACGGAATCCACCATTCCTGGAGACCGTTTCCTTTATGCCATGAATGCCTGCCTCCCCTATGACATCCGCGTCACCGCCAGCCGGGAAGTGGATATGGATTTTTCCGTGAGGCGCAGGAACTATGGAAAAACCTATGGCTATCTTTTGACGGAGGAAAGGGAAACATCCCCCTTCCTCAAACGATACATCTGGCGCACCGGAAAGAAGCTGGACCTGGCTCTCATGGAAAAGGCGGCCCGCGCACTGGAGGGGCGCCATGACTTTACCTCCTTCCGCGGAAATAATTCCGTCCCCTCTGACCCGGTGAGGAAAATCAATGAAATCCGTATCCAAAAGACGGGCTCCCTCTACCGCATCTACGTGACAGGAGAGGGGTTCCTCTACCACATGGTGCGGAATATTGCCGGTGCCCTGGTGGATGCAGGAAGCGGGAATCTTTCGGCAGAGGACATTGAAAATATTCTGGAAGCCCGGGACAGAAGGAAACTGGGCATCACAGCCCCGGCAGAGGGGCTCTGCCTCCTTCGGGTGTATTTCAATCCCATTACGAAAGAAGATATTGATGAGACCCTTCAAATGCCGCTTTATCCCTGGTGCGTTTGAAGGGGAGGGGAAAATCCGCTAAACCCTGGGCGCCCTGTATTGAACACCGGCTGCTGAACGGTTCAATCATTCCAGTCCACTGTTCCAATCGGCAGGGGAATCATATATAATAGAGGAAAGAACCGATAGGTATGGTTGGATTTCAGGGGGGGCATGAACAATGGGAGCAGTGAAGAAGGAGCAGATAGAGAAGGCGGCGCGCCGTCTTTTCCGGGAGAAGGGATACCACGATACGTCCCTTCGGGACATCAGCCGCCAGGCGGGAGTGAGCGTATCGTCCATTTCCTATTATTTCGGCACGAAGGAAGATTTATACCATATCCTTTTCCCGGAGGAGGAAAAGGAGAAGGCACCGGATAAGAAGGAGCAGATTGAGAATGCGGCAATCCGCCTTTTTGCGCTGAAGGGCTATTCCGACGTGTCCATCCGGGACATCGGGAAGGAGGCGGGGGTAAACAGCGCCGCCATTTCCTACTACTTCGGCGGAAAGAAGGAGCTTTATGCAGCCATTCTGGAACGGGGGAGCGCCCTTCTGGTGGATTTCGTGGAAATGGCGGCGGACGGGACGAAGAAGCCCATGGAAATCATGGAGATGTATTCCCGCTTTTTCTTCCGCCTCATGAAGGAGCACCCCTATATCCTCCGTATTTTTTCCTGGGAAATGATTCATCCCACCGATGTGTTTGCGTCCATCGGGAAAGAAAGGTTTGCCATGGTGCTGGTGGTTCTCCGGGCGGCCCTGACGGAGGGCATGGAGGAGGGCACTTTCCGCAGCAACCTGAAGCCCACGGAGGTCTGCATTTCCTGGGCAGGTATGGTGGCCTACTATTACCTCATGAATGAAATCAAGAAACGGTTCGCCGTGAAGGAGGATATTTCCGAAGCTTCCTACATGGACCAGGCCTTCGATGTGCTGATGAACGGGATTAAGGAAAAGCCCTGATCTTTCATAAATTCCGTTTATGTATGGACTGCAGTATATGATTTATATCATGAATGCACAAATCTTATATACCACATATAATTAAAAGCGGGCCGTATGTACGAAAAAGTATGGGAAATGCGAATTTCTGTCTTGATGTATAGGGAATCTGCGTATAAAATAAACGCAGTAGTTCTTTTCACCGGACCTTCCCCATGAAAGGGCGAGGCCCGGTGTTTTTGTCAGATTTGGGAGTTTCATATGGCAGAAAATAATCAGGAAATGCATGAGAACCTCGAAAGAGGACTGAAGAACCGGCACATCCAGCTGATTGGCCTTGGCGGAGCCATCGGCGTAGGACTGTTCCTCGGATCCGCTACAGCTATCGAACTGGCAGGGCCTTCGGTGCTTTTGACCTACATCATCGGCGGCGTTGCGATTTATTTCATCATGCGGGCCCTTGGCGAATTGTCCGTGGCCTACCCCGTATCCGGCGCCTTCAGCGCCCACGCCGCCCGTTTTCTGGGACCGAAGTGGGGCTATCTCACCGGCTGGACCTACTGGTACATGTGGATGGTTACCTGTATGGCGGAGCTCACGGCGGTGGGGATTTACATGAATTTCTGGTACCCCGACCTGCCCCAGTGGGTGTCGGCGCTCTGTGCCCTCCTCCTGATGACGGTGGTCAATTTCATCGCCGTTTCTGCTTACGGTGAGTTTGAATTCTGGTTTGCGTTAATCAAAATCTGCACCATCATCTTCATGATTATCGGCGGTGCAGGCATGATTCTCTTCGGTATCGGCAACGGCTGGGAACCGGTGGGGATTACGAACCTCTGGACCCACGGCGGATTCTTCCCCAACGGCATCGGCGGCACCCTCATGGCTCTTGTCATGGTCATGTATTCCTACCTGGGCATTGAAATCATCGGCGTCACCGCCGGCGAAGCCCATGACCCGAAATCCACCATCAAGAAAGCCATTGATGAAGTGTTCTGGCGTATCCTGATTTTCTATGTACTTTCCCTCGGCGTCATCATGGCCATCTATCCCTGGGATGAAATCGGCCACCTGGGCAGCCCCTTCGTTATCACCTTTGAAAAACTGGGCATTGCCGGCGCCGCAGACATTATCAATATTGTCGTCATTACGGCGGTGCTGTCCTCCTGCAACAGCGGCATCTTCAGCTCCGGCCGTATGCTCTACAACCTGTCCCTCCAAGGAAATGCACCATCCTGCTTCCAGCGGCTGAACCGCCACCGCCTGCCCTGGATCGGCATTCTCTTCTCCGCAGCTGTGCTGCTTGCTTCGGTGCTCATGAACTACATCATGCCGGCACAGGTCTTTGTGTATGTCACCAGCGTAGGCTCTTTCGGCGCCCTCTTCACCTGGTTTGTCATCCTCAGGACCCAGCAGAAATTCCGCGCATCCCTGTCTCCTGAAGAAAAGAAACTTCTTACCTACAAAATGCCCTTTGCTCCCTGGTCCGGCTACCTTACCATGCTCTTCCTTCTGGGCGTGGTCATTGCCTCCGCTTTCCGCGACGATACCCGGGTGGCCCTTTATGTTACTCCCGTATGGTTTGCCATCCTTCTCATCGGCTACCATTTCATTGAAAAGAACAAGGAAAAACACGAAAGGAAATCCGGTGGTTTCAAGGAAGAACCGGAAGTTTCCGAAAACCTGGCGCCCACACCTTCTGTGGAAGCCAGAATGAAATAAAAACATATGAAAAGGGACTGTGAAAAATGGCAATCATTTCTTCGCAGTCTCTTTTTTGATGCCTTCCTGTTTCGGGGGCGTTTTTGAAATGACAGTGAGGAGGCTGATTATCCGTCAGAGTTCATAGGATGGACAATTCTGCCAATTATCAATGGCTATTTCCGGCAGGCATTAAACTTATGCATAAATTAGTTATCGAAAAAATCGATTTATATTGGAAAGTATAATCCTGTTCTGCTATAATAGAACAGTAGTCAATTTCATAGGAGGCAAAACAGGCGAAAGCCTGCGACGCAAAACTAAAGGGCCTTTCACATGGCAGCCAGCTGCACCATTAACGAATCCGGATAAGAGCGCAGCACTGCTGCGCCTTTATTTTGCCCTTTTAACGATGATTAAAACAAGATTGGAAGCTTTTTGATGGAAGAATTTACCTTTAAGCCCGACTTGGACATGAATGTACCGGTGGCCTATGCAGTTTATAAAGTCGTTCTGGATAAGGACGGCAGGCCTGTGGATACCTTATACGTATACTCCAATAAGGCCTACTGCGAAATGGTGGGAAGGACGAAGGAGGAGCTCATCGGCCATACCTTCCGGTCCGTGTATGACAATGCCGATGAAAAATGGTTTGATTACTGCTATGAGGCCGCCGTTAACGGAAAACGGATACGGGACCGCATGTACAGCCGGGAAGTGGGACAGTGGCTGGAATTTGAAGTGGAACCGGCAGGAGAGGGACTGGCGGCCTTCATTTTCCTCAACGTGGATATGGACCATGTGGAAAGGATGAACCTGCTTCAGTCCAGCAACACCGATGATATCATCATCCGGCTTGCGAAAATCATGGACGGCGGGGAAAGCTATGAAAAGGCGGTGAACCACATGCTTTCCGAACTGGGAAGCATCATCCATCCCGACCGCCTCTACGTGCTGGAGACCGACGGAAAGACGGTGAGCAATACCTTTGAATGGTGCCGGGAAGGGGTGCAGCCGGAAATTCATACGCTTCAGAATCTGCCCTATGACGAATACATCGGTGGCTGGGAAAAATTCCTGATTAACAATACCAGCGTGGTGCTGGAGGATATTGAGGTTTTAAAGGAAGATGACCCCGTGGACTATGAGAACCTGAAAAGGCAGGGGATCCGCAGCATTCTGGACACTCCCATTTACGACGGCGGAAAGCTCATCGGCTACATCGGTGCCGATAATTATGAAATCAGCGATGCCGTGAATACCCAGAAGATTCTGGAAACCGTTTCCTATTTTCTGGGGGCCCGCATGGTAAACCAGCGGCTTTTAGAAAAGCTGGACTACATGAGCCTCCGGGATATGCTCACCGGTGTGAGGAACAGGAACAGCCTCATGGAAGAGCTGGATAAAATGGAGAAGCAGCCTCTTCCGGTGGGTATCGTTTTTGGCGACGTGAACGGTCTCAAAAAGGCTAACGATGAACTGGGCCATGTGGCAGGAGACAGGCTTCTTCGGCAGACGGCAAAAACCATGCAGGAATTCTGGGGCAACGATGCGGTGTATCGCGCCGGCGGCGATGAATTCGTGGCCCTGGCACCGGATATATGCGAATGTTCCTTTTACAGGAAGTTCCAGGAATTCCGGAACATCATGAAGGAAAGGCAGGACATTTCCGTGGCCTTTGGCGCCGAATGGGCACCTGCGGGAGAAGAAATCTCCGCCGCCGTGAGCCGGGCTGACAGGAAAATGTATGAAGATAAGAAAAAATATTATCTTCGCATGGCGGAAAGACGGGTCTGAAATGTATTTTACCGATACTTTTTCACGGGAAATTAGGGAAGCGCTGATTAAATCGTTATCGGATTTCATTCTTGTATTTTTATTCAATGCAAGGAATCAGTCGACGCGAATAGCGAGCTATTTAAGGAGACTGATGACGCAGCATTGGATAAAAATACATATGAAATTCGATTCTGCGAATTAATCAGTGCTTCCTTAGTAACTTAAAATAAGAAATCAGAATAAAAGACAGCAGATTAAATGCAAGGACAAAGGCGCTCTCTTCAGAGCTCCTTTTGAATTTACATTAAAAATAAGCTAACAAAAGCCAACCGGTCTGTCCTATAATATACAATTTATAAATTATTAATGATATATATGATTATTATTTGATATGGTAATTAGATTTCAAATCATATATAATATAAGCATAGTTATAAAATTTATAGTCATAAAACATGGTCGATAAATCAAATCTGTGACGCAGAAGCTTATGACCACGGGAGATGGAGGAAGGGCCCGGATTTCTGCCTTTATATATTTTCTTTCAGAAGGAAATGGAAGCTGCAATGAAGAAAATCAGATGTAAGAAGGGAAAGCAGGAAACAAAGAAAATCAGATTCAAACCAGATTTGGACAGCAATGTGCCGGTGGTGTATGCTGTTTTTGAGGTTATCTGCCGGGACGGGAAGGCAGTGGATACCAGGTATGTGTATGTGAATCGGGCCTACTGCCGTTTGACCGGGCATAGGAAGGAAGAGCTGCTGGGGCGGAGGTTTTCAAAGGTCTATGACAATGCCGATGAAAAGTGGTTCCGCTACTGCTATGAAGCAGCCTTTGAAGGGAAAAAGGTGCGTGATCGCATGTACAGCCCGGAGATAGGCCAGTGGCTGGAGTTCGAGGTGGTGCCTGCAGGGAAGGGGCTGGCCGCCTTCGCTTTCATCAATGTGGATACAGATCATAAAGAAAAAATGAGCCTCCGCCGTTCCAGTGTCACCGACGATATTATTATCCATCTGGCCAAAATCATGGAAGGCGGCGAAAGCTATGATAAGGCCATCAACCGCATGCTGGCGGAACTGGGCAGTGTTCTTCATCCCGATCGCCTCTACATCCTGGAAACCGACGGGAAAACGGTGAGCAATACCTTTGAGTGGTGCCGAGAAGGGGTAAAGCCGGAAATCCATACGCTCCAGGACCTGCCCTATGATGAATATATCGGTGGCTGGGAAAAATTTCTTGTCAATAATACCTCGGTGGTGCTGGATGATATTTCTGTTCTTGCAAAGGACGACCCCATTGATTATGAGAATTTGAAAAGGCAGGGCATCCGCAGTATTATGGAAGCGCCCATTTATGATACGGGCAGGCTGATTGGCTACATTGGCGCCGATAACTATGAAATCAGTGATGCCGTCAACAACCAGAAAATTCTGGAAACCGTTTCCTATTTCCTGGGGGCCCGCATGGTAAACCAGCGGCTTTTGAAAAAATTGGACTACATGAGCCGCTACGACATGCTCACCGGCGTTTGGAACAGGAACGCCCTCATTTCTTTCATGGACAGGCTGAAGGAAGAACGGAAGAAAACGGCGGGCCTGGTCTTTGCCGACGTGAACGGTCTCAAGCGGGCCAATGACCGGGGCGGCCATGCAGCCGGAGATATTCTTATCCGTACGGCAGCCCGTACGCTGCAGGATTTCTGGGGAAAAGACAATGTCTACCGGGCAGGGGGAGATGAATTTGCGGTCATCCTGCCGGGGGTGGGAAAAAAGAAATTTAACCGCCGTTTTGACAGTTTTTATGCGTCCCTGCAGGAAAGGAAGGACCTGTCCCTGGCCTGCGGCGCCCAATGGACAGAGAGCTGTGCCCACATAGATGAAGCCATGAACCGGGCGGACAGAAAAATGTATAAGGACAAAAGGGCCTACTACCTTCGCATGAATGGAGAGCAGTAGAATACCGGGCAGAATTCCGGCGGCCCGTATTTCATTCCATCCAGCCGGGTTTTGCCATGCACTGAGATTCTTTGCTTCCTCCAGAATGATGGGCGGTGGAAGTATGCGCCGGCTTACTGATTTCCTCTTGACAAGACCCATGGCATTGACTACAATGGACTCATATAAAAAAGTGCTGATGGAAAAAAGTACTCATTTCAGAAGTCCTGCAGAGAGCTGGCATAGGGTGGGAACCGGCGGCGGAGAAATGGGGAAGTTCTTTCCTGAACTGCGCGGCTGAAATGGGAGTAGGCTGCGACGTGTGCCTCCGTTACAGGGCGTAGAGTTGATCTGATGAAGATAATTTGGGTGGTACCACGGATAATCCGTCCCTTGGGTACCACCCTTTTGTGTTTTATTCAGGTAAACAGGGTGGTACCGCGATGTGTCCCGTCGTCCCTTGCTTAGCAATAGGCAGGGGACTTTTATTTTCATAAAAAATAAAGAAAGTATGGGAGGATGGAAGATGAACAGGAAGAAAATAGCAGGTGCAGCGCTCCTGGCAGCAGGGCTTCTCCTGGGAGGCGCCGGAAGTGTTTGGGCGGCGACCTTGGAAGATATTGCAGCCCGGGGCACCTTGAAAGTAGGCACCACCGGCGATTATCGGCCCATGTCCTATAAGGACGCTGATGGAAAGTATGAGGGCTTTGATACGGAGCTGGCGGAAAAGCTGGCGGATTCCCTTCATGTGAAGGTGGAATACGTGCCTACCACATGGAAGACACTCTCCGCCGATACGGCGGCAGGAAAGTTTGACCTGGCCCTCTGCGGCATTACACGGACCTTCGACAGGGAAAGAACCCTGACCATGTCGGACGGCTACCTTCTCTTCGGCAAGACCATTCTCTGCCGGAAGGGGGAGGAGGGAAGATACAAATCCCTCACGGACCTGGACCGGCCGGAGGTGAAGGTCATGGTGAATCCCGGCGGAACGAATGAGAAATTTGCAAAGTCCCGCCTGCCCCACGCCACTTTAATCATTCATGAGAAGAATGCGGAAATCCCTTCCCTCATAGCAGAAGGAAAGGCGGATATCATGATTACGGAAACCATGGAAGCCCGCCGGTATGTACGCATGAATGAAAAGCTGGCGGCACCGCTGGTGGACAAGCCCTTTACCCGGAGCCGCTTCGGCGCCCTCATGGCAAAGGGAGACCAGGATTTCCTGAATTATGTGAATTTCTTCCTGGCGGAAATGGAAACCGATGGGACCATGGATACACTGGAAGATACATACATTAAATAAAAATCAGGCAGTATAGGAATTTGGGAGGAAATACAAATGAAGACATGGATGAAAATGAGTATGGCAGCAGTTTTGGCAGCAGCAGCACTGGTTTATGGCGGCTGCGGCAATAGTCAGTCCCAGGGAGGCGCAGGCTCTGCTTCCGGAAAGCCCATTATCGGCGTGGTGCAGATCGTGCAGCACGGTTCCCTTGACCAGGCCAATAAGGGCTTCGTAGACGGCCTGAAGGAAAGAGGATACGGTGAAGATAAAGTTACCTTTGACCAGCAGAATGCCCAGGGCGACCAGTCCAACCTGAAGACCATCGCTTCCCGTTTCAAATCGGAAAAGCCGAAGCTCATCTGTGCCATCGCCACCCCGGCGGCCCAGGCAGTGGCCAATGAAATCAAGGACATCCCCATCGTAGGCACTGCCATTACGGACTACACCACCGCCAAGCTGGTGAAGAATGATGAAAAGCCCGGCGGCAACGTCACCGGCGTCAGCGACCTGGCATCCATCGATGCCCAGATGGACCTGGGAAGAGCCCTGGTGCCCAATGCGAAGACCGTAGGCCTCATTTACTCCTCCAGCGAGGTGAACAGTGAAGTCCAGGCCAACATGATGAAGGATTACTGCAAGAAGAATAATCTGGCCGTGGAAGAACGGACCGTGAACAGCGTGAACGACATCCAGCAGGTGGCCGAATCCCTGGCGGGCAAAGTAGACTTCATCTATGTACCCACCGACAACACCCTGGCCTCCTCCATCCCCACCCTCATGAAGGTCACCGATGCCAATAAGATTCCGGTCATCGTAGGGGCTGACATTATGGCCAAAGACGGCGCCCTGGCCGCCCTCTCCGTGGACTACTACAAGCTGGGCGTCCAGACCGGACACATGGCCGCCGACATCCTGGACGGCAAGATTAAGCCAGAAACAGCAGCCATCCAGCACCAGAAGGAATACACCATCGTCATCAACAAGAAGGACGCAGAAATTCTGGGCATCAAGATCCCCGATGAAATCGCAAAGAAAGCACAGATGGTATAAGGGAGAAGAGCCCTGCGTAATTTCCTTCCCGCCGGGCACTGTCATTCCAAGGGCCATCGAAGAATCCTTGTACACTGGGCCGTGGAGACAAAGGCAGTAAACACCGGTGTGGGGGGAAGGCAATTGATGATTTAAAAAAGCCGTGAAAAATGACTGAACATTTTTCACGGCTTTTCTGTTTTCTTTATTTATCACGGAGACTTTCGAAATGGCACAAATGCTGCTTCGCACCGCTGCCATTCGCGGATTGAGATTTCTCCACTCCGCTTCGCTGCGGTCGAAATGACAGTGTGGCGGGGCGGCATGGCAGTCATTCGCGGACTGAGATTTCTCCACTCCGCTTCGCTGCGGTCGAAATGACAGTGTGGTGGGGCGGCAGAGTTGTCATTCAAGGAATGGGACTTTAAGATTTCGAATACAATTTGGAAATGACGGAAGATTGCCTGCCTCCATGTCATCTCGAGCGGGGCTGCATGTCGTTATGGGCAGCTGGTGTTTTTTGTCCTGCCTTGACTCTGAGTCGAGAGATCTCCTGCCCTATTGCGTCGTGCACCACTTGAGCGTGAGATTTCTCCACTCCCCTTCGCTGCGGTCGAAACGACAGTGGAGGGGAAAAGACAGTCAGACATGGAGACAGTCAGACGTCAGACACAGCGGCGCCTTACTGCAGGCCCGTCATACTGAACGCAGTTTTCGCTCCTCCCAATGGGTATAAGCTGCCTGCCTCCATGTCATTTCGAGCGGTGCGGCATGGGCGCTGCCGGAGGGGATTCCAGGGATTGTTTTTTTTGACTCTTCCCGCTGCCCCGTGCCTAAAATCCATTTTTACTGTTTTTTCTCCTAAATAACTGTGATATAATAATCTCTAGGTATATCCATTTTCCCTACATACGGTGGATATGCGAAAAACACTAGCAAAGAAGGCGGGGCTATGTCAGAAATCAAAGAAAGATTAGCCCATGTAATGGACCGGATAGAATCGGCCAGGAAGCGTTCTCCCTATGGGCAGGAAGTGACCCTGGTGGCGGTGACGAAGTTCCATCCTCTGGAGGATATGGAAGAAGCCATTCATCTGGGAGTGACCCAGGTGGGAGAAAACCGGGTCCAGGAAATGGAAGAGAAGTTCAAGGCCTTGAAACTTCCGGTGGTTTGGAATCTGCAGGGACATTTACAGAAGAATAAAGTGAAAAAGGCAGTGGTCATGGCGGACCTCATCCAGTCAGCCGATTCCCTTGATATCATGAAGGAAATCGACCGGCGGGCCGGGGAAATCGGCAAGGTGCAGGATGTACTTCTGGAATTCAATATTTCCGGTGAGGAATCGAAGTACGGCCTTTCGCCGGATGATATGAAGGACGCTGTGGAAACAGCCAAAGCCCTTTCCCATATCCGGGTGAAGGGGCTCATGTGCATGGCGCCGGCCTATGAGGATGTGGAAAAGACCCGTCCCGTATTCCGCAAAGCCCACAGCATGTGGAATGACATGAAAAAAGAATTTCCCGAAGGGCAGATTTCTATCCTGTCCATGGGAATGACCCATGATTTTGAAATTGCTATTGAAGAAGGAGCCAATATGGTGCGCATAGGCACAGCCATTTTTGGCGAAAGACACTACCATTGAGAGGAGAAAAAAATGAGTCTGCTTGATAAATTTAAAGACCAGTTTGTAGACAGGGATGAGGATGAAAGGGAAGAGGAAATGGAGGAGGAAGCGCCGGCAAGTCCTTCCGCTCCCGTGCCGCCCCGTCCGTCCGCCGTTTCCCCGGTAAGAGGTATCGGCCGCACCGCCCAGCCGCGGCAGGCTGCCAAACCCTATACCATGGTGGTGGTGAATCCCAAGAGCTACGGCGATGCTGAAAAAATCGGCGATCATCTGAAGGCCATGCGCCCGGTGGTGATGAATATGGAAAAAACCGACGCCGATGAAGCACAGCGGATTGTGGATTTCGTACAGGGCATCATGTATGCACTGGACGGCCGCATCGACCAGATTTCTGAAAACATTTATCTCTGCGCGCCGAATAACATGAGCGTATCCCGTGAAAATTTCGCTGCCTATCAGGATCAGCAGCAGGCACCGGCAGCACCGCAGTGGAACGCCCAGACACCTCAGGGACCTGAGGCTCCAGAGGGCTGATGTCTTTTCTTTCCAAGGGAGTGAGCTGGCTGAAAAACCAGTTTGAAGAAACTCCCGAAGAAGAGAGCTATGAGGAATCGGAACGGGAAGAGGGGGAAGATATTCCGGCGGCAGGCGCGCTGCCGGCCAGGAGCATCCGTCCCCAGGAAGTGGATATCCTCGTTCCCGGCTCCTACGGTGATGCCCGCCATGCTGTGGATGCCCTGGCAAGGGGCATGACGGTCATGGTTGTTCTGAATGATAATGTGGATGATGAAGTGGCCAGCCGCTTTGTGGATTTCATGAGCGGCGCCGTCTACATGGCCCATGGAGATGTGATGCTCCTCAATGATGACGTGCTCATCTGCGTTCCGTCTACGGTGGATCTTCATGAAGACCGGCTGGCATTTGTTTCAGGCATTCCGACCTGGAAAGGACCGTAGAAATGAAGAAGATTCTGATTTTCGGCTGCGGCGCCATGGGAGGGGCCATCCTCTCCGGCTGCCTGGCCAAAGGGCTGTGGTCAAAAGATGAAATATATTTGAAAGAGCATTCCGAAGAAGCATCCCGGGAAAAGGCTGCCCGCTATGGCGTCCATCCTTCCATGGACGGCAGTGAAGCGAAGGAAGCGGACCTGGTGATTCTGGCGGTAAAGCCCAATGTGGTGCCGGGAGTGCTTCAGGAAATATCCCGGTATCATCCATCCCGGGTTCTTTCTATTGCAGCGGCGGTGACTCTCTCCTCCCTGGAAGGCGCCCTTCCGGAAGGGACGGAGGTCATCCGCGTCATGCCCAATACCCCTGCTTCCGTAGGGGAAGGCATGGCAGCCATTGCACCGGGAACGAAGGCATCCCCCGATTTCATCAAAGAAGCGGAGGATATTTTCTCCGCCCTGGGAAAGGAAGCGGTGGTGACGGAGCGGCAGCTTGACGAGCTGGGCGCCCTCTCAGGCGCCGGCCCGGGATATGCCTTTGTGATCATTGACGCCCTGGCCGATGCGGGGGTGCTCATCGGTCTTCCCCGGAAACTGGCCATCGAGGCGGCGGCGCAGACACTCTACGGCGCTGCGAAAATGGTGCTGGAAACAGGAAAGCATCCGGCAGAACTCAGGGACCAGGTGACAAGCCCCGGCGGTACCACCATTGCAGGCATCCATGCCATGGAAAGGGACGGCATCCGGGCTGCCCTCATGGACGGAGTGAAGGCCTGCCTTGAGAAATCAGACGCCATGGCAGGTAAATAAAGAGTACAGAGAGGCAGGAGAAAGGGAAAAATTTCTGTTTCTCCTGCTTCCTTATGCATAGGAAGAGGATGGAATGAAGGATAGAGAAAAGATACTTCGTTATTTTGCGGCCTCCGGAGAAGAATCGAAGGACATGGCCATGCGGCTTCTGGACCTGGCGGATTCGGTGGATCGGGGACGGCCCTTTGCAGTAGGCCCTTTCATGGCTCCCTTTGCGCGGCAGATCGGCCAGACCATTGCAGCCCACATGAAAACGGTGAAATCCATGGCTGACGGCGGCTACCATGAAGCGGAAAGGGTGCGCATTGCCTTTTCCCGGGAAGACTACGAGGGACCGGTGGACTTCGGAGAGAGCCTGCTTTCCGTCACCTGGGACGGAAGGTACCGCCTCATCGGTCACCGGGATGTGCTGGGCTCCCTCATGGGCCTTGGCATTGACCGCTCCGTTCTGGGGGATATCCTCATGCAGGGCGCCGGCTGCCAGGTGGTAGTGGACAGCACCATGAAGGACTGGCTCATGGATAACTTTAAAAAAGTGGCCATGGTGCCGGTGAAGGTGGAGGAAATTCCGCTCTCTGAAATAGAGCCGCCGAAACAGACGGCCAAGGAAGTGAGGGCCACCGTGGCGTCCCTCCGGCTTGACGCCGTAGGCGCCGCAGGCTTTGGCATTTCCCGTTCCAAAATGGTGCAGGCCGTGGAGGATGAACGGACAGAAGTGAACTGGCAGCCCGCCAAAAGCGCCTCCCAAACCGTAAAGGCCGGCGACATCATCAGCATTCGCGGGAGAGGCCGCATAGAAATCAAGGAAGAAACAGGCATGAGCCGGAAAGGACGGACCGGCCTCCTGATATACAGGTATAAATGAGATAGTGGCTGGCAGCAGGCGGCTTGTTTCCAGTTCGCCGGTACGCGCCACTATGAGTAGATTATGCCGCTTTGCGGCATACCCTCTTTGGCGCTTGCCACCCCGCAAGCGGGGGCACAATAAGAGGGGGATGCATTTGAGACAGACATACTTATTCCAAAGGAGACATACACATGATTACACCAATGGATATACACAATAAGACATTTTCCCGCCAGATCCGCGGCTATGCACAGGACGAAGTGAATACATTCCTGGAAGAGCTGGCCAAGGATTATGAACGGATTTACCGGGAACACCGGGAAATGGAAGAGGAAATGGACACCATCCGGACGAAGCTCCGTAACTATGAAAAGATGGAAGCCACCATGTCCAACACCCTGGTTATGGCCCAGGAAACTGCAGACAACGTGAAGAAGAATGCTCACAAGGAAGCGGAGCTCTCCATTCGGGAAGCCCAGAACGAAGCTCATAAAATCGTGGCTGACGCCGAAGCGGCCCGCCGCAAGATGAATGCGGACCTTCTCAAGACAGAAGGGGACATGAACCTGTACATTGAAAAGCTCCTTTCCAATTTCAAATCCGCCCTGTCCCTCATCGAATCGGCCAAGGCAGTCCAGGCTCCCCAGCCCGTAGAAGACGGCACCGCTAAACCGGCTCCTGCTGCACCGGCAGCGCAGGAAGCGCCGGCTGCAGAGGAAGCACCGGCTCCGGCCGAAGAAGCTCCGGCAGAGGAGACAGCTGCTCCTGCAGCAGAAGCACCGGCCGGCGGCAACCTTTTTGATGAGGCCGCTGCCACTGCCAAGGGCAGAGAAGAAGCACCGGCTGCAGAAGAGGGTGCCTCTGAAGAAAATAAGGAATAATCCTATGGAAGAGAAGAAATACGTCACCGAGTGGGCCAATGAAAACCTGGGCCTCACCTTGAAGATTACAAATATGGTGCACGAGGAACAGACGCCATTCCAGCATATCCAAATCGCCGATACCCTGGAATACGGCCGCCTCCTCATCCTGGACGGTGTATTCCAGACATCCGTGAAGGATGAATGGACTTACCATGAAATGATTTCCCACGTGCCCCTTATGCTGCATCCCCATCCGGAAAGGGTGCTCATCATCGGCGGCGGCGACGGCGGCGTGGCCAGGGAAGTATGCCGCCACGACTGCGTCACCCATGTGGATCTCTGCGACATTGATGGACGGGTCATTGAACTTTCCAAAGAGTATTTCCCCACCATTTCCACGGTCCTTAGGAACCCTCCGGAAAAGCTCCACATCCATGTGGGAGACGGCATTGCCTTTGCCAAAAAAGTGAAGGACTACTACGACGTCATCATCATCGACTGCTCCGACCCCATCGGGCCGGGAGAAGGCCTCTTCACCAGGGACTTCTACCGGAGCGCCTTTGCGGCTCTTCGGAAGGATGGCCTCATCGTGCAGCAGACCGAATCCCCCATCGTGCAGCAGCATACGGTGCACGATGTGTTCGAAGCCATGAATGATGTGTTCCCTATCGTGCGCATGTACTATTCCCATGTGCCCATCTATCCGGCATGCATGCATTCCTTCATGCTGGCCTCCAAGGTCTATGATCCTTTGACCGCAGAGCCCCGGGAGAACGCACCGGAGCCTATGAAATACTACAACCGCCGTATCCAGAAGAGCTGCTTCGTCCTGCCCAATTTCATCAAAGATCTTCTGTACAAAGGACAGAAATCCTTCTGAAAAGGAAATCGGAGGAGCAGGAGCGAGTCTTTTCAAATCCTTCCATTTCTTTCAGAGAAAAACATTGGAAAAGCACTGGTTTTATAAAAAAATCGGTGCTTTTTTTGATAGAAAATACAATAAAGACGATACCTTTATGGTCAGACCAGTCCCTGCATTGTATAAAAATTCTTATGGAAGCAAACTCTATGAAAGAATCGGTGCTTTCTTGGAGCATCATTACGGCAATGCATTTCTGCAGGGTGAACAATCGGTGAAATTTCAGAGTACTGTTTTATCCTTCCTCATGCCGTCTGCGGGCGCTTCTTTTCTGCCATGACCTATAAAGTCTGATTTAATCACAGTATTGACAGGATACGGAAAAAGGATTATACTGAAAGCACGATGGAAAATGTTCTAAAATGAACAAACTCAGGAATTCGTCTTGGCATGGAAAGCACTGATTCCGCATATCACCTGCCTCCCTTCTGCCTCGCCTGAAGATTGTTCCTTCATTTTATGTGCACAAGGAGCTTTTAAATGAACCAGTCACCAGTTATGGCGGAAAGAATGAAACAGACCAAAAACAGGATTTTGCAGACAGCCAAGGAAATCTTCCTTGAGCAGGGCTACAAGCGGACCACCATCCGGCAGATTGTGGAGCGCTCCGGCATTACCTCCGGCAGTATTTACAATATCTTTTCCAGCAAGGAAGAAATATTCAGCGCCCTGGTGGATGATCTCATGCAGAACTGCATCGACATGGTGCAGAAGGAAAGCAGCGGTGAATCCCCGCTGTACCGCTATGCGGCGGTGCTCATGGTGGAAATGGAAGCCATCGCCCGGGATGAAAGGGTGAGGGAACTTTATCAGGAGGCCTATACATCTCCGGTGATGTTTGAAGAAGTGGTGCAGCGCCACCTTCGTCTGGAAAGTGAAATCTTCGGCGAAGATTACGTCCGCCTCTTCAAGGGTGACCAGCTCATGATCCGGAACCTCATGGTGAAGGGAGCCATGGGAGCCTTCATCGACTCCTTTTATTTCGGACATCAGCCCAATGAGGAGGACGCAAGAACCATGCTTTTCTCCCTGACCCTGCGGGTGCTGGGCAGCAAGAAGAAGGATATCCTTCCTCTCATGAAGCAGCTGGAAGAGCAAAGGAATGTATGGATTCGTTTATCCAAAGATGTATTGAAATAATTTCTGAAAAGGATGGTAAAAGCAGGCTCGGTCTTCTCCATGGGGACATGCGCCGGCTTTTGGTCATCGAAAATCAGGCACATAAAAACAGGGCGGCAGTGGGATTCACTGCCGCCCTGTTTTTATGTAAAGGCATTTTATGCTTCTGCAGTTTCGTTGGAATGGTTCAGCACCTGGCCGGCCAGATCAAGCCAGAGATTTTCGTTTTCTTCCATGTACTGGATGAGACGGTTCGATTCCCTTGTTTCCAGTCCCATGTTACGAAGGATGCAGAACATCACCTTGCGGCGGATTTCTGCAAAATCCAGCTTCTGGGAGAAGTCGAAGGAAATGACATAGGAAGAAACGGCACCTTCGGAAAGAAGGATGGCGGTGGAGAGACGGGCACTCCGCGGATGTCTTCTGCCTGCCCAGACTTCCTCAGCCAGGGCGGAATGGCGCTTAATCACCGTTTCCATAAGGAAGGGAGACGTATGGAATGCACACATCAATTCCCGGACCACCGGGTTCTTTTCCGTGATGTAGAGCTCCATGGCCAGAAGGCCTACCATGCGGTTCTCCGCCGGCTGGTCTGCCAGGACCTTGTCAATCCTTGCTTTGGCATCGGTCAGGAATTCGTCCACCAGAGCGGAAAACAGGTGCTCCTTGTCTTCAAAAATGTTGTAAATACTGCCGGATGTAATTCCGGACTCCTGCACAATCTGTCTGATTGTTGTTGTTTTGTACCCCTGGGTCAGAAACAGTTTCTCCGCAGTTCTGAGAATCTGGTTCCGGATGCCCTTCATGTGGACTGCCCTTTTTTCGGACATAGTAATTTATACCTCACTTTTCCCCTAAACAAAATACGTATATACATGCATAATACATACCTAAGGAAACGCTGATTTAATCCAATTATTTGCTGACTGGCAAAGCATAATCCTGTAAAATAGAGATAACAACAGGAAAGG
>ENA-ORCP01000640-ORCP01000640.1-human-gut-metagenome-genome-assembly--contig:-NODE-640-length-30992-cov-5.647291_pt1 | contig 30992 bp, 40 predicted proteins | sample MGYA00242990_ERZ507991 | MGnify/ENA primary metagenome ERZ507991 (study PRJEB26167, sample SAMN06115496) | human gut metagenome | host: Homo sapiens | place: China:Henan | collected 2015-05-07 | study... | reverse complement strand
GCCCACGTGATTGAATACGCCGTACAGCAACACGCGGATGCCGCTTTCATGCAGTTTCCGGCAAACTTCCTGAAAATCTGCGTTGGTCCCCAGGCGCTCGTCGATACGGAAAAAATCCCGCGTATTGTAGCCGTGAGTGTCCGAAGAAAACACCGGGCAAAGATAAAGCGCCCCTACATGAAGCCGTCTCAAATGCTCCACCCAATCCAGCACTTTCAACACACGGTGCTCCTGCACGCCGTCATTTTCAAAAGGCGCGCCGCAGAATCCCAGCGGATAAATCTGGTAAAATACCGTTTCATCGGCCCACATGGCTCTCTCCCTCTTTCTTGTTTTCGTACCCTTATCCTATACCCTTCCGCGGCGCGGCGCAACCGCTTTTTTGCACAGCGCCAGGCAATGCCTCTCCCTGCCAGGCCTCCCGGCAGATAAAGCCGTGCAGCGCTGAGGCTACCATAGCCAAAACTGCCCAAAGGATGCTGTAAGGCAGGCAGATCTGCCCCAAAAGCTGAAAGGGCATGTCCGAATAATCCCAGACAGCCAGGCCAAGGCCCAGATTCAGAATGCACCCGGCGGCGAATTCCGCCGCCGTAATCACGCCAGCACCTGCCAGCCCCCGGATCAGCAGCGGCGTACCTTCAGGCAGAAGGCGGTTTCCCGCCCCAATCAGCAAAAACAGCACACCGCCCAACAACGCCATGCTCCAGTGGGTGTATCCGCGCCAGAGCACTTCAATAAGTCCATACGTCCCGCCGCCCATAGCAAACAAATCCACCGTCTGACAAAATTTCCGCATGCTTTTCCCCCTCCATCCGGGACGGGATCGAATACGGCGCGGCAGGCTCCCCCTCGGCCTACTGGATCGCCACCCCGTCCCCGGCTTCGCTGGGGAGCTTCGTCTCCCCCTCCAGCCTGACCTCGCGGGACTTCACCCGCATCCCCGCGAGGATCGGGCACCGGCCCGGCGTGTTCCACCTGTTCCGCCACCTTGAGGAGGAACAGGAACGCGGCGTGCCGGTGCTCTCCCCGGGCATGAACCTGTTCCGGCACCTCTCCGACTCCCTCGACAACGAGCTGCTCTCGCAGGTCATCACCTCGAGCCTCACCATGTTCATCGAGCTGGACGAGGGCAACAACATCCTCCCCGACTACGTCCACGCCCGCAGGAAAAGCGCCTCCGAGCCGCCCCGCTACTACCAGAGCGTCGAGTCCGGCACCATCATGTACGGCAACCCCAACGAAAGGCCGCACATGCTCGAAACCTCGAGCCCGTCCCCGAACTTCGAGCAGTTCTGCCGCTTCGTCCTGCGCAGCATGGCCGCCTCCGTGGACATGCCCTACGAGGTCATCGCCAAGGACTTCTCCCAGACCAACTACTCTTCCGCCCGCGCCGCCATGCTCGAGGCGTGGAAGGTCTTCACGCTCTACCGCCAGTGGCTCGTGTCGCACTACTGCCAGCCCATTTTCCAGATGGTCATCGAGGAAGCGTGGCTGCGCGGCAAGCTGCAATTCCCGGCCAAGGCCCCGGACTTTTACGACGCCCCGCAGCTCTATTCCGCCGCGCTGTGGATCGGCCCGGCCCGCGGCTATGTCGACCCCGTAAAGGAGGTCAACGCCGTGTGCAAGGAAATCGACTACGGCCTCAAAACCCGCCGGGAAGCCCTCGCCGAACGCGGGCGCGATCTGGACAGCGTCGTGAAGCAGCGTAGGCGCGAAAGCTCGCTGTTCGCGGACCCCGCCACGGAAAAGGTGCAGTGACATGCATGAACTTCATCCCCTTTTTGCCGAGCTGACGACGGAACGCCTCTGGGCCATCACGCCCGACGCCCTGTCGTCCCTCGACGCCATGCTTGCCTCCTCCAACGGCAAGGACACCGCACCCGCGCCCCGGGCCGCCGCCACCGCCTCTCATGGCGGCGGCCCCCTCCTCTACGCCGTGCGGGAAGGCGTGGCCGTCATCGACATTTCCGGCACCATCCACCGTTACGGCGATCCCGAATGGGACGCCGTCGGCCACGACACCATCAAGGCCGCCGTCTCGCTGGCCATGCGGGACAGGTCCGCCTCCGCGCTGCTGCTCCGCTTCAACTCGCCGGGCGGCGTGGCCTCCGGCGTCCCTGAGCTGGCCGCGTGGCTGGCCGCGCAAACCGCGAAGCCCGTATACGCCTACGCCGACGGCCTGTGCGCCTCCGCCGCCTACTACCTCGCGGCGGCCACCGGGCGCGTCTATGCCCCGCCCACGGCCACCGTCGGCAGCATCGGCGTCATCTGTCGGCATATGGACTGGTCCGGCTTCCTCGAGAAATGCGGCGTCCGCGTCACCCACCTTACCGGCGGCGCATGGAAGGCCGCGGGCAACGACGCCGAGCCGCTGACCGACGGGGTCAAAGCCTACCTGCAACAGCCCATCGACGAACTGCACACGATGTTCCGGGCAGACGTCGCCGCGCACATGCCGGTCGACGCGGCCGCCCCGGAAACATGGGGCGACGGGCAGGTCTTTCTGGCATCCCGCGCCCACGAGCTGGGCCTCGTCACGGGCATCGTGCCCGGCATGGACGCGCTCATCGCGCTCATCAACACCACCAAGGAGAAACCTATGGATCGCATAGAACTCGCGTCCAGCCATCCCGAACTGCTGGCGCAGATCGAAGCGGACGCCAAGAAACAGGGGGCCGCCGAAGCTAACGCCGCTATGGAGACGCAACAGCAACAGGCTGTGCAGGCCGCCCTCGACAACCGCATGGCCCTGTTCGCGGCGGTTGCCGGAGCCGAAGCCGCCCAGCGCGTGGAAACGCTGGCCGCCGCCGGCATCACCTCGGGGCAGCTTCAGGCGCTCGGGGCATTGCTCCCCTCCCCCGCGCCCGCTTCCGGGCAGGCCGCCGGGACCCCGGCGCAACAAGCCATCCTCGCCCACCTGACCGCCCAGACGCCCGGCCCCCTCGACACCAGCGCCGGGCTCAAGAGCGACGGCATGGCCTCAACCATCGACCGCATCGCGTCCCTGTAAGGAGCCGACCATGCAGGAAATCGCATCGTACAAGCGCCGGGTCTTCCTGAAAGACCACCCCGTGGTCACGCAGCGCATCGTGCTTTCGAGCGCCGGAACCGCCCAGACCCTGCTCGCCGGGACCGTCATCGCCGCAAAGACCGTGACAGCCACCTCCGCCACGACCGTGGGGGCCTACGCCAAACCCGGGGACGGCGAAACCGCCGCCCTGCTCGGCGTGCTGGCCGAAGACGTCGCCATCCCCGCCGAGGGCGACGCCTACGCGCTCGTCTATGTCCACGCCGCCGTCATCGCCTCCGAGCTTATCTGGGACGACGGCGTTTCCGCCGCCGATCAGCAGGCGGCCCTCACCGAACTTCGCAAGGTCGGCGTCTTCGCCGGAGATGCATAAGGAGAAACCAATGGCCGACATCGACTACTTCGATTCCCGCGTCCTCACCGGCGTCATCAACAGGCGTCCGGTCAAATACGATATTTTCGGCAACATGTTCCGCCGTCAGGCTCCGAAGGCCACCGAGCTGTTCGAGCTGCACGTCGTTTCCCGCGGCGTCTCCATGCTCCCCTCCATCACCAACGCCGCCGGGGGCACCATGCGCAGCGGGCGCGAGGGTGCCGCGTTCGCGGTCAAGGCCCCGCGCTTCCGCCCGAAACGCCTGTTCAAAGCCGCCGACCTGCTCAAGCACGCCGGAGGCCAGACGCCCTACGACCTCAACGTGAACCCCGTGGAACGCGCCATCGCCGAGGACATGGACGATCACCGCGCCGACATCGACACTATGGTCGAGATCATGTGCGCGCAGGCCATCGTCCACGGCAAGATCGACCTTTTCGACGCCGTGGAAGGCAAGGTGGTCAAGACGTTCACCGTCGACTTCCGGCGTCCGCAGGCCCACACCGTCGTGCTCGAAGGCGCGGCCCAATGGACCGGCGATACCTCCGACCTGCAGGACTCCCTCCAGACCTACGACGAAATGATTCAGGAGGAGGCCAACCTCGGCGCGACCGACCTCTACCTTGGCCGCAAGGCGTGGGCCGCCTTCAGGAAGCACCCCGACGTCCGCGACGACCTTGACCGCAACAACATCAACATTGGCCAGCTCTCCCCGAGCATCCAGAGCAAGTTCAAGGGCATCTGGAACGGCCTGCGCATCTGGCTGGTGACCGGCACCTACAAGGACATCGAAGGCAAGGTCCAATACTACCTCGCGCCCGAATATGCCCTGCTTGCCGCATCCGACGCCGAGAACGTCATGGAGTTCGGCCAGCCGATGGACGTGGACTGCTCCGGCCCCGTGGAAATCTTCTCCAAGCAGTTCAAGCAGGACGACCCCTCCGGCATCTTCACCATCGCCGAGTCCCGCCCCCTGCCGTGGCCCAAACAGCCCGGCGCGACCGTGCTCATCAAGGCGGTGTCGTGATGGACGAAACGAACAAGGACGTGCGCCTGCACGTCACCCTTGATGACGGCGAGCATCTCTTCCTTCCCGGAGAAGCGGTCACGCTGGACGCGAGGAAAGCCGACGCGCTCATCCGCGAAGGCTACGCCACGCCGCTGCATGCCGCTGCCCCCGTGCCCGCGCAGGCCCCAAAGAAAGGCTCTAAAAAAGAAAACCATATGGCCGACGGCAGTCGCACCGCGTGCGGCGCTTCGAATGAGGAAAGCGCGCAAGCGGAACGTGATTCCGCTTGCATGGATGCGCCCCAAGGAGACGAACAATGAGCGCCGACTTCAACATCGCCTACAACCCTGTCCGCACGTTCGAGGGCGACTGGTGCAACGTCCCCGGCGACAAGGGCGGGGAGACGTATGCGGGCATCGCCCGGGCATTCTTCCCGGATTGGCCGGGCTGGCATTTCATCGACGCGGCCAAGGCGCACCCCTCTTTCCAGCAGGGCAGCCTCGCCTTCTCGCGCCACCTGACCACCCTTCCCAATCTGGAGGACCTCGTCACGGCGTTCTACCGGGTCCAGTGGTGGGACAAGATGGGCCTTGCCCGCTGGCCCCAGCTGGTAGCCAACGAACTGTTCGAACAGGCCGTCAATCTGGGCCGGGGCGGTTCCGGCAAGCTCCTCCAGCGCGTGTGCAACGCCATGAACTACGTCCGGCGCAACGGCAAGGAACAGCGGCTCTTTGACGACCTCGACGAAGACGGGGCCGTGGGGCCGAAGACCGTCAAGGCCCTCGCGCTGGTGCTTGAATACCGCGCCGAAAGGGACGTGGTCCACGCGCTGAATGCCGCGCAGGGCAAGAAATACCTCGACATCGCCGCGGGCAGCTTCTCGCAACGCAAATTCCTCGCGGGCTGGATGACCCGCGCCGTGTAGGAGGCCATCATGGATTTTTCGGCATTGCTGGATACCCAATCCGGCGTCTTCGCGCAGGGGCTGGCCGCCCTGTCCGGCGTATGCGCGTTTATCTGCGTGTTCCTGCCAGCGCCCACGGAACGGTCCGGCGCGCTCTACCGCCTCGTGTACGGCCTGCTCAACTGGATCGGCTGCAACAAGGGCAAGGCCAAGAACGCCGACGACACGGCCAATGGCGGCAAGTGATGTCTGGGCCGCGCTTGTCCGCATCCTTCAACTGCTCCTTGAAGGTTTTCGGGACTACCGCCGCCAAGCTCGCACTCGCGCTGTGCGCTCTGGCCCTGCTGACCAGTGGCTGCAACGCCGTGGCGGGACGGACAAGCGCCCTGCCCCCGGCTCCGGCGACGCCGGGAGCCCTCGTAACTGACGGATGGGCGTACAGGGAGGCCGGACAATGGAAGACCGTACCCGGGGAATGGGTTCACCTCCCGGCTCAGGAGGCCGGGGAGCTGCAACTGTGGATCGAACAGGCAGAGAGCATCTGATCATGAAGTATATCCAGTCGGTCGTCATACCGCTGCTTGTCGCCATCCTTGTCGGCATCGGCTCCTCCGCCGTCACCAGCGCGATCTACATCGGACGGATGGACGAGCGCCTGTCGAGCCTCGAAAACACGCAGGCCCGGCACGAAGGCATGTTCACGACCCTGCGCGACCGCACGGACGACCACGAGCGCCGTCTGGCCAAAACCGAAGCGACGATGGACGCCGTGTCGCTGGACCTGCGCGAAATCAAGGCGGACGTAAAGTCGCTTGTCAGGGGGACTCCATGAACCGGACCTTCTTTGATGAAGCCCTCGCCTTCGACGTGCGGCATGCCTTCCTGAACCCCGCCGAGTTCGGCGTCCCCATGAACGTGGACGGCCTCGACACCGTCGGCATCTGGGACGACGCCGTGGCCCCCGCGGAAGGCCGCTATGAAAGCAACGTGGAAACGTGGGGCGTGCACCAGCTGCGCCGCACGCTGCATGTGCCGTCCGCCGGGGAAGGGGCTGTCCCGCTCCCCCGGCCCCGGCAGGACATGCGGATCGACGGCACCCTCTGGACCGTCGACGATGCCGTGGACCTGCACGGGCTCATCAGGATCAACCTGTACCGCAACGGGAGCTGACATGCTTGATATCCGCATCGATGAAACCGACTTCGACCGGGCCATGCAACAGCTCAAGGGCATCCCTTGGGCCATCCAGAAAGCCTTTGTCCCGGCTGTTTCCGAGGTGATGGACCATATCCGATCAGGCCTTGTCCAGTACCTCGTCTCAGAGGTTCCGCTTCCTGACAAGGCTCTCCGAAAGGCCGTGCAACTCGGGCAGGTAAGAAAGTCCGGTGAAACGGTTTCCGGCTCCATCTTGGTCCAAAGCAAAGCCCAACCACTCATCCATTACGAAGTGGAGCCGGAAGAGATCACAGCCCGCCCCGGCAAGCGCCCTCATCAGTGGCCAGATTTCACGTTCTCGCTCAGGACGGGAGAACGCCGTGAGGGCAAAAGCCGCGTTGCTGGCGGCGGTTTTCCTTTTATCGCCGTGATGCCGGGCGGTCACATGGGCGTGTACTTCCGGCCCGGTTACCGCTCGCGGGAAAACGAAAACAACTATGCCGTCAAACAGGCTTACGGGCCTTCCATCCAGTACCACGTCGTGACACCCCGCGTCCTCGGCATGTTTGAGGAGGAAGTGGAATCCAGAATGCCTGTGACCCTGACCCGCCATGTGCAACAAACCCTTGCTGCGGAGGCTAGATGAACACGCGCATCCTGCCCGCCCTGAAAGCCTGCCTGACGGGCGGTCTGACCGACCTGCACCTGCTCGGCCAGACCGCCGAGGGCGACGCCGTGCAGCCCGTACAAGTCTTTATCGGAGACCTGCCTCCGCCCGAGAATGGCCGGAAACCCTTTCCCTGCATCATCCTCGTACCCGTGAACGGTTATCATGAAGAGGGGGGAGAAACCGCCGTCATCGCGCTCATCTGCTGCGTCTACAACCCGGAACCGGGCGACGCCGAGGGCGCGGAACAGGACTTGGCAATCCTTATGTCCGGCATCACCCTCGTACTCGGGGCCTGCCGGGAAACGCCGCTGAAACGGCGCTTCCAGCTCGTGCCCGATCACCGGGGACGGCTGCTGGCATGGGAAAAGGCCGAAACGAAACCAAGGCCCTTCCTTCAGGCTGTCATGCTGTCGCAATGGACCATGAAGGGCTGGGAATAAAAGGAAAAACTATGGATACGGAAAAGAAGGCGAAAACGACTCCTCCACTCCCTGAAACGCTCATCTACCTCGGACCGACATTCCGCCAGCCTGTACTGCTCATGTACGGCAGTGTGTTCCGGGGAGGCATTCCCAACCACCTTGGAAAGCTGTTTGCCGATCCTGACGTGAAAGCCTGCTTCCTCCCGCTGGACAAGGCGGGTGAGGCACTGCGCGGCATGCGGGAAAAGAAAGGCTTCTTCACGACCCACGAGCGCGTCAGGCGCAACCACATCAAGGGGTAACCATGTATAATCACGGCGTCTACTGGGAAGAGACCGCCACCGGCATCGTCGCGCCGGTGCGCGTGGACGTCTCCCTCCCGGTCATCATCGGCACGGCCCCGGTCCACAACCTGCCCGAAGGCACGGAACGGCCCGTCAACAAACCGCTGCTCATCTTCTCGATGGCGGAATTCACGGCCCAGTTCGGCGCGCCCGGCGAGGACGAAACCGGCTTCACGCTGCACGAGGCTGCCAGCGTCTACCTGTCGCGCTACGGGGTGGTCCCCATCGTCTGCATCAACGTCTTCGACCCGGCCAAGCACGCCGCGCCCGCGCAGGGCGAAACCCCGGCCAAGCCCGACGTCTCCAAGGTCACGAAGGCCGACGTCATCGGCGGCATCGACGCTTCCACCGGAAGCCGCACCGGGCTGGAACTGGTGGAGGAAGTCTTCCCCCGCTTCGGGCTGGTCCCCGGCCAGCTTCTGGCCCCCGGCTTCTCCGATGACCCGGCGGTGGCCGTGGTCCTCGGCGCGAAGGCCGCGAACATCAACGGCCACTTCAAGGCGACCGGCCTTGTCGATGTCCCGTCCAGCGTGGCCAAGTACACCGACGTCCCGGCATGGGTGAAGGACAACAACCTCACCGACCCAGCCCTGCAGATCTTCTTCGGCTCGCCGGTCTTCGGCAACGCCGTCGAGCACGGCTCCGTGCATCTGGCCGCCACGGTCGCCAGCCGCGACGCCGACAACGAGGGCGTGCCCTACTGGTCGCCGTCCAACCGCCGAATGCTCTGCAACGGCCTGACCCACGCGGGCAGGGAACTGGCCCTCACCCCCTCCGAGGCCGCCTACCTCAACGGGCAGGGCATCGTCACCGGGCTCAACTTCACCGGCCAGATGACCGTCTGGGGCAACCGCACCGCCGCCTACCCCGCCGTTACCGACGTGAAGGACACCTTCATCCCGGTGCGCCGCATGTTCAACTACATCGGCAACACGCTGGTGCTGACCGCGTGGCAGTTCACCGACTCGCCCCTGCGCCGCCGGTTCATCGAGCAGATCTGCGACTCGTTCAACCTCTGGCTCAACGGCCTCGCGGCCCGGGAATACATCCTCGGCGGCAAGGTGGCCTTCCTCGCCGGGGAAAACCCGAGCACCGACCTCATCGACGGCACCGCCCGGTTCCACGTCTTCATCGCGCCCCCGCCCCCGGCCCGGGAAATCCGCTTCACGCTGGAATACGACCCGTCCTACCTGACCAACCTCTTCGCCGAGTAAGGAGACGCCATGAACCTTCCCTCCGCAAACGTCATCCCCGACAAGCTCATCAATGCCAAAGTCTATATGGAAGGCAGCTCCGCCCTGCTCGGCGTGGCCGACATCGAGCTGCCGAGCCTCGAATACGTCACCGAGTCCATGAGCGGGCTCGGCATCGCCGGGGAACTGGACACGCCCGTCATCGGGCACTTCAAGGCCATCAGCCTGAAATTGAAATGGAATACGGTGAACGAGAACGCCGTCACCCTGCTCGCGCCGAAGACGCACCAGCTCGACGTCCGGGCCAGCGTGCAGAAGTTCGACGCCGGGAACGGCGAGTTCGGCACCGACGCCGTGAAGCTGGTGGCCCGCACCGTCCCCAAGAAATTCGGCGTCGGCAAGGCCGAACCGGGCAAGAAAATGGATTCGGAAACCGAGCTTGAAGTCAACTACCTCAAGCTCTCTCAGGGCGGCAAGGAACTGGTGGAGATCGACAAGCTGAACTTCATCTGCACCATCGCCGGAACCGACTACCTCGCCCAAGTCCGCGGCGACCTCGGCATGGAGTAACCCAATGGAAAAGACCGCGAAAATCGCGCTCCGGTATCCGGCGCAGCTTTCCGACCGCACCCTGTCCTCCATCACCATGCGTCGCCCCACCGTGGGCGACATGCTGGACTACCCCATCAAGAACGGCGGGCTCGACGAAGAGGCCGCGCTCGTCGCCACCCTCACCGGGCTGCGCCCTGAAGACCTGCGCGAACTGGACATGGAGGATTATGAGCGGCTGCAGGACCAGCTCCTCACGTTTCGGGGCCAGAAAAGACCCGGACGGGACACTGGAGAAAGGGCTGCGGATGCTGGTGGTGAGCCTGTCCCGGCTGACCCGGTGGCCCCTGCGGGATGTGCTGGCGCTGACGCCTGACGAAGCCGAGGCTTGGCTGGACACGGCCTGCGAGCTGGAAAAACGGAGCTCCGCCTAGCGTGACCCTTTCATCAGGTGGAGGACGACCAGCAGCACAAAGGCCGTGACCAGCCCGGCGTCCAGCGCCGCCGTCCATGTCGGGGCGTCGAAGAACCACTTTCGGGCGCAGGTCACGGCGGCGGCCACGGGAATCACCCACGGGAAGGGCCGCACGGCCTTTCCCGCGTACACAAGGGCCATGAAGCAGAGCCCGGCAAAAACGCCGTGCCCCGCCGCCTCCGGCCAGCTCGCGGCGTCGAGGAACCACTTGTCGATACAGGCGGCTATGGCCGCAACGGGAACAAACAGCGGCCACCAGCTCGCATACTGTTTGGCCATCAACTCTTGGTAGGTTTTCATGAGCACTTCTTTTGGCGTGACGTTTGCTGTGGGGGCTGCGGTAGGGGCCTCCGTCGCTTCCGCCTTTACCACGGTTTCCTCCCGCGTCAAAGGGCTCAAGTCTGATCTCAAGGGCCTACAGACCGTTTCCCAAAAATCAGGGGCACTGGTTAAAGCCAGCGCGGAACTTGAAGCGGCTCGTGCCCGTCTCGATGCTGGACCGCTCCTCCCCGAGACCAGAACCAAGCTGACCGGACAAGTGCAAGCCTCCGAGCGGGCTTTCAAAAGCGCGGAGCGGGCGGCAAAAAAATACGGCGTCACCGTCGAGAACATGGCGAAGGCACAATCCGAAACGGCAGCGGCCATCGGGCGTACCGAAGCCGCTCTCGGACGCCAACAGAAAATGCTGGCCAACCAAGCAAAACGGCAAGAGTACCACGGACAGATCATGGGGACGGTGGCCACAGCCGCCGCGGTGGTCGCCCCGGTCAAGCTCGCCATCGACTACGAAAGCAACTGGGCCGACCTCAAAAAGGTGGCCAATTTTGCCAAGGATGACGACGAAAAACGGATTAAGCAGGACATCTTCTCCGTTTCGGAACGGACGGGGCTCGGCCCGAACGAAGTCACCAAGATAGCCGCCGCCGCTGCCGAGGCTGGTGTGGCCAACGATGCGGACGGTAATCTTGATCCCGAAAAAATAAAGAGATTCCTCAACGACGCCGCCGAAATGTCCGTAGCTTACGGCATCACCGCCGAGGAAGCCGGGGAGCGCCTCGCTACCTACCAGTCGCGCATGGAACTCACGGCGGAGCAGACCCGCGGCATGGGCGATGCCATGAACTATGTGGCCTCAAAAATGAACGCCACAGCTGCGGACACATCCTCCGTCGTCGCCCGGATGGGCGCGGTGGGAAAAATGGCGGGGTTTTCCGAAAAGTCCATCGTAGGCTTGGCCGCCGCAATGGTTTCAACCTCGGAAAACAAGGAAACCGCCGGGACGGCCATGAAGAACTTCCTGCTGACCTTGAGCCAAGGCAACGCCATGACCAAGGCTCAGAAAGAGACCATGAAGCAGTTGGGGTTTCGCAATGTCGGAGCCATCGCGGAAGGCATGAAAAAAGGCGGCAAGGAAGCGGAAAACACCCTGCTCACGGTACTCGGAGCCATCAAGAAAATGCCCGAAGCGGAACAGGCTGGCATCGCCAAGGAACTGTTCGGTACGGAATCGCTCGCCTCATTGGCCCCGCTCATCAACAATCCCAACAAACTGCGTGAGATTTTCGCGCTGGCCAACTCCGAAGAAGCCAAAGGCTCCCAGCTCGCCGAGTTCAAAACCCGCTCGGAGCCGACGCAGGGCGCTCTGGATCGGCTGGCGGCCTCCGGGCAAATCCTCGCCATCACCATCGGCAGCGTGCTCCTGCCGCCCCTTGCCTCAGCCGCAGAGTTTGCCACCTCCGTCATCAAGCCTGTCCGGGCCTTGGCGGAAGCGTTTCCCGGCGTCACACGGGGGGTCATGTTCGTCGGCATCGCGCTGGTTGGGCTCAAGGTATCCGCGCTGGCGGGCGGCTACGCGGCGACCATCCTCTCGGACGGCTGGCAGATCGCCAAGGGCATCTTCGCCGCACTGCGCCCGTCCGTCATCGCGGCAACCGTGGCGCAAAAGGCCCACGCGGCGGTCGCTCTGGCCAGCGCCGCCAAAATCAAGATCATCACCGCCGCGCAGTGGCTCTGGAACGCGGCGCTCACGGCCAATCCCATCGGGCTGATCATCGTGGGCATCGCTGCGCTCGGAGCGGGGCTCGTCTGGGCCTACAACAAATTCGAAGGATTCCGGGCCGTCGTGGACACCGTCTGGACCGGTTTGAAAACCGTGTGCCCCATCCTTGAACTGGTTGAAGCCGCGTTTACCGGCACACTGACGTTCATCTCTGACCTCTGGAACGGTATGTCGCTGTACGATGCCGGAGCCAAGCTCATCGACACGCTGGTGGAGGGCGTCAAGGCGATGGCCATGAAGCCCGTTGAGACAGTCAAGGGCATCTACAAGGATATCAAGGGCGCATTCGGATTCGGAGACGACGAAGAGCCGCAATCCGCCAAGGCCGCTGTGGAAGGGGCCAAGGCGGCCTATCCCGGCAAGGACACCGCCTCCAAGCAAGAAAACGGGTTCTGGGAAGGCGTGGGAGATTTCTTCACGTTCGGCTCCAATCCCGAACAGGCCGCGCTCCAGCCCGCAGCCGCAGGGAAACCCTTCATCGGGCCGACGAAACCCGCCCTCTCCGAAGCCGCCGCCAAACCGGCACAAGCCAAACTCCCCGGGCAGACCCGGACAGCCCCCGCCTCTTCCCGCATCCCGGAATATGCCGCGTCTGGGGAGGCACGAAGGACGCCTCCCGCCGGGAACACGGCGTCCCCGTCCGCCCGCCAGCCCGTCAGCCTGAACTTTTCCATGCCCGTCACCCTCAACGGCATCCCCGCCGCGGACATGGGCGACGCGCTGCTGCGCAGCATCGACAGCCGCGCTGCCGCCATTGAGGAACGGATTGCCCGCATGCTCGGCAACATCGTCGGAGATCAGAGGAGACTCGCCTATGGCAACTGAGTACATAACGCAACAAGGCGACTGCTGGGACGCCATCGCTCTCCGGCTGTGGGGCGACGAGCACCTCATGGACAGGCTCATCGCCGCCAACATCGAACACATGGATATGCTTGAGTTCCCCGCCGGGGTCCGGCTGAACATACCCGACGGCGTCAAAAAACCGGAAATCAACATGGAGCTTCCGCCGTGGATGTAAACAACGGGAAACAAGAGCAGGAGCACGCCCGGCGCGTGAGGCTCGCCGTCACCATCGGCGGCCATGACGCCACGGACGCGCTCGCCCCCTCGCTCCTGTCCGCAACCTACACCGACAACGCCGCGGGCAAGGCCGACGAAGTACGCCTCGATCTGCACGACCGGGACGGCAAGTGGCTCGGGGAATGGGCTCCCAAGAAAGGGACCGAGGTGTCCATGCGTATCCTGTGCACGGACTGGTTCGGCCCCGGTCAGGACGCCTCCCTGAACTGCGGCTCGTTCAAGGTCGATGAGGTGGAATATTCCGGCCCGCCGACCAAGGTCAGCATCAAGGCCGTGTCCGCCGCGCTCACGGACGGGCTGCGGGAAACGAAAAAAACGCAGGCATGGGAAGGCTATTCCCTGCAGGCCGTGGCCGGGGAAATCGCCCAGCGCAACGGGCTTGAGCTGCTCTACAACGCCGATGCCTTCCCGTTCAACCGGCAGGACCAGCGCGAGGAATCCGACCTGCCCTTCCTGCAGCGGCTGGCCTCCGCCCGGGGGGTGAACGTCAAGGTCCATGACGGCAGGCTCGTCTGCGAGGCCGCGAAACGCGGTGACGCCCGCGCAGCCGCCGTCGCCATCTCCAGAACCGGAGGGCAGTTTTCGCCGTCGCGGTGGTCGTTCAAGGAAAAATCGGAAGGGACGGCCTACAGCGGCTGCGACGTCCAGTACATGGACCCGGAATCAGGGGAAATGCACTCCTATTCCTTCGGCGAGCCCGGCGCTGACGGGCAACGGGAAAAAATAACGCTCATCAACCAGAAGGTTGAGTCGAAGGCCGAAGCGGAAACCTTCGCCCAAAGCGCCCTGCGGAACAAAAACGAAGCCGAAAACACCGGCTCGCTCGACATCATGGGGCACCCCGGCGTGGTGGCCGGGTGCACGCTGACGCTGGACGGTTTCGGTAAATTCGACGGCAAGTATTTCGTCACCACGGCAACCCACAGAATCGAAGGCAAATACACGACCGGCGTGGAACTGCGCCGGACGCTGGACTATTGAGGGCAACATGAGCGGATTCGACTACGCGCAACAGGAGCGGCGGATAGCGGCGCTGGAAGCCAACCGGGGAGCAAGCCTGCGCTTCGGCATCGTAACCGGCGTGGACCCGGCATCGGGAGCAGCCCGCGTCCAGCTCCCGGACGGGGACGGCATGGTGACTATGCCCCTGCGCGTCCTTGAGCGTCGCACGCTGAAGGACAAGGCGCAGACCCTGCCCGACATCGGGGAACCCGTGGCCTGCCTGTTTTCCGGGCAGGGTCTGGAACAAGGCGTCATCCTAGGCGCGCACTACACGGCGAACACGCCTTCCCCCGACCAAGAAGCTCCGCTCGACTATGTCCGCTACGAGGACGGCACGGAACTCTGGTACGACCGCATACAACATAAGCTCATCGCCAACGTCCGAGGGAGCGTTTCGCTCAAGGCTGAAAAAGACATATCCGTCGAAAGCCTTACCCGCATCAGCCTGAAGGCTCCAAGCATTGAGCTGGCTGGCAACCTCATCCAAACCGGCTACAGCGGTGGCGCTGCCACCAGTGAGCTGCAGGGTTCCTTCACCGTACTCAATGGCGGCATCACCGTCCCCGACAATGACATCGTCGCGGGAAGCGTATCAGTTCGCAGTCACGTTCACGACAACGTCAGGAGCGGCTCCGATACCTCCGGTTCACCGGTCGGGGGCTGAGCATGAAGGTAGGCACCCTCGGCAACGTCGTCTTTGAAGTGTCCGACACGCGGGTGTTCACCCCGTCGCAGGTCACCCGGGAACGCAAGGCCCGCATCGAGGAGCATCAGGTGCAGGGCGCGCTCCCCTGCGTCGAATTCATCGCCCCGGAGCTGGGGACCTTCTCCATTTCCATGACCCTCAGCGCCGCCCTCGGCGTCAATCCCATGCGGGAAGCCGACAGCCTCGGGGCCATGTGCAAGCGCGGCGAGGTCAACCGGCTCATCCTCGGGGGGCTCAACTGGGGCAAGGTCATCATCGAAAGCGTGACGCAGGACTGGCGCAACAGCGGTCCCGGCGGCGTCCACACCATCGGCCTGACGCTGGCCCTGAAGGAGTACCACTGATGCCCGTCGTCGACATGCGCGAGGCGGCCCCGCTCGTCATCGGGGCCACGGGGCTGGACGCCGTTGTCCAGAACATCCGGATGATCCTGACCACGTTCGCCTATTCCGTCCCGCTGGACCGGCGTTTCGCCTCGCACGGCGGCGCTATCGACGCCCCGGCCCCGGTGATGGCCGCGCTCCGGATCGCGGAACTGACGGACGCCATCGAAGAAAAGGAACCCCGCGCCGAGGTGGTGAGCATCCGGCTTTTGCGGGCTGAAATCCTCGACGGGCAGCTCCGGCCCGTCGTGACCTTCAAGCTCAGGGAAGGGGTGACATTGTGAGCCTGCTTGACGACTTCACCGCCGTGGATTTTTCGGAACTGACGCCCTCCGGCATCGAAGGGATGGTCATCACCGCCTACGAGGAAGCCTCGGGCCAGACCGTCTATCCCGGCGACCCGGTGCGGCTGTTCCTCCAGTCCAACGCCTACATCATCAGCCTGCTGGCGGCCTTCATCAACGAAACCGGGAACCAGCAGTATCTGGCCCACGCCCGGGGGCCGCATCAGGACCTCATCGGCGCGCTGGTGGACACGGCCCGGCTGCCCGCCAGCCCGTCCCGCACCGTGCTGCGGTTCAGCACGGCGGAAACGCTGGGCTGGCCCGTGCTCATCCCCCAAGGCACCCGGGCCAACGCCGGGGACGGCGACATGGGGCTGACCTTCGCCACGGACGAGACGGCAACCATCCCCGCCGGGGAGCGTTCCGTGGACGTGGCGGCAACCTGCCTGCGGGCCGGGGCGCACGCCAACGGGCTGGTCCCCGGCCAGATCAACAGGCTGGTCGACCCGCTGGCCTATGTGGACGCCGTCCGCAACACCGAAACCACCCGCCTCGGGGCCGACGTCGAGGACGACGCCAGCTACCGCGCCCGCATCCGGCTTGCCCCGGAACGCTTTTCCGTGGCCGGGCCTTCCGGCTCCTACCGCTACCACGCCCTGTCCGCCCACCAAGGCATTGCCGACGTAGCGGTGTACGCGCCCGTGCCCGGAACCGTGGACGTGCGCCCGGTCATGGACGGCGGCGAACTGCCCCCGGAAAGCGTATTGGAGCTGGTGCGGGAACGCCTGAGCGCCGACGGCGTGCGCCCGCTTACCGACACTGTCATCGTGGCCGCGCCTGAGCCCGTCGAGTACGCCGTCTCCGGCGGCTGGTGGCTGCACCGCGACAACGGCCCGCTGGCCGCCAGCGTGACGAAAAAAGTTGAAGCGGCACTTGAAGAATACCGGGTGTGGCAGCGCAGCGCCCCGGGCCGCGACATCAACCCCACCCGGCTCGTCAGCCTGCTCGAACGCGCCGGGGCCAAGCGCGTGGAACTGGAAAGCCCACGCTACCAAAAACTGGAACAGCGCCAGATCGCCCGCGAAACGTCCCTCGACCTGCAATTCATGGGGATTGAAGATGACTAAGCGCACCCTTTCTTGCCGGGCAGACACCGTAAAGCCCACGGCAGCCGCGAGCCGTGGCGGGCGGCCCCATGATTAGGCTCGGAGACCCGCAGGTCCGGGGCCTGCTCACGCCCGCCCTCGCGGACGACCCCGCGTTCGGCGCGGCGGGATCGGCCTTGGAAACGCTCCTGCGCCGCGTCGTCCGCAGCGTGCCCAACCTGCTCCTGTGGCACCGGCTGGCGCTCACCGCGGGGCGTCCCGTCCCCGATATGCTCGCCCCCATCGGGCGGGTGGCCGAGGCGTCCGGCGGGCTGACGCCCCTGAGCACGGCGGAACTGGAACTGCTCGCGTGGCAACTGCACGTCGACTTCCGCGAAACGGCCCGGACGGACGCGGAACTGGCGGGCCTCATCCTCGACGCCATCGCATGGCACCGCATCAAGGGCACGCCCGCGAGCCTCTACGCGGCGCTGCGCCGGTTCGGGTATGCCGCCTCCATCGAGGAGAACGGCCCCGGGGCCTACTGGGCGACGTACCAGCTTGGCCTGCCGCAGATTGCGGACATGGACGACGTGCGCCGCATCGTCACCATCTGCACCGAGATGGCCCCGGCGCGCTGCCGCCTGTGGCGCCTGTACACCGACGCCTACGACCGGCGGCCCATCGTGCTCTCGGAAGGCCCGGCCCTTGGCGACGGCTGGCTGTCCTTCCACTCCGGCGTCTCCGTCGAAGGCCCGGACGGCGACATCGTCGTCTCGTTCGGGACAAAGAGGAGCTTTCAGGCGGAAGCCTACCTGCCGTCGCTCCATGCGGCCTCGTTCGGGACGGAATGCGTGTCCGGCCACACCGCGTCGTACCTCGACCGTTTCATCGTCGGGCGTTCGCGGCTCTCCGGGCCCCTGCCCCGCAACCACCCGTTCGTCATGGGCGCGCTGTTCAGCATCCTGTGGGCCGACCGCCAGACGCTGGGCCGCTCGTGGCGCGGGGAATGGGACGCCCGGAGCTGGCTCGACTATACCGGCTTCGACCGCAAGCTCCCGCGCTGGCGCATGGGCCGCCGCAGCCTTTCCCGCGCGCAGCTCGTGCCCACGGAATCCGCGCTGGCCGACACCAACTCGCGGCTCGGCGCGACGTTCGCGGTGGTCATCGACAGCCCGCCCCGGCTCGGCTCCTTCGCCCTGTCCGGGCACGACTGCAAACGTCAGGAACGGCGGCTGCACGAAATGGCCATCGTGACCCAAGGCACGGAAACGCCCCGGCTCGACCCGCCCGCCCCGCAAGCGGCGGGCACGGCATGGCTGGCCTCGGCCGGAGGCATCCCGGACCCGGAACGGGGACAGCAAGCCTCCCAATGCGATCTGGCCATGAAACTGGCCGAAAACGCATGGACGCCCCCGGAGGCGGCCTTGCCGTCCTCGCTGGCCCTGCCCGCTGAAGCCCTTGACCCGGCCCCGCCGTTCGCCGCCGGGACCGGCCTGCTCTCCGCATCCGGCAGCCCGCTGCCCGAAGTAGCGTCGGAACACGGCATCCTGAGCGCGCAGGCCCTGAGCATGAAGCCCAACGCATGGGCAGCGCCCGCAAACGCCGGGCTGTCCGCCCTCGGCACAGGCACGCCAGCCCTTGCCCCCGCCCCGCCCGCATCCGGCCTGCTCACGCTGTTCGCGCCGCAGTGGGCCGGGGCATGGACCCAAACGGGGCAGGACTGGAAAACCCCCTCGCACATCACCATCCAATAAGGAGAACCACATGGCACTCGCAACACTGACCAAAACCGGACGCGCCGCCATCGCGCTGGCGATTTCGTCCCGCCCCCTGCATCTGGCTTGGGGCTCCGGCGACCCCGCATGGGACGCCGACGGCGCAACCCTGCCCTCCCTCGTGGACAGCAACGCGCTGCTCAACGAACTGGGCCGCCGGACCCCCTCGCACATCGGCTTCGTGGAGCCCGACGAGGCGGGCGGCATCGTCATCCCCGTGGCCACCGGCTCCGAGGGCGCGGTGCAGGAAGCCCGCTACCGGCTCGTGACGGAACCGACCCCCTACCTCTACGTCCAGACGGCCTACGCCTACAGCGACGCCTCCAACGCGATCATCAGGGAAATGGGGCTGTTCATGGACACCGAGTTCGTCGAGGGCCTGCCCGAGGGCCAGCGCTACTTCACGCCCGCCGACCTCAAAAGCCCCGGCCTGCTGCTGGCGGCGCAGATCATCCTGCCGCGCATCAACCGCAGCCCTTCCGTCCGCCAGACCGTCGAGTTCGTCCTCCCGATCTAGGGCCATTCCCGCCCCCGCGACACCGTTTCGGTCCCCCCTTTACGCCATCAGCCAGCCGCCGCCCGCGCCGCGTTCCGAGCCCCTTTCCGGGGGCCGGGTCTCGGCACCGTACCCTGCGGCCCCTAGGAGGCTTTCATGCCCAACATGCCCGACAGCTATTACGACAACTTCAACGCATCGAAAAATTACGAGAAAATCCTCTACCGCGACGGCTACACGCTGCAATGCGCGGAGCTGAACGAGGCGCAGTCCGCCGCCATGCACCGCCTGCAGGGTGTGGCCGACGCGCTGTTCAAGGACGGCGACATCATCCGCGACGCCGGGATCATCGTGAACAAGGAGACCGGCGAAGTCCGGGCCCAGTCCGGGGCCGTCTATCTCCGGGGCGCGGTACGCGGCGTGCCCGAGGCCACCTTCACCATCCCCGTGGTCGGCACCGTGGCTGTGGGCATCCGGCTCACGCAGCGCGTGGTGTCCGAGCTTGACGATCCCACGCTGTACAACCCCGCCATCGGCTCGCGCGGCGAAGGCGAACCGGGCGCGTGGCGGCTTCAGGCCAATGCCGCGTGGGGCTTTGACGGCGACAACGGCGACGGGGAATTCTACGTCGTCTATACCGTGGACGACGGTGAACTGCGGGCCAAGGAAGCCCCGCCCACGCTGGACACGTTCACCCAGAGCATCGCCAAATACGACCGCGATTCCACGGCGGGCGGCTCGTACATCGTGGACGGCCTGACCGTGCTTATGGCCGGGGACGACGCCGACGGGCATCAGGTCTACACGGTTTCGGAAGGCCGCGCCCGCGTCAACGGCTACGGCGTGGACATGCCCACCTCCCGCCGCCTGACCTACACCGCCGTGCCCGACCTGCGCCGCATCGATACGGAAGTGCATACCGCCGACGCCGCATCCACGCAGTCCGGCGGGCAGCGCATCACGGTTGCCCATCCCCCGCTGCACGACGTCGAGGCCGTGCGCATCACCACGCGCAAGACCGTCAGCGTGGTGCACGGCAGCTACTCCGGGGCCGCCGACACCCTGCCGGATACCTCCATCGTTTCCATCGTCGAGTGCCGTCAGGGTGATACCGTGTATGCGGCGGGCGCGGACTACAAAAAGAACGGCGACACCGTGGACTGGTCCCCCACGGGCAACGAGCCCGCCACCGGGTCGACCTATTCCTGCACCTACGAGTGCGTGACCAGCGCCGAACCCAAGGGGCTGGACGCCGACGGCTTCCGCATCGAAGGCGCGGCCAGCGGCACCTCCATCCTCATCACCTACCGGCAGGCCCTGCCCCGCCTCGACCGGCTGGCGCTGAATCAGGAAGGGCAGTTCGTCTGGCTGCAGGGCGTGGCCTCGGAAAGCAACCCGCGCAGCCCCAGCCTGCCCGCGTCGCTCCTGCCCATCGCCACCGTCGCCCAGACGTGGCGCGACACCCGCACCGTGCGCTCCGACGGCGTGCGCGTGGTCCCCTTCTCGGAAATCGAAACCATCAACCGCCGCATCGACGCGGTGCAGCAGGAAGTCGCCCGGCAGCGCCTCGAGGCCGACGTGTTTACCCGCGAGTCCGGGGCACGGGCGGGCATCTTCGTCGACCCGCTGCTGAACGACGACATGCGCGATCAGGGGCTTTCCCAGACCGCCGCCGTGGTCAATGGCGTCCTGACGCTGCCCATCGAAGCCACGGCAACGGCCCTGCCCAACGACGTGGCCGCGCCCACGGCCAACCCTTGGACGCCGTCCCCCCTGCTGGCCCAGCCCTTGCGCACCGGCTCCATGAAGGTCAACCCGTACATGGCCTTTGACCCGCTCCCCGGGAGCGCGAGCCTGAACCCCGCCTTGGACCGCTGGACCGAAACCCAGACCAACTGGACCAGCGCCATCACCCAACGGTTCGACGTCTCCCGCGACGGCTATTTCCACATCGTGGTGGACCGCCAGACCTCGACGGCGACCGAAACGGTGGGCTCCACGACCTCCCAGCTGGAATACCTGCGGGAAATCGACGTAGCCTATCACATTGAAGGGTTCGGCGCGGGCGAACAGCTTGCCTCGGCCACGTTCGACGGCATCGCGCTGGCCGTTTCCGGCACCGCGGACGGCAACGGCACGCTGGACGGCTCGTTCCGCATCCCGGCCAACGTCCCCTCCGGGGCCAAGGCCGTGACCTTCACGGGCAAGGGCGGTTCGCGGGCCTCGGCGGTCTTCGTCGGGCAGGGGCAGCTTACGGTCAACACCCTGCGGCAGGTGAACACCATCACCACCATCTGGGTGGACCCGCTGGCTCAGACCTTTGTGCTGGACAAGGCCACCCAGCTTGCCGGGGTCGATCTGTGGTTCACGGCGAAAGGCGGCGACGCCCGCCTGCAGATCCGCGACGTGGCCAACGGCGTGCCCACCCGCACGGTGCTGGCCGAAGCCCCTATCCCGGCCTCTTCCATCGTCGTCTCCGGCGGCGGCCACACCCGCGTGCTCCTGCCCTCGCCGCTCTCGCTGGCGGCGGGCACCGAATACGCCTTTGTGGTGCTCTGCGACGACGCGGAGACCGCCCTTTCCGTCGCCGAACTCGGCAAGTTCGACGCCACCGCGCAGCAGTGGGTCGTCAGCCAGCCCTATCAGGTCGGCGTGCTGCTTTCCTCCAGCAACGCCAGCACATGGACGGCCCATCAGGACCGCGACCTCACCTTCCGGCTGCTGGAGGCGTCCTTCAGCGGCGCGTCGAGCCAGCAGGAACTCGGCGCGGTATCCGTTGCCGGGGCCACCGACCTGCTGCTCCTCTCCCTCTCCGAAACCCCGAACGCCGACACCCGCGTCGAGTACGACATGGCCCTGCCCGGCGGGGAAACCCTGACCGTGGCCGACGGCCAGCCCCTGCGCCTCGCCGCGCCCGCGACCGGGCAGATCCGCGTCAAGGCCCGGCTTGCGGGGACGCCGAAGGCCAGCCCCGTGCTGTGGCCCGGCACCCAGCTCATCAGCGGGGCCGTGGGCGCGGCCGCCGATTACGCGACGCGCTCCATCCCCGCCCGGGGCGCGACCAAGGCCGTGCTCGTCTACGACGCCGTCATCCCCTCCGGGGCGACCGTCACCCCGCAGTTCCGCAAGGACTCCGGCGAATGGGAGCCGCTCACCGCCGACGGTACCACCAATCAGGGCGACGGGCTCGTTGAGTACCGCTTCAAGGCGGCGCTCTCCAACGTCAGCGAAGTCAAGGTCAGGCTGACCCTGACCGGCACGAGCACGGCCCGCCCCCGCGTCAGCAACATCCGGCTCATGGCCGTGATCTAGGAGCCGCCATGATTGATGAAAAAACAACGTACCTGAAACTCCCGCTGCCGCACCCGGACAACCTCCTCGAGGACGACGTGCTGCGGCTACGCGAGACCTTGCAGGGCCTCGACGCCGAAGCCAAGACGCAGGACGACGCCCTCAAGGCGCAGTCCGACGGCTTGCAGGGCGTGGAAGAGGAACTGCAGCAACAGAAACAAGACCTGCGGGACCTGCTCGCGGCGGCCGTCACTTCGGCCTTCTCCCCCGCGGGCTCGCGCACAAGCGCCATCGCCAAGGGCACGAACTACACGGTGCCCGCCTATACCGTGGGGAACAAGCGGCTGCGGGTCTACCTGTGCGGCCTGCGCTGCGAGGCCGGGACCGACGAGGCCGTGCACCAGTATCAGGAAGTGGGGACTGCCGGGGCAGTCTCGACCGTCATCCGCTGGCACGACGCGATCCCCGTGGACTACGACATCCTTGTGGAGGTGATCTGATGGCCAACCCCATGCTCATGCGCGCGCTCGACGAAGTGCGCCGCTTCCTGATGCCCAGCCGGGGCATCATCATGTGGTCGGGAACGGCTGCGGACATCCCCGCGGGCTGGGCGCTGTGCGACGGCACCGGCGGCACGCCCGACCTGACCGACCGCTTCATCCTCGGGGCGGGAAAAACCTACCAGCCCGGCGCAAACGGCGGCGCGGCAACGGCTACCCCCAGCGTCGCCGCCGGAAACGCCCAAACGGGGATCAGCCTCGGCACCGCCGCACCCGGCGGGACTGCCGGGAACGCCAAAGTGGGCATAGCCATCTGGAACTGCGCACTGAACATCTGGACCGGAGCAGCCGGGACCGGGATCGGTATTCAGGGTTCGACGCTGGATGGAAATACCTTGGCATGGCACAACCATGCCGTCAGATATCAAGTACATGCCCATAGTAGCGGAGGCATTGGCGGAGTCTGCAATGACGCGCCCGATGGGTGGACCTACTCTGAATATACGGGCAACTCGTGGGCACACGCCCACGGCGTTTACGACCCCGGCCATGCCCACGCGGTCGGCTCATCCGAACACAGTCACGGCATCACCGACAACGGCCATACGCACGCGGTCACGACCGCCGCGCACGGGCACACCGTCACCGACGGCGGACACACTCACGCGGTCACGGCGCAAGCCATGAGCACCCTGCCTCCCTACTACGCCTTGTGCTTCATCATGAAACTCTAGCCAGACTAGAAAGGATATTCTCCATGAAACAGCATGTCATCGTCGTCCCGTCCGACCGCCTCATCATCGTTGACGGCACCCCGCTGCAGTTCGACTTCCCCGCCCCTGAAAAGCTGCATGCCATCCAGTGGCATAATGGTACGGGCGAAATGGAATGGAGGGATGATATCAACCACCCCTTGACCCCTGCCGATTATGCGGAAGACGTCGCTCCATTTGTGGAACTGTGGGAAGCGGAAAAGGCCCGGCTTGAGGAAGAGGCCGCGGCAGCCGAGGCCGCCCGCCTTGCCGAATACAACAGTGTTGAAGCCACCCGGGGCAGGAAAGAGGAAGAGCTGGCCAATGCCTTTACAAAGGCGACCGCCACGGCCCATCTGACCTGTTCACTGGGCTTCGACATCGACGCCAATGATGCGGCTAACCGCAATGTCTCCGGGCTTGTCACGCTTATGGAAGCCGAAGGCGCGCCGGAAAACCTACAGTTCTGTGACTACAACAATGAAATCCATACGGTCACACTGACGGATCTGCACGTCATGCAGCAGGAAATCATCGCGAACGGCTCCGCACTTTATGCCCGCAAATGGGCTCTCAGGGATGCAATCAATATTGCCGCTACGACCGAGGAGCTGAACGCCATCACAATCTCTTTCTAGCACAGCATGAACTACTGGAAAAACCTGCTCATCGCTGTTGACCAGCTCGTCAATGCGCTCATCGGCGGCTGGCCGGACGAAACACTGTCCAGCCGAGCCTACCGGATGGCGGCAGACGGAAACCCGTGGGCGATGTACGCCATCGACGGGCTGGCCAACCTGTTTGGCGATGAGAACCACTGTGAAACGTCATTCAAATCCGAAAGGCTGCGCCTGCAGGCACCGCCTGAAACGAGGTAACCCCATGAGAGAGAGAGAGAGAGAGAGAGAGAGAGAGAGAGAGAGAGACGGTTCCTAGCTTGGCGGGCCGTTGGGGGGTGCGCTGATGGCACTTCCCAACATCCTCCAGATCATCGAACGGCTCAGGCTCTACCTTGTCCCCGGCGGCTTCATCGGCATGTGGTCCGGCTCGGCTGAAACCATCCCCACGGGCTGGGCTTTGTGCGACGGCACCAACGGCACACCCGATTTGACCGAACGCTTCATCCTCGGGGCGGGGAAAGGGGACACGCCCGGCACAACCGGCGGTACGGCAACGGCTACCCCCAGCGTCGCCGCCGGAAGCGCCAAAACGGGGATCGGCCTTGGCACCGCAGCACCCGGCGGCACGGCGGGAAGTTCAGGAACCGGAATCGCTGTTCAAGGCGCTGCCCTCTCCATCTGGACAGGAGCCGCGGGAACCGGAATCGGCATTCAGTATACGACGCTGGATGGGAACACGCTGCCCTATCACAATCATATGGTTCTCGAATATGCTGGTGTTTCTGGAGAAAACCAAAATCATATTCAAGGGAGCACCAATGGAGGTTCAGGGAACTTTACGTCCTATTCTGGTGCCTCATGGGGTCATATTCACGGCGTCTCCGACCCCGGCCACGCCCACGCCGTCGGCTCGAACGCGCATGGTCACGGCATCACCGACAACGGCCACACGCACACGGTCACGACCGCCGCGCACGGACACGCCGTTACCGACGGCGGGCATACCCACACGCTTACGGCTCAGGCCCTCAGCACCCTGCCGCCCTATTATGCCCTATGCTTCATCATGAAGCTGTAATCGGGCGTGTCTCACTAATACAAAAAAATGAATAATATCAGCAAGAAAAGACTTGAAACCACCTAAGAAAAGAGCGATCACACAGTCACGGAAAGAGGTTATCAAATAAAAATAAACATATAGGAGAACATACCATGCCGACTGTGTACTTCATCACCGGCTCGCAGAATACCGTCGCCACGTCGCTCATGAAGGGACTTCTTCAGCTCCGGTTCCCGGAGATGACCCTGCTGCTGCAGACCGCAAGTGAGCGGGAAGCAGTCTATGAAATGAAGGCACGCTGCGAACAGTCTGATGTCGTCATGCTGGTCGGCACCCCTGACCCCATCGATCAATTCTGTCTTGGCGTTGCCGAGTCCATGAGCTGCAAACTGCTCTGCGCGGGCCTGCCTGCGGACAAGACATACCGGGCACTCTGGCAGACAGTAGACACAGTTATCCCGGAAGACCACGACGTCGCCGCAGAGACCATCCGGCAGCTTGAGGCGTGGATATAATGAAAGGGCTCCCTTCGGGGAGCCTCTTTTCAAATAAAATCGAATAAATACGAGAGAAAATGCTTGCAATCCATCCCTGAAAGAGGGATCACGTACCCACAGGAACAAATAAAACAAACAATATCGAGGTATTAAATGTTTGACATAGCTGATGCCCTGAAAAATTTCTGCGCAGAACATGACGGCCAAATGAACTTTTATCCCGGCTATTCCGGACGTGGCATGTATGGCAAAAAATGCCCCGCCATAGTTGTTAATGACGATGCTCAACCCTTCGATATCGCACTCGCGTTGGCCGGTTTTTTGGGCGAAACAGAAGAAGTTGATCCTTACACCATTCACGAATTTTTGGGAGGAAGCCAGATGGACTCTATGGGGCTCGGCTATGTCCTCTACTTCCCGGATGCAAGCTGACGGAATAAGGCCCGCGTGGACGTTGATGTCCGGGCGGGCCTTATAAAAAAACAATAAAATCAGCAACAAAAGACTTGCAATCAACCCCGCAAAGAGCGAACACACAACCACGGCGAGAGTGTAACGCTAGTAAAAACAAGGGGTTAAAAATGAATCGCAAGTTCGGCATTGAAATGGAAATCGTGGGTATCGACCGCCAGACCGCGCTCCGTGCGCTCCGCGCCATCAGCATCTCTGTCCAGAACGAAGACTATAATCACAACACACGTGGGTATTGGAAGCTGGTCAGCGATTCCAGCGTGCGTGGCGGGTTCGAAGTCGTCAGCCCCGTTCTGCACGGCGAGGCTGGCCTCGAGGAGGCGCGTGCTGTGGCTACCGCGCTGGATGACGCAGGAGCGACGGCAAACCGCAGCTGTGGACTCCATGTCCATTTCGACGCCCGAGACCTGACCGCTGGCGACATCCACACCATCGTGCGCCGCTATGCCAGACACGAAGCTGAAATTGACGCATTCATGCCGCAAAGCCGCAGGGGCAGCACCAATACATACTGCCGTTCGGTATCCGACTTTCTCGATGCCCGCTTCGAAAGCGCCAGAACCATCGAAGAAATGGTCCGTGCACAGTCTGGTCGCTATTTCAAGGTGAATTTGCAGTCTTTTCCCAGATATGGCACCGTTGAATTCAGGCAGCATTCTGGAACCGTAAGTGCCGCGAAGGTGACGAGCTGGGTGCGTTTCCTTGGGGAATTCATTGAAGCCTGCAAGACTCCGAACACTCCGGCAGCAGCTCCGGTCATCGAATACCCCGGATTGCGTGGGGTACAGGCCGAACTTGCTGGCATGTTTACGGAAAGCCGGGTTGTAATACTGGATGCGATGTGCGAACGCTTTGGCTGGCTACCTCATACCGGACGAGCTGCGATTACCCGACTGCGCCGTGTCGGACTGCAGATTTCTCCGGTCACTGTTGACGGCCGTCCCGCCTATCGCCTTGACAGCGGACTCGCCAATCGTCCCGCTCCGCAGACCGAATCACTCTGGACCGGGATCAGCGAAGGTGTCGTCCGTTTTTACCGCAACCGTACCGCCGTCCTCGCGGCCGTCGTCTAGGAGAACCATGCGATTCAAAACAATGGATGGAATGCAGCTGGAGGCCGAGAGCTTCCAGCTGCTGGCGGAGGCACTCTGGAAGTCCACCTTTGATCCCGATCCGACCATCGAAGAATGGATGCGCAGCTCGGCAAAGCGGGCAGCGATGTATAACGGCAGCGTGATCAGGACTGAAAGCCCCACTGCCCATGTCGAGGACCTGATACAGGCAGGTTTTATAACCCAATGCCAGTAACAGGACAGGCCGGAGCAATCCGGCCTGTTCTGTTTTTGAGATATTCAATTTTTACTGGTAACGCTCTCTAATATGCCACCCTGCGGCACACCACGCACAGCGCCAGCGGATTCCACATCTCCTCTGTCCAACCCCTGCTCACTTTGCTTGGCCACCAGTTCACTCAATTTCGCATTTGCCCTGCCCATCTCGGTGTTGGCTTCGTGAGCCGCGAGTAGCCGCTCCTTCAGGGCTGCATTTTCCCGCTCAAGTTCCGCTACCCGGCTTCTCAGGCGCTCTGCCTCAGCAGAATCATTCAGGTTCGCAGTATCCTCTTCTGAATCAAAAGGCTCCCCCACTCCCGTTATCAACCACCTGTACGAGAGGCCCAGCTTGTCATGAAGTTTGGACAAGTCTTCAGCACTCGGCCATTGTCCAGCCTCCCATTTCTGCGTTTTACCAGATGAAATGCCAAGACATCTTGATAAACCACGACGGGATATGCCGTTCTCGACCGACTGGGGATGCGCGAGAAAAATATTCCAAACGATCTTGTATTGTTCAGACCAATCTTGTTCCATTTTTACAGCATCCAGAATTAAAAATGTTTGACCTGAACTCTTTTTAGTTCTACATGATCACTAAAGATACATACTGATAGGCAGTCGAAGCATCTTGGGAGTAAAAAACATGCAATTGGTTGCAAACGTAACACAATCTCCACTCACGAGGCAAGAACGGCTCTCCCTGTTTCTGCGAAGGAATGGCAAAAGTATCGCCCAGATAGCAATCGAGATAAATATATCTCGAAGCGGTCTAAGCAAGCTCCTCATCGCGGATATAGCCTCTCCGGAACGTGTGAACCAACTTCTTGAAATGGGTTTTCCTAAAGACTTGTTGCCGGAACCAGTGGCAAGAAAGCGCGGGCGGAAACCGCGAATTCAAACTGAATCTTTTTGAACCGCAACTCAACGGAGTGAAAGAGCATGAGAGGCACTTGCGGCTTTCCCTCACTGCGCCAGCGCGTGCACGCCAGCGTGCTTGGCTGCGACACGCTGGACGGCAAGGGCATCGCGGAACGGCTGGGGCTCAACTACCAGACGTTCATGTCGAGCGTTTCGGGGCAGCCCAAGCACAAGCTCGACGCGGACTGGCTCCTCCCCATCATGGCCACGACCGGCTCGGTGGAGCCGCTGCAATTCATGGCGCGGGAGATGGGCGGCGTCTTCGTCAAGGTAAAGCCCTGCACGGGGACCGCCGATCTCATGGATACGCTCATCAGCAGCGTCAAGGAGTTCGGCGAGTACGCGGCGGAGTGCGCCGAGGATATCAGGGACGGACGCCTGCCCCGCGACCAGCATGACCGCATCCTCAAGGAAGGGCAGGAGGCGCTGGCCTCCATCGCTTCCATGATGCAGCTGGTGCGCGCCGTGCATGCGGAACAGTATGGAGGGGGGCAATGAACTGGACGCTCGCAATGCTGGTGGCCGGGTTCGTTTTTGGGTTTGTCTTTTTGAGGCCGTAAACGGCGGCGGGGAGCCGATCCGCCGCTCGGCGGCATCCCCGCGCAGATCATTGCCGCCCACGCCGGGCGGAGGGAGGAGCAACTATGGGAGAACATGCAGAATCCAGCGTATTGGGCTATCTGATTCCGCTCTACCCGCCCCTGATCGCCCGCAAGGCGGTCAAGTGGTTCACCGGGGGCGGGTTGAGCCCCAAGACGCTTGCCAACGACGACAAGCTCGGCAGAGGCCCCCGCCAGCGGCAGCTCATCGGGGAGCAGGTCTACTATCCCCGCGAAGCGTTCGTCGCCTATCTCGAAAACAAGGGCGTAAGGGTCATTGATGTCCCCGAGATGTGACCGCACGCTCCAGCGTGAGCCGGGCCAGCGCCTTTTCGCGCTTGGCCCGGTCGCACAGGTGCAGATAGCCTTCCGTTACCGCGACGCTGGAATGGCCGAGCAGTTCCTTGAGGGTGTAGATGTCGACCCCGGATTCCAGCATCCGGGTGGCGAAGGTGTGCCGCAGGGTATGCCAGACCACCCGGTTGCGCGGGTCCGTCACGCCGCTGTTCAGGCCCAGCGTCTCGGCAATACGGTTCATGGCCCGGCCCAGAGCTGTGCCGTCGCGCACGCCGCCGTCCCGTCCGGGGAACAGGTAGGGGGAATCGCCCCGGGCATGGCGGCGGAGCACGTCGCGGGCCTCGGGAAAAAGGTATCCGGCATGGACGATGCGCGTGCGGCCGCTTTTGGTCAGCCCGAAATCGGAACCCAACAGGATGCGGAGCGTGCCCCGTTCCGTGTCCACATCCTCGCGGCGCAGGCGGATCAGCTCCCCGGACCGGACGCCCGTGTCCAGCGAGAGCAGCATCATGTCGCGCAGCTCCGCCGCGAACGCCTTGTGCTGCCCCTCGTAGGCGAGGAGCTGCGCTATCTCGGCGTCCGTCAGGATGCGCAGCCTGCGGGCGTCGCTCACGGGGACGCGCACGCCGCGCCCCCTGCGGCTCAGGATGGCGGGATTCTTCCCGGCGTACAGCATCCTCTCGGGCATATCCGGGTGGGGCGTCTCCAAGGCGTAATTGTAGACCTCACGGACGGTTTTGAGGCAGTGCAGCACGGTTTGCGGGCTGAGGCGGGCGTCCGGGTCATTCTGGCCGCGGCCCCTCTCCGGGCGCTTGGCTTCAAGCAACGCTTTAAGTTCGTTCACGGCGGCTGGCGTAATGTCGGCCGCCCGCTTCTCCCCCAGCTCGGGGAGGACATGCCTGTCCAGAATGCGGGCGACGCCTGCCCCGCTCCGGCGGTTGGCGGCCGCCCACTCCCGATAGAACCCGGCAAGCTCGCCAAAGGTGATCTCCTTCAGGCCCTCCAAGGCGGATTGCCGGGCGGCCTCGGCCTTTGCGCCCGCCGCCAGCTCGCGCTTCTCCTTCAGCGTCTGGGGACGCAGGCCGAGCTTGACGTTGTGTTGCAGCTCCACAAGCAGCGCATGGGCCATGTCGGCCGTCCAGCCTTCGGAAGTCCAGCCGAGCGTCTCGACGAGGCGCTTTCCCCCGGCACGGTGGCGGATGGCCCAGAACCGATCTGGCTTGCGCGCGGTTTTGCGTGTAGGATGTTCCCGGTAGATGACCCCCGGCTTGCCGGGATGCGTCAGCCACGTCCGCTTGGATTCGTCGCTCATATGGTTGCCCGTTGGTTGCCCGCTGTACGGATGTTTATGGGATTCCCTATCCTAGGCTTAGAGCGGATAAACATACAAGCACAATCTGTTATGGTGTTGATAGGTTTCCTATCCGCACCCCGCCAATGTTCTTCTAAGCTGCGGGCCGTGGGTTCGATTCCTCCCTGGCGCACCAATAGATTTCAAGAGGATACATGCCATAGCGTATGTATCCTCTTTGTCGTTTCCGGCCTTGGTCAACCACTGGTTACCCGTTTTGCGGCCAGTCTTATCCATATGATGGCGTCCCGAGGCCCTTCTTCGGCACAGAATGGCCCTGCCGCCACTCTGGTTTGCCATCCCG
>ENA-ORCP01000632-ORCP01000632.1-human-gut-metagenome-genome-assembly--contig:-NODE-632-length-31243-cov-6.267824_pt1 | contig 31243 bp, 32 predicted proteins | sample MGYA00242990_ERZ507991 | MGnify/ENA primary metagenome ERZ507991 (study PRJEB26167, sample SAMN06115496) | human gut metagenome | host: Homo sapiens | place: China:Henan | collected 2015-05-07 | study... | reverse complement strand
TTGTTGATCATCAGGGGGATCAGCTTCTCCGGGAACTGGTAGGGGCCGTAGTTGTTGGAGCAGCGGGTGATGTTCACCGGCATACCGTAGGTGTCGTGGAAGGCCATGACGAACATATCGGCGCTGGCCTTGGAGGAGGAGTAGGGGCTGTGGGGGCACAGGGGTGTGGTCTCCATAAAGAAGCCGTCTGCACCCAGAGCGCCGTACACCTCATCGGTGGACACCTGCAGATACTTCTTGCCCTCTTTCCAGGTCTTGGCATCGGCGTCGTACCATGCCTCCTTGGCGCGCTGCAGCAGGTTGACGGTGCCCATCACGTTGCTCTGCACAAAGATCTCGGGGTTCTTGATGGAGCGGTCCACATGGCTCTCGGCGGCAAAGTTGATAACATAATCGAAATCATACTTCTGGAACAGGCTTTCCACCAGCTCCTTGTCGCAGATATCGCCCTGCACGAACACATGACGGGGGTCGCCCTCCACGTCCTTCAGGTTCTCGAGGTTGCCTGCGTAGGTCAGCTTATCCAGGTTGACCAGCAGGATCTCCGGGTATTTCTTGAGCATATAATGCACAAAGTTGGAACCGATAAAACCGGCACAGCCGGTGATCAGATAGGTTTTCATAGGTCAGTTATCCTCACGATCGTTCGTTTCGTTGTCGGCAGTTTCTTCCTGCACTGTTTCATCGTTTTCTTTTTTCGGTTCTTCGCCGTAATGCTTTGCGATGAAGTACAGGTCGCTGCTCATTGCGTTGAGTGTCTGATTGGTCGCTTTGGTGTACTCTGCCAGACCGGCGCTCATCTGGCCGATCTCCTCATAGGTCGCTTTGGTGTATTCCACAAGATCCGCAAAGGAGTACAGAGTCCACACCGAGATCATGGAAAGGAACCATACGATAAATGCCACGATCAGACCCAGCAGGATGCCTGCCACGCCTTCCACAGACGTAAAAATCAGCAGAAACACAGCGACCGCAAGGACGGTAAAGAACACGCCCTGAAAAGATGCCCATGCTTTCAATTTTCGTTCTGAATCGTTAAACATATCTTTCCTTTTTTACTGATCTCTCAGTCTTTCATCCCGTTATCGCCGTCCCAGTGGGCGAAGAAGCAGGCCAGTGCATCCTTCCAGTCGCGGACATCGTTGCCCACGGTGCAGCGCAGCATCCGGTTGTCCAGTGCGCTCCACTTGGGGCGGTCGGCGCTTTCCGGGTGCTTAGCCTTGTACTCCTCGCTGGTGCAGGGGGCCACGGTGGCATCCACACCGGACAGGCGGATGATCTCAGAAGCAAAATCGTACCACGAGCAGATGCCCTCGCCGGTGCAGTGATACAGGCCATACTCATGGGTCACGCACAGCTGCAGGATCTCGTGGGCCAGATCCACCGCGTTGGTGGGGTTGCCGCACTGATCGTTGACCACTTCCAGCTTGCCGAACTTCTTGCCGGCGTTGACAATGGTCTTGACGAAGTTCTTGCCGTAGTAGCTGTACAGCCATGCCGTGCGCACGATGAAGTGGCGGTGGCAGAACTGCTCCACATAGTGCTCACCCATGAGCTTGGTGGAGCCGTAGGCGCTGATGGGGCCGGGCTGCGTGGCTTCGTCCTGCGCAATACCGCCGTTCTCGCGGCCAGAGAACACATAGTCGGTAGAGACATGCACCAGACGGGCACCGGTCTTTTCGGCGGCCTGCGCCAGATTGCGGGGCCCGAGGGCGTTTGCCTTGAAGGCGGCGTCATGGTTCACCTCGCAGCCGTCCACATTGGTGTAGGCAGCGCAGTTGATGATGACATCCGGGCGGTTGCGGCGGATGAACTCATCCACCATCTTGTAATTGGAGATATCCAGCTCCGACAGGTCCACGGCGATCACCGTGGCGCTCTGCAGTTTTTCCGGGATGGGGCCGATCTCGCTGCGGCCTTCCCGCAGCTGCTTGAGGATCTCGGTGCCCAGCTGGCCTTTGCAGCCGGTAACAATGATTTTCATACCAATGACTCTCCTATGCTCAGTAACGCAGTTTGCCGTCGGCCACATTCTTCAGGTGCTGGCCGTAGGGACTCTTGCCGTAGCGCTCGGCGCTTTCCAGCAGGGTGTCGCGGTCGATCCAGCCGTACTTGAAGGCGATCTCCTCCGGGGCGCTGATCTTGATGCCCTGACGCTTCTCGATCATGCGCACAAAGTCGGCAGCATCCACAAGGCTGTCCATCGTGCCGGTATCCAGCCATGCAAAGCCACGGCCCAGCAGCTGCACATCCAGCTCGTCCTTCTTCAGGTACATGTCGTTCAGGGTGGTGATCTCCAGCTCTCCGCGGGCAGAGGGCTTGACCTGCTTTGCCATCCGGACGACTTCCTTGTTGTAGAAGTACAGGCCGGTGATGGCGTAATTGCTCTTGGGATGCTGGGGCTTTTCTTCCACACTCAGAACCTTGCCGTCCTTGTCGAACTCCACGATGCCGAAGCGCTCCGGGTCCTGCACATAGTAGCCGAACACGGTGCAGCGGCCTTTGTTTTCCGCATTGGCAGCGGCGGTCTTGAGGATCTTGGAGAAGCCGTTGCCGTAGAAGATGTTATCGCCCAGGATCATGGCGCAGCAGTCGTCGCCAATGAACTCTTCGCCCAGAATAAAGGCCTGTGCCAGACCGTCCGGAGAGGGCTGAACTTTATACTGCAGATGGATGCCGTACTGGCTGCCATCACCCAGCAGCGCCTCAAAGCGAGGCGTATCGGTCGGGGTGGAGATGATCAGGATGTCCTGAATGCCTGCCAGCATCAGCGTGGACAGGGGGTAATAGATCATCGGCTTGTCGTAGACCGGCAGCAGCTGCTTGCTGGTGACCATGGTCAGCGGGTAAAGCCGGGTGCCGGCGCCGCCGGCGAGAATAATGCCTTTCATAGTTGTGCACTCCTTTAAAAAGATTGAAAAGTTGTGCAGCTGTACGCCGCCCGGGCAATACGTCCGGACAACGTATGGATTCAAAGCGGAGCTGCGTCCGCTGTCAACAATTTCAGGGCTGCTTTCCATGCCAGAAGCGGCAAAACGGGATAGCAGTTCACTTTATTTTACTATCAATTCACACAAAATGCAAGAAAGAACGGCTCTTCCGGCAAAATTTCCGGAAAAGCCGCTGCAAAGATTTTTATTTTACCATGCAAAGCCCCATTTGGAGAAATAGCGCATCAGGCTGCGCAGCTGCCACAGAAAAGGCTTCAGGCTGCGGTGCGCCGCCCGGTGCCATGCATGGATGGCGGTGTACTGGGGCACCAGATACGCCTTGCCCTTTGTGCGCATCTTCTGGGTCAGGTCGGCATCCTCCACATACATGAAGTACTTCTCGTCAAAGCCGCCCACTTCTTTGAACACCGCTGTGTCCACCGCCGAAAAACTGCCGGTGCAGAACTCGATCTCGGTGGGCTTTGTCAGGTCTTTGTCCGCCATCAGATAGCGCTCGTTGTACTTTGCCCAGAACTTCAGGCAGGGCAGCTGGCGGTAGACCATGGCGCGTACATTGCACCGGCGCAGCGGCAGCCGCTGGGGTGCTCCGTCCGGGAAGGTCAGCGCCGGGCGGGTCATCACCACGCCGGGGTGCTGCACCATCCAGTCGGAAAGGTCGCTGAGGGTATCCTCCGTCAGCTGGATATCCGGGTTCAGGATGAAGTGCACCCGGCTGTGCAGCAGCGAGAGCACCGTGTTGTGCCCGGTGCCGAAGCCGCCGTTCTCCAACCGGCAGAGCACCTGCACCTTCTGACCCGGGTGGGTGCGCAGGGTGCCGTTCTTTGCAGCATCGGTCAGGCGCTGACCGCTTCCGTCCGGGCTGGCGTTGTCCACCAGATACAGGGTCAGCGGGTGGCGGCGGGTGCAGTCCAGCACCGTCTGCGCCGCCCGGAGCGCCTCCTCCGCGCCGTTATAAACTACGATACAGGCAGAAAGTTCCACCGGTTTTCCTCCATTACTCCAGCGGTTTGATATCAAAGCTGAAGTCCTCTTTCATCAGGTCAAAATTGGGGTTCATGCAGGGGTCGCCGACGGCCAGCTGCTTTGCCCACCGCTTCTGGAAGCGCTCCACCTCCGAGACAAAACGCTTGCGCTTGACCGGGTTCTCGTCCAGACCGCGGCTCTTGCTCTCGTAGTGGTACAGCTGCGCAAAGGGGGTGAACACGTTGGTGTAGCCGGCTTCCCGCACGCGAACGCAGAAGTCCACATCGTTGAAGGCCACGGCAAAGCTCTCGTCCAGACCGTTCACTTCCTCGTACACGCTCTTGCGCACCATCAGGCAGGCAGCGGTGACGGCATAGACGTCCTGCGCATAGACCAGACGGCCCATATAGCCGGGGTGCCCCACCGGGAAATTCTTGTGCATGTGGGCTGCCAGCGTCAGGAAGCCGAAGCCGATGCCGGCGTGCTGGATGGTATTGTCCGGGTAGAGCAGCTTTGCGCCCACGCAGCCCACGCGGTCCTGCTGGGCGTACATGAGCATTTCCTCGATCCAGCGCGGGGAAATGACCTCGGTATCGTTGTTGAGCAGCAGCAGGTATTCGCCGGTGGCTTCCTTTGCACCGAAGTTGTTCAGAGCACTGTAATTGAAGCCGGTGCCCTGCCATGTGATGACCCGCAGGTTCCTGTGCTCCTTCTGCAGCTGTTTGTAGCAGCGGAAGGTAGCTTCTTCCTTGCTGTTGTTCTCGATGACGATGATCTCAAAGTCCTCATAGGTGGACTTGTGATAGATGGATTCCACACAGGTGCGCAGGTCCCGGGAGTGGTCGCAGCTGGGGATCAGGATGCTGACCCGGCCCGGCTTTGTAAGGGTGTAATCCGTCTTGTAAAAGCCCGGCGTGCCCGGGATCATGGATACACCGTCCACCGGGATGCCGACCCGCTCGTAGTGAGCATACAATGCCTTGACTGCTGCTTCCAGGCAGTAGGTCTTGGCCGAGATATTGCTGGCCACGCTGGTGGGGCTGGAACGCCAGTAGTACAGCAGATGCGGGATATGCACGATCTTGTGTGCCTTTTCGGTCAGGCGCAGGTAAAGATCATAGTCCTGACTGCCGTTGAACTCCGCCCGCTCGTCACCGCCCACTTCTGCCAGCAGCTTTGCGCTGAACACGCTCAGGTGGCAGATGTAGTTGTTGGAACGCAGGTTGTCGATCATGTAATCCGGCTTGAAGTGGTAGACCGTCAAATGGTCGATGTCGCCCTCAAAGGTCACCTCGTCGGTATACACAAAGTCTGCCCCCTGCTGTGCGATGGCCCGCGCCACATACCACAGAGCACAGGGGTGCAGGATATCGTCGTGGTCCAGCAGAGCGATGTACTCGCCCTTTGCAAAGGCAAAGCCCTGATTGGTGTTGCCTGCAATGCCCTCGTTCTTTTCCAGTTTCTGGTAGCGGATACGAGGGTCGGCAGCCGCGCGGGCCTTGACCGTCTGGCCGACTGTCTCATCCTGTCCGGCGTCCACAAGGCACAGTTCCCAGTTCTGGTACGTCTGGTTCTGCACTGAATCCAGCAGCTCCACAAGGAACTGCTGCGGGGTGTTGTACAGCGGCACCACGATGCTGATGAGCGGTGCGTCCGGCTGGTTAGCCACCTGCCTTACCAGCAGCTCAGCGCTGGCGAACCGGTCGGCGCGCAGAACATTGCCCGGAAACAGCTTTGCATATTCTTTTTTGGCCTTTGCCTGCGCCCGCATCCCGGAGATGCCCACCCGGCGCAACTCCGCCAGAAAGACGAACGGCGGGAAGGTATGGACAATGCTGCGGCTTTTGCTGACCACATAGCGCAGCGGCCAGGTCGCCTTCCAGAACGTAGAGTTGACCACGCTGTTCAGGGTCTGTTCCAGTTCCTGCTCGTGGCTGCGGCTCAGGGCAAGGTCGCTGTGCAGGCGGGCCAGCTGAGCAGCCTGCTCTTCGCCGGTGCGCTCGGCCAGCAGCATCCGTTCGCGCAGCTCGTCCAGCACCGTCTCGTACCCGGCCGCAGTCTGCTGCGCATCCAGCGCTTCGCCGCCGCGGCAGAACCGTGCCGTCTGCAGGGCGCGCACCCGGCCCTTCCACTCAAAATCGCGGGCAAAGCCCTGCTGCGCCAGCTGACCTGCGCAATCGGCCATGACCGCAGTATCCTCACAGACCAGAAGCACCTGACCGCATTCCAGCTCCGGCAGCTCGGTCCACTCCGGGTCCACGACCACCAGCAGACCGTCCGCATCTGCCTGCTCGGTCAGGCGGGTGCCGGCCTTTTCCAGCGCCTGTTCCAGCAAACCGCTGCCGCCCAGCACCTGTACCCCGGCAGGGGTCAGCTCCCGCACGATGCGCTGTGCCAGCTCCCGGCTGCACTCCGCCTGAAGTCTTGTTTCCTTTTCCTGTTCCATTCCGCTTTTTCCACTCCTACGGGCTTTCTATCGTTCAAGCAAGATTTCTCTCACAAAATCGCAAACACTTTATAGTATACCAAATCCATCCGCATTTGAGAAGCATTTGGCAGCAATTCTTTTCCAAAGCCTGTTCTTACCAGCGGAACAGACTGCTCAGCCAACCGAAAAGCCCGCCGCCGGAACTGCTGGAAGAAATGCTTGCGCCCGGGTAATAATGGCGCAGGATCTCGCGGTAGCCCATGCCCTGTTCCTGCGCATAGCCCACTGCACCGCACTGACTCATGCCCACGCCGTGGCCGTAGCCGTAATAGGTCATGCAGGGGGTGCCGTTGGCATCCGCGCCGAAATCGAAGCAGTAGCGGGAGGAAACGAACTGGCTGATATAGCGGTAGCTGCGCCCGTTGGAGATAAAGGTGTTGTACTGCACATAACCGCCCAGACTCTTGTGGGAGGTATCGGCGCTGACATAAGCCTCGCCGGTGCGGCTGTCCTGATACTCCGTGTAGCGGTAATCCTTACCGATGGAGCGGCGCAGCTTGTTGTGATACTGTTCCTCGTAGGGGCTTTCCACGCTCTGCAGATACGGCACCTCGGTGCCCCATGCGTCCCGGCTGGAGCAGGTACCGTAGACGCCGGTCTGGGTGTTGTAGCCCGCACTTGCCGACCACACTGCATCGCAGACGCCGCCGTTGTAGGTCAGGATCTCATTTTTGACCGGCTCCACCGCCTTATGGATGGCTTCCCGCGCGGAGGAAGGGATCTGGTCCACCGGAGTATAAACGAGGGCATTGGCCGAAGAGCCGTACTGTTTGAGGTATTCCAGATAGGAATGGATGGCCACTGCCTGCGCCTTCCACGCCTGCTGGGCTGCGCCGGCACTGACATAGCTGCCGATGGACCCAAGCTCGGTATAGGTAATGCCCACCAGACAGTCCACAAGATCCAGCGTGACATTGCGGCGCAGGCCCTGCCCCTTGATGTTCAGGTAAGGCATGGTGATGGTGTCGCCGGAGCCGAACAGCCAGCTCAGGCAGTTTTCTTCTTCTACGGGCACAAGCGTGGTATCCGCGCCGCCGATGGTCGTCGCAGCCGCCGATGCTGCCGGGGCCAGCAGACAGATGCAAAGGGCCAGTGCCAGCACAGCCGCTGCCGTGCGCCGTGCAAACTGATACAGATGTTTCAACGGTGGTGTCCTCCTGTTTTCTCACACATACTGCGTGCATTTTTTTCAGTGTAACACAAGCCGCACGCCCGGGCAAGAACCGGACTTCATTTTTCACCCGCCTGCAACAAAAAAGGCCGTGCACCGGCACAGCCTGTCGTTTCCGCAATCGCTACAACGTGTCTCCCTGCCGTCGGTCCATGCTGTCCCCCAGTTCCGGCCCGATCTCCTGCAGGCATTCCAGCAGCAGCGGGTTGAAGGCGTGCGCCTTTTCCCGGCACAGCTGCGCGGCGGCTTCCCGGTACGGCACGGGCGGCTGCCCGTCGGCCAGTGTTTCGCAGGCATCTGCCAGCCCAACTACCTGTGCGGCAAGGGGGATCTGCTCACCGGACAGATGGTCCGGGTAGCCGGAGCCATCATAGCGTTCATGGTGCCAGCGGCAGATCTGGCGGACCACACGGACAAAATCTTCGTCCTGGTAAATGCCGAGTTCATTCAGCATCTTCTCGCCCAGAACGGTGTGCTGCTGCAGCTGTTCTTCTTCCTCCGGGGTGCGGTCGCTGTTGCTCAGGATGCTGTCCGGAAGTTCCATCTTGCCGATGTCGCGCAGCACCGCCGCCATGCTGATGGTGCGCCGCATCTCCTGCGTCAGGGGGTAGGCATCGGTCTTTTGTGCAAGGCGGGCCAGCAGCATTGAGGTCAGGGTGCCGATATGCCGGACATGGGCATGGCTCTCGCCGCTGCGCCGCTCCACCATGCAGCTCAGGATGCTGATCAGCATCCTGCTGAGTTTTTCTTTTTCGTAGACCTGATCTGCCACCATGGTGCTCAGGCGGCGCTGCTTGGCATACAGCCGGATGGTATTGGATACCCGCTGATACACCACCTTGGCATCGAACGGGCGGCTGATATAATCCGACGCGCCCAGATCAAAGGCACGCCGCACCGCGTCTACCGTGTCCTCGCTGGAGATCATGATCACCGGCACATCGTCGAGGATCCGGCGCTGACTCATGGCTTCCAGCACGGCAAAACCGTCCATCCCGTCCATGTGGATATCCAGCAGCACGATGGAAATGCCGGTGGGGTTCTGCTCCAGCAAACGCAGGCAATCTTCACCGCAGGCTGCTTCAGCCGTGTCGAACTGATCTCCCAGCATCCGGCTCAGGAGGGAGCGGTTCAGCGGCGAATCGTCCACGATGAGCACGCTCTGGCGGCAGTGGGGCCGGGCGGCGGCAGGCGCGGCGGTCTGGCGCTCAGTCACCACCGTATTTTTCTGGATGCGGGCATACTGCATCAGACGTTCTGCATGGTCTACCGCAACGCTCAGTTCCTCATCCTCGACCCAGACACCGCCGATGCTGGCTGACATCTGGATGCGGGAATAACCCGGCACACTGGCGGTGCGCAGCTGCAGGCGGATCTTTTCCAGCTTGCGGTTGAACCGGTCCTGCGCGATGTCCGGCAGCAGCAACAGCAATTCGTCGCCGCTGTAGCGGATCAGACGGTCTTTTTCTTCCAGACTGCGCCGGATGACGTTGACTGCCGTTTCCAGCACACTGTCGCCTGCTGCCCGGCCGTAAACGTCGTTGGAAAGTTTCAGATCATCCAGATCCAGCAGTGCAACGCCTGCCGTCATCGAACGGTTGCGGTAATTTTCATCGTAATAGCGGCGGTTGTATGCACCTGTCGCCGGGTCACGGTACAGCTTTTCGGTCTGGTCTGTGATGGTGCTGAGCAGTTGAAAGCTGTCGTCCGGGTCAAGCATCAGGCTGCGGTCCATCTTCTGGGTCATTTCCAACACGCAGGGCTTGCCATCCACCAGCACATAGCTGGCCGTCACCTGATAAAGCTCTTTATCGAGGTATTCCAGCTTGCTTTTGCCGCTTTTTTCTTCCAGTGCACGCCGGGCCACACAGTTCTCGCAGGGACGCACCCGCTTCCACTGCGCATAGCACGGCCTGCGGCCGCCGGGGGCGTATACCTTTTCCTGCGTGAGCAGCCGCACCGAATGGAACACCTTGCGCAGCTGGCGGAGTTCCTCTTCGGCCTGTTCATGGGTCATATTTTCCTGCTGTGTCATCCTGCATCTCCCCTGCCTTTTTCTGCACCATTATACTATTTTTGGCATGGGTGCGTCAAACTTTGTCCGTTTTCTCCCAGCTGTCCCAAATTTCACGCTGGCGCTTTTATTTTTGTCCCGTGCTCCGCAGGATGTGTCGTTTTTGCGCCGGAAACCGCGCAAAAAGCGGAGTGCATTTTTTCAGGCCCTGCAGCTGAAATCCGCACTTGATTTTACAGACAGAATCCTGTATAATATGTTTATTCGCCGATGTGGCGGAATGGCAGACGCAAGCGACTCAAAATCGCTCGGGAAACCATGTGGGTTCGAGTCCCACCATCGGCACCAATCAAGCAGTCCGGCCTTTTTCAGGTTCCGGGCTGCTTTATTTTTGTTGCAAGTCACACCTTTGTGTTCTCCGGGGAAATGCTGGCTCAGGAAATCGGGCCGAATCCGTTTTCCCATCGGGTCTACATAGATATAGTCAAGATAAGTAGAATGCAGCCATAATAACACCAAACTCCGAAGGGTCACCTTGAATCGCTTTGAATAAGGGTATAAAAACAGCGGGCAACCGTTTTGTAGTTGCCCGCAGAGGAATGTATCGTGATACGAAATATTGTATCTCTGTAAAATTTATGATACACTAATCCTGTTTGTGGATAAGAAAAAAAGATAGGAGTGTGTTACTATGGATTCACAACAACCCAAGCGTAGCGCCTTTTCCGGTAAGATCGGCTTTGTTCTTTCTGCTGCCGGCGCATCCGTGGGCCTTGGCAACATCTGGCGTTTCCCGTATCTGGCCGCAAAATATGGCGGCGGTATTTTTCTGCTGGTGTACATTGTGCTGGCCGTTACTTTTGGTTACACCATGATCGTGGCAGAAACCGCGCTGGGCCGCATGACCAAAAAGAGCCCGGTCGGCGCTTTCGGAGCATTTGGCAAGAGCGGTAAGCTGAAGTTTGGCGGATGGATCAATGCCATCATTCCCATTCTGATCGTACCGTACTATTCGGTCATCGGTGGCTGGGTCATCCGTTATCTTTCCGCCTATGTCAGTGGACACGGCAGTGAGTTAGCACAGGATGGCTATTTTTCCGCTTTTATTTCCAGCGGCCAGTCTGCCGAAGTATGTTTCATCATCTTTACGGTTTTCACGCTGAGCATCATTTTTGCCGGTGTTCGTAATGGTGTGGAACGTGTGTCCAAACTGATGATGCCTGTTCTGGTGGTGTTATCTGTGGTCATAGCTATTTACTCGGTCACCCGTCCGGGCGCATTGGCCGGTGTCAAGTATTTCCTGATCCCCAACGTTGCAAACTTTTCATGGATGACTGTTGTCACCGCTATGGGCCAGATGTTCTACTCTCTGTCCATTGCCATGGGCATTCTGGTGACCTTCGGCTCCTATATGAAAAAGGATGTTTCTATTGAAGAATCCACGGAAAATGTCGAAATTTTTGATACAGCCATTGCGATCATGGCCGGCCTGATGATTATTCCTGCTGTGTTTTCCTTCTCTGGCGGTGACCCGAACACCTTGCAGGCAGGCCCTTCGCTGATGTTCATCACCATCCCCAAAGTATTTGAAAGCATGGGGTTCGGCCATGTTGTAGGCGTACTGTTCTTCCTGTTGGTTCTCTTTGCCGCTGTTACAAGTTCCATTGCCTTGACAGAGAGTGCCGTTTCCACCTTTGAAGATGAACTCGGTTGGAACCGACAGATGGCTACCGCCTGCATTGGTATTATCATGGTTGTCTTAGGCAGTCTGTCCGCGCTGGGCTACGGCCCGCTGGCCGGTGTGACGGTGTTCGGGATGCAGTTTCTGGACTTCTTCGATTTTCTGACAAACTCTGTTATGATGCCCATCGCCGCCATTGCCACCTGCCTGCTGGTATCCCGTGTCATCGGCGTAGAAAAAATCGAAGAAGAAGTCACCGTGGACGGTAAGCCGTTCCGCCGCAAAAAGATTTTCAACTTTATGATTCGCTATCTTTGCCCTGTCTTTGCAGCAATCATTCTGATCAGTTCAGTGGCCAATACGCTGGGCTGGATTTCCATGTGACAACAAATTTTTGAAAAAGGCAGCTGTTTCTCTTTATTTAAGCGGAAACGGCTGTTTTTCTTTAATGAAAAATTCTATGTACGCCGCCCGCAGGCGGCAAAAATCAGTCCATAGGAAACTCAACCTCCGCAAACTGCGCCATGTTGTTGTGCTGGGTGATCATCTCGATGAGTTCATAACAGGCGATAAAAGTCAGGATGATGCCTGCAATGGGCAGCACCACGTTCCGGGAGAGGGCTTCGATCATGGAAAACACCCGTGGTTCAAAACTGGATGGCTTGGTGCCCACCTGCTGTGCGATGTTGCCCACTTGGGTGTTCACATCGTCGAACAGACCGGAAAGATTTGACATAATGCCTGCCGTCAGGATGCCTTTAATCCAGTCGGCAATGGCTTTGAGAACGGTTTCCATTCAGTCACCGTCCTTAGCTGAAATGGTTGATAAGGGTCTTGAGCAGGTTCAAGAGAAAAATAATGTGGGTCAAAAACTGCATCATAGCGCCGCCTTTCACGCAGTTTTACTTGCATTCCCCCCCCCCGAGAGTGGTATAATTTCCTTACAAGCACAAGCCCATGTTTTACCGGATTTGAAACTTTGCAAGGAGGCACCACTTATGATCTCTTATCGCAAACTCGCCATGCGTGTTCTGGGGCACAGCCCGGTTTCTGCGGTCAAAACAGCCCGCCGCTCCACCGCAAAGCGCGCCGCCGCCCTCGCCCTCACCGCCGCCCTTGTGGTCGGGATGACGCTCCCCGCCTTTGCGGCTACATGGTACATTGACGATGGCGACATCTCGATTTCGGCTGGTGAAAGCGGCAACAATGTCACACAGGGAAGTACGACAAAAGAGAATGATACGGACACCGTTATTAAAAGCAAGGACTCTTCTACCGCGTCTTCGAATACAGTAACGATCCATGCAGATGAAGGCAAGACGGTGAATGTCACGCTGGATAACGTAACGATCAATGTAGACGAAGGGTCCAAGTATGGTTATGACCCGAACGCCTATAAGACCGCTGTAAGCGTTACCGGCAGCGGCAATACGAACATCGAGCTGAACGGCAACAACACGCTGACAAGCGGATATGGCCACGCCGGTCTGGAGCATAACAAGACCGACGACAGCGGCACGCTGACGATTCAGGACGAAAAGAATGATGATGGCTCCGCAAAGGGCAGTGCGTCCGATACTACTGGCAGTTTGACTGCCAACGGTGGTGGCCGAGGTGCCGGCATCGGCGGCAGTGACGAACACGACGGCCAAGCGACCATTACGGGTGGTAAGATCACTGCCACGGGTGGTAATGGGGCTGCCGGTATTGGCGGCGGTGCCGGCGACAAGTACGCCGCCGTCGGCGGTGACGGCGATGTGACAATTTCCGGTGGTACGATCACCGCTACGGGCGGCAGTCTGGCTGCCGGTATTGGTGGTGGCCTCGATGGCAACGGTACTGTCATAATTACGGACGGCGATATCACCGCAAAGGCTACGGGCCGCTATGGTGCCGGTATTGGTGGCGGTTGTGGCGAGATACCGAAGGACACTCTTATTGGAGGAAATGGCACTGTCACCATCAGCGGCGGCACCATCACCGAAGCCTCTGGTGGCTATATGGCTGCTGGCATCGGCAGCGGCCTTCAGGGTCTGGGCACAGTGACCATTGAAGGTAATGCCGTCATCAAAAACGCACAGGGCGGTGAAGCTGGAGCCGGCATCGGCAGTGGCACCCGTGGTAACAGCGAGATCATCATCAGAGGTGATGCAGTCATTGAAAATGCCGGAAGCAGCGCAAACGGCGCTGGCATCGGCAGCGGCCAAGGCGATTTGTATCCCGATGGCGATGGCATGGTAATCGATCCAACTGTAGGCAACGTGACCATTGAAGGCAACGCCAAAATCGAAAATGCAAAAAGTGGTTATGGTGGTTCCGGCATTGGTGGCGGCGCTATTGGCATCGGCAATGTAATCATTAGAGGCAACGCTCAAATCGGAAACGCCACCGGCGGCGAAGAAGGTGCCGGTATCGGCGGCGGTGCTCTTGGCACTGGTGACGTGACCATCGAGGGCAATGTCACCATCGAAAATGCACAGGGCGGCGCTGGTGCTGCCGGTATCGGTGGCGGCGCAGAAACAGAACCCGACACCGAGGATACCAGAAACAAAGTTTCCATCAAGAGCACCGAAGTTGGTTCTCCTAACATTACTGCTGCAGGCGGCGGCGTTCTGAATAATGAAGATGCTCCCCTTGCCGGTGCTGCGGCCATCGGCAGCGGCAGCGTTGCTGACGGTGCTACTGAGGTAAAGTCTGATATTACCGTTGAAGGCAAGGTGACGATCGACGCCACTGGCGGCGGCGATGTGGCCATTGGCGATTCGATCAACGGCGAAACGCGGTTCTCCGGTTTGCAGGTGGGCACGACCATCACCCGCCGCAATGCGAAGGGCGACGATGTTTCCCAGCCCGGTGATGTACCCGAACCCGAAAAGCCCGCCCTGCCTACCGTGACACCCACCGAAGGAGCAGAAGTACCTTCGGAAGTGGAGCGCCCGGTCACGGTGGAGGGGCTGTATGTCACCAACGTTCTGGGCAAGCAGATCACCCACACCTGCACCCAGAACGGCACGACCCTGACCATCCGCGCCAACGGCATCGTGACCTCGGCCCACCTGACGCTGGGCATGGTCCGCACCCTGAAGGCTCAGGGCGTGAAGACCCTTGTGTTCACCACCCTGCTCTCCCGCTCCACCACGGTCTCGGTGGACGCCCTGCTGGCGGCTGAACCCGACGCCCCCGATGAAACGGCCGTCGTCTGGACCCACACCGGCCCCCGCGCGGCATTGACCATTGGCGGCGCAGACCACAGCGCCCTGCTCAAGTAACCGGGCAGAGCACACAACTTATAAAAAAACAGCCGGGAGGCTTCCCTTTTGGAACGCCTCCCGGCTGTTTCGTTATGCCGTTTTGGTTTTGAGGTAGTACCCGATGCCGATGGCGTCCGCCAGCGCCCAGCCGATCGGGACGCTGAGCCAGATGCCCGTGACCCCCAGCGGCGTAGCCGAGAGTAGATAGGCCAGCGCCACGCGGGTGCCCAGCGAAGCAATGGTCAGGATGACCGACATCATGAACTTTAGTTTCTTTTTATCGATAGATTTTACGTTCGTTTTTCGGCAAATTTCATGCTTCCGATTTTGTATCCCGGATTTATCTATTTCTGATAATTTTTTGGCATTTTTCTATTGCAATTTATCGCGTTCGGAAATATACTAAGATTACAAATTTATTTTTATGAAACGGAGGACACCCCCATGCCCAGACCCAAAGGAAGCAAAAATAAAGTCCATACTCCCCGCGCTGCACGCACCGCAAAAAATAAGATCGATTATGCAGCACTCATTGCTGAAAAAACTGCTGCCAAAGAGCAGGCAGAAGCCACTGTTGCAGCACTGACTGCCAACATCGATGAGCTGAAGGCACAGCTGAAAACCGCCAAGGCTGCTGTAAAGGCCGCCACCAAGGAGCTGACCAAGGCAGAGACCAAAAAGGCTGCTGCCGAGACCAAAGCTGCCGAGAACGCAAAGAAGGCCGAAGCCGAGGCTGTGCTGAAAAAGCTGCTGGCCAGCGGCATGTCTGCCGAAGAGATCGTCTCCAAGCTGCAGTGATTTTTGGGGCATAAAAATACGGTCCAAAAAATATCCCCGATACCGGGCATCCGGCATCGGGGATATTTCTATCTGCGCTGTTTTATTTTTCTCAGAGGTAAGCGACTGTCTCTTCCAGCGGCTTGCGCAGGCCGTGGTTTGCCAGCGGGCCTGCACCTTCGGCGGCATAGCCGAGGTCCATCAACATCAGCACTTCTTCGTTTTCCGGCAGGCCCAGCTCTGCGGCCAGTTTTTCCGGGTCGAAGAAGTTGATCCAGCAGCTGTCCACCCCTGCATTGGCTGCAGCCAGCAGCATGTGGGTCGCCACAATGGCGGCGTCCTCTGCGCCGGAGGTGTGCTTTCCGCCGGGGTATGTGAACATATTGCTGCGGTCATATGCCACCACAAGGCAGACCGGCGCACCGTAGCGGCACGGCGTTGCCGCATCGATCTTTGCAAGGCCCTCTTCCGAACGGACAACATAGATGCGCTGCTCCTGAAAGTTCTTGGCCGTAGGCGCAACACGTCCGGCGTTCAGGATGGCAGTAAGCTTTTCGTCCTCCACCTTCCGTGCACTGTAGTTTTTACAGGAATAGCGCTTTTCGATCACATCGGTAAATTCCATGATTTTCTCCTTTCCGGGATCACTCTTCCAGTTTGATTTTTTCCTTCAGCACCACACAGCCGGCCATATCGCCGATGACATTGACGCAGGTCGCGCCCATGTCGCACAGGGTGTTGATGCTGATATAAACGCCCATGACGCCCGCGGGCAGACCGGCCATGGTGGCCAGCGCCGCAAAGGATGCAATGGCACCGCCGGGAATGCCGGGCGTGCCCACCGACAGGATGACATTGGCCAGCAGGATGACCACCATCATGGAAGTGCTCACCTCCACGCCGCAGGCATTGGCGAAGAAGACGGTCATGAAGGACATCAGGATGGAAACGGCATCCATGTTCACCGTTGCACCCAGCGGGATGGCGATACTGGTGATCTTATCCGACACACCCATTTCCTCTTCCATGCGCTGCTTGCTGATGGGGATGGTGGCCGAGCTGGAGCAGGTGCCGAAGGCGTTCAGCGCTGCGGGCAGGCAGGCCTTGACAAAGCGGATGGGGCTTTCCTTGCCCAGGAACCTGACCGCACCGCCGTACACCACAGCGGCAAAACCGAAGAAGGCAATGTACAGGATCACCAGCTGGGTTGCCAGCGAGAGGATGGTGTCGGTGCCGTTGGCCTCCACCACCGGAACGATGGTGCAGAACACACCCACCGGCGTGAAGTACATCACGGTGCTGATGATCTTCAGGCAGACTTCGTTGCCTGCCTCGATGACTTTCAGCAGCGGTTCGCCCTTTTCATCAATGGCGATGAGAGTGAAACCGATGATGACCGCAAAGGTGAGCACCTGCAGCATATTGCCGTTGGCAAAGGCCGCCACCGGGTTAGAGGGGATGAGGTTTTTGAGGGTGTCCAGAATGCTGGTCATCTTGCTGGCCTCAATGTCCGAAGTGGCCATCTCGAACCGGACACCCTCACCCAGATGGATGGCGCGGGGAATAACCAGACCCACAAGACTGGCAAGCGCCGTGGTGCACAGGAAAAAGATCATGGCACCGCCGGTGATCTTGCCGGTGGTTTTGGCATTGCCGATGCTGGTGATGCCCACCACGATGGAGCAGAACACCAGCGGGAAGATCATCATGTTCAGGGCATTCATGTAGATGCTGCCCAGCAGCTGGGTCACGGTGAGCACCGCCGGGAAGCGCCCTGCCAGAAACAGGCCGGTGAGGATACCGAGCACCAGACCCGCAAAAATTGCGCCGGTGATGTGCTCCTTATACCGCGAAAAAAGGTTCTTTGGGGATGCCGTGCTGTCTTGTGAGGAATTCATTGCCGAAACTCTCCTTGTATTTTTTATCTTTTTTATTATAATCCCTCACAGGAAAGAGGACAAGAAGCAATTTCATTTTACGGATGAAAAAATAGCGTGGCGGGCCGCTTCTTCCCGGAACTGCTCATAGATATCCCGCAGATCTTCCGGCAGACGCCTCAGCGTTTCCGCCTGCAGGTACGGTGGCATACCGTAGAAAGCTTCGGCAATGCCGCCCGTGATGCAGGCGAGGGTGTCGCTATCGCCGCCAAGGGATACCGCGTTGCGCAGCGCATCCTCGTAGCCGGTGCTTTCCAGAAAGGCCGTGATGGCTTCCGGCACGGTCTGCTGGCAGGTTTCCACATGGCGGTAGCCGGGGCGGATCTCGTCGCAGGTGCGGCTCAGATCATACCCGAAGGTCTTCTCCGTGTAACGACGGATCTTCTGTTTGCTGCTGCCGGTGCGCGCCAGAAAGATGGCCGCTGCAGTTGCCTGCGCACCCTTGATGCCCTCAGGGTGGTTGTGGGTAACTTCGGCAGTCACCTTTGCCATTTCCAACGTTTCTTCCAGCGTATCGAACAGCCACCCCGCCGCCGACACCCGCATGGCCGACCCGTTGCCGAAGCTGCCGTAAGGATGCGGATGTTCCGAGTGCAGCCAGCGACGGAACATCCCGCCGTACCCGGCATGGGGATATGCTTCACTCCAAAGCCCCATCGTTTCCCGCACCTCGGCAAATGTCCGTCCCGGGTTGCCCTGCCCGGCTAGCAGCCCCTGCGCCACCGCGATCGTCATGACCGTATCATCGGTAAACCTCGACCGTGCGCTCAGCAGTGGAAAATCCTTGTGCTTATAATTATTGCAGTCAAACTCGTAGGGGCTGCCCACGATATCGCCCAGAATTGCTCCCAACATAAAATCAACCTCCGTTTTTGCAGTCATTTTGCTCGATGGCAAAAGGATACCACAAAACCGGAGGCAGAAGGTCAACTTTCAGGCGACACTTTCAGTTGCCCAGCTGATCCTGGTCGTACTCGAACAGCAGTGCATTGATTTGATTGATATTATAAATTTTGTGTTCCAGACAGTACCGGACGATCCAGTCCTGTTTGGAGCTGTCCGAGAATGCGTAGCCCGCACTTTTCAGCAGGTCAGTCGTTTCCTGCTCGGTCAGGCGCAGCCCCACCGCAAAGGCCAGCACGGTTTTCTTTTTGGGATTGTAGTTTGTGCTGCACAGAATTTTGGAAAAGAGCTGCCGGGAGATGTTGGCCCGCTTGTATACAGTGGAGTCCTTTAGTTCCCGCTCGTCGATGAGACGCACCAGCCGGGCCGCAAAGCTTTCGCCCAGATTGTCCATCAGGCTCTGCAGACTGCCGGGTGCCGCCGGGGCTGCCGGTCGTTCCGGCATCGCCACTTCCGGCTGTGCAAATACTGCTTCCGGTTCCTGCCGCCCGCGGCGCCGCCCGAACCAGTAGCTTTCGTCCTTTCCGGCAACATAGTGGTCGTCGATGTACTCCGCCACGTCGGCGAACAGCTTTTGCCCGGTCGCCAGCGACTCCCGGTCGTACAGCACCAGATAGACCGTCAGGTCATGCTCCAGCACAAACCGGGTGATGACATCTGCCGCAATGCGGAATGCCTGCTCTTTCGGATAGCCGTAGTTTCCGGTGGAAAGCAGCGGAACCGCCACGCTCTCGCAATGGTATTCCACGGCCAGTTCCAGCGCTGCGCGGTAGGCCCCGGCCAGCTGTTGCGCCTCACCGGCAGTGCCGCCGTGCCAAGCAGGGCAGACCGTATGAAAGATATACTTTGCCGGCAGACCGAACGCCGGTGTGCACACCGCCCCGCCCGGAGCGCAATCCCCGATAGCTTTGCACGCGGCAGTCAGTTCCGTTTCGCCCGCCGCCTGATAAATGGCGCGGCTGGTGCCGCTACCCTGCAGCAGAGCGGGATTGGCCGGGTTGACGATGGCGTCCGCCTCCACCCGGGTGATATCATTGCGGATCATCAGAAAGGGCATCGCCGTTTTCCTCCTGTGCGTTTTCTCCATCCTACCACATCCGGCAGCCAGACGCAAGCACATGCGTCCCGTGGGCATTTTGCCGCAATTTTCCTGCCGGATTTTTTGTGAAGAATCGCCTTTGCAGTTTCCGTCGCAGAGTTTTATAATAAAATCAGCCGATAAAATCATCGGAACATCCCTGCCGATACGACCGAAGTGATTCTGGAAGGCGGCTGCCACGCCGGTTTCGGCAGCTACGGCACCCAGAAGGGTGACGGCACCCCGACGCTCACCGCCGAAGAACAACAGCAGCAGACCGCCGATGCACTGGCGCAGTGGATGAAGCAGGATTCCTGATGTCGACTTGCATCCCCTTTTCCGCATTCCACAGAAAAAACGCTCACCCTGCCCGGACGATTCGTCCAGAATGGGGTAAGCGTTCTTTTGCATTTCTATCATCCGGTTCAGGCGTGCCTTATTCTGCCTCCGGCTCCTTGCATACATCCACCCAGTCCTTTGCACCGGCAGCAGCTTCCAGCTCCGGCAAGGTCAGCCGGACAGCCGTGTGGCCGTTGCCCGCTGCAGGGTAGACCGTCTCAAATTTACGCAGGCTTTCGTCCAGATAAACCTCCACGCCCTCGTTGATGCCAAAGGGACACACGCCGCCGGGCGCATGGCCGACAAGAGTCTCCACGTCATCATAGGGGATCATCTTCGCCTTGATGTGGAACAGGCTCTTGTATTTGTGGTTGTCCAGTCGGGCGGTGCCCTCGGTCACGATAAGCACTGGCGTTTCACCCTGCAGGACCGACAGCGTTTTTGCGATCATGGCCGGTTCCACGCCCAGTGCGTGCGCCGCTTCCGCCACCGTGGCAGAGGACTCGTTCAGCACGATGATATGATCTCCCAGCCCTTTGGCTTCGAGGTCTGCATTTGCTTTTTCAAACGACATTTTTGCCGTTTCCCGTCCTTATTCCGTAATAGCCCAGACCCGTGCAGGCAGGCCGGTGGCACCTTCGATGCGCGGATAGGAGACCACGATCACCGCACCGGCAGGCTGGACTTTGTCCAGATTGGCCAGCACTTCCACCTGCAGTTTGTTGTTCGCCAGCACATAGCGTTCGCAGGCAAGGTCGCCCTGCTCTTCCGCCACAGCAGAGGAATCCGTATCCAGTGTTTCATGCCCATTGGCTGCGGCATTGCGCACCTTGTAGATGTATTCCAGTGCTTCCAACGACCAGCCGGGTGCATTCTCCTTGCCCTCGGCGTCGATGCCGGACAGTGCGTTCATGTCCGGCCACTTCTTGTACCAGTCGCTGCGCAGCGCCACGAAAGCGCCGTCCGGGATGGGGCCGTACTCAGCTTCATAGGCCTTGATGTCCTCCACCGTCACAGCGTAACGGGGGTTCTTCTTTGCCTGCTCGGAGATGTCCACGACCACCAGCGGGAAAACAAGGTCGTTCACGTCGTACTGCTCCGACAGCGCCCTGTCCTTGACAAAGTGGCCCGGAAAGTCAATGTGGGTGCCGAACTGGCCGGGGAATTTGAAGGTCTGGATGAGGCATTCCAGCTCCGGCTTGCCCCAGTCCCACACGGTCTTGGCCAGCTCCACCGAGCCATCCGGGATGCCGGACCAGTAAGGGCTGTCGTTGTTCAGCGAGTGGGAAAGCTCCACCCAGCGATATTTTTTAGCGTCCTTCAGTGCGTTCCACAGTTTATAGTCTGCCATTGTCGGTTCTCCTTTTTTGTTCTGCAGTTTCTTTTCGGATCATGCTCCCAGACAACGGCATCGTCCTGCTTGGATTCAGGCTTCCTGCCAGAAAACTGTCTGGGAGTAAGGCATTCGCCCGGTCATGCGCCGGGCCGCATGGTAAGCCAGCATCTGCCGTTCCTCCCTGTTTTGGATGGCGTTATTATAATCCTATTTTCATATTATGTCAATGGGTTTATCGCCATTTCCGCGCATTCCGGCATTTTAACGTCATCAAGGGGATCTTTCACCCGAGGTATTTTTTTCAATTTGAATTGGTATCTTCCGTTTGTGCTCGTTGTCAGTTTCTGAATTTTTCCCTCAGCTGTCAGCTCAATAAACGCAATCGATTCGTAATGCTCCGGCTTTTCCGTTGCCAGAACAAGGCACTTCTTTCCCTCCCCATAGGGAAGCAGCTCGTCGCCATCCTTCACCGACTCAATTGTTGCATAATGAGCAAAGTACCGGACTCCCGCTTCCTGCTGAACAACTTTCAGCTGTTTCAATATTGCGTCGGTTCCTGAATAGGTTATGCCTGAATATTCAGCGCAGTAAGTTGCATCCTCCGCAAGCGCGCTTCGCATTCTCTCTGTGTCCCCTCCCAGAATGACCGAGCGGAGAAGCGACAGACCATGTGCTTCATCATAGACAGCCCCGTCTTTGTATTCATAGATGGCAGCATCGCCTGACAGTGTAACAATGCCCTTCACCGTTGCACCCACAAACAGGTTGTTTCTTTCCTCTTTCGGCACATCTTCCATCGTATGTACGATTTCCAGCTCACCAAATTTCGTATCGATCACGCACCGGATGTATCCATTCCATTCTTCTTCGCCAATTTTGCATTTTCCATGGTAAAGCCGCTTCACCGTTCCGCGAACCAGCATCAAATCATCCAGTGTTTCATCTTTTTCAAAATATTTTCCTTCTGGATTCCGATTATGCAGTAACCCCGTTGGGAGGACAGAGCCTTCATCCAAGAGCCATTTTTTTCCGTTTTTATCCGGTTCTACAGATTTCTCGTAAGCTTCTTCGTCTTCAAAGTATTCGATTTCAGACGGAAAGGCCACCACCTGCAGCTTCATTTCCTCGCCTTCTGCAAAACAGGGCAGAACATCCGCACGCAAAATATTAATAACTGCCATTCCGTTGCCGTTATCTGCATCACATACCACACAGCGTTTTTCCAGAATATCAGCATCTTTCCGGTCGATATTCATCCCAAGCGAACGCACTTTCCATACACATCGCCCGACGGAGTGTGTATCAATGTCGCTCAGTTCCAGTTTTCCGTCTTTTCTCCGGATCACTCGGGCAACAATTTCTGCGTCGCCAAATGTTTCGTCAAAATATAGAGAGCCATAATATCCCGTCACCGCTGATCCATTCTGGACAACATGCCCGACGACCCTTTGAACCATTTCTTCATCCTGAAACAAAAAGCCGAGCCCGAGTTTTTCTGCAAATTCTGCCATATCAACGCTCCCTGTTTTCAGCTGCACATCATTTATGCTTTTATTGTTTTCTCAGATTATCACATTTATCAGTGCAGTACAAGTATTCTCTGACAAATGCTCTGAACATTATCGGCATTTTCCAGTTTCCGGACATAGGTCAACAGCAGATTGACCCGCGCCAGCAACAAATTATCGCCCTGATACTCGTAGCCGTAGGTGGACTGCACCGCATGGGTGGCATATTTGAGCCACTCGTCCTCGGTGGCGGCGTTCTCGCTTACCACCCGCAGCTTGCGGTCCAGAATGCCAATGCGCCGGGCTACCGGGATCATCTCGCCGGTGGCGGCATCGTACCGGGACGCCAGAAAGGGGGCTTCGCCGCAGGTCACCTCCAAGCGGCGGCTCTGCACATACTGCACCCATGCCGGGGTCCTGCCCTTGCAAACCGGAAACTGCACCGGCGTTTCCATCGTCTGCCAGCCTTGGGGCAGCTCCACCGTGAACTGCCCGGCGGTCTCTCCTGCCCCCAGCGCACCGAACCAGTCGGCATCCAGTGCGTTGTTCATCTTGTTGCAGACCCATGCGGGGCTGAACACCTCGCCTTTTTTGCGGGTGCGCTGCTGCTGGGTGTCGGTCTGCTTCATCATCCGGGGCAGCACCACCTCGTAGTGGGTCAGCCAGAGCTGCTGCGCGGTGATTGGCGATTTATCCGTCACCGGCTCGTACATTACCGTTTGCAGCTCTTCCGGCGGGTCAGTTGCCCAGATGATGTTTTTACCGGTGGAGCGGTCTTTTAAAAGGGTCTCAAGCACCGCCTGTACTTCCGGTGCGTGAAAATCGATCAGTTGTTCCAACGGGGATTCCCTCGCTTTGCCTTAGCGTTGCGGCGGAAGTAGTATTTTTGTACTAGTTCCGCCCTATACTAGTATTATACAGCTACTTTTTACCTTATCTAGTATTGTGCAGCCACTTTTCGTCAAAAGTAGGAGTGATTCATATACTAGTAGTAAGGAAAGGTGGTCAAGCTATGCTTGGGGAACGATTGGCAGAACTCCGCAAACTAAATGATGACACACAGCAGGCTCTTGCGGACAAACTTGGTATTTCCGTTTGGTCTGTCCGTGCGTGGGAACAGGGAAAGAGCTACCCCTTCAGCAATGTGCTGCTTGCCATCTGCAAGCTCTACGGCACCTCCGCCGACTACCTTCTGGGCTTGACCGACATCGACCCCTCGGACGAAGCCCGCAAGCAGCGCCAGCGCCTGACCGAAGAAGAACAGAACGAGATGCACCGCTACGAAGAATATTTGCTCTGGAAACGCAAAAAATAAGCCGCCCAGCGAGACCGTAAGGTCGCTGGGCGGCTTATTTGCCCTCTTGACAAATACGTAAAATACGTATACAATAAAACTGTAATCCTGAAAGAAAGGAGGGGCACCCGCCATGCCGATGACTCCCAAGCAAATGATTCGCTTGCTGGAGCAGAACGGCTTTGTTTTAGTCAGTGCAAATGGGTCACACTACAAGTACCATAACCCAACTACCAACAAAACCACTGTCGTTCCATTTCACGCAAAGGATCTGAAGCCCGGCACCGAAAAAAATATTCTCAAATTAGCCGGACTCAAAAAGTAAGAATATGATGATTGTAGACTTCATATTCTGAAACTGCGAAGCACTGCATAGACTATTCTACAATTTCCAACCAATAATGTCGGCCTGTTAAGTAAAGGTACATTGATTGTTTGTTGAATTATAAAAGGTGAGGTCACATTATGAACGCTATTTTCTATCCTGCAATTTTTCACCCGGAAGAAACCGGGTACTCTGTTGAGATCCCCGATATTGAGGGTTGCTTCACCCAAGGCGATACCATGGACGAAGCCGTCCGCATGGCACAGGATGCCATCGGCCTTATGCTGGAAGATTGCAAAGTCTGCCCGGAGCCTTCTGTCCCTTCTGCACTCCATGTTGACCCGGAAGATTTTGTGGTGATGGTGCCTTTCGATATGGAAGAGTACGAAAAGCGGTACAGACCCGTAAAGAAAACCCTTTCCATTCCCGGCTGGCTCAACGATGCCGCCGAATCGGCACACATCAACTTTTCCGGCGTCCTTCAGGATGCGCTGAAAGAGAAACTCCATCTGGCATAATAACAATTTTAATGTTCAACGCAAATAAGTACCGTTGGAAAGGAGAAAACGAATATGGACGTAAATCAATTGATGATACCTGTATATATCAATGAAAAGATAGTTTTGGATATGCTTGCAATCATCGAAGATGGCTTTTCTACAGTAAGTCAGGTAAGCTATTCTGATCATAAAGAGAACAGTAATGCTCAAAAAATTGAAGCAGAAGTTTCTACGTCCGCTTCAATCTTAAGTAAACTGCTCAAAATCGATCTAAAAGGTGAATTGTCCCATTCTGGAAACTGTGGAGAAACTGAAAACACAACCAAAGAAAAAGTACACACGAATGTATCTTTGTTATCCAAATTCCGAGCATTCCTCACAGATGCGAATATCCTAAAATCTGGATTCGACATCTCAAATATGAAAATCGGTGATTTTATTGAGGTGGAAGGAGAACTTCAAAAAAATCCGCTAATCAATTGTATGGATATTTTTGTGGATGTGCTGAGAATGGCTGATATTTTTGCAGAAAAACCTCAGTTAAACGCAAAGACGCAGGGTAAAGCACAAAAGCAGCAGCAAGATGAAACCATGAAAAAAATCAAATCCTTTGCCAGCGAACTCAAACACAGTGGAACGGTAGATTTCATCTTATCTGATTCGGCAGGGACTGTTGTTTTATCTGCTCAAGAACAGTATCTGTCAAATGATAATATTTCCGAAATTCTCGGTGGACATTTCAAGGTCCTTGGAAAAGTTATTGCAATCTGTGCCGACAAAACAGAAAGCATTGATCTTTTAAGAAAAACAACACTGTCCATTCTCCCACATGATCTTCTCGCTGATATGTTTTCATGTCTTCAAAATGAAGACATGAAGCAATACAATCTCCCTGAATTAAAGACGGAAATCTCAGGGCCTGCCGTAATTGTTATCCCTGTTGCCATTTATGCATGACGGTAAATATTTTCGGCTTATATCCGTCCATTTATAGAGAACTCCCACGATTACAAGCACTTGCCCGCTTGCAAATCGTGGGAGCTCTCTTTATACCATCTTAAAATACTTCAACGCTTCCACAATCGCATCCTCTTTTTCCTTCGGACACTTGGGCTGTTTGGCGTTTTCAGATTTAGGCTTATTGTAATTTTCCCGCTCGATGATGCCGTACTTCTGCTTCACCTGCGCAATATAGAGGTTGGACACCTTCAACTGGTGGTGTTCCCACACATAATCCCGGATCGCTTTGTAGGTGGCCTTACTCTCGGCGACAGTCACGTCCAGTTCGTCCATGCGATGTCACGGTCAGCGGTGGTGAGCTGCAACTATCATAGATTCCCTGACAGAAATTCTTTTGCACCCCCAGCGGAGCAGCCGCTTGCCTTCTGTCTGAACTATCCGGAATTTCCGGATAGTTGCCCCCCTGTTTGAGTTTTCCCCCCTCTTCCCCCTGTAAACGAAAAAGCTGACGGTGCGAATCTTGCGGCATCCGTCAGCTTTTTCTGTCATTCAAGGCTCTTACAAAATGGTGTAATTGTGGTGTAGTAAGCCACGCAAAACGCAAAAATTTAATTTATCTTCGTTATTATTTTACGCTTTCAAAGATATTGCCGTGGCAAATAAATAGGATTTTACAACTTTTCATATCATCCTTTATAAGTCTTCATATCACGATGCTGCGTGTTATTCTTGCAGTTAATTTCTCATCTGATTTCGTTCCAGTCCACGTTTCTCTACACCATTCTACACCATTTTTTCCACAAGAATCAAATTGCAGAAATCCGCTTTTTGGGGTTTTAAAAAATATAAATCGTTTTGCAGCAACTGTGAGTTTCACATCGCATACTGCTTATGGAAAACGCACAGCTTCGTGAACTGCCTTTGCGAATGCAGACCACGCGATTTTTATTCCATCTTCTTTTATGTCTGTTCCTTCACATCTGCTTCTTTTTATAGCCGCAGTCACAGTACGGTCCACCCGAAGCCAGCGTATAATTGCGCACGAAATTCGTTACACCGCCCGCCTCGCTCATGGCGTAATCCAGATGGCACATGGCAGGGGTCAGGTCGGAAAGTCCCAACTCCTGCATCAGGGCGCAGATGCCGCATTTGGAAAAACGCGCCTCATAGCCGCTGCCGTCCGGCGAGACGTTCAGCATTTTGGAGAGGGTGCCTGCCGCGCCCAGAAACACCACTGAAAAGCCGGTGGCCTTGATGATGGTGTCTTGGTAGCGTTCCTGCAAAAAGCTCCTGCACAGGATGCCCAGCACTCCGCCTGCAAGGATGGCCAGTGCATCGATGACAGTTCCCAGTCCCCGCATTATTCTGCCTCCGGGCCGAGCACCTCGCCCAGTGCCAGCACCGCATTGCGGACACACTCCGGGCAGGGGCAGAGCGGCGCACCGGTTTCGATGCCCTTCAGCTCCTTGCAGATGGTTGCGCCACACTTTGCCTCAAAGTTTCGTACCAGCTGGCCGGAAACACGGGGCGTGCCCTTGCCGTCCGTGCAGATACCAGCCACCATCACAGCCCCGATCAGGGCACCGCAGGTGCTTTCCATACAGCCCATGCCGGCCGCATAGCCTGCGCCCAGCTTCATCAGAGTGTCCTCATCCATCGGCAGCTTATCTGCAAATACCCTCAGCACCGACTGGGTGCAGTTGCATTTACCGGCTGCTTTCAGTTCGGCAGCCGCTGCTGCCCGTTCTTCCATCGTCATGTTTATTTCCTCTCCGTTTCAACATTCCTTTTGCCAAACTGAGTATATCACACTTCTCCCCGCAAGAAAAGGAACCGGACAAAAAATGCCCACCCCATGCAGGCACAGGGTGGACATTGCATTTTCTTCTGTTTCTTTTACATGCACTCCATCAGGATATCGTACACTTCGTCCCGGGTGAGGGTGCAGGGGTTGCACTTGATAATGTTGCAGGTATCGGCCACCTTGCGCAGCACCTCCGGGGTGATCTCGGCCTTCGATCTGAGCTGGCCCATCTTTGTCGGCAGGCCGCATTCCTTGACAAAGGCTTCCAGTGCGTCCAGACCTTCTTCCGCCGTCTGCTTATCAAACACCACCTGTGCAAAGCGGGTGAACTTTTTGTAACCATTCCATTTGCTGCCACAGGAGGGACACACTATGTACACGATGATGCAGGTCTGCCGGGAGCTGGATATGACCTATCAGACCCTGAAATTTTATTGCAACGAGGGACTTGTCCCCAACGTCAAACGGGATGCGAACAACCGCCGCGTCTTTGACGAACATGACGTCAAATGGCTGAAGGACCTTATCTGCCTGAAAAAGTGCGATATGAGCATTCAGGAAATGAAAGAATACCTCGCCCTCTGCCTGCAGGGCGAATCGACCATCCCGGCCCGGAAAGAAATGCTGACCCGAAAGCAGGAAGTGCTGCGGCAGTCCATCCGGCAGCTGGAAGAAAGCGTGAACTACATCGATTGGAAGCAAAATCTCTACGACGAGATTCTCTCCGGCAAACGCCCTTACGAAAGCAACCTGATCCGGAAATAACAACCGTTCCAGCGTGCAAAAAGTCCCTGCAGGCATTGTCCGGCCTGCAGGGGACTCTGTTTTTCTGTCACAGCACTTTGGCACCGTTTGCTGTCAGCTTGAAGGTCGCGCCCAGCAGGTCGGCTGCGCCGCGGCACATGAGCATCCGCTGCCGTTTCCCCCGCCGCTATGGTTTCCTCCGCCGCCGGACGAGCCGCCGAAGTTTCGGTTGAACGCCGTCATATACTGGGCATATCCCGTGGAACCTTTGCCAAAATACCCGTAGTCCTCATTTGCCATCGTCTTTTCCTCCATCCGCAGAGCATTTCTGCTTCTTCTGAGGATATTCTACAGATAAAACGGTACCATAAAGTTCCCTTTTGGCCTTTTACAGCATCTTTTTGTACCGCTCTTCTGCCAGTGCTCCCTGACCCGAACTGTTTTTTCTATTCTATCACGTCCAGGACCGTTCGGAAAGGCCCGCCGCAGAGATATTTCCCCCCTTGCCGCATCCGGCATCCACACTCCTGTAATTTTCACAGCCGGACACAAAAATTCGGACGGTTTTCCGCTTGACGAACTTGCCCATTTTTTGTATTTTATTCTTTGAGATCGTTTTTATCCCGGTGGGCGGCACCGTATCCTGTACCGTACTGTGAAATATCATCCGTTTCATTCCATAAAGAACAGGAGAACAACAATGGACTGGTATCCTCTCTGGAACAGCCTGCGCATCGCCCTCATCAGCTGCGCGGCGGTGTTCTTCCTCGGAATTTTTGCTGCTTATTATATTGCAAAGCTGCCCCGCACCGTCAAGGGTGTGCTGGATGTGGTGCTCACGTTGCCCATGGTACTGCCGCCCACCGTGGTGGGTTATTTTATGCTGCTGCTCTTCGGAGCAAAGCGGCCTTTGGGTATTTTTTTCATGGAGCATTTCGGCGTGAAGCTTGTCATGAACTGGTACAGCGCGATCTTTGCTTCCATCGTAGTGGCATTCCCGCTAATGTACCGCACCGCACGCGGCGCATTCGAAAGCTTTGACGAAACGCTGGCATGGTCGGCCCAGACACTGGGGCAGTCCGACACATGGATCTTCTGGCGGGTGCGGATGCCGTACTGCCGACAGGGCATTCTGGCGGGCACGGTGCTGGCCTTTGCCCGGGCGCTGGGCGAGTATGGTGCCACCAGCATGATCGCTGGCTATACACCCGGCAAAACGGCCACCATCGCCACCACCGTATACCAGCTCTGGCGCACCAACGACGAAGCCGGGGCCATGCGCTGGGTGTTAGTGGATATCGTCATCTCGGCAGTGGTGCTGCTGGCAGTGAATCTGCTGGAAAAGAAACAGAAGGCAGGTGGCCGCGCATGAGTCTGGAAGTGAACATCGAGAAAAAGCTGGACGGTTTTACCCTGCGGGCTGAGTTTTCTGCCGGGGACACCGCCACCGCCCTGCTGGGCGCTTCCGGCTGCGGCAAGAGCATGACCCTGCGCTGCATCGCCGGTATCGTAAAGCCGGACTCCGGCCGCATCGTGCTGGACGGGCAGGTACTGTTCGACAGCGAGCAGCACATCGACCTTCCGCCCCAGCAGCGGGGTGCAGGGCTGTTGTTCCAGAACTACGCCCTCTTTCCCAACATGACGGTGGAGCAGAATATCCTCTGCGGCCTGAAAGCCGAAAAAAACCGTGCTGCCCGGCAGGCCCGCTGCGCCGAAATGCTGCGGGCCATGCGGCTGGAAAAATTGGCCAGGCGCTATCCGGCCCAACTTTCCGGCGGGCAGCAGCAGCGCACTGCGCTGGCCCGTATCCTTGTGGGAAACCCCCGCATCCTGATGCTGGACGAGCCGTTCAGTGCGCTGGACAGCTACCTGCGCGAGGAAGTGGAGGGCGAAGTCGGCAGCCTGCTGTCCGGTTTTGACGGAACAGCGCTTCTCGTTACCCACAACCGGGACGAGGCGTACCGCCTGTGCCCAGAGATGGTCGTGCTTGACAGCGGCCGTGTGCTGCGCACCGGCCATACACGAGACGTCTTTGCCGACCCGCGCAGCGTCACGGCAGCCCGGCTGACCGGGTGCAAGAACATCCTACCCTGCACCCGGGTGGATGCGCATACGGTGCGCCTGCCCGGCTGGAACGCACCACTGCAATTGGCTCTGCCGGTGCCGAAAAACTGCACCGCTGTCGGCATCCGCGCCCACGACTTTGCCCCCTGCAGCCCGGACGCTCTCAATGCCCTGCCCGTGAAGCCGCTTTCTTCCAGCGAAAATCCTTTTGACTGGAACTTCATCTGCACCGCGCCGGATCATGACACCCGCCTGTGGTGGAAGGTGAGCAAACTCACGCTTTCCTCCCCTGCCCCGGCACTGCCCGCCTTTCTGTGCGCCGCACCGGAGAGCATCATGCCCCTGACAGACTGACACCCGCAAAAGGCAGAAAAGTTTTGGCCATTCTGAAGATGCAAACAAAGGGGCAGCGTTCCGGTTACCCGGAGCGCTGCCCCTTTTTGCAGTACGATCTTTATTCTGCCGTTTCTTCCACGATGACATACACCCCTGCCGGGATGCACGCCGCCCATGCGCCGTCCTTGTCCAGCCAGCCGAATTGCTCGCACACATGGTCCGGGCACTGACTGTCCAAAAAGGCGATGGCACCGTCCTTTACCTGCAGATGCACGACGTAATCGCCCACATCGTACACATAATCGTGGTCTGTGTCCAGCGACAGGGTCTCGGTGACGCCATTGCCGAAATCGACAATGGCCTCCAGCCCGGACTCCTTGCCGCTGTGCGCTGCGCGTACGCCGAAGTACAACGCCGCCGCCACAGCCAGCAGGATCAGTGCAAAGAGCAGGTTTTTCCTCCACGGCTTCAGGCTTTTGGAGCCGGAAGCCTTTTCAGACTGTTTGCGGATGCTCATGCAGCGTAATCGCTGGCAGCTGCGCCGACGATACGGCCGAACACCACGAAGTCAGCAACAGCGTTGCCGCCCAGACGGTTTGCGCCGTGGACGCCGCCGGTGACCTCACCTGCTGCGAACAGGCCGGGGATCACAGAGCCGTCCTCCTTGAGGACTTCGGTGTTGGTGTTGATCTTCAGGCCGCCCATGGTGTGGTGCACACCAGCGGTGACCTTGATGGCGTAGTACGGAGCGGTGTCCAGAGTCTTGGCAAAGCTGGTACGGCCAAAGTCGGGGTCGTTCTTGGCATCCACATAGCCGTT
>ENA-ORCP01000631-ORCP01000631.1-human-gut-metagenome-genome-assembly--contig:-NODE-631-length-31333-cov-4.530682_pt1 | contig 31333 bp, 28 predicted proteins | sample MGYA00242990_ERZ507991 | MGnify/ENA primary metagenome ERZ507991 (study PRJEB26167, sample SAMN06115496) | human gut metagenome | host: Homo sapiens | place: China:Henan | collected 2015-05-07 | study... | reverse complement strand
AAAGTGGGAAAGTAGGTAACCGCCCCCCTTAAGGAGTCCGCCCGGATCTCATGCCGAGACCCGGGCGGACTTTTTTTGTGCGCTCGTCACCCCGCCACCATAAGCTCATCGGCCAAACGCGATGCTTGTGGCATTGTAATCCTCATTGGTTATCAGGTAAAAATGCTCTGTTCGCTTGTCTCCGAGTGGCGACGTTATGTCAGTATTCGTGTGATGATATTTGAATCCGCATTTTTCACAAACACGTTTTGATTTGGTGTTGCCTTCATAATAACCACACCGTACTGCATCAAGCTTTAATTGTTCAAAGCATCGTTTGAGCAATGCGTTCACCGCTTCAGGAATCAAACCTTGTCCCCAATAGGGTTTGCCTATCCAATAGCCTATCTCTGCTTCGCCCTGTTTCATGTTGGCAGAATGAAGGCTATCAGAGAACATAATACCGCAACTTCCGATAGGCTCACCAGTGGATTTCAGCACTACGGCATACGTTTCGCGAGCTGCAAAGACAGTTCGAATTATTTCCAGACTTTCATCTATTGATTTATGCGGAGGCCATCCGGCAATTGGCCCAATGTCCGGGTCACTGGCATATTTGAACAATGCTTCAGCGTCGGCTTCCAGCCAAGGCCGGAGGAAAAGTCTTTCAGTTTCTATGATCATGTTTGCTTTCTGTTTATTTCTGTTTGTTTGATTGTGAGCTTATTAGATTGCATTGTGTGCAAATATACGCAATTATTAAATATATTACTAACTTTGTAAATAAAAGTAAAAATCCCGAAATATGAAAAAGAAAGAGGAAACCGGCTCCATTATAGAGATTTGTCCTGTAAGAAATGTCATAGCTCGCTTTGGTAATAAGTGGGCGCTCCTGACGGTGCTTATTATCGGTGAGCGTGAAGTGGTCAGGTTCAATGAACTCAGCCGCCTGATTCCTGATGTGTCATCGAGAGTGCTTTCCTCCACACTGCGCACGCTGGAGGCCGACGGCTTTATCGACAGGAAAGTGTATGCCGTTGTACCACCAAAAGTAGAGTACCGGCTTACAGAAGTCGGAAAATCACTCCTTCCATTGATTCAGCAGCTTACGGAGTGGGCACAGACAAACATGAAGAAAGTGATGACACACCGTAAGGAATATGAAGAGTCAGTGGCTGACTGTGAGAATTAGAGCCAGCCTTGCAACGATTTCCCGTTTGCCGCAATTTTTGTGAGATTTCAGAAGTCTCTGCGAATTGTTATGCGAAGGATATCTGTGAGATATTTGACTGGTTGTTCGGTGCCAATTTATTTGGAGAACAAGTTACAGAAACCTTGTTTGTTGAACTGATAGTACATTTCGATACGCTCCGGGGTGTCATTTTTAAGCAGCAGAAGCATCTCTTTTGCAAACTCAAGAGTCGCCGACCCGTTTGCGGTCACTATGTTTTTGTCACTGACTGCCTGATTTTGGATATATCCGTCGGGATTGGTGTAATGCTCACCGCCCCAGAGCTTGAGCTGCTCCAATCCGTTGCCTGTATGCCTGACAGTATTTAGGAAACCGCACTTAGCCATAAAGGAAGCTCCGTTGCATATGGCACCGATTATCTTACCCTTTTCCATAGCTTTTCTCACAATCGGCTCGACATTTTTGGCTACCGGCGTGGCCCATCCGAAACCACCGATAAGCACCAATGCCGCGTAATCCTCGGGCATCGTAACGAATGAATAGTCAGGCAAAGTACTGAATCCTCCTATTGATTTTACAGGTTCCAAAGTGGGAGCCACAACCTTATTGATATATTTCGGATTATTTTTTGGAGCATACTCATCAGAGGCAATTGCCTGCGTGATGTAGACGGCCTCGTGGGCCGCGTAATTCGGCAGAAGGATATATAAAATTTCGTTACTCATTTATTTTTGTTTTTGACGGTTTGACATTATTGTGTTGAAGTTGTCGCGGCCCCATTCAATGAGGGCTTCAATATGTGGCAAAAGTGTTTTGCCAAAGTCTGTGATATAATACTCGGTTCGGGGCGGCACATCAGCGAATAGTTCTCTGCGTATTATGCCATCAATTGTAAGTTGGCGAAGCGTTTGGGAAAGCACTTTCTCCGAAACCGAAGGGATGTTTCTGTATAGCTCATTAAACCGAATCGGTTCATTTCCGGAAATTTTCATGAGAACCACCAGCGCCCATTTATTCCCGAACCATTCAAGCATAGGGGCTGCCTTGCAGTATTCGTAGTCTAATTTTTTTGCCATTGTCAGTGATGTAAAAGGAGTTGATGATGAGCAAAACAAACTTTTCGGTAAGGGTCGAACCTTTGGGTAAGTTATTGTTTTCGCTCATATTATCACATAATTTTGCATGACAAAATTAATGAAAAATACTGAGAAATGATTTATCCTGAATTACATTTCACAGGGCAAGTGTGGCGTCCGCCATACGAAGCTAATTCACAGCTTTTACAAATCACATCGGGGTGCACCTGGCATAAGTGCAAGTTTTGCAGTCTTTATCATGGGACGCCTTTCCGCATGTCGCCGCTTTCAGAGGTTGAGGAAGGCCTGAAGATTATCAGCCAGTGGCAGCCGGGCGCACGACGTGTATATCTGACAGGAGCCAACCCTTTTGCCTTGAGCTACAATAAGCTTATGGATATTGCGTTGCTTCTGAGAAAGTACCTACCCCACATGGAATCTTTCGGCATGTTTGCCAGGGTCACGGACATTGCGCCAAAATCGGTGGAGGAATTGAAAAATCTCCGTCATCTTAAGCTCAACAGTATAAATATAGGAATCGAGACGGCTCATGACCTTACACTGGTGCGAATGAACAAGGGCTATCATGCCTCAGACATTCTTGAACAGCTTTCAAAACTTGATGAGGCCGGAATCCGTTACAATGTGTTTTATCTCAACGGGCTCGGGGGCAAAGGCAACGGAGAGGCAAACGCGACAGCAACAGCCGATGTTCTCAACAAGCTGCATCCTTGCATTATCAATATTGTGTCGCTGACAATTTTTCCAGAATCTCAATTGCATAATGAGGTAATGAACGGCACATATTTAGAAGAACCGGAGATTGAGCGCCTGCTTGAGATGCGTACCCTTATTGACCGGTTGAATATACGGGTCAATCTGCTCGGGCATCATATTTCCAATACGGTTCCGATTATGGGAGCGTTGCCAGATGACAAAACTGCTATACTGCGTGAATTAGATAAGGCGATTGTCCGCTTTCCAGAAGATGAATTGAAAGCCTACAGAAACAGGATATGGCATCTGTGAGGATTTCAGATAAAACGATAAGCTTGAGATTCATGTGAGGGAGATGAGGAGTGATAAGGCGGCTTCGTGCTTGGCTATGAGGCGTGTATAGCCCATTTTGCGGCCGCGCTCCAGGTTATGGTGCAGATCATTGAACTTAACGGCTATGGCCAAATTGTTGCCTGAGACTGCAATGTGGCGGACGTAGTCAAGATATTCTTCATTTTTATTGTGGGTAAGCAGGCGGAGTGCATCCACTATGTTAGGGGCTACTCCGAGCCGTAGAAGGTCATCGAATGTGTAATCAGTGTCTTCAACAACATCGTGCAGAAATCCTGCGCACTGTTCATCGGGAGTCTTGCCTGCAAGCCCTACTGTGAGCGGATGAAGAATTACGGGATTGCCGTCAAGGTCGGCCTGTCCGGCATGTGCCTCCGTGGCGATCTTGAGGCAGAGGTCGACCATTTTGTTAGATTCGTTACTCATGTCAAATATTGTTGTTTAGCATTGTTAGTTAAGAGCATCTCATATTGTAAGGAAATCAAGGAGAAATTTTTTCTGTCAAGCATAGTCGCAATAATAATCCCAATCGCAAAACTCCTTAAAAAGAAGTAACTGCAACAGCTGATTGAGAGTATTGCAATCGTTTATGGCAGTTAGTTTCATTCGCTTCCCGCTGATGATGACTTCGTAACCATCCGATTTCTTTTCTATGCTTTGAACGGCATCGCTTCCAGGAACTTCCTGGTGCGGAAAGCTGCCGAAAACAATCAAGTTGCCGTAGGGGTATGTGCACGGCTTCGCGTAATCGTTGTATAACCATAAAAGCATATCGGTCATGCGTGCAATATCGGAGTGCCAAATCCTCAAATCACGGCTATCGTTCCCGCGCTCAATAATGTCCTTGATACTGTTGCGTGCTTCTTCTCTCTCTGACATAATGGGTAATTAAAAATATTCTTTGTGAAGTCTGGAGAGGAGGTCATCGGTGAGCCTAATTCCGGAGGCATCGCCAATGACGGAGTCGGTTCCGCAATACGGACAAATGGCTGTCTGGTTGTCATCGGCATAATCATCAATTTCAGAGGGGTGGAGAAATGTCTGGCAACAAATACAGTAGGAGATTTTGGATTCCAGAATCTCCTCACGATTGTATATGGTGTGCAGATGCGCATCCTTGAGCCGGTCATCATTCCTCTCCAAACGCCCATTGAGTGTGGGCGCGTAGGATTTGGGAATGAAACGGTCGGCTCTCAAAGAATACTCTTTCCCAAAATAGAGAAAGGATGCTGTTTCAACGCCGTCGACAACATTAACCGGAGCCGGAATTTCGCTAAGAGTATCATCGGCACTCATGCGGAAGGCGGCGATTTCGCCAAATCGTTCCACAAGAGTGAAAAGGTATCGCTTGTGTCTGCTTGTACCGCTCTCAAAAATGTAACAGCGCGAATAAATGAATTTAGAAATCATCATATGGTTTATTTTTCATTGCAAGAAAATTAGAAGGAGGGGATTAGAACGGGTAGCCGATTGCAAGATGGAAGGCGAGGCCGTCTTTGAACTTAGGTATGTTGTAATAACCGCGGCGCGAAGTGCGGTAAGGTGCATGGATTCCTATACCGAGGTCGCCACGGACTACGAGCATGCCTATGTCGACACGCAGTCCTAACCCTGTGCCGGTAGCGAGGTCGCGGAAAAAGGTCGATCCTTTAAGCTGGCCTCCCGGACGGTCAGGATCGTTTTTAAGAAGCCACACGTTGCCTGAGTCAAAAAACACAGCGCCGTGGAGCGGGCCGAATATAGGAAAGCGATATTCAACGTTGAACTCGAACTTGAAAGTACCTGTCTGATCGAAATAGCCGTTAATTTGGTTGTCAGGTACCCGATATGAGCCCGGACCGATTGATCGCACGGTGAATGCCCTGACAGAGTTGGCTCCTCCGCAGTAGAATTGTTCAGCGTAGGGCACTTGCGAGGCATTTCCGTAAGCGTGTGCCGCGCCTGCAGCAACTCGGCTGACAAGCCAATGATTGCCCCACAGCCGACGGTTGTAGACGAACTGCGTCTGTCCTTTGATGAATTGTGAGAAAGGAGTGCCGAAGAGGGTCTTTTCTCCTTTTTTACCGCAAAGTTCATATATGCCCCAGAAAACGTTTCCAGCTTCAATAATGGAGAATTGCCAGTTAATCTGGTTATAGGCATCAATGTCGCGGTCATAAATATAGCTGAAGCCCATCTGGGGAATGAACTGCGAGCGAAAGCTTTGTGCGATAGCCTGATTTGCGTTCATGATTGAATCGAATTCCGACGTTGTGCGCATAAGCTTGGTATAAGTTAGTTTGAACAGTGTGAATGAATTGGTTACATGGCGTGTGGCTCGCCAGTCGTAGGTTATTCCGGTGTTGAACTGCGCCATGTTAAAATAGTGGGGGCGGTTAAGAAGGTCGGCACCGAGTGAAATACGGGTCCAGTTAAGTTCGCGCCGAGTCCTTGGAATGAAGCGCGGAGCCAGCAGACGTGGGAATGCCAGAGTGGAATTAAGTCCTACCTCGTAGGAATTGAACACGGAGCTTCGCCCGCGCCCTGTCTGCCATTCATAAGTACCGCGCAAGTCCACGGACAGCTGCTCGCCGCCGCCGAAAAGATTCTTGTTCGTTAGCCGAAAAGTCAAGCCTGGGCCGAGATAAGAATTGGATTTGGAGGTAACGTTTAGCTCAATGGCAGCTTCAAGCGGTTTGTCGAAAGTGCAGTCGATGTTAACGTTGAGTACTCCTTGCTTCGCAGAGTCGGGAATGGCGTTTATTTCAATGCCGTTGAATATGCCGAGGCGCGAAAGATAGGTCTGGGTCCGGTTCATGTCACGGACCGAAAAACGGCGACCTTCGCGGAACGTTATGCAGGATGGAATGAGGCCGTCATTGAGTCTCACCGGCATCATTTTTATCAGAGTTCCTTTAGAGGTGGTGACAGTGTCAGGCGAACCGCCTCCTTCATTGCGGCGCACAGTTGTGGTGATTTTTCCGGTGACATAAGGCCGCAATGCCATGGGATAAACGTTTGAGGCGACAGTGAGGCGCAGAGCGACAGCACCGGGATTCATAATGGAATCGGCGAGATACTCAATGTATTCCGGGCGGAAGAAGTAGTAGCCTCTGTTTCGCAGCGAATTGGCAATGTCTACGCGCACAGCCGCGAGAGAATCTACCGAATAACGGTTGCCTGCCTTGAGGTAGGTCGATTTCTGCGCGATAGAGTCAATAAGATGATAGAGAGCGCAAGTATCAGGCAGTAGCTGCACAGTGTCAATAGGGTAGGATGGTCCGGGTGTTATTTTGTAAAGTATGCGGGCCTTTTTGGGATTCTTACCTTTGATTATTTCGTAGGATGCATGGCCAGCGAAGTATCCGTTGTCATCAAGAGTCTGGTCAATCATGTGGACCCGTATTTCCGGACGTACATCCGAAATAAGTACCGGCTCTGCAACCAGCTTATTATAAATCCAGTGCCGGAGCCCCTTTCCCGAGTCATGCCAATTATTATAGACCCACAATCCGACCGGAAACGGCCAGCGCACATAGGGGGAATAAAGCGAATTGTTAGGCTTGACATTCACGGCATTGAATACGTCGGATGTTACTGCATCAGGCAATTCCACAGAGTCGGGCATGTCATATTCTATTTTTTTCACGCCAGTGTACAACACGTCATCCGGTCCGAGCCTTTTAGTGGTGGAGCACGATGAAACCGCGAGAAGAGTCATTGCCACAGTAGCGGCTAAGAGTGACCGCAGCCATTTAATGGATGGAATCTGTTTCATTGTCTTTTACAGTTGAATCGGTTACACTTTCAAGAGATTCGGGCTTAATGGCCGCTCTTTTCGGAAATGGGAAATGGAAGAGGTCGCGCAGGGAATTGAGTTTCCGTTTCATTACGAATCCCACGCCTGTCTGGGTGATTTCGCCCTCAAGAATACTTTCAAAACCTATATGGCGGAAGAGCCGCACATACATTGTACCGCTGCGGTTGAGCATATATTCGAATGCTATGTCATTGATGAGATTCTGCGAGAAGTTCTCATCGGCATTTGCATCGGTGGAATAGTTACCGCCAACAACGATTTTGAAGCGGTCATTGAAAAGCGTTTTTGAAACGCGATAACTGTAACTCGTAGTGGTGGAGCGAGAGCCGTCGGTGGTTGTGTCATATTGGTCAATCCCGAATGAGATATCCACTCCTTTTATGTTGTTGGCCGCCCAGGTGTTGAGTTGTGAGGCAAGGAAAGCGTAAAGCGGATTGCCTGAAAGATTGGAGTTTGCCTTTGTGCCAGGACCGGTATACTGATTATAAAGCAGCATATTCATGGCCTGATTGGCTCTCTGTTCCGGACTCATGGACGCGAGCTCATTCTGGATAGTGATGTCATCATCGGTTGAAAGATTGAAAGCCACATTGAGATTCTGCAGAGTGTTTGTGACAGCGACTTCAACATCAAAATTGACAATGCGCGAATTTTGTCCGCTTTGCGTAACGTTTGCTTTCAGCCGGTCAGTGGCTCTAATGTCAAGGGTGGGATTGAGCATATCTCCGTTAAAGGCAATGTAACTTCCTTCCTGGAATTTGAAGTTCTTCTCCGAGATAATTGTCATTGACACTCCGCCGGTTTCAATTGCGGGTGTGTAGCGCACGAATCCGCTGTTGATAGTGAACCGTCCCGTCACTCGGCCATCGCCGTTCAGCGGGGTCAGGAGGTAGGAGAGGGTCCCTGCACCCTGAATTGAGGCTTTGTTTTTGCCATCGGGCGAGAGGTCGATATTTATAGTTGAACCGTCCGACACCGTCAGATTGGCATCGAGAATCATAGCCATTCCGGTGTTTGTCAATGAATCGGCAGCGGCCACATTTGCGGAATCGGCGAAGTTCACAAACTTTACCATGTCAGATGATGAAGACTGGGGCGACAGAGTCTGCTGAGCATCAGTCATCACATAGGTTACATTCGTACCCGGGAGAATGTTGAGGTCAGCATTGACAGTCATGAAATTCAGATTGCCTTTTGCTGTTGCGTCAACATCAATGAACGCGCGTCCGTAAACATTTGCTCCTTTGCGCGCACGGGTTGAGTTGACCACCTGCATGTCGGACGCTTTGAGGCCAAGGTTGAATTTGATATCGGATATGTGCCGGGCGTCAACGATTCCATTGACGTGCAGGCCGTTTTTGTTCAGCCCGGAAATAATGTAATCGTTGAAGTGAACCACATTGCTGTCAACCGGTATCTTATTCTCCGAGAAACGGTATGACGCGCCTGTCATGGCAACCGCCACGGCGGTGGAGTCAAAATCAAGAAATCCGTTGAATACCGGAGCGGTCATGCTGCCGGTAATATCCATCTGCCCATTGAGCATGCCCGACAGCTGCGCCACATTCTTTGGGAGGAACGGGTTGACCACTCGCAGCGGGAAATGAATCATGCTGAAGTCGAGCATGAAAGGATGGACCGAGGTAGAATCGTTCAACGCCCCAGTGGCGGTAATCACTTTCTGCCCGTCGATAAGCAAATCAACATCGGCGTGCAGGGCCTTTGTCCGGTTTTCATTGGCTACATTGATGTTTAATCCGAACGTGCCTACCCGTTCATTGCCGTAGAACAAGTCGTTGACTGCAACATTGCCTTTACCGGTGATTTCTTTTGAATCCCACCTGAAACGCATATCGGCGTCAATATCGCCTTTCACCGGCGGAGCGAACGGGGATATCGAGAGCCAGTCCTGAAGCCTTATGTTGTCAAGTTTCACGATAATATCTTCTTGATGAGGCGAATTTGTCAGAGAGTCAGTGGTTTCTACATGTTCGGTGAATAGATGTACCGAGCTTGAATCGGACATTAATTTAACATTTGCATCGATATGGCGCGTCATGAAATTATATGCCAGGACATTATCTTTATTTATGGACCATTTTTTATAAGCAATTACCGGAGAGTAAGGCACAAGTTTCACTGTGACGGTCGAATCTGCCACGCTGGCATTGAAACCTATGAAGAAGCCCTGTTTGTTGTCGATATTTGACTGGCGGAGCATGGCCGAGATTTTATCATCGGCAATGAAACCGTTGAGTGATACATGTGCGAAATCATCCATAGTGCCCGGGCGATTGTTGACTTGCGCTGTATATACGAGATATTTGCCGTGCTGGTTTGCATCAAAGTTAATGTTGTCGAGCCTTGTTGAACCTGACACGAAATCGCTTACGTTGGCCTGCATGGTTATCAGGGAGTCATTAGTGAACTGGAGATATGCATGAGAAAATTTCATGCCGGAGTGTTGTGTGAGCAGCTCCGTTATAGGACTCATGGGGCCCATATCAACATACAATGCCATGTGCGGGAGAGCTTGCTGGAGGGAATCGATGTCTATTTTTCTGGAGTCGACCTGTCGCATGGCCAGCTCCGAGGCTTTAGTGACACTTTTCACCGCCGACATCACTGATGTGAAAGCTGTCAGTTCGGCATCGAAATCTCCTGACCTGATGTTGGCCCGTGTCAGAGAGTCGGTTGACAACAGATTGCCGTTCAGTGCATCAATTTTAATAAGCATGGAATCCATTGTCAGATCAAGGTCATTTATGGTTATCTCTGTATCGATATTGCTTGTGCGAGGATTGAACGCACCGGTTGTGGATAGGTCAACCGAGCCGTGGAACGGCGTTTTTGAAACTTTCATGGCCTGCAAATCAATCTGTCGGATGCTGGAAGTGAGATTCCAGTGGTAAAAGCCGTTTTTGAAAGTCACATCTGCGTTGGCCATCAGATTGGCATAATGATTGTCAGAAACAATATCGGCGGTGAGATAGCAAGTGTCAATGGCTGCCTTGAGGGAGATGTTGGTGAGGGGAGAGCCGTTATAAACCACGGAGTGAAGGTCGACATTAGCTTTTGCTGATGTAGAACGTTTTGATGGGTCGTAACCATGTCCTCTCACTGTTGCATCGGCCGTGATTTCACCAATACCAAGCGAAGGCATGAAAGCGCTGACAGGAAAACGGACAACGTTGAGTGTGGCATCGTAGCCTTCGGCTTTTTGATTCCATTTCCCGTCCAGCGCGAGTTGGCCTTTCGATGTGTGGAGCTTGATGCTGCCATTAATGTTTCCCGGCTGATACGTTACGCTGCCTTTTATTGTCGAGGTCGGTATTCTAATCTGTGAAGCGGTGGCAGCAGGAAGAAATGCCTTTTTCAGGCGGTCAATGTTATTGAGCGAACCATTGAACGTAACCTTGCCTTGCATGCGGTTGAAGTCAAACGGGTTATCAATGCGGCCATTGGCTTCAAACGTCAGATAGCCCGGCAAGCGCAGATTTAACTTCTCCACATCCATTGAAGCCGGAGTTCCATGTACATCGGCTATTATCTGGAGTCCTGCCGAGGCGGGGAGCGAGGAAATATAAGACGCCAGTGACGGCATGAACAGGCGTGCGTCCAATAGCGACAAAGTGCCATTGGCTTTGAGCGCAAGTGGAAGTGATGGATCGGCTATCAGATTGCCAATACCCATTGACGCGTCGAGATAGAGGTTGGAATTCAATGTTGCAATGTTGAAATTCTTGGCTTTCATTAGCGCCGAGTCCATTTCAAACACGCCTGAGGCGCGGAGTGTGATTCCGCAGCGTTCGGCGGCCGAAAAATTGCGGATGGGGACACGTATAGACGTGGCGCGGTTATAAAATGAATCTACTTCTATGGTCACGGCGCTGGCTTGAATGTAATTCGGGTCAAGTCCGGCCATGGGTTTTGCATCGCGTGCGGCATAGAGGGCATTGCGTGCGGTGAGCGTGATTTTTTGCGCAGTGATGGTCCATGCTTCGCTTGATGAGGCTGAAATTGAATCGGCGTTGGTCTTGGGCGGTTCGGTCGCTTCGGCGATAGCGGGGGTAAGATATGTGGCCGAGATAGAGTCGACCGAAAGCTCGTTGACGGAAATTGTTCGTTTTCCGGTGTCTACGTGGCCGCGATTCAGTCGGGCAAACGGAATGACCGTTGCGAGTGAGTCAATCACCGGGAGCATAGACATTCTGTAACGTACATTGTGAAGCTCTATAGAACCAACGTCAATCACCATTGGGCGTGATTTAGCGGTGTCGGGCTTTTCTGCGATAACAGTGTCTTTCAACACAAGATTGATGTTGGCGCCGTCGAGAACAGCGTCATCAAGCTTTATCCTGCTGAAGGAAAGCGGAATATCGGTTGTCCCGGCATGGAATTCATTTATTTTTGCAGTAAGATACATGGATGAATCAGCGGTGCCGAGACGGTAGAAAGCATCATTTAGTTCAACTGATTTCACATTTATCTGCTTGCGGAACAATGGCATGAGCGCCACGTCAACGTTAGCGCTTGCGGCCGTAATCATGGTGTCGCCTGAGGAGTCGGCCACCATTAGGCCATCGACATCAAGGTTAAGGGGAAAATGAAGCCTGAGATAGTCAATGTCAATCTTCATTCCGGTTGACTCGCTGACTTTCTCTACCGCAATCTTTCTGGCAAAGTCCTGAATGAACGGAACATAGAGCAGAAATGGGATTGCGATAACGAGCAGTACCAGCGACAGCACTGTCCAAAGGATGATTTTGACTATTTTTTTCCACAAAGTTCGCACGAGATGAATGAAAAGATAAATAGTTGAACTTACACTCAGAATAACGTTTGACGAGTGTGGAAGGTTTTGACGGAAATCCCCTGAATCAATACCAGGTTACACCGTTGGAGAGTGAAGAGCGCTTGTCGTACTTGAGGTCGGAAAGCATTGAGGAATTGACGGATATGTGGAAGTTGTAGGATTTATATGGTCCTACGGGCACGAAACTTGCGGTCATGGTGAAGCAGTGGAGGTCTCGCGAGATGTTGCAGTTCATATAGGCAAGCTTGTGTGTGTCAAAGTTGTAGCTTGCCGTGAAACTGAAATTCCAGTTCTTAGTGGGGCGTATGTTGCCCGAGAGGCTGAGATTCTGCGTTATTTTTCCGTCATATTCCATCTTGGCCTTATTGAACGCACCATAGCCGTAGTTCACCGAATAGTTCATGGTGAGCGACCAGGGCACCTGCCAAACCATATAGCCGTCGGGGTTCATTGTGATTTCCTCATCTTCGCCTGATTCGGAGCGCGATCCGTTGGGGCGGGGTCTTGAGGAGCGGCGAGGACGTTCCTCCTCCTCATCGCCTTCCTCCGATTCATCAAGATTCTTTTTCTTTTTGCGCTTGAAGGTCTCATTATTGAAGGTGTAGCTGAAAGAAGTTCCGGTGCTTGACAGACGTCCCCACCCTTTACCTGCTTTCCAGCGAGGGATATTGACACGCACAGGGTTGCCGGCGGCATTCAGTTTGTAGGTATATACGTCCCAGACGGCTGAAAGATTAAGGTTGAAACCTTTGACCAGACGTAGCATGAGCGATGTGTTGAGGTTGCTCCAGTTGAGTGAATCGGCTGCAAAGTTATAGCTTTGGGATATGGAAAAGTTTTCAATGAGAGATATTTTTTTCTCCTCGATACTGTCGGACGAGTTTTTCACTTTCATCTCAAGGTTGTTGGCCAGCGAGAAATTGACCATACCGGTTTTGCCCTGTCCCGGAACTCCGAACAGAGAGTTGGGGAAGTAGCTGTATTTGCGGGGCATCATTTCGCCGTTGACGCCGGGCATATTGTAGGAGCCGTAATAACCGAAGAACTTGGAGCTGAAATCTGGTGAGCCGCTGAAGCTGACGGTAGGGGTCATTACCCATCGAATCATTTTCACTTTGTCACCGAGAAATTTCATCGGACGGAAGAAGCCGTAGACTTTTGTATCCAGCGAAACTGAGGCATTGAAATCCCAGACGTTGTAGAGGCTATAGGTGGTGTCACACACTTCGGCGGCGGCATTAGGGTCCCACTGACGGCGCACCTTAGTCGTGTACATGCGGTCAGTAAGGTTGACGCTCGGAGTCAGGTTGAAATATTTGAAGATGCTGAATGTGGCTGAAACCGGAACGCTATGTCGCATTCCGTTACGCCAGTCCTTGACAAGACTTTTTTTGAAAAATTCATCTTGTTTTGCAGTCAAGGAATTATTGAACTGCCCCGAGTAGGAGAGGCGGATCTTTTCATACCATTTCTCAGCTCCCACAGCTTTTTTGCGTTTGAAGGGATAGACCTGCGAGAGGGTTATGGTGACGTTGGGAAACGATACGGCAAGGGTGGAGTCCTGACTTCGCTGGGAGATGGAGGCGTTTCCGGAGAATGACCATTTTGAACCGGGCGGACGGTAAGTGAAGTTGATTGTTGAGCTTTTGGTGTTCTCAGTGAAGGCGTTGGAGTAATAACTGTTGAGGTTATTGCGTGTGTAGCCCGACGTGGTGAAATTCACGGAAGCCGAGAAATTGAAGATGGGGTTGGCCTTGGCATCCTGAGTGTGGTTCCACAAAACCTGGAAGTTTGTCTGTTTTGAATAGTCGGGGAGGCCTTTGTCGCCGAGAATTGTTTTAAGGAAGCTGATGTCAAAGGAGCCGGAGTATTTGTAGCGCTTGATGTAGGACGAGCGTGCCTGTATGCCCCAGGAACCTTTAGTGTAGATTTCGCCTGTGAGGGCGAGGTCAATATTGTCGGAAATAGCAAAGTAGTAACCGCCGTTGCTCAGATAGAAGCCGCGGTTGTAGTCATCGCCGAACGACGGAAAAATGATTCCGCTGGAGTACCTTTCGGAGAATGGAAAATAGCCGAACGGCACGGCAAGAGGAAGGGGAAGCCCGGCAAGCACCATGTAGGCGGGGCCTGAGACAATATCCTTTTTCGGACGCACCTTAGCTTTTGTGAGTTGTAGCCAGAAATGGGGGTCCTCATGTTGGTCGCAGGTGGTGTAGCGTCCGTTCTGAATGTAGAACACATTGTCGCCTACTTTTTTTGACAGGCCGCCGGTAAGATAACCTTCGCCCTGCTCGGTAATCACATCGGTTATGAAGCCTTTTTCAGTCTTGAAATTGTAACGCATTGTTTTTGACTGATAAGATGTGCCGCGGTCAGTGAAAACAGGTGAGCCTTTCATCTCTCCTACGCTGTCAGGAACGCCTACGGCATAGACCACGGAGCTATCCATGTCAAGATCAATGCGTGCGGCGTCAAGCTGGATGTCGCCGTAGGTTACCTTGCTGTCGCCATAAAGGTAGGCCATGCTCTGGCCTATGAGTACCATGGAGTCCTGAGCAGATATGTCGACAACGTTGTCAAGATCAGTCTTCACGCGCGAAATGCGTGGGCCGGTGGCACTTGCAGGGAGCGAATCGCGACCTACCGGTTCACGGTCAGTGATTGCCAGATGCGATGAATCGGAAACGGGGAGGGGGGCAGCCGAGAGAGAGGCATTCTGAAGCTGTTCGGCACGACTCATTGAATCGGCGCGGTTTTTTGACCCAATGCGGCGGCGGTTGGCGCGTTCAAGGGCTTTTTGTCTGACTGAGTCACGAGAAGCATTCCGGCTGTGGGCCGACGGTATGAAATCGGGCAGCTGCGCAGGCGATGGCGTTGCAGCAGCGCTCGATGACGAATCGGGCACTGAGCCAGGAGCCTGGGGCGAACGTGAATCTATCCCGGATGCGGCGACGCCTCCGGCGAACAACAGAGTCAGGAATGCTAATATATATAGTTGAGAATATCTCAATGCGTCAATGATAGGTTTCGACAAAAAATCCGTGCAAAGATAGCGATATTTTCTCTTTTACCGCTATGAGAGCACGCATATTTCGGCGCTTTAAACAAATTTTATGAACGGTGCAGCCGCAGAGACTAAAAAGTTGGAAGAATATGCGAAAAAATTAATGGGGCGGAAAGCTGAAAATTGGTGAAAAATGTTTAAATTTGCCACTCCTTAAAAAAGATACTCTAACGTCTTAAATTATGTTGACGACACTTCTTGTAATTTTCATCGTTGGCTATATTTTGATAGCCTCGGAACATGTGCTTGGTGTTAATAAAGCAACGTTCGCACTCATTATGTGTGGCGCGCTATGGGCAGTATATGCTGTGTGTGGCCACGATCCGAATCTTTCGGAGGATCTTGTTGTTTCGCTCGGTGATACGTGTGAGATAGTTGTGTTCCTTATCGGAGCCATGACCATAGTGGAACTTATTGACCGTTATGGCGGTTTCCACATCATGGTTGAGAAGCTACATGCCGGAAGCAAGCGCAAGCTGCTGTGGATTCTCGCAATAGTGGCTTTTTTCCTTTCAAGTATTCTTGACAATATGACCACAACCATTATTATGGTTATGATGCTCCGGCGCATGTTGAGCAATCAGAAAGAGCGCTGGACATTCGCGTGTGTGATTGTGCTGGCTGCGAATGCAGGAGGTGCCTGGTCGCCAATCGGTGACATCACCACTATAATGCTGTGGATGAAAAACTATGTTTCGTCAGTTGACCTTATAGTAAATCTTGTGATACCGTCGCTTGTATCGGTATTAATACCCACCTTCATAGCTTCCATGATGATACCGGATGCCCCGATGGAGGCGCTTAACTCGCAGGATGAGCGCAAAGGCTATGTGCTTTCCGAACATCATCGCAATATTTCGATTCTGATTCTGATTTGCGGCGTGGCCAGCCTGCTGTTCGTGCCGGTATTTAAGGCTACCACTCATCTTCCGCCTTACATGGGCATTCTGTTGTCGCTCGGATTCCTATGGCTTCTGACAGAGCTTATAGTACGCCATTATGACCTTGACGGAAAGATGGATGGCAGAATATCGCAGGTAGTAAGGCACATTGACATGTCGACAATATTGTTCTTCCTCGGCATCCTGATGGCTGTTGCAGCTTTGGGACAAGCCGGTATTCTCAGCGATCTCGCTGCATGGCTCAACGAAAGTTTCCATGACGCCTATCTGATTACCGGTATAATAGGTGTGCTTTCATCAATTGTCGACAATGTGCCGCTTGTGGCAGCTTGCATGGATATGTATCCGGCCGCTACGGAGGCTATGGTTGCAGCATCATCTGATCCCGCTTACATGGCGCTTTTTGTTGAGGACGGATTGTTCTGGCATTTGCTCACATTCTGCGCCGGTGTCGGCGGCAGTCTCCTTATCATCGGTTCGGCAGCCGGAGTTGTTGCGATGGGTATTGAGAAAATTCCTTTCATGTGGTACGTAAAGCGCATTACGTGGCTCGCTTTCATAGGTTATATTGCAGGTATAATCACAATATGGCTTGAAACTTTCTTTATAAGTATCTGAGCTGTTTTATCGGTCATTTAGCACAAATTTGAATTTTTTGTGTTATATGGGTGTAGGAGTAAAAGTTTTTTTTAACTTTGCAGATGTTTTGCAGAATTATGCTGTAGAACATATAAAATAGCTAAAATTCTATTATGAAAGGAGAAGAATTAAACATTGACTGGGCAAAATTGCCTTTTGGATATGTAAAGACAGATTATAATGTTCGCTGCGTCTATCGCGATGGCAAGTGGGGCGATATTGAAGTGTCGGATTCAGAGACCATCAGCCTCCACATGGCTGCCACTTGCCTGCATTACGGACAAGAGATATTCGAGGGTCTTAAGGCTTTCCGTGGCAAGGACGGCAAAGTCAGAGTGTTCAGAATGGCGGAAAACGCACGCCGCATACGCAATTCGGCCAAGGGACTGTGCATGGAGCCTATTCCTGAGGAACTTTTTTGCGAAATGGTGGAAAAGGTTGTCACTCTCAATGCTCGCTTTGTACCTCCCTACGGCAGCGGCGCTTCGCTTTATATCCGTCCGCTCGAAATCGGTATCACTCCGAGCGTAGGCGTCAAGTCCTCAAGCGAGTATATGTTCATAATTCTTGTCAGCCCCGTCGGCCCGTATTTCAAAGAGGGATTCAAACCAACCAATATCTGCATAATGCGCCAGTATGACCGAGTCGCTCCTAAGGGCACCGGACGCTTCAAGACGGGAGGCAATTATGCTGCGAGTCTGTCATCGGGTATCCACGCTCATGAATTGGGTTATTCGGCTGTGTTATATCTTGATCCGAAAGAGAAGAAATATTTGGATGAATGTGGTCCGGCTAACTTCTTCGCCATAAAGGATGGGAAATACATCACTCCGGCATCGGAGTCAATATTGCCTTCAATCACGAACAAGAGCATCCAGCAGCTCTGTGAGGACATGGGCATCGAAGTTGAATCGCGTCACATCACGGTCGATGAGCTCAAGCATGTTCAGGAAGCCGGTGCATGCGGTACGGCTGCTGTGATTTCGCCTGTCGCCGAAATAGATGACCTTGATACAGGCGAAAAATATGTGATAGCTACCGATGGACAGCCCGGGGCTGTAAGCACCGCGCTTTACAATAAGCTGCGCGGCATTCAGCTCGGAGAGGAAGAGGACGTTCACGGCTGGAACACAATCATTGAAGGAATATGAACACTGATTATCAGAAAATAATTGACAAATACTATCCCGCGACCGAAAAGTTGCGGGATATTTATATGAGCCATTGCCGTTCGGTGGCTAATGAGGCGCTTGCCATAGCCGATCGCCTAAATCTGCCCCTTGACAGAGCGATGATTGATGGTGCAGCGATGACGCATGACATTGGCATCTTTGCCACGGATGCTCCCGGAATAGAATGTCACGGAACGGAGCCTTACATACGTCACGGACTGATTGGCGCTGAACTGCTTCGCAAAGAGGGTGTGCCGGAGGAGTGGGCGAGAGTGGCTGAACGGCATACCGGCTCGGGTCTAACCCGCAAAGACATCGAGCAACAGCATTTGCCGCTTCCGCCTGGCGATTACTGTCCGCTGACACTTCTGGAAAAACTTATTTGTTACGCTGACAAGTTCTATTCCAAAAGCGGTTCACCCGAAAGAAAATCGTTGGACGCTGTCAGGAGGGGGATGGCGCGATTCGGAGCCGACAGCCTGGAAAGATTCGAGCAGCTTCATGCTATTTTCCAAATTCCTTCCTGACATCAAAGCAAGGGCATGCCTTGGCCGCGAATTCGTAGTGACCGTGGACTGTGGCTTCAGGGTAGCGGCTAAGCAGAGTTTCAACTAATTCTTTCAAAGCCTTGCGCTGTTGGGGTGTCCTGGTGTCGGACGGGTTGCCTTTGGAATCGAGTCCACCTACATAGCAAACACCGATAGAGTTGGTGTTGAATCCCTTGCAATGTGCTCCTGTCGCAGACTCATCGCGTCCGCGATGAACGGATCCGTCAAGATAAATAACATAATGATAGCCAATTCCGCGGAATCCGCGGGCGCGGTGCCATTTGTCGATTTCGGCAACCGTTGTCACGCGACCGGCCTTTGTGGCGGTGCAGTGAAGAATTATACGTGTGATGTTTCTCATAGCGTTGACAAAGTTACGCCCTCATGGAGCGCAAACTGTGTCAACGGCTGTATTCCATGCCGCTAATTCGCTATAGCCGGAAATCCTGGAGTGGGCAGCATCACATAGCCTGCCGAGTCGGTGGTTACAAGTAGGGCCTCTACATCCGGTATGGCGGAAATGAATTTTGTTGCACTATCTGTGGGCATAGCCATGCAGGCAGTGGCGTAGGCATCGGCGAGCATGGTATTTGGCGCTATTATGGTGACGCTTAGCGTTGCGGTTTCAGCGGGCCGACCCGTGGAGGGCGAGATGGTGTGCCATGATTTTCCTTTGGCCGAAGTGCGGAAGTTGCGGTAATTGCCTGAGGTTGCAACGCCGCAGTCGCTGATTTCAATTACTGCCATGCGTTTGTGCACAACTGCTGTATCGCTCTCAATCGGAGCATCAATCATTATGCGCCATTTATCGCCGCGGGGATTAACACCTGAAATTGCCACTTCTCCGCCTATTTCTACCATATAGTCATTGCAACCGTTGCGCTTTAGCATTTCGCCAACAAGATCGCAGGCGTAACCTTTGGTGATTGCCGAGAAATTGAATTCGGTGTGTGAAGCGCGTTTGTGCAAGCACCCTGAATCATCAATGTGGCATTCAAGGATTCCAACGAGGGCAAGTGCGCTGTCAATTGAAGCTTCATCAGGTTCTGTTCCGGTGTTACGGTAGCCGAATCCCCATAAATTGACAAGAGGGGCCACTGTGGGGTCAAATGCCCCACGGCTCTGAGCTGAAATCTGTTGTGAAGCTGAAAATATGCGGCGGAAAAGTGAGTCGGTTTCATCTGTCGCATTATTGTTAATGCGAGTAACAAGAGAATTGTCGGCAAACGGCGACAACGACATTTCCACTCGTTGTAACACACTGAGTATCGAATCGTCCAGTACACGGTTGCTCTTGTAGGTTATATGATAAGTTGTGGCCCAAATTGCGCCTTCGCACTTGCGGTAGGAGCTGTCACTGCAACTTGTTGAAACCAGATAGAGCAGAATTATACTCAGTATGATATTTGGCAAGGACTTACTGTTCATGAAATTATGATTGGTTGTTGGATTTGTGGCAAAGTCAGAAGAGAGGCATGCATTTCACAAGGAATTCACGAGCGGTTTCCCACGGCACATATACCAATTCGTGTCCGGGGACTAAGTTAACGGGTACTTCGTTGAGATCGGTGCGTAGATAGAACCGTCCTGACGGTGCGCGGAACAGAATCATCTGCAGGTTGGCAGCCATAGGCACAACATAGAAATCATGCCAATGTGAGGCGACTGTGTCAAAAATGTTGGTGAGATAGTAGCATCCCGGAAGACGCATAAGAGACAGCAATGGCATGAGAGTCTCGGCATGTCCGAATCGCAGATTTACCGTAGCTATCGACTTGTTGCCTTCAATGAAGGCATCGGTAGTGGATATCAGGTCCTCAAGAAGAGCACCGGCCATAGAGGAGGGGACGCTTGAAAGAGTTGAGGCCGAATATTGTAGGTAATGCTGAAAATTGGTTATGTTCCAAAGCTCATTCTGTTCGGCAGAAGTAAGATATGGCGAAACGTCGACGGTGAGCCCCATTGCCTCCAGTCCGGCGAGCACGGCAAATTCATCGAGAGCCAGCTCGGTGGCAGTGCGCGGATAATTGGCAAAATCGAACCCCTGACCGAGTACTCTTGCGAGGGGAGCGGCGGGACAGTGGGCGTCGGCATAATTGTCGAGAGTGGTTTTCAATTCTTCGGAAGCACGGAAATCCTTGTAATCGGCGCTTAAGTCAAAGAAGCGCATAAGTGGCGAAAAGCGGCGTCCGGAACCAAGATTCAGTTCTACAGAATTGTCCATTCTCGCGAGTTGATGGGTGAACTCATCCATGCTCATTATGCAGCGCGGCGAATAAGATGATATTGCGTTGATCTGCGAATTTTTGAAAAGCATAGGATAAGCAGCAAGCATTCGGGAGGCAATGCCGCGCTGTTCGGCCATGCCTAATGAGTCAAGCGCGCCCCAGCGGCCATTGACATAAGCTGCCACTCCCTTGCACAACGTCAGCAGTTTCTGACCGAGAGGTGTTATTGTGCCGGCTGTGCGCGCTTTTTCAAGCGCTCCGATCATTGCATTCACTTTTTTTGCCGATGCTGGGAAGCGCGCGCCGTGGCGTCCCACATGATTTATCATAACCGGTGTCAGCGAATCGGGATAAGCGGTCACATGCTCCGGCGCGGGGTAAGGTTTGGCTGTGCCTTGACAATCAGCCCAAGGATATGATGTGGCCGTCGGGTCGTTGGCAAAAGCAGCGATCGAAAGGGTGAAAACGGCCGCGAGACAAAGAAAAATTCTGCGCATTTGAAAAATATGTGATATATTTGTGAGGATTCAGTGTTATTTAATAAACGTAATCCGAGAGAAAATCGCTTAAAATTAACCAAAAAAAGTGAGATATGTCAAAAATTTCAGAAATAAAAGACTTGATTTCAAAAAATAATACCGGAAAGGCGGCGATATTGGCCGATGAATTGCTGTCAGGGGAGCCGGAGAATTCGGAGGCATGGTACCTTCGAGGCAAACTGTGGTGGCGTTCCGGCGAAAGAACGCGAGCCATGAGCTGTTACAGCCGCGCTGTGAGCATTGACCCCGACAGTCCGGCGGCCACGGCGCTTGAGCAAGCCAATGCAATAGCCGATTTTTTTAATCCTGATTTATTGAATCCTTAACATGAACGAGCCCCGACTGAAATAGCCGGGGCTCGCTAAATAAGATATGTTGTTAAGTGTCAGAAATTACTGCTCGGGGTCAACGATAATCACATGATAGTTGCCTTGTTTGTTGAGCTGCTTCATGAAGTCTTTTACGTCATCGGCTGTAATAGCGTTGATTGTTTCAATATTGTTGTTGAACGTATCGACACCGTTGAGGTTCCAGCCGTTGATTGCGCTCAGCCATGAACCGTTAAGTTCGCGGCCCTGCTTGAAGCTCTTGACCATATATTCCTTTACTTTGTCAAGTTCCTCTTTACTGATGTTTTTGGTAAGGTCATCAATTTGCTCTTCAATGATGGTGAGGACTCTTTCTTTCTTTTCGGGCTTCATGGGGAAGGCTGAAGTAATCTCAGTGTTCAGCGGATCGATGCGGTCCATTGCGCCGGAGGCGGAGATTGAGTAGACAGCCCCTTCTTTTTCGCGAACAATCTCGATGAGGCGTGCTGAAAGAATCTGGCCTGCGATGCTTGCGAGCTGAGCATTTTTTGTGGAATAAGGCTTGATAGCGCCGAAGTCCGTGATGTAGCACCATGTCTGGGGTGTTTCCATCTTGGTTGTGTAGGAACTGAGGTGCTTGCCTGCAATCTGAGAGAATTCAGGTTTGTTGAGGTCAGCGACTGTTTTGCGTGCCTTCTTGGCGTTGGCTGGAAGAGTGGCAATGTACTGCTCGACGAGCGGACGGAGAGTGGTTTCATCAACATTGCCAATGAAAGTGAAGGTGAATTCAGCTGCATTTGAAGTCATCTGCTTTGCAATCTCAACGATTTCAGCGCGGTTAGCACCGTTTACGGCTTCAACAGAGAGTGCGCGGAGGCGGGGGTTGTTGGGATAGAGTGACTCATATAGCTTGGTTGAGAATACATACCGAGGATCTGCAATCTGATTCTGAAGAGCGCTTACATAAGTGTTCTGGAGTGCCTGGAATTCATCGGGAGTGAAGTTCACGTTGGTAAATGTCATGTAGATGAGCTCCATGAGCGTGGGGAGGTCCTTAGGCGTTGAGAATCCTGATACCGAACGGTTGAACTGACCAAGGCGGAGCGTGGCAGCGGCCTGCTTACCGGCGAGGTATTTATTGAGGTCAGATTTAGAATATGTACCGAGACCGTTCTCACCGAGAATCTCATCCATGAATATGAGGCTGTTTGCTTTGGATGCAGGAACAGTTGAGGTGCCGTTAAGGGCAATGGCAGAGAACTGGATTTCGTTGTCTTTGAATGTCGTAGGCTTCACAATGACTTTCACGCCGTTGCTGAGCGTCCATTCCGTAGCGTCCCATTGTGAGAGCTTGGTTTCTTTGACAATCTTACCGGGCTTCGGCAGATTCTCTATAAGCGGCTCGGCTTTGAGTTCTTCCTTATAGGCTTCAATTTCTTCGCCGTCGACGCTCGCCAATGCAGCGGCAAATTGTTCTTCAGTAGGATAAACACCTTCTGCGTTGTCGGGCATCAGAGCTATGAGCACGCGGTTGTCGGGAGTGATGAGCTGTTTGAGAGTGGCATTGACCATGTCGACATTTATCATGTTGGCAATCTGCTTGCGTGTCTCAAAGGTTTCTTCGGCAGTAGCTATGGGTTCGTTATCAAGGAAGTTGTTCACGTAGGCTTGCACGTAGGTTCCGTTCTGACGTTTGTTGCGGCCTTCAAATGCTGTTTCAGCGCGGGAAAGATATTCGGCTTTGGCGCGTTCGTATTCAGTGATTGTGAATCCGCCGCGGGCGGCACGGAGAAGTTCGCGATAAGCTGCAGCGAGATTTTCGGGAAGTCCCTTTGAATCTTTGCCGAGTACATAGAGAGTGAGCACATCCTTGGTCTTTGCGAGGAAGAAGTTACCGTAGTTGGCACCTGCGCCGGCAAATGGAGCATCGGGTTTTGAAGCGATGTCGTTGAGGCGGGTGGAGAGCATGCTGGTAATCATGTCTGTGATGTAGTTCTGCAGATAGAACATCTGAGTGTTGTGGAGCTCATCGGGCAGCGGATCGGTTTTAATCATGAGCTGCACGAGAGCTGCCTGCTGTTCTTTGTCGTGGCCGATGGCGTAGATTGTACCTTTGGTGTCATCCACGGGGAGATATACGCGTTCCGCAACGTTCTCAGGCATTTCAATGTCAGAGAACATTTCTTTGATTTTACCTTCAATGCGGTCAACATCAATGTCGCCGACAACAATGATAGCCTGTTGGTCGGGGCGATACCATTTCTCATAGTAGTCACGCAGAGCCTGATAGGGGAAATTGTCAACCACTTCCATCGTACCGATTGGCAGACGGTAACCATAGCGGTTTCCGTTGTAAATTTTTGGAAGAAGGTTTTCGAGAATGCGCATCTGTGCATCGGTGGATCGGCGCCATTCCTCATGGATTACTGCGCGCTCGGCATCGATTTCAGCGGGTTCAAGAAGAAGGTCGTTGGCCCAGTCATGCAGAATCAGAAGGCAGGAGTCCTGCGAACCTTCGCGCGCGGTTGGTACGCTTGAGATGTTGTAGACAGTCTGGTCCGTAGCAGTGTAAGCGTTGAGGTGAGCTCCGAATTTCACACCGATTGACTCAAGATATTTCACGAGCGAGTTGCCGGGGAAATGGGTGGTTCCGTTGAAGCACATGTGTTCAAGGAAGTGGGCAAGTCCGCGCTGGTCGTCCTCTTCAAGGATTGAGCCTACTTTCTGAGCAATGTAGAATTCGGCCTGTCCTTTCGGATATTCATTGTGGCGGATGTAATAGGTGAGCCCGTTAGGAAGCTTTCCGATGCGGACCGATGGGTCGACTCCCATGGGAGGAAACTGCTGAGCTGCGGCCATTGCAGGCAAAAGCATCAGCGTAATCATGAGGAGCGAGAAGAATTTTGCAAATTTCTTCATGTGAAAAATGATTAGTTGAAAAAAATATGTGTTGAATTTGATTGATTCTAATTTATTATAAATGTGACGTTACTCTATAGGACGCAAATTTAGCTAAAAAGTTGCATTCTGACCAAAAAAAAATATAATAGCGCCCTTTTAAGGCCAAAAAATAATCAAGGGAGAGTTTTTTCATCGGGATTTGGAGATTCTGCCCCCGGCGTATGAGCCTGTATCACATATTCATTATAGTATGCAATGATGAGTGTGGTCATCGGTAAGGCAATGAGCATGCCGATGATTCCGAGAAGCGATCCCCAAATGGATAATGAAAGAAGTATGATGGCGGGATTCAGGCCCATAACCTTTCCCATTATTTTAGGAGTGAGAATATAATCGCATGTGGATTGACTGACGACATAAACGAGCAGACATTCGCTCCAAATTGTCCAGAAATGCGCGTCGCCTCCCATTGAATAGATTATGCATACAATTGTCACCGGAATGAGGGTGACGTATTGGAAATAAGGAATAAGGTAAAGGACTCCGACCGTAATGCCAAGCAGGATGGAGAGCGGAATGCCCACAATAGTGAACCCAATGCTATAGAACACTGCCGCGCACAGGGCGAGAACCGACTGTCCGCGGAAATAACGGTCCATCGACACTTTCATGTCGTGGAATACTTTGTAGGCAATCGGACGTATTTTCGGCGGAACCATCAGACGGAATCCTCGTGACAGGTGAGGATAGTCAATCATGATGAATATCACGTAGATAAACATCAGAAACCATTCAATAAAATGAATTACAAAGTCAATTGACTCGGATACAAGAGAGGTGCCTTTGTCAAGAATGGTTTCAATATGGTCAATACTGAGCATCTTTTGAAGTTCAGGATTGATGTAACGCCGCAAAAAAATGTGAACCTGCTCAGGAATAAGCGGAAGTTCGGCGTTCGATTCATAATATCTCTTTACGAGCAGTGACATTTGCGAAATTTCATCAAGCACCGATGGAACTGCAAAATAGGATATTACTCCGAGAAAAAAAGTAACCTCGAAAAGAGTGACAAAAGTAACTATCACGCGTCCTTTCAGATGTAGAAGGCGTTGGTTGAATTCCAGTGCCGGTTCAAGAAGATAGGCAATCAGGCATGCTACCGCAAACGGCAGGAGCACATTGCGCAGGTCGTTTACCAGCCAAATTATGGCTGCAGTTATGGCAAGACCGATTATGATGCGTACAACGCGGTCGAATGTGAACGGGCGTGGTGATGAATCTGACATGACGCGATGAAGTTAAAACTATAACTACAATGCCTCCGGCGTGCTGATTGTTCGCTTGTGGCCCGGAATGATGATTGCTACAGTCACCGAAATCACCAATGCCCAAGGATAGTAAAGGTACTGCCATGGAGCGGCGGGCGAAATTCCCGCCAGGCCGGTGGCGAGCAGAGTCTGTGCGCCGTAAGGAATCAGGCATTGCACTATACAGGAACAGGTGTCGAGAAGCGACGCTACTCGCCGCGGTCTCAGATTGTAACGTTTTGAGATTGTGCGTGAGATTGAACCAACTGAGATTATGGCTACGGTGTTGTTGGCGGTACATAGATTCACCAGAGCCACTAATGCCGCAATGCATCCCTGTGCGCCTCTCGGAGAGGCAACGTGAGCCGTGAGGCGTTGGAGAATGAATTCTATTCCCCCCATTTCTTTTATTATCCCGAGCATTCCGGCGGCAAGCAACGTAATGATTATGAGTTGTCCCATTCCGTCAATGCCCCCTCCCATTGAAGCGCAGCAACTCAGTATGGTGAATCCCGAGCAAGCCATGCCTACAACTATAGCCGAAACTATGCCTATTGAGAGCACGAGAAGCACATTGATTCCTGCGAGCGCCGAAACTATTATGATAATGTAAGGTGCTATGAGCCAGGGATTATAGTCCGCCTGCACGAACTCAAGGTTGAAATTGCGCCCAATCATGAGATAGACGGCAAGTGTGATGAGAGCGGCCGGGAGGACAATGCGGAAATTGGCCCTGAACTTGTCGGCCATAGAGCAACCCTGCGTGCGGGTTGCGGCAATGGTAGTGTCAGAAATGAACGACAGATTATCGCCGAAAAAGGCGCCTCCAAGAGCAGCGGCTACAAACAAGGGCACGGAGCCGCCTCCCGTTTCGGCTAATTCCACAATAAGAGGCACAACGGCCACAACTGTTCCTACCGAAGTGCCTATGGAAAGAGATATGAAGCAGGAAGCGAGAAATATGGCGGGCAGAATGAGATGTGGGGGAAACACTCTCAGCGTTAACTGTACGGTGGCGTCAATGGCGCCTATGTCCTTGGCGAGCGCGGCAAAAGCCCCGGCCATGACAAATATCCACACCATATACAGTATGTTACTGTGTCCGGCTGCACGCGAAAACACTTCTATGCGCTCCGTGAGATGAGTCTTGCGGTTTATGGCGACGCCCCAGGCCGAAGCTGCGATAAGTGCAACAGTGATAGGCATCACATAGAAGTCGGCAATGGCAAGCGACACCGCAACGTAGAGCAGCAGAAAGATTATGGCCGGCGAGATGGCGAGCATCCCCTGGCGGGTGGATATTTTTCCGGTAGATTCAGATGTCATAGTAATTTCGAAAGCACGGAACCGTGATTCATGAGCTCGGCGCCGAGTATTATGTAGAATGCAGCCGTGATTAGAGCAAGAAGTGCGGCCTGATTCAAAATCATCCGGTGGTTTCGCTCACGGAAAGCTTTGACAAGGTTTAGGCAAATCCTCACCAGCGCCCAAAGAAAGAAGAGGAAGATGAGGATGTAGAAGAGCAGTCCGGCAGTCTCTTTGAGCGTCATCAGCCGAGAGGAGAGAAGAAAGTGGTGAAAGCACGGATGATATAGTCAACGTCGGCTGCGGAGCCCGTTTCACGAACTGAATGCATGGCCCATATAGCAGCGCCCATGTCGACGCCTCGCAGGTCGATTTGCGAAGTGAGTATATTGCCGAGCGTAGAACCTCCGGCAACGTCGCTATGGTTCACGAAGTACTGGAACGGTACTCCGGCACGCTCACAAATTGAGCGGAACACGGCTGCCGATTCGGCATCGGTCATGTACTTGCAGTTGGCGTTTATTTTTATTACCGGGCCACCTCCAAGCGAGGGATGGTTGGTTGGATCCTGCTTTTCGGGGTAGTTGGGATGAAGCGCATGCCCGTTGTCGGCTGAAATCATGAAGGATTGGCTTACGGCGCGGAGATAATCCTCAGTGGTCCCACCCAGCGATTCATTGATGCGCAGCAAGAGATTTTTCAGAAGCGGTGAAGCAGCCCCCTGCTTGGTCCCGGAACCGGTCTCTTCATTGTCGAACACCGCCACTACGCGGTGCATGCTCTCATCCGGCTCGGCTTCAAGAATGGCGGTGAGGGCGGCATGGGCCATAGAGAGGTCATCGAGGCGTCCGGCGCTCACAAATTCATTGTTGAGTCCAAGCAGGCAGCCCGGCGTGGTGTCGTAGAGCGATAGGTCAAAGTCAAGAATATCCGAGGGAGCCACGTTCAGTTCCTCGGCTATGAGATTGAGCAGCATATTGTCATGTTCAAGAGCCTCATTGACAATGGCTATGACGGGCAACATGTCTTTTTGGCGTGAAAGATGGTTGCCATCGTTGACCGCACGGTTGAAATGGATAGCAAGATGTGGAATGGTGAGGAGCGGGCGGCGAATGAAAAGAGTGCGGCTCTCGGGGAAGAGCGGATTGGATGAACGCAGAATCACGCGACCAGCAAGGGATAGAGGACGGTCGAACCAAGTGTAAAGTATCGGGCCGCCATAAACTTCGGTGTTGAGTTTCACAATGCCGTTTTCACACAGCATCTCAGCATTAGGCTTGATGCGGAATCCTGGTGAATCGCTGTGGGCGGTTATGATTTTGTAGCCGGCATCCTTGCAGTTCTTCGCAAGAGAGAACGCTATCACGGCCGAACCGTTTTTTGAAATGTAATAGTTACGTCCCGGTTCAAGATTCCATTTGTCGCGGGCATCGAGACGTATATATCCGGCCTTGTCAAGGCGGCGCATGATTTCTTCGGCGGCAAGGAAATTAACCGGAGAATTGTCAAGGAATTTCAGCAAATCGCTAACGTGGCTTGTCATAAGGAGTAGTTTAGAGAGGGGTTAATAATCTGATTCTGATTCAAGAACCCCGGAATACTCCAGGGCGTTGAGGGCGCGGAGCACATTGCACAGAATCCGGCTCCAGTAGTTGCGGAAGTCATCTTTTACAGCGGCAACAGCAGCATTGACAATATGGTCAGGCGCGTCCTTGGCCATTTCTATGAAATTGAAAAGTACCTGCATTATATCGGCGAGCCCTTCAGAAATGCCTGCTGCAATAGGGGTGTCGGAGAATTTCATATCCTCCTCGAATACTTCAAGATAAGTGTCGTGTTCCCCCAAAAGCGCAGAGATTGAGGACTGGATGGTGTTGTAGGTGGCTTCATCCATCGTCGGTTCAATGTAGGCTTCATCGGGGTCATCGACACGGAGGTCGGTAGCGGTTATATATATGCGTGGGAGCAGCCTGAGCATTGTTCTGACAAATTCGGCCGGCATTGCCGAAGCAGGCATATTTTCGAGTGCGGCGCAGTATTCATTGCAAAGGGCTATGAATGCCAGTGTGTTGGGCGGCAGCTGTACGTTGTTGTAGTCTGTAGTCATTTATTGTTGAGAGTGGTGTAAAGGTGATTCGTTTTAATATAGTCCCAAACGCCGTCGGGCATGAAGAGCCGCATGTCGTGGCCGTGCTCCATGGCTTTGCGCAGGAATGTGCTCGATATGTCAAAAACCGGAGCGTCAACGAGCGTCACTTGGGGCGGAAGCGAGGTTTTTTTGATCGGATAGCCCGGACGCGGATAGACAATTGGCGAAAAACGCTCAATTATCTCCCCTGCATTGCGCCATCTATTGAAAATAGCCCAGTTGTCAGAGCCAATCACAAGACTGAAACGTACAGCGGGGTTAAGTTCGTTGAGGCGGTTGAGCGAATTGATGGTGTAGCTGGGGCGTGGCAGAGTAAGCTCAATGTCGCAGGGGAGGATGCGGGGAGTGTGACGCGTGGCTATGCGGAGCATTTCCATTCGCTGAGTGTCATCAATGAGGCTTTCTGGGTTCGCCTTGAGCGGATTACGCGGCGAGAGCATTAGCCACACCTGATTGAGCGAAGTGAATTGCGTGAGATAGTCGGCCAGCAGAATGTGGCCTATATGGACGGGGTTGAACGAGCCCCCCATTATGCCTATGTGGGGTTTGAGGCTCAATCTTTTGAAATGAAATCGATGATTGTTTTCTCTGTCTGTTCCACGGCGGTGGCGAGGTCATCATTGACAATGCGCACATCGTACAGAGGGGCGAATGAAAGCTCGAACTCCGCTTTGCCCACGCGCTGCTCAATTGCTTCCGCCGAATCTGTTGCACGCGAAACGAGCCGGCGCCGCAGTTCGTCGACTGACGGTGGCATTATGTAGAGGCTCAACGCGTCGGCGCCAAACATGCGCTTGACGTTTATGCCGCCTTTCACGTCAATGTCGAGCACAACGGTCTGGCCTTGCTCGCAGCGGCGGATTATCTCGCTTTTGAGTGTGCCGTAGAAACGACCGGGGTAAACCTCTTCGTATTCAACAAATTCATCACGCTTAATGGCTTGCTTGAACTCCTCGGTGGTGATGAAATGGTAGCTCTCGCCATCGATTTCGCCTTCGCGGGGCGCCCGGTTGGTGGCCGACACGGAGAATTTCAGATCAACGTTGCCTCGCTCCATGATGGCGCGTATTATCGTTGATTTCCCGCAGCCGCTCGGCGCGGAGATTATGATTATTTTCCCTTCCATGATTACAGTACGTTGAGCACCTGTTCCTTGATTTGCTCAAGTTCATCTTTCATTTTAACAACAATCTTCTGCATTTCGGCATGATTGCTTTTCGACCCGAGGGTGTTGATTTCGCGTCCCATTTCCTGAGAGATGAAACCGAGCTTCTTTCCTTGGCCATGGTCAAGGTCAAGAGTTTCCATGAAGTAATTGAGGTGTTGCGTGAGGCGCTGTTTCTCCTCGTTGATGTCGAGTTTCTCAATATAGAAAATCATTTCCTGTTCGAGACGCGAGCGGTCGTATTCCACCTGCGGCAGTTGCGAAAGATTGTCAATGATGCGGGCGCGGATATGATCTACGCGCTCAATTTCGTAGCGCGGTATGCGAGCAAGAAGATTGCGGATGTTTTCAATGCGTATAGCAAAGAATTCCTCGAGTTTGGCACCTTCGGCGCCGCGATATTGTATGAGGGCATCAATGGCTTCGTTCATTGCTCGGGCAGCGGCTTCAAAATCTTCATTTGATCCCTGTACCGCTGTATCGGTTTTGAGCGTCTCGGGGAAGCGGAGCAGCACGGAGTACCAATCGGAGGGTGTGGGGATGCCAAGTTCGGCGGCCACTGCTTCAATCTGTTGCTTGTAGGCTTTCAGCACGGGCAGGTTGAATTGGACCGAGGCTTCGGCCTGAAGGGTTTCCACATATATGTTGACTTCCACTTTTCCGCGCTCGACACGGCGCGAAACCGTGTTGCGGAGTTCCATTTCCTTGTCGCGGAGCAGAGGAGCTACTCGCATTGAAAGGTCAAGTTGCTTGCTGTTGAGCGATTTAATCTCTACTGTTATCTTTTTGTTGGGTAACTCGACAGTTGATTTGCCGAACCCGGTCATTGATAGAAGCATGGGCAAAAAATATTTTAAACGCAAAATTACGAATAATGAAACTAAAAAAGCGTAACTTTGCAAAAAAAATTTGCGATGGCAGTTATTCTTAATATTGAAACTCACTCCGATGTTTGTTCGGCGGCGCTAACAGCCGAAGGAATGGTACTTTGCCACTATGAGGATTATCAGGGACGGAATCACGCGGCCGTGTTAAGCGGATTTATCAAGAAGTGCCTTGATCATTTGCGTGACCATGAGATGGAGCTGGAAGCGGTTGCAGTCAGCATGGGTCCCGGGAGCTATACCGGGTTGCGCATTGGCCTTTCGGAGGCCAAGGGCCTTGCCTACGCCCTTG
>ENA-ORCP01000623-ORCP01000623.1-human-gut-metagenome-genome-assembly--contig:-NODE-623-length-31655-cov-5.616949_pt1 | contig 31655 bp, 34 predicted proteins | sample MGYA00242990_ERZ507991 | MGnify/ENA primary metagenome ERZ507991 (study PRJEB26167, sample SAMN06115496) | human gut metagenome | host: Homo sapiens | place: China:Henan | collected 2015-05-07 | study... | reverse complement strand
CTTTACCGGTGCGGGTGTTGCCATCATCACCCCGAGGTATGAGGACGGAAGCATCAATTTTGACGAGCTGGGCCGCATCATCGAGGACCAGATCGCCCGCAGCACGGATGCCATCGTCATCTGCGGCACCACCGGCGAGTGCTCTACCATGACCGATGAGGAGCAGCTGGCTGCGATCAAGTACACGGTGGATGTTGTGAATCACCGTGTACCCGTCATCGCAGGTGCAGGCTCCAACGACACCGACCACGGCTGTGCACTGGCTGCCAAGTCGGCTGCCTGCGGCGCAGACGCCCTGCTGATGGTCACCCCCTACTACAACAAGACCTCGCAGGCCGGTCTGGTGGCACACTTCACCGCCATGGCAGAGGCCGGCGGCATCCCGGTGATCGTGTACAATGTTCCCTCCCGCACGGGCCTGAACATTGCCCCGGAAACGGCACTGGAGCTGAGCAAGCACCCGCTGATCAACGGCATCAAGGAGGCTTCTGGCAACATTTCGCAGGTGGCCAAGATCGCAGCCCTCTGCGGCGATGAGCTGAACATCTACTCCGGCAACGACGATCAGGTGGTTCCTCTGCTGGCTCTGGGCGGCAAGGGCGTGATCAGCGTGGTTTCCAATGTAGCACCGGAGCTGGTGCACAACTGCTGCCAGGCCTTCTTTGACGGAGATACCGCAAAGGCCCGCGACCTGCAGCTGGAGATGCTGCCGCTGTCCGATGCACTGTTCTGCGAAGTGAATCCCATCCCGGTCAAGTATGCAATGAATCTGCTGGGCTGGGAGGCCGGCGAGTGCCGCCTGCCGCTGGTGGAACCCAGTGAGGCCCATCAGGCACAGATCGAGAACACCCTGCGCGCAGCCGGTCTGATCCAGGAATAAGTTTCAGGTAAAATGCCCAGGGAGACGGTTCTCCGGGCATTTTTCCGTATTATTGCGTAAAAAGAAAGGAACTCAACTATGACGGAAATCGTGATCCAGGGCATTGGCGGCCGTATGGGCCATGTCCTGTGCGATATGATCGCACAGCGGGAGGACTGCTGTGTTGTGGCAGGCATTGATGTGAAGGACGGCGAGCAGAACGGCATCCCCGTGTATGACAGCCTGGAAAAACTGAACGGCAAGGGCGATGTCGTCATCGACTTCAGCTCCCCCGCTGCTGTGGAAAAGGCTCTGCCCTACTGTGAGGCCCACAAGCTGCCCATCGTGGTCTGCACCACCGGCCTGTCGGAAGAGCTGCAGCTCAAGGTCGTGCAGCTGTCACGCACGGTGCCCGTGTTCAAGAGCGCCAACATGTCCATGGGCATCAACGTTCTGTCGGAGCTGTGCAAGCGTGCTTCTGCCATTCTGGGCGTGAACTACGACGTGGAGATCGTGGAGCAGCACCATCACAACAAGTTGGATGCTCCCAGCGGCACCGCTCTGATGCTGGCCGATGCCATCAATGAGCAGAACGACGGCGCTTACCACTATGTCTACGATCGCTCCTCCGTGCGTCAGAAGCGTGACCCGAAGGAGATCGGCATCAGCTCGGTACGCGGCGGCAGCATCGTGGGCGACCACGAGGTGCTGTTCTGCGGCCCGGACGAAGTGATCACCCTCAAGCACACTGCTTATTCCCGCAGCATCTTTGCCAACGGCGCCATCAACGCCGCCGTGTATCTGGCAAAGAAGGAGCCGGGGCTGTATAATATGGGCGATCTGATCGCTTCGATCTGATTCTTGCCCCGCAGATGCGGCACAGCGGTTTTTGAATAGCCCCTGTGCTGCAGGAGGTTCAACATGGCAAAGCATTCGACACCCCGGCGGCGGTCCGGGAAGCACTGGGTCGGCACGCTGCTCACAGCGGGTGCCGTCGTGGCATGCATGGGGCTTCTGCTCCGCTTTCTCCCGGTGGGCACCATCCCGACCGGCGGAGACGAACCGTCGGACAGTGCGGTGAGCAGCACGGAGCCTGCGGCGTCCTCGGTCCCGGAGCCCGAACCGGAACCGGTGGTGGAAACGCTCCGCTTTTCGGCTACGGGCGATGACCTGATCCATTCCCCCATCTACAAGCAGGCCGCCCGGCGGGCCGCCAATGGGCAGCAGTACGACTTTGATTACTGCTATGCACAGGTCGCACCCTTCTATGCGCAGCAGGACATCAACTGGATCAATCAGGAAACGCTCTGCAGCGATGAGCTGGAGCCCTCCTCCTATCCCTGCTTTTCTACCCCGGGAGACTGTGCCCGGGCGCTTTACCGGGCCGGCATCCGGGTGTTCAGCCTGTCAAATAACCACACCTATGATAAGGGCGCAGCCGGTCTGGCTGCCACCCTGCGTTTCTGGGAGAGCATGCCGGAGGACGTAGTCACCACCGGCCTGTGGCGTGGTGCGGATGACTACAGCCGCATTCCGCTGCAGACCGTCAACGGGGTGACCATCGCCTACCTTTCCTACACGGAGCACACCAATGGCATCCCCACCAGCAGCTCCATGCCCGCCAACGTGATCTACACCAGCCAGACGGATGTGATCGAGCAGCAGGTTCGTGCAGCACACCAGCAGGCCGACTTTGTGATCGTGGGTGTTCACTGGGGCGTAGAGGACAGCCACACCATTGTGGACGGTCAGCGCACACTGGCACAGCAGCTTGCAGACTGGGGTGCCGATGTGATTGTGGGCACCCACCCGCATGTGCTGCAGGATGCTCAGTGGCTGAGTGCAGCAGACGGAAGGCAGACATTCGTTGCCTATTCTCTGGGCAATTTTCTGAGCACGCAGAACCGGCCGGATCAGCTGGTAGGTGCTATCCTGAACCTGCAGCTGCAAAAGACCACCGAGCCGGACGGAACGGTGCAGTGTGCCGTTCTGGAACCGAAGCTCCTGCCGACGGTCACCCATTATGACGCTGGAAAATCCAATGTGCGCACCTATCTTTTCCGCGATTACACGCAGGAATTGGCAAAGCAGCATGGTGTGCGCGCAGAACATTCCGATTTCAGTCTTGACACCGTTCAAAAAATCGCGCAAAATAATATCAGTAGCGACTTTCTGGAGCTTACATAAAACCGTGGGAATCAATTGGAACGCCCATGTGACGGGCAGAGTGGAGGGATTTTATGTACGGAGTATCGAAAATCAACATTGAGCCCAGCCTGATGATGATCAGTGTGCAGGATGTGGAGTTCAAGGGCAACAGTCTGGCACGTTATCTGCAGATTTTTGCAGACAACGGCGTTGTGGTAGACATGATCAGCCAGAGTGCCCCGCACGGAACGACCATCGATTTCAGCTTTACAGCATCCGGCAGCGACCTGCCGCTGGTGATGAAGGCGATCTCTGCTGCAAATCTGGATAAGGGCGCCAAGGCTTCTCCGCTGATCAGCGTCGGCTACTCCAAGCTGAACCTGTTCGGCGAAGAAATGGTCACCAGCTGCGGTGTAGCTGCCCGGGCACTGAATGCACTGGCAATGGCTGGCATTGAGGTGTTGCTGATCACTACCAGCGATCTGGACATTTCCCTGCTGGTTCATGCTGAAAACGAAGATGCCGCCTATGAGGCTCTGAAAAAGGCATACGAGTTATAAGCCAGAAAGAGGCCCGGAGCACAGGTGATTTGTTGCTCCGGGTCCCCTTTTTGTGAGGTTGAATTTTGTCAATATCGGGAGAGTATCTATGAGCAAATATGATGATCTTGCAAAAGTCATCATCCGGAATGTTGGTGGAAGAGCCAATATTCTGTCACTGACGCACTGTGCGACACGGCTTCGCTTTCGGCTCCGGGACGAAGGTAAAGCGGACACACATGCACTGAATCGTACCAGTGGCGTTGTTACAGTGATCCGGAGCGGCGGCCAGTATATGGTCGTGATCGGGCCGCATGTTGTGGATGTGTACAGCGCTGTTTGCTCCGCTGCGCATCTTGGCAGTGACCCAAAAGAAGCAGACAGCAGCGAGAAGCATTTCTTTTCCGGTCTGCTGCATAAAATTTTCCGGAAATAAGATATTTATAAGAATGTAAACAAAATGGGCCTGTGCTTAAAAGCACAGGCCCATTTGCGTACTGCTGGACTGTAAAAGTTTACAGTGTAACTTTGTGGTAGATCTTTTTGCCCTTCTTGATCACGATGCCCTTGGCAAGCTGTTCAGCGGTAAAGCTGACCGTCGGGGCTGCAACTTTTTCGCCGTCAGCCAGCACACCGCCCTGAACGACCAGACGACGTGCTTCGCCGTTGGAAGCAGCCAGACCAGCCTTGACCATCAGGGTCAGGATGCCAATGGAGCCATCGGTCAGATCTGCTTCGGTCAGTTGTGTGGAAGGCATATGCTCAGTGTCCATGGCGTTGCCACTGAACAGTGCACGGGCAGCATTCTGAGCCTTTTCGGCCTCTTCCTTGCCATGGACCATACTGGTCATCTCGTAAGCAAGGATCTCTTTGGCTTCGTTCAGGCGCTGGTCCTTCCAAGTGCTCATCTCGTCGATCTGCTCCAGCGGCAGGAAGGTCAGCATCCGGATGCACTTCATAACGTCGGCATCACCCACATTGCGCCAATACTGATAGAACTCGAAGGGGCTGGTCTTGTTCGGGTCGAGCCAGACCGCGTTGCCGGCGGTCTTGCCCATCTTCTTGCCCTGAGAGTCGGTCAGCAGAGTAACCGTCATGGCGTAGGCATCCTTGCCCAGCTTACGGCGGATCAGCTCGGTGCCGCCCAGCATATTGCTCCACTGATCATCGCCGCCGAACTGCATGTTGCAGCCGTAGTGCTGGAACATGTAGTAGAAATCGTAGCTCTGCATGATCATGTAGTTAAATTCCAGGAAAGACAGGCCCTTCTCCATACGCTGCTTGTAGCACTCGGCGCGCAGCATATTGTTCACAGAGAAGCAGGCACCCACTTCACGCAGCAACTCCACATAGTTCAAGTTCAGCAGCCAGTCGGCATTGTTCAACATCAATGCCTTTCCCTCGGAAAAGTCGATGAAGTTTTCCATCTGCTTTTTGAAGCAGGCAGCATTGTGTGCAATGTCATCCTTTGTCAGCATCTTGCGCATGTCGGTGCGACCGGAAGGATCACCGATCATGGTCGTGCCGCCGCCGATCAGGGCGATGGGCTTGTTGCCCGCCATCTGCAGGCGCTTCATCAGGGTCAGAGCCAGAAAATGGCCGGCGGTCAGACTGTCGGCTGTGCAGTCAAAACCAATGTAAAAGGTAGCCTTGCCGTTGTTGATCAGGTCGATGATCTCATCATCGGTGATCTGTGCCACCAGTCCACGGGCCTGCAGTTCTTCGTACAGAGTCATTGTTTCTTCCTCCTGTTGGATGTGGGCAGAGGGAAAAATAAAACACCCCCTGCCAAAATAAATTGGCAGAGGGCGAGAAAAATTCGCGGTACCACCTCTGTTTGCCGTTTCCTCACGGGAACGACCTCACGAGTGCATACCCCAGAGTAGAGCAACACTCCTGCGTTTATAACGCTCGCACGCGGCACAGCCTAATAGCACTTACACATTCAGCCTGCAGCTCCGGGAGGTATTTCACCCGCTGCCCTGCAGCCCCTTTCACCAACCGGGGCCTCTCTGTCCAAAGCATATCGGGATACTTGTTCCCTTCATCGCCATTAACATTATTTACTTTATCACAAGTGCCGACACTTGTCAAGCAGCGAAATCAGCATCACCCGGCGGAAGTGTTCAGCATTTCCCGCGCATTTGCAAGCGAAAGCTCGGTAACGTGATCGCCAGAGATCAGACGCGCCAGCGCCTTTACACGGCCTTCCGTATCCAGCGGGTGAATTTCCGTATAAGTACGGTCGTTCAAGATGTTTTTCTGGATCAGCAGATGACAGTCTGCCAATGCCGCGATCTGCGCAGTGTGTGTGATGCAGAGGATCTGATGTCCCTGAGCGCTCTGACGCAGAACTTCGCCAATGCGGCTGGCTGCCTTGCCGGATACACCGCTGTCGATCTCGTCGTAGATCACAGTCGGCACAGCGTCCCTGTCGGCCATCGCATTCTTGATAGCGAGCGTGATACGGCTCAGCTCGCCGCCGGACGCGATCTTAGCCAGTGGCTTTGGCGCTTCACCGGGGTTTGTGGAAATATAAAATTCGATGCTGTCCTGACCATGGCTCGCCAAAGGGCCGCGGGTATGCTGCAATGTCATACGGACACCTGGCATATTCAGGAAATCCAGCGTTCCGGAGATACGCTTGTTCAACTCTTCGAACGCATGCAGGCGTGTCTGGGTAAGAAGCTCTGCTTTTTCACGAGCCAGCGTATAAAGACGCCGCTTTTCTGCCTGAAGCTGATCCTGGCGTTCCTGCGAAGTCTGGATGCGCTCCAGTTCTTCCCGGGCCTTCTGCCCGAACGCAATCACATCTTCTACCGTGTCGCCGTATTTCCGCTTGAGCTTATACAGCAGATCCAGTCGCTGTTCGATCTCGTCAAGCTCGGCGTCGTTCGTGTCATAGGCATCCAGCCGCCGGATCAGATCGGCTGCTGCATCTTTCGCAGTATAATAAAGATCTGTCAGCTGGCCTGCTGTATCTGATAGAGCCGCATCCAGTTGCGCGGCTTCGTCCAGAGCATTGGACGCTTCGCCCAGAAGGTCTACCGCACCGGGTGCTTCGTCTCCACCGGAGAGCAGTGCATAGCACTGTGCGATACGGTCACGGATAGTCGATGCGTTCGCAAGAACCTTCCGCCGGGTTTCAAGGGTCTGTTCTTCCCCTGCCGTCAGCCCGGCGGCATCGATTTCCTGCACCTGATAGCTCAGCAGATCGATACGGCGCTGTTTTTCCGCTTCATCGGTGATCATGGCGTCCAGCTCCCGCTTGATCTGCACAAGCTTGCGGTACAGCGTATAATATTCCTGAAACTCTGCCCCATTCTGTGCATAGTCATCCAAGATGCCAAGATGATGCGCCGGGTTCAGCAAACCTACAGAATCGTGCTGTCCGTTGATGTTGATCAGCCCTCCGCACAGGTCCCGCAGAACGGCTGCTGTGGCTGGCATCCCGTTGATGCGGCAGGTGCTTTTGCCCTCCGCTGTGATCTCACGGCTGAGCATCAGCGCATCCGCCCGCTCATAACCGGCATTTTCCAGACGGTTCTGCACCGCCTCCGGGACCTGCTCGAATGCAGCGCGGATCACAGCTTTGGCAGCTCCGGTCCGCACAAGATCACGGGAAGTGCGGTTGCCCAGAATTGCATTGATCGAATCGATCAGGATCGATTTGCCCGCACCCGTCTCGCCGGTAAGAACATTCAGGCCCGGCTGAAAGTGCACTTCCGCTTTCTGAATGACGGCAACATTTTCTATTTGCAGGCTGCTCAGCATGTTAACCTCTCCCGCGTGTTATTTCTGCACGATATGCCGTGCCAGTTCCGAACAAATCGTTTTTGCATCCCGCTCCGAGCGCGCCACGATCAGGAACGTATCATCACCTGAAAGCGTTCCCACGACATTCTTCCATTGCAGCGCGTCAAAGACCTCGCAGGCAGCATTTGCCATGCCAGAATAGCATTTGACCAGAACCACATGCCCGGCGTAATCGACTCCGAGCACCGATTCGTGAAAGATCGTCTCGAAACGTCCCTGTGTTTTGGGATTGAAGCTTTCGTTCCGGCTGGAAACATACCGGTATCCTTCGGCTGTTGCAGCTTTTACAAGGCACAACTCCCGGATATCGCGGGAGACCGTGGCCTGCGTGACCTCAAAGCCTTCCTTACTCAGATATTCCAGCAAAACTTCCTGTCGGCTGATCGGATTTTCCCGGACCAGCCGGAGAATCGCCTGCTGCCGGTCCCCTTTGCTTTTTGCATCATCCTTACGGCTGCGTGCCATTTCTTTCGCCCCCCTGTTATCGTCTGCTGCGCAGTTTCTGATCGATCGCCTGGAACTGATCGGCCCTGCCGAAAGTGATCAGCTTGACCACCTGATCAGAAAGCCGGATCTCTGCGGTCGCTCCTGCCTTGAGCGGAAAACCAGCTGCACCATCGCAGCTGATAAATACTTCATCATCGGCCACCTGACCGACGCATACATTCAATTTGCGCTCCTGCGCAAATACCATTGCCGGGCTTGCCAGACTGTGCGGGCAGATCGGCGTGACCACAACGCCCTTTGTCTGGGAGTCGAGGATCGGCCCTCCTGCAGCCAGTGAATACGCCGTAGAGCCGGTCGGTGTAGCAACAATGACACCATCGCCGCGATAATGCTCCACAAGGATGTCATCGCAATAGATGCTGAAATCGATCGCCTGCTGCAAGCGGCCTTTTGTGACAACAACATCATTCAGTGCGTGGCCTTCCCAGCCATCGTGTCCCAGTACACGGGCATACAACAGCATCCGATTGTCCAGACTGAACTCGCCCTTTGCCACGGCTGCCAGCTTCGTTTCCATTTCACTGATCTCGCAGGTAGCCAGAAAACCGCAGCGGCCAAGATTGATGCCGAGGATCGGCTTTGCATACTGCAAAGACAGATTGGCTTCGTGCAGGATCGTTCCGTCCCCGCCGATGGTCAGGATCACATCAGCCCGTTTCAGGCATGCTTCCTGTGGCAGGTAGAGGACTCCTACGGTACTGCAGTTTGTTCGCATCGTCTCACACATCAGAACATCTGCCTCATGCGTCAGCAGGATCTGAGCAGCCCGGAGCGCGATCTCGTAAGCAGAAGGTTTGCCGGAATTCGGAGAAATATAGATCGTCATGCTGCAAGCCCTTTCTTTTTAAGATGCCAGTTCAACGGTCAAGGGTGCTATGGCTTGCCGCAACGACCTGCTCTGCAACGCTGTCATCCAGAACTGCAGGTTCCGTGCTCTTCTGCACGAACATCAGATACTCAATGTTGCCCTCCGGACCTTTCACGGGGCTGAAATCCAGTCCGCGTACCACAAAGCCGTTAGCCGCGGCATACCCCATTGCATTGTGCAGCACTTCCCGATGGGTCGCCGGATCTCGGACAACGCCGTTCTTGCCGACCTTTTCGCGGCCCGCCTCAAACTGCGGCTTCACCAGACAGACACCCATGGCATCCGGCGTTGTAATGGCCTGTGCTACCGGGAAAATATGATGCAGAGAGATGAACGAAACGTCTACACTGAAAAACTCGATTGGCTCGGCCAGATCTTCCGGTGTAACGTTCCGGATGTTGGTGCGTTCCATATTGACGACCCGCTCATCGGTCCGCAGGCTCCACGCCAGCTGTCCATAGCCGACATCGACTGCGTAAACCTTGACCGCGCCGTTCTGCAGCATGCAGTCGGTAAAGCCGCCGGTAGAGGCACCGATATCCATGCACACTTTTCCATTCGGTGTGAGCGGGAAACACTGCATTGCTTTTTCCAGCTTCAGACCACCGCGGCTGACATAGCCGATGTCATGGCCGCGAACCTCGACTTTGGCGTCATCTTTGATCATCTCGCCGGCCTTATCCACCTTCTGCTCATTGACAAACACGATGCCGGACATGATCAGGGCTTTTGCCCGCTCCCGGCTCTGGACAAGACCATTCTGCACCAGATATTGATCCAATCGGATTTTCACGATGTTATACTCCTTTCATAAGTGCTGCCCGCACTGCCTGAACAAGATGGCCGGCATCCAGACCAACACACTGTTTGATTTGATCAACCGTTGCATGGGGCAGGCAGGCATCCTGCACAGCGCAATGGATAAATCGTCCATTCCAACCGTTCTGCTGCAATTTATATTCCAAGTGCTCGCCAATGCTACCTGCAGCCACACACTCTTCAGCAAGCAAAACAATTTTATAATTTCTCAGTTCTGCGACAAGTTTTTCTGTAAAGGGATATATCTTTACAAGTTTCAGCACGTCACTTCTAACATTTTCGCTGCTCAGCATCCCGGAAGCCTGCAGTACGTCAGCAATTTCATCTGCATAACTCACAAGGACGATTGATGCATCGCTTTCCTTCTTCAGAAAATCATACTCTGCACCGCTACAGGGATATTCCGCCAGCAGAGCATTCTCTCCACCTCTTGGATACCGAATCGCACGGGGCCCTTGGAAGTCCTTCTGCAGCAAACGGTGCAGCCAGTATGTCAACTCGGCATAATTGGAGGGGGCATAAATCGGCATCCCGACCTGACTGAGAAAGGCCGGATCGTAGATACCCTGATGCGTCTCGCCATCCGCCGGGACAAATCCGGCACGGTCGATTGCAAACACGACGTTTTCCTTGAGAAGGTTGACATCATGGATGATCTGATCATAAGAGCGCTGCAGGAAGGTCGAATAAATGCAGACCACCGGAAGCATTTGCTGACTGGCAAGCCCGGCCGCAAATGTTACAGCATGCTGTTCCGCCATTCCGACATCAAAGAACCGCTCCGGATGGCTGTGCGAAAAGAACTGCAGGCCGGTGCCATACTTCATGGCGGCTGTGATTGCACAAATGCGGGGATCTGTCTCGCCTTCCTTCACAAGGGCCTTGCCAAACACCGTGGAGAAGGACTCCTTTGGAGCCACTTCCGGGTCTGGCATTCCATCCGGGTCAAAGGCCGATACGCCGTGATAGTTTCCCGGATTGATCTCTGCAGGCTGGTAGCCCTTTCCTTTTTTGGTGACAACATGCAGGAAATACGGTCCCTGACGGCTTGTGATCGTATGGAGCGTCCGTTCCAATTCTTCTTCGTTGTGGCCGTCTACCGGACCGATGTACTCGAACCCCATATCCTCAAACATCGTTGAGTGATACATTGCACGGCGAAGCAAGGTTTTGGCGTTTGTGAGTGTCTTTTTCAGGGGCGTGCCCACGACTGGAACCCCATCCAGAAAGCTGCGCACGTTATCCTTTGCATCATAGTAGGCAGTCGTTGTGCGCAGATGGGTCAGGTAGCGCGCAAGGGCACCGACATTTTTGGAGATGGACATCTTGTTGTCGTTAAGGATCACCAGGAGATTGTTCAGGTGCTCGATGTTGTTCATTCCCTCATAGACCATGCCGCCGGTAAAGGCACCGTCTCCGATCACTGCGACCACAAGACCAGGCTCATGGCGCAGTTTTTTGGCCCATGCCATGCCAATTGCAAGCGACAGTGCAGTATTGCCATGTCCTGCAATAAAAGCATCGTGTTCACTTTCGTTCGGGTTTGGAAATCCCGAAATACCGTCCAGCTGGCGGAGTTTGTCAAACTGACCCTTGCGTCCGGTCAGGATCTTATGCGTATAGCACTGATGTCCCACATCAAAAACGATTTTATCCTTCGGCGTTTCCAGTACCCTGTGCAGTGCAACGGTCAGTTCTACCGTGCCCAGATTGGACGCAAGATGACCACCGGTTTTTGAAATATTTTCCAGCAGAAAATGACGGATCTCTGTGCACAGCTGTTCGACCTGCTGGTGGTTCAGCTGTTTCAGATCGCTGGGTTGATTGATGTTGTCCAGCAGCAACGATTCCATAATCACACGTCCTTTAAAAGGTTTTGCACAACGGTCCGCCCATTATACCATCGGGTACAACAGGCCCACTGCCACGCCGACCAGAACACCGGCAACGACCTGCAGCGGGGTATGGCCGACCATTTCTTTCAGATGCATATTCTGGAGAAACGGAGCATTCTTTTCGCTCACTTCGATCCACTGGTCGATCATCCGGTTCAACACTTTGGCCTGCTCACCGGTCTCGTGGCGGACACCCATGGCATCGTGCATCGTAATGATAGCCACCACGCTGGCCACAGCAAAGATTGCAGAGTTGCATCCTTCGCAGCGTGCTGTTGCAATGACCATAGCACAGACCGTTGCACTGTGTGCGCTGGGCATACCGCCGTCGCCCCACATACGCTCCAGCTGGAATTTACCCAGCAGGATAAAATTGATAATAGTTTTCAGTACCTGTGCCACAAACCACCCCAGCAGGGAAACGGTCAGGATCTGATTGAAGGAAAGAATGTCGTGAATGAACTGCATAATCTTTTTCCTTTATCGATTTTTATTGTGGTGTTCTCAATTTTTCCGGGCAAGAAGCTGCTGTGCAAGCTGTTCCAGAAATGCGGCCTTTTCGCCGAACTGCCCGCGAAGCTCCGTGCAGACCTTTGCGTTCAGCTGTGCGGCAAGCTCCATGGCACCCTGTACTCCATAAAGAGTTGCGAAGGTAGTTTTTCCATTTTCGCTGTCACTGCCGATGGGCTTGCCGAGCTGTTCCGGCGTGCTGGTGACATCCAGCACGTCGTCCACGATCTGGAACACAAGGCCGATACCGTAGGCATATGCTTCCAGCGCATTGCACGTTTCTTCGTCGGCTTCTGCGGCGGCGGCACCCATCTGAACAGCGGCGTTGATCAGTGCGCCCGTCTTGTTCCGGTGGATCAGACGCAGCTGGTCCTCAGTCGCTGCAAGAGCTTCGTATTTCAAATCCAGCTCCTGTCCGTAAACCATGCCATGGCTCCCGGCACCTGCGCCGAGCGCTTTTGCTGCACGGACACATGCCTGTGCGGATGCAGGTGCATTGGCAATCACCTCAAATGCTTCGGTCAGCAGAACGTCGCCGGCCAGCATCGCCGTTGATTCGCTGAATGCCTTATGGCAGGATGGACGTCCGCGCCGCAGATCATCGTTGTCCATGCAGGGCAGATCATCATGGATCAACGAATAGCAGTGCAGCATTTCTACAGCCACTGCAAACTGCTCTGCTGCTGCCATGTCGCCGCCCAGCATCTCGCATACGCTCAGCACCAGAACGGCGCGGATCCGCTTGCCCCCGCCCAGAAGACTGTAACGCGCCGCACGGCACACTTCCGACTCTTCCGGCAGAAATCTATCACATGCTTCTTTCAGCGAAGAAGAAACCTTTTCAAGATACTTCTGATACTGCGCCTGATATTCCATTACAGTTCCTCCCCATCTTTTGGAACGGTCTGCGCGATCCTTGCGTCGATCTCGTCGATCTGCAGCGAAGTTTTTTCCAGAATGGCATGGCAGTATTCCATCAGGGATGCCGCTTCTGCATACAGTTTGACTGAGTCGGAGAGAGACGTCTCTTCACTTTGCATTTTCACTAGGATCGTATTCAACCGGTCCATGCCTTCTTCAAAACTTTTAGGTGTTTTCATTCGCTTCCTCCACTGCTTCTACCCGGCACCGTGCACGATGATGTGCACCACAGATCCAGACGGTTTCATCTGGATGCAGGGCCGCAACCGTTGAAACGCTGCCATCCGGCAATGTGACCATCGTATATCCGCGTGACAAAACCCGATAAGGATTCAGCGAATCGGCCAGAGCGGCCGAATGCTGCAAAGTCTGCTGCGCCGAAGCTGCTTTTTGCTGTATCTGCGCCCGAATTTTTTTCTGCAGCTGCAAAAGTTGCTCGCCATCCTGCTGCAAAATCCTCCGTGCAGAGCTTTGTTCCAACAGTAAGTTGTATTGTCTGAGACCATTATAGCATAAAACGGCTCGGTTTTGCATATTTTCACGAATATTTTTCTGAAGTTCCAGCAAGATCCGCATTTGCTCATTCCGATCCGGCACGGCAAGCTCTGCCGCTGCTGAGGGCGTCGGGGCCCGCCGGTCCGCTACAAAGTCCAGAATGGTATAGTCGATCTCATGGCCGATCGCGCTGATGAGCGGCTTTTTGCATCGGAACGCCGCGCGGGCAATGACCTCGGCATTGAACACCCACAGATCTTCCCGGCTCCCTCCGCCGCGGGCAACGATGATCTCATCGACCTCTTTGCACCGGCTGAGCCGGTCGATCGCATCTGCCACCTGCTGCGCCGCCTCAAAGCCCTGCACTGTGACCGGGCACAGCAGCAGCCTCACGGAAGGCCACCGGCGTCCCATCACATTGCGGATATCCTGCAGCGCGGCACCCGTCTTGCTGGTCACGACCCCGATGCATTTTGGGTAGGCCGGGAGCGGCTTTTTGTGCTCCTGCGCAAACAGACCTTCTTTTTCCAGCTGTGCTTTGAGCTGTTCCAGCGCCAGCTGCGCTGCGCCGATGCCGTCCGGGAACATCTCGTTGACGTAGATCTGAAACGCGCCGTCCCGCTCGTACAGAGTAGCCCGGCAACGCACCACGACCCGCATCCCCTCTTCCGGACGGAATGCAAGCCGCGCAGCCGACGAGCGGAACATGACCGCCTTCACGCTGCACGCCTCATCCCGCAGGGTGAAGTAGCAGTGCCCGCTGCGGGCGTTCTGCACAAAGTTTGCGATCTCGCCGCGCAGCGCCAGATCAAACAACGCATCGTTTGCATCAAAGAGCGTCTTTACATAGCGGTTCAGCGCAGAAACAGTCATCACTTCAGCCATAAGCCTGCCTCCCGTGCAGCAAGGATGGAAACGCCGATCGCGTTATCGCTGGAATACATGCCCGGGACAAAATGAACTTTCGGCAGCCGCCGGTTCACCCACTCGTGGATGATGTCGCTGCTCATTACACCGCCTGCACAAACCACCGGCAGACCAGGGTACTCTTTCTGTGCAGCTTTTGTCATCTTTACCACCGTGTCTGCTACACAGAGCAGGCAGTATTTGCACACATATTCCGGTGATTTTCCGGCCTTCAGCAGGGCGTTACACTGGTTTTCCAGCCCGGAAAGGCTGCACTGCATCCCCCGGACACTGGATTTTGGCCGGATCTCTTCCTCACACTGTGCAGCAAGCCGCGAGACCTCTGCACCCGCCGGGAAGCCAAAGCCCAGCCGGACGCCCACGCGGTCCACCGCCTGACCGGCGTACAGATCTGTGCTGGTGCCAAGCTCTGTGATCTGCCGCACTTCATCGCACAAGAGCAGATCCGTTGTGCCGCCCGAAATATGGAACAGAAGCACTTTCTGCCGGAACAGCTGTTCCCCTTCCGCCGCAAAAAGCGCAGCGGCAGCATGCCCCTGCTGGTGAGTCGTCAGAACAAGAGGAATATCACGGGCTTTTGCAAAAGCAGTCGCGGCGCTGACACCGGCCAGAAAACACGGCATATAGCTACCTTCTACAGGGCGGGGCTTCTGCGATACACCAACGGCGCTGATCTTTGTCAGATCAAACTCCTGCGCAAGCTCCTGCAGCATCTCCGGCAGCGCGACCGTATGATGAAACAGTGCATCGCTTTGCCGCAGTCCAAGCTGGCCTTCTTTTACCGGCAAAAAGCGTTTCTTTGCGCAAACAACCTCCCCGGCTGTATCAAACACCGCCAGAGAGGTTGCATAGTTGCTTGTATCGACTCCGAGTGTGTAGCTGCTCACTGCTCGGCCGACGCATCTGCGTCGTTATCATTCAGGCCGTGGTCACGGGCTACTGCGCCAAGCAGACCGTTCACGAACTGGTAATCATTTTCTGCACCATACTTTTTGGTCAGCTCGACGGCTTCGTTGATGGCAACGCCGGGCTTGTTCTCGCCGCCAAACAGCATCTCGGCCACTGCAAGGCGCAGGATGGTCAGGCTCACGCGCGGCAGACGCTCCATGGTCCAGTTGTGCAGATGAGCGCGGATCTCGTCATCGACCTCGGCAGAGTGATCGTAGTAGGCATTCAGCAGATGCTTGCCGAAGCCGTCCACCGGGTGCTCGTCATCATTTTCCTCATGGCTGGTAATGGCTTCCGCCAGAGAGATATCGCCAAAGGTCTGGGAAAATGCCAGTAAAAATGCATTTTCGCGGGCTTCTCTACGGGGCAAAGTGTTTTCCATAATGTTCCTCTCGCAACACGAACCCTCCCCGACCAAAGATCAGGGAGGATCGCAATTTTTTGATTTGAATTTTCGGGTTTGTGCACGGTTACTGAGCAGCAGATGCCTCAGCAAGACCAGCGATGACAAGGTTCACACGGCTGACCGTGACATTGGTCATGTTCTGGACCGCGTTCTTCACGTTCTCCTGCACTTTTTCTGCAATGGCAGGGATGCGTGCGCCAAAGCGCACCATCAGGTGAAGCGTAATATTCGCCGTGCCGTCGCGCATTTCCACCGTGACAGGCGGCTGGATGCTGGAAGTTTCCAGCAGGCTTCTGAGCTTTTTATTCTGGCTGCCGCAGGAAACCTCCGCAACACCGTCGATTTCCAGCGCTGCACAGCGCGCGATCTTTGCAATTACTTCGGTCGAGATCTGAAGGGTGCCGCCCCGAAGATCCGTATTCTGCAAATCCATTGTGCTGTCCTCCGTTCAAAAGCAGCGGTATCTCTGCTTTTTCTGTTCAAAACTGTTCTGCCCGGAACGATGTGTTCCGCCGACAGTGCAATCTTATTCTGCATTGATACCGTTATTATACCATCAACACGGCAGAAATTTCAATACTTGGCTGCAAAAACTCTTGCAAAGCGGCGGACCGCCGACCGGAATAACGGTCATTTGACTTCCACCACGGTAATATTCTGTGCAGAAACACTGCTTCTGCTCAGCACAACATCCCGGATCTGCGCCACCTGTGCCGCCGTGAGCGGTTCGCCGGAGGTCATGACGGTCAGGTCCGCCCGTTCGCTCTGCAAAAAGCACAGGCAATCCGCAAAGCCTTTGGCCCGCACCAGCGTTTCGATCTCATTTTCTGCATTCAGATCTTCCAGACTTGCGGTCAGCTGCGCAGCGTATTGCTTCTTTTCTTCCTGTGACATCGAAGAGGACTTCATGGTTTTCTTGATGGTGTCCATTGCTTCGTCATGGGCCTTTTCACGTTTAAGCCTTGCCTGCTCAAAGAACTTTGCTCCGGAATCGCTGGCGACGCTTACCAGCTGGGCTTCACCGTAATTCTTGCTTGCACCGGAGATTGTTTCCGACTCGGTGGCAAGTTCGTCCAGAACCGTGTCTGTCTGCACAGGCTCTTCGGCGGGTGCCGCCGTCATCTGCGCTGTATCGTCGGTCAGACCGGCGGTATTCGTGCGCGCATACTGCCAGTTTAAGTAGACTGCGATCATCAGCGCGGCGGCCAGAGTGACGGCCGTGATGCGGCGGGTGTTCCCGGAAAGTGTTCTCATAAAAGCTCCTCCTTATGCAATTTCAGGATTTTCGCTGTTCCACACAGATGCGGTTGGACGGCAGATCCAGCAACGAAGTGAGCAGTTCGGTAATTCTGGCCGCCACACGGACATCACCCCCTCCGTCGCACAATACAGCCACGCCGCGGATCTGCGGCTGGCAGACGGTTTCTGTCAGCGCCGAACCGTCATCCAGAAGAACATGGGTGTTCTGGCTCTGCAGATCGCCGGACTGGGTGTCCAGTGCATAAACGGATTCTTCGCCGGTCTCCAGCGTTACCATGACGGTCGTTTTGCCGGCATCGCTCATCTGCGAGATCAGTTTTTCCAGACGCTGCTCCAGCTGAGTCTGATACGCCAGCGCACTCTGCTCCTGCCCGGAGGACACGGTTTTATCTGCTTGCGGGAAAAGCTCCGAGATCAGGATCAGCAGCATCGCCAGCACGCCGACAGCAGCCGCAAGAGCGGCACGGTTCTTGTCCCTTCTGCACTTTTCCAGAAGAGAGGGAAGACCGTCCTTCATTGTTGCTGTCCCTCCCCTGCCGCGATCTCCACTTCAGCCCCAAGCTGCTGCCGAAGATATTCCGCTTCTTCCATGTAAGATGCCATGCTTTCGCCCGGCGGGATCCTTATTTCCGCGCGTGAAACGCAAATGTTCCGCTGATTCTGTGTCAGAACGATTTGAAGCAAAAGCTCTCTGCCGAACCGTTCTTTGCACTCTGCTTCCAGCTTTTTCTCCAACTGCGTCTCGGTCTGCACAAGGATCATATCCTCCGCACTCGGAATACTGACCGGAGCCTGCTCTGGAACTTCGGCCCGAATCTGCCGAAAGTCCGTGCCGGAAAGCAGGCGCAAAAGGATCACTAGAATATATAGTCCGGCCAGTGCTTTTATGCATCGGCGGGGCCACCCCGGCCCGGTCAGCAGTGTGACGATCTCCGCGCAGATACAGGCCAGACAAAACGACACCGTAAGTGTCTGAAGTGCTTTCATCCTAACCTCCTCCGATGAGCATCAATGCCGTTACTCCTGCGACTGTCAGCCCAAAAAACAGTGCCGTAACTGCCGCCATGCATCGGACGGCTTCTTCCAGACAGTCAAGCAGCGCACTGCAGCAGTGATTCCCGGAAAGTTCGCAGAGCAGCGCGCACCCATGCAGAAACAGCAGATGAAGCATCAGGGTGCAATACAATGGCACAAATTCTGCCCCCAGAACGGCCAGACAGGCCAGCCCCAGCGAACTTTTCAACAAATGAAGTCCAGCCAGAATGGTTTCCGAAACGCTGCTCAATGTCTCTCCGACGACCGGAACGCTCCCGGTCAGCAGACGACTCACACGAAGAGAAGTGCTGTCCAGCTGAAATGTGACCACTCGCTGCAAACCGAGCACTGCCGCAAAAAGTTTTCCGGTCCAGATAAGACCTTTTCGCAGCAGGCTGCCGACCATCCTGCAGCTGTCGGCAAGGCCCTTCTGGGAGCTGATGCAGCACGCCATGCTGATAGCAAGATAGCTTTGCAGAAGCGGCTCCAGCCAAAGTGCCGTGCCCTGCGCCAGAAGGCACAGGCCGGAAAGCAGCAGCCCGCAGGCCGAAGCCCCCGCATTGGCTTCGCCGCCTGCAATCAGGACTCCGCTGTAAACCGGCAGAAAACCCGTGAGGTAATTTTTCCAGTGTTCCATTCCGGCGCAAATACGCTGTGCCAGTTCGGCAAGGGTGCCCCACAAAAAGACACCCGTCCCTGCCGCCGAGACCAGTTCCAGAAGGTCTGCATTGCGACTTTCGCCCAGCAGAAAAGACAGAACGATGAGCAGCAGAAGGAACAGAAAAACATCTGCATAATTTTGTGCGATCTGCGTCAGGAACCGGAGCGGATTTTCCGGCAGAAAAGATAGAATCGTCTCCAGCGGCGCACACGAAAACTCCTCGGCACTCTGCGGTGCAGCATCCAGATAAGGCTGCCACCGTTCCTGTCCTGACAGACTGCTTGTCCCGGCGGCAATTGCTGCCGGTGAGATGCACAGTACAAACAAACTGCCCGCCGCCTTTCCCATAAGGAACTGCATCTTGCGCTTCCGGATCATCCTGCCAGCCCCCAGATCTTCCGGCACACTTCCTCCAGCATCGGAAACGCCGTCGCGAGCACAAAGATCCTTCCGGCAAGCTCTGAACACCAGCCGAGCGAATCGGCACCGGTCTCCCGGCAGAGCGTGCTGGCGTAATCGGTCACAAGCAGAATGCCCGTGCAGCGCAGCAGGCAGGAGAAAGCATCCGGGTCGGTATGGCCTTCCAGCAAAAGGATCCCACGCAGGAGCGTTTGCATCGACGGGACCAGCTGCAGCAGAAGAAGGCAGCCTGCAGCAATGGAAAGCACTACGGCATACAACGGCGAATATTTCTGCAAAAGAAGCTGCACGATCGCCAGTACAGCAACGGCCCCGGCCAGAACGACCGGCGTGTTCATAGTGCAAACAGCGATTTGATCGTGACGAACAGGGCACTGATCTGCTTGACCAGAATGGACAGCACGACTACCAGCCCGGCCAGCGTGGTCATCATGGCCTGGTCTTCCCTGCCGGAGCGGATCAGAAGCTGATTGAGCACCGCCACAATGATGCCAATGGCTGCGATTTTAAATACTAAATCGATCTCCACACATTTTTCCTCCCGCCATTATATCAGGACAAGCGCCAGAACTGCCCCGGCTGCAAGACCCAGTTTTTGCGGCAGCCCAGCCTGTGCCTGCGCAGCCGTCTGCGCCTGATGCAGCGAATCCTGAAATCTTGCAATGTAATACTCCATCCGTTCACATTCCTGATCTGCTTCGGCCCGGCCAAGACCGGAGATGCATTCTTCGAATACACGCTGTTCTTCCTGAGAAAGTGCATCCGGCGGCGGAAGCTGCTGTAAACACTGTCCGGCTTCCGCCGCTGGCACAAGCTCTTCCTGTTGCAGGCAGAAATAAAGCTGCTGAAGGTCTGTTCTCCGGTAATAGATCTCCTGCCGGAGCCGTTGAAACAGCAAAAGCGTCTGTTCCAGCGCACGGAGGTGCCTGTCCGTTTTCTGGCGGACAGCATCACCGGCAAGCCACCCGCACAGCAGGAAAAGAAGTGCCCCAAAGATGCGAAACAACATCACGTCACCATCATCTCCTGGATTTCCCCGGGGGTGCGTTTTCCCCGCAGCAGGACAAAATATTTTATTATCCCGCGCTGCAGAAGATAGCTCACCTGCGGGCGCCGCCGGGCGTCTTCAAAACCGGATGCATGGATGCTTGCGATGAAATCCACGCCGCTGAAAAAGCCGCGTTCTACTGCGGCGGATTCTCCGGTTCCGCCCAGCTCGTCCAGCAGGATCACCTGCGGCGAAAGCGTCCGCAGAGCCATCTGGATCGCTGCTTCTTTTGGTACTCCGGCCAGCACATCCACATTCGGCGGCACCGGACCGAATATCTCCGGAAACAGCTCTCCCCTCTCGTCAATGACCGCGGTTGTCCGTCCGGCTATGCCAAGTTCTTCTGCGACCCGACGGAGCAGAGTTGTTTTTCCGCTGCCCGGTTCCCCGGCAATGAGGAGCCCGGCAAAGTTTCCCGTTCGCAGAACGTTGCACAGTTCCGGAGGGAGGAAGATCGGTATATTCCGTGCAATGCGGAAATTGACAGAAGTGATCTTTTGCAAAACCAGTTGCCCGTTGCGGACGACGAATCGTCCTGCAATGCCAGCCCTGCATCCTCCCACAGCGGTCACATACCCCTGCGCAAGTTCTGTCTGATGTGTATGCACCGAGCCGCCGCATAGAGCGTACAGGATTTCTTCCATCTGCAGGGCAGTCAGACGAAGCGCACGAAGCGAAGCCGGACATTCCTGCAATTCTCCCAGCAAAAGCGGCATTCCGCTCATCGTCAACGAAATGCGCTGATCCGTCCGAAACCGCAGCTCATGAATGCTGCATGCAAGCTCCGACGGAAGCTGTTCCAGCGGATGCGCCAGCCATGCCGGCAGTGAGCGGATCACCCGATAATACTCGTCCACAAGTTCCAGTCCTTTCTGTTGCAGGTTCTGCTCCCAGTATATGGCCGCTTGCCTCCAGATAGAACAACAGCACTGCTGTGATCTCAAAGTCACAGCAGTGCTGTTCATAAATCGTTGATTCCTTCCGGTTCAGGAATTATCATCCTTCAGCATGTCCAGAAATTCCGCTTCCGTCAGAACAGGAACACCCAAAGCCTGTGCTTTGGTCAGTTTGGACCCTGCGGCAGTGCCTGCCACCACATAGGCGGTCTTTTTGGAGACCGAACCGCTGGCTTTGCCGCCGTTTTTCACGATGAGCGCTTCGGCCTCATTGCGGGAGAGCGTTTCCAATGTGCCGGTCACGACCAGCGTCTTTCCGGCCAGCTTGTTGCCCTTCGGCTCACCTTTCCATTGCATGTTCAGCCCGGCGTCGGCAAGCCGGTGCACCAAGTCGGTGGTGCCTCCCTTTGCAAAAAACTCCACCACGCTCTGGGCCATCACACCGCCAAAGCCGTTGATCTCGCCGATCTGCTCGGCGGTCGCTTCCCGGATAGCCTGCAGCGTGCCGAAGTGCTCTGCCAGCAGGGCGGCAGCCTTATCACCGATATTCCGGATGCCGAAGCCGAACAAAAGTTTGTCCAGATTATTCTGCTTGGACGCTTCGATGGCATTGAGCAGATTATCTGCACTTTTCTCCTTGAATTTGTCCAGCGTCAGCAGCTGTTCCCGGGTCAGAGTGTAGATGTCCGCTGCCGAGCGGACCATATTCTTTTCCACAAGCTGGGTCGCCACCGCCGTGCCGAGACCATCAATATCCATGGCGTCCCGGGACGCGAAGTGGATGATATTGCGCAGGGACTGTGCCGGGCATTCCGGGTTGACACAGCGCAGGGCCGCTTCATCCTGCATGTGCACCACCGGTGCCCCACAGGAGGGGCAGACTTTCGGCATCTCGTAGGGCTTGGCATCTTCTGCATGGCGGACCACACCAATGACTTCCGGGATGATATCGCCCGCTTTGCGCACCTGAATAATGTCACCGATGCACAGGCCGAACTGACGGATGAAATCCTCGTTGTGAAGGGTCGCGCGGGAGACGGTCGTCCCGGCGAGGAAAACGGAATCAAAACAGGCGGTCGGGGTCAGCACACCGGTGCGGCCGACAGCAACCTCGATACTGCGCAGTGTGGTTTCCTTGACCTCGGGCGGGTACTTGAACGCAATGGCCCACCGCGGGAATTTGTTGGTGGAACCCATCAGGTCGCGCTGGGCAAAATCGTTGACCTTGATCACCGCGCCGTCCATATCGAAATCCAGTTTCGAGCGGTTCTGACCGATCTGCTCGATCTCTGCGATCGCCTGCTCGATGTCGTGTACCACATGATAACGGGGTGAGACCGGAAGGCCAAGGCTCTTGAGGTAATCCAGACTTTCGGAGTGTTTTGTCAGCGTCTTTCCTCGGATCTGCTGAACATTGAACACAAAGATGGAAAGCCCACGGCTTCCGGTGACTTTTGCATCTTTCTGCCGCAGAGAGCCTGCCGCCGCATTGCGCGGGTTTTTGAACGGTGCATCGCCCTGCAGTTCCTGTTCGGCACAAAGATGCTGAAATGCTTCGTGCGGCATATATACCTCGCCGCGCACTTCGAGAAACTCCGGCGCATCCTTCATCTTTTTGGGAATGCTGCGGATAGCACGCACATTTGCGGTGACATCCTCGCCAATCACGCCGTCGCCGCGGGTAGAGGCCCGTACAAGCTCACCGTTCTCATACTCCAGACTGCAGGACAGCCCATCGATCTTGATTTCGACCACATATTCCGGTTCGATTCCGGCGTCCCGCACACGGCGGTCAAAATCCCGGAGTTCGTCGTAAGAAAACGCATCCAGAAGGCTCTCCATCTTCACTGTGTGGGTCACTTTTGGCAGCTTGCTGCTGGCTGTGCCGCCCACCTTTTGTGTCGGAGAAGACGCCGTGACCAACTGCGGAAACTGTGCTTCCAGCGCTTTCAGCTCCCGTGTCAAGGCGTCATACTCAAAATCTTCCAGCTCGGGAGCATCCTGATCATAGTATAATCGGTTGTTTTTCTCAATGATCACGCGCAGTTCTTCTACACGCGCTTTTGCCTGTTCCAGTTCCAAAAAATCCACTCTCCTGCCATCCGTTCTTCCGGCTGTTCTGTCATCGCCCACCAATCGGCAAATCCAGCCGTTTCCCTGTTAGTATACCACACCGTGCAGCACTCTGCAAAGGTCAGCATCTTTTCTGCATCGGCCGAAATTACAGATTGTATAGTAAGGTCATTCATCTTCATATGATATCGGTTTCAGTTCTGCCGTATAGTTGATTATTCGTCAACATTAAGAAATACGCTTCGTTTATTTTTTAAAATTTCAGTCGATTTGACGTCAGTTTTCGGATCCATTTCTGATGTGAAAATTTTCTCAGCTGTTTTTCCGGGGGCTGAGGTCTTTCCTTTCTTTTTGCCCGCAGAATACCGGAAACTCCTGTCAAGTCTTTTTTCTTCAAAATTTTCGGCGTCATCTTTGGTCAAAACATCAATGGCCTTTTCCGGCAGAGCGTGATACAATAACAAGCGTTGTGCTGCCCTGCACCGAAACAAATATAAAAGGAGCTGCTGAATGTGGATACGATCTACCTGCTTCCCGGCGAAGAACGCTGTGTCAATTTCAAAGACGCTGATGGTGTGCCCAGGATCCATTACACCTACTGCTCTTTACACGGCAGACTTTTCAACTGCACCTGCCGCTCGAAGGACGAGGCCCAGCGACTGTGCGAAGACTGGCTCGTAACACAGGATCGCTGCTACATCAATTGATTTTTGGCATAAAAGGACCCCGGAAAACCAAATCCCTCACAGGAATAGGTTTCCGGGGTCCTATCATTTTTGCTGTACAGAATATTCCCTGCCCTTGAGCAGGCATGCCTGATTATTTTGCATTTGCCGGGGCAACTTCGAAGTCGATCTTGCCCAGGTTGACATCAGCGCGCACAATGGTGATCATCATGGTGTCGCCCAGACTCCAGTTCTTGCCGGAGACGGGGTCAGACAGGCGGATGCCCTCGGTTAGCATTGTGCCGGAGGGAGTCAGGCTGGAAGCCGGCACAAAACCTTCGACGCCGTTTTCCAGCTCAATAAACAGACCGCGCTGGGTCACACCGGAGATGCGGCCCTCATAGCACTCGCCCAGATGACGGCGGGCATACTCGGCCTTATAGCAGTCCTCAGCCTTGCGCTCGATCTGCATGGCGATGATCTCGCGCTCGCTGGCCTGCTTGCTGGCCTTCTCGGCAAAATCGCTGTAACGCAGGATCATGGTGTCCTTATCCGTGCCCTTGAGCTGTGCCGTCATGATGCGGTGAATGGCCAGATCCGGGTAACGGCGGATGGGGCTGGTGAAGTGGGCGTAGTCCTTCAGAACCAGACCATAGTGTCCCTTGGGCTTTTCCTCGTAGACTGCCTTGGACATGCAGCGCAGCATACCGGTGTTGATGATCTGCTCATACGGGCCGCCGCGCACACCCTCCAGAATGGCGCTCAGCTCCTTGGGGGTGGGCACATCCTTGGCAAAGTGGTCGTTGATGCCGCAGGCCTGCAACAGGGTGTGCAGACGCTCCAGCTTTTCGGAGTTAGGCTCCTCGTGCACACGGTACACGAATGGGATCTGCTTGACACGGGCAAAGTGAGCGGCGCACTGGTTGGCCAGCAGCATGAACTCTTCGATCATGGCCTCGCTCTCGCCGGAGGTGCGCTTTTTCACATCGATGCAGTGACCGTCCTCGTCCAGAATCAGCTTCACTTCTCCGCTCTCGATGTCCATGCAGCCGCGCTCCTTGCGCAAGCGGGCACGGTGGCCATACAGCTCCTTCATGGCGGGCAGCTGGCTGAGTACCTCGTGGTACTTGCCCTTCAGCTCATCATCGGCGCTGCCGGCCAGCAGGGCGTTGATCTCGGAATACACGCCCTTGACCCGGCTGCGGATAACCGACTTGACAAAGCGATAATCGATCAGGTTGCCGTCCTTATCCAGACGCATCAAGCAGGAGAAGGCCAGACGCAGCACGCCTTCGTTCAGGCTGCAGATGCCGTTGGAGAGCTGCTTTGGCAGCATGGGCACTACCTGATCGGCATAGTAGACGCTGGTGGCACGGTTGAACGCTTCGTTGTCCAGCTCGCTGCCAGGCTTGACGTAGTGGGAAACGTCTGCAATATGAACGCCCAGTTCAAAGCCGCCTTCCGGGGTCTTGGTCAGGCTGATTGCGTCATCAATGTCCTTGGTTTCAGCGCTGTCAATGGTGAAGATGGGCAGGGCACGCAGGTCCATGCGGCCCTCGGTATCCTTCTCAGTGACCTCGGCATCTTCCAGCTTCTTGGCTTCCTCGCGGACCTTGTCCGGGAAGCGGCTGCGGATATCCTGCGCATAGAGCAGAGCCTTGGCGCAGCGCTTTGCCTCGTCCGAGCTGCCGAACCGCATGGCAACACCCACACGGTGATCTTCCTGCCGGCTGCCGCGCTGCAGAATTTCCACGGCGACCTTGTCGCCGTCCTTTGCGCCGCCCTCGCAGTCGCGCATGATCTGCATGGAGATGGCCGGGCAGTCGTCCGGCACAAACTTCAGGCGGCCTTCGATGCGGCGAATCGTACCCACCAGATCGTTCTTTTCTTCCAGAACGGCAAGGACCTCGCCCTCGTCGCTGCCCTCCACGCGGGGATGCTCAAATTTTTCCACCAGAACCTGATCACCGGGCATGGCACCACGGGTGAACCGGCCCGGAATAAAGATATCGCTGGTACCATCTTCCAACATGACGAACGCAAAGTTCTTGCCCAGCTTGACCACCTTGCACAGCAGTGCCTTGTCTGCACGGCCGGAGCGGACCGTGAAGAACACACCCTGACGCTGGCAGATCACCGCCTCATGCACCAGCTGGTCCACTGCTTCCATCACTTTGCGATCCGCGCCGCGGTCACCGCCGAATTTCGACTTCAGATCCTTGACCGTGCACGGCTGGTTCTGAATCGCGCGCTCGATTTTATCACGAATTGCCATAATATTTTTTCTCCTTGCTCTTCCGCAGCCGCAGCATCCGACGCGCTGCGGCCCTGCCGTTTCCGGGCACTGATGCTCCACCCTGCCTGCGGCGCTTTTTCATGCCCGCACCGCAAGCTCTCTGTCATAACACAGAAAAACAGCCCCGTCCTTCCGATACGGGGCTGTACGGACCTTGTTAACCTGCCAGACGACCTGCAAACAGGCAGGCCAGAATTGCAACCACAAAGAAGATGATGCCTGCAATGCGGGTCACCTTGGCCAGCATCTGGTCAGCCGGGGTCAGGCGTGCATTGTTTGCACCGCCCACACTGCCATTGATGGCACCGGAAAGGCCCTGACCGTGCGTATGCTGCATGAGAGTGAGGAAAACGATGACCAGCGAAGCGATCAGCAGGATCACACCGCCAACAATTTCGATAACAGACATGGGATGAAACGCTCCTTTTATTTTAATCAATAAAAACTACGCAAAAATACAATCTTATAGTATCATAACAATTCTGAAAAAGCAAGCCGAAACCTCGCTTTTTATTCCAGAAACTGCAGAGCCGTGCACAATTGCGCGAAGATCGCTGCGCTGGAATGGGCTGGCCGGGTCTGCCCGTCCTGCAGAACCACGATGGTGAAGCGCGGCTTTTCTGCCGGATAAAACCCGGCAAACCACAGATTCATACGCTCTGTGCCTTCCGGCGTGAACTGTCCGGTCTGGGCTGTTCCGGTTTTGCCGCCAGCACCGCCTGAAAGGCCGGAGGCATCCTGTGCGGTACCCTCTTCCACCACCTGCATCAGCATTCGGCGCAGGGTCTCGGCATTTTCCACGGTCATCACCCTCCTGCTCTGCGGGTGCGAAAGCGTTTCCAGCGGGGTGCCGTCCGTTTCGTCCAGAGTACACTCCGCAAAGAACGGGGTACGATAGATACCGCCGGATGCAATAGTGTTCATCATGGCGGCAACCTGCAGCGGTGTGGCCAGAAGGTTTCCCTGTCCGAAGCTGAAATTAGCCAGCTGACCACTCTGGGCGAGTTCGTCAAGCTCAGGCAAGTTTCCGGCATCTGCGTACAGGCCGCCCGTCACAGGAGCCTCCTGCCCGAAGCCGAACTGTTCTGCTGTCTGCAGAAGCTTTTCCGTGCCAAGTTTCTGCCCAAGCTGAATAAAATATCCGTTGCAGCTTTTTTCCAATGCACCCGTAAGATCCACGGTGCCATGTGCGATGCCGCCCGCGCAGCGGAAGATCTGCCCGTCCACTACAATAGCACCGGTACACTCGTATTCCGGCAGGACGTCTTTTTCCAGCGCCGCAGCAGCCAGCACCGGTTTGAATACCGAGCCGACCGCATAGCTTTCCAGCGTCCGGTTCAGAAACGGGCTGCCCGCTTCATTCAGGCTGGCAGCGATATTCTGCGGATCATATCCCGGCACACTGACGCTTGCGCGGACCGCTGCAGTTGCGGTGTCCAGCACCAGCACACATCCGCTTGCCATCATTTCTGCCGCAACCGCTTCCGCTGCCCGCTGTACCGGGCGGGAGATGGTCAGCTGCACGCCTGCTGCACCGCTGTCCTTCTGTGTAAGAACCACTGTTGTCCCGGAGCGCAGTCTGCCCTGCGCGGTAACGCTGCAGGAAACGGTATCGTGTGCGCCCGTACCGGACAAAACGGAATCCAGCGCTTTTTCCAGCCCGGCTGCACCGTGACCGTCATTGCCCAGATAGCCGATCAAGTGCTGGCACAGCGGCGTTTCCAGATATCGCCGGACAGACGGATAACATTGTGTCCCCTGTACCGAAAGATTCTGACCTACCTCCAGCAAAAACGGTGCGGCGCGGTTGCGGTTCCGGTACAAAAGAGCCTGCCCGGCACTGTCGGTGATGCCGTAGAGCCGGGCATAGTTGCTCTCACCCGGAAAGCAGAGCGCTAGATAACGTGTCTCCACTCCCGTAAGCATTCTGCCCCTGTAATCGTAAAAATTGCCGCGGCGGGCAGGCAGCGGCAGCTCCACTTCGCTCTGTGATTTTGCCCGGGCGGCATAGGTGCTGTCCTGCGCCAGAAGAAACAACCGGCACAGAACGACTGCAAACCCGAACAAAATCGCTGCATACAGCGCCAGAACCCGCCTGCCGGACATAACAAGCCCCCTTTAAAAAAGGATGGACCGATCGAAGCAGCATTATACACAAAAATCGGCACCCGCTTTTTGTGGCAGGTGCCGATTTGTTACCTTATCGTTGGCTTGATTTTTTGGCACAAGTCTGGCGTAGATTCACTTTTCCACTCTCAAAAAATCAAGCTATCATGTGGCTTTTGGGTATGGCTTAGTACATGCCGCCCTTCCAAACCACACTTTTGGAGCCGAATCACGAATATCGGGAAACGTAGACTTTTGTAGAATTATCAAGGCCACAAGCCGATTTTTCCAGATTCTCCGTTTTTGCACGATCCACGCTTTTCTACGCAAATCTACGCCACTTACCGGGTGATTGGCGTAAGTTTTGGCGTAAGTTTCGGCGTAAGCAATTCCGCTTCATGCGTCGAAAATCACAGGTTGCCGGCGATCTGTTCAAAGGCTCTTTCAACCGATTCAAAACTGCTGTGCGTGTAGACATCCAACGTCACACTGGCATTGGAGTGTCCCATCAGGTATTGCAGGCTTTTTACATCCAGCCCGGCCTGCTGAACATTGGTGCAGAAGGTGTGTCGCAGCACATGAGGTGTAATGCGCGGAACAGGTTTGCCGTACGCCTTCTCAAACTTTCCCTGCACGCCACGCATATAGTTTTCCAAGTGCATTGCCACCTTCGGCATTCCGGACTTGTCCAGAAAGAGGAATCCGCTGCAGCCATCCACCAGTGCTTCCACCTTTGTGGATGCTCTGGCTTTTACTACACGCCGCAACGCTGCACAAACGGTATCTGTCATGGGAACATTGCGGATACCGCTTTTTGTTTTCGGCGGTGTGACAAAGTAGGGCTTTTCAGCCGTCCGGCAAAGCTGCCGCCGGACATGGATACAGTGCCGTTCAAAGTCGATATCTGCTCGTGTCAGGCCATACAACTCACTCACACGCAAGCCGGTTCCCATAAGAATGACGATATCATCATAATAGTTGCCGCCATAGTCCTGAACGAATTGCAGATATTTCTCCTGCTGTTCTCTGGTCAGGGCATTGCGCACATAAGCGTCCTTCGGCACAACGTCCGACAGCTTGAACTTGAATGGATTCTTGCGGATGATGTCATCCTCCACCGCCATCTCAAACGCCGGTCTGACAACGCTTTGCAGGATTCCTATGGTGTTTTGCTTGAAACCGCTGTCATGCAGAAACACGAACCAGCCTTTCGCATCGGACAATTTTACCGTTTTGATGGCTTTTTGCCCGAAAGGGTCAGCATGAATCCGCTTGACCGCTGTGTTGTACGACCGAAGTGAATTGGGTTTCAACCCACGTTTCAGGTTCATATAGCGGTCAACCAGATCAGCCACCGTCATCTCTCCGGTGGCGTAGTCGATACCGTCTGCCAGATCGCGCCACAGTTCTTCCTCTTTTTTCCGCAGCTCTGTCAGGGATTTAGCGTAAATACAACGCCGTTTCTTGTGGATATCGGTATAACGATAGTCGTAGGTGCCGTTTGCTCTTTGGCTTTCGCCATCCTTCAAAACACGACCCTTGCTATCTTTGCGCTTTTCAGACATTTAGAAACTCCTTTCTGTGAAAAGCGCATCTATAAGGTCAGTGTCAGTATAACACATCAACCATGCGATTTCCACCCGCAGCGAATGAGAAAAGGACGGTTTCACATTTGCAGCCTTTGGCAGCCTCTCAAATAGAATATGCTTGCTCGACAAAGCAATCGAACAGGCGACGTTTGATCAGACGCTTGTTTCCCACCCAGAGGACGAATTTGCATTTATCTTCATTCGTGATTTCACGCAGCTTGTTGATGCCAATGCCGGAATAAGCTGCGGCTTCTTCCAGCGTCAAATTGCTCTTTTCCCAAATCGGGACGTCTTTCATAGGCATTTTCCTTTCCTTGTAGCTGTGCTGTGTGCCAGCAAGTTTTTCAAGCTTTCTTTCCGATTCATCCAATCAATCCTTTCAGCCGTTCCAGCTTTTCTTGTGCGTTTTCCCTCCGTAAGCTGACACCAATACAGGAGATGGGAACGCACATCTCCAACAGGCGGTCGTAGATGCGGGCGTGAGCGGTATCCTGCGGATGCCGGATCTCATCCAGTGTCAGATTGGTGGTGACGATCAGGGGCTTCCGGCTGCGGTAGCGACTGTCTACAATGTTGTAGATCTGTTCCAGTGCGTACTCGGTGCCACGCTCCATACCGAAATCGTCAATGATGAGCAGGGAAAAGCGGCAAAGCTTGTCCACGACCTCATTCCGCCCGGAAAAGCTGCCGTTCAGCTCGTTCAGGATTCGGGCAAAATTCGTCATCCGCACAGGCACTTCCAGCTCCATCAGAGCGTTTGCAATGCACCCGGCAAGGAAGCTCTTGCCGGTGCCTACACCGCCCCAGAGAAGAAGCCCCAGGTTCTCCGTACGCACGGTCTGCCACTGCTCTACATAGCGGTGTGCCTGGCGAATCTGTGGGCTGCGCCCATTGTCGTTTGCAAATGTCCAGTTTTGCATGACGGAATCCGAAAAGCCGTCCTCTTTCAGTCGCCGCACAAGGTCGAGGTGCTTCTGCTCCTTAACAGTTGCCTCCTGCCGCTCCCGTTCGGCTTTGTGACAGTCACATTCTACCGGATGCTTGTTCTTTCCCATCAGGACAAGACCTTTGGGAAAGAGGGCTTCTTTGGGCGTTTGGCACTTGCCGCAGTAGAGCAAACCATCTGCCCCATAATAATCCATTGCGTTTTCGGGCATACTGGAAACAGACTGCTCCAGAATTTTTCAATCGTCTTTATAGGCTTTTTCCTTCCACAAAAGTGTAGTCCGGGATACCCGGTGATGTCTTTTTCACTGCACTCTGCCGTTTCGCCCAGATACGCAGCGTTGCAGCATGGTCGGCATACTTCCTGCCCGTGGACTGGAGGTTATCTTTCAGGTTGTTCTTATTACGTTGGTTAGGTGTGCATTTTTGCGCGACCATACTATGCATTTCTGCACAATCAGACTGCGCACTGGTGCATACTGTGACTGCGCAATTCTGCACAGTATGCGGAACCTTGAGCAGAATGTGGCTGGGTTTGGAAAATCCGCTGCGCACTCGCTCGGCAAGTTCCGCTTTTTCCAGTTCAGCAAAAGAGCGTGTCACACTGGAAACGCAGCACCCCAAATCTTTCGCCAGGTTGGAAAGCGGATAGATCACATAAATGCGTCCCCGATCGTCCACCCAGTTGTTTTTCTGGGAGAGTGTAGCACGGTCGAGCAGGAGCGTGTAGAGCAGCTTTGACGTGTGGCTCAGGTCAGCGTCGAGAAGAAACCGGGCATAGGGCAGATACTGCGGCAGTGGCATATTGGGTTTCAAATAATCCGAAATTACATTCACCTCCGTTTTTACATCTGAATTAGTGCTAGACCATTTGAGAGTTCTGGTTTCCATCATTGTTCAGACGATCTTTTACCATCTGAAGATATCGGCTGGCGCGGTCGATAAAAATCAGCAGCTTCTCATTGTTCTTCGGTTCGGTAAGAATATCGGGGTATTCACGAAA
>ENA-ORCP01000607-ORCP01000607.1-human-gut-metagenome-genome-assembly--contig:-NODE-607-length-31990-cov-25.036819_pt1 | contig 31990 bp, 24 predicted proteins | sample MGYA00242990_ERZ507991 | MGnify/ENA primary metagenome ERZ507991 (study PRJEB26167, sample SAMN06115496) | human gut metagenome | host: Homo sapiens | place: China:Henan | collected 2015-05-07... | reverse complement strand
GATTCGGCGGTGTAGGCCCGGCAACCCACGGCCAGCACAACCGTCTGCGTGCCCCCGGTTCAATCGGTGCCTGCTCCTACCCCGCAAAGGTGTTCAAGGGAATGCGCATGGCCGGCCAGACAGGTAACGAGCGTGTAACCGTTCAAAACCTCAAGGTGGTGAAGGTTATCCCCGAACACAATGTGATGATGATCAAGGGTTCAATCCCCGGAAGTAAAGGTTCAATCGTAATGATAGAGAAATAATGGAACTCGCAATATACAACATAAAAGGTGAAGACACCGGCCGCAAGGCTGTGCTGAACGACGCGGTGTTTGCTATTGATGCAAACGAGCATGCCGTATATCTCGATGTGAAGCAGTACCTCGCCAACCAGCGTCAGGGCACTCACAAATCGAAAGAACGTAGCGAGGTTTCCGGTTCAACCCGCAAGCTGCACAAGCAGAAAGGCGGCGGCGGCAGCCGTATCGGTGACATCAACTCGCCTGTGCTCGTAGGTGGTGGCCGCGTGTTCGGTCCCCGTCCCCGCGACTATCGTTTCAAACTCAATAAGAAAATCAAGCAGCTCGCACGCAAGTCTGTCCTCTCCGCCAAGGCTCAGGACAACAAGATCGTGATTGTCGAGGACTTCACATTCGAAGCACCCAAGACAAAGGATTTCGTGGCTCTGACCAAGAACCTCAAGCTCGAAGGCACAAAGACCCTTCTGCTGCTTGCCGGAATCGACAAGAACGTGTACCTGTCGGCCCGCAACGTGCCCGACACACGCGTGATGACCGCTTCCGACGTGAACACTTACGCTCTGCTCAACAACAAGGCCATCGTGATGACCGAGAGCAGCCTTGAAGTTATTAACAAACTCTAAAACCGTAGGAGGAAACACAAGATGGAATTCACAATCGAACCGATCGTTACCGAAGCGGCCACCAATCTCACCGAGAAGCTCAACCGCTACACCTTCCGCGTTTCGCCCGAAGCCAACAAATTCCAGATCAAGGATATGGTGGAGAAGCTCTACGGCGTCAAGGTGCTCAATGTGAACACATGCGTTGTTCGCGGTAAAAACAAATCGCGCTACACCAAGAGCACCATCAACCGTTTTATCAGTGGCGCAAAAGGAACCCTGACCCATGAGCAGGTGCTGAAGATTGCAAGGCTGTTCAACGTGTCTACGGATTTTCTGCTGGGAGAAACCAACATCCCCGACCGCAAGAACTACGACATTGCCGAACTTGGCCTGTCCGTAGAAGCCGCAAAGAACCTCTACACGGGGCGTGTCAATACAGAGGTGGTCAACCTGCTGTTGGAAAACGCTCGCTTCGCAGAGCTTACTTACCGCATATCGCAGTATTTTGATGATACCTTTGCTTCCGGCATCGCAGCACAGAACGCCATGCTCACGACATTGAGCACCCTGCTGCGCACAAAGGTCAAGACCCCGGAAGCAGCCAAAGCCGCAAAGGACATCAGCCTTCGGAGAAAGCCGGTGTATCAAGGTGATCTTGATGACATTGAAATGTACTTCATGGCGGCGGTCAAGGAAATCAAAAAGGGCATCGGGAGCCATTACGCCGAACAGGAAGCCATGAGCAAGAAAGTGGCAGAGAAAATGTTCACCGAATTGACCAAAGGGCAGGATGTGCAGCACCCAACGATTACGGCAGAGCAGTTGACGGATGCAATGTTGGACAGCGTTTCGGGCATGGAAGGAGCCACGCCGGAAGCACTGGAACAGCTGCGGAACGGCCTGCTGGGAATCTTGCAGTCCGCACAGGGAAACGCCCATGAAGCAGACGAATGAGCGGCTTTGTGCCCTTGCCCAGCAAGGCGATATTGCGGTACTGGACAGCCTAATCGACAACAACAAGTCTTTTATTGGCAAGGTGGCAAATGACCTTTTTCGCAGCATGAATCTGGCACAGGCTGACCTGAACCTTGACACGGACGATTTGAAACAGGCAGGCAATCTGGGTTTGTGGAAGGCCGTGCCGAAGTTCGATGCGGCGCGCGGCATGAAGTTCCTGACCTACGCGGCTCCGGCCATCCGCAACGCCATGATGGATATGGTTCGGGATGCCTTTACCGCTTTTGAACAGCGGATGGTAACGGAGGATAAGGATGGTATCTGTTACCAGCGTGTTTCGCTGGACGATGTTCTGCCGGGAGAAGAGCAGCTGCGGCGCATCGAAGCCACCGCCGACCCCCTACGCCATGCAGCCGCAAACCATTATGGAAGAACAGGAATCGCGCCGGGAACTGTACGATGGCCTGAAACGGCTGACCCAGCGGGAGCAGACTTATCTGCTGTACCGCTAAAATGGCTCTTTGTAACGGCATCAAAACAAGATCCGAACCTTTTCCGGTAGGAGAAGGGTTCGGATTTTTCGCTTTGCCGTTCAAGAGCTAGGGTGCATATCAGAAATCTCGTGCTTTCTAATGGGCCATAAAGGATTCGCCCCTGCCGGAGCGGTTATAGGCTGCCAGCAATTTCAAAAGTCCGTTTTTCGCTAATCTACCTGCAGATTGCGTTAGCGGGAAAGCGCAAAGAAGGGGTATACTAGTGTCAGAAAATGCAGAAGCGAGCGTCGATGAGGAAATGGGCCGCTCCTGCAAAATGTCTTATTTCCCACGCTCGGAAGGGGGTGGGAAGATACATGAGAAGGAGAACAATCATGAAGAAATGGATCTCTCGCCGGAATTTTCTGAAGGCAACGGGTATCTCTGCTGTGGCAGCGGGTCTGACTGCCTGCGGTGGTTCGTCCAGCTCCACCAGCAGTTCGACGGCATCCGGTTCGGCAGCTGCCAGCGGCGAAATGCCCAAGGTCGTTATGTACTACCCTCTGTCCTCAGTCCAACCTGATCAGGAAAAGGTAGCTAAGGCCATTCACGATTACGTGGCCGATAAAAAGGGTATCGACTTACAGTTGGAAGTGGTTCCCAGCAGTTCTTATAACAACCAGCTCAATCTAGTGATGGCAGGTAGTGAGCAGGTGGACATTGCTCTGGTTTGGGGCACCATGGTATCCAGTTGTGTGGCAAAGGGAGCACTCCTTCCGTTGGATGACCTGCTGGATGAATACGGTACGGATATTCAGGAATGTCTGGGAGACTATCTGCAGGCTGGCAAGGTGTCCGGTGTAGCCTATCAGGTGCCGGTCAACCGCTCGCTGTTCTATCAGGGCGGTATTGTGGTGCGCACTGATATTCTGGAAAAGTACGGGATCGATCCTGCTACGATCAAAACTACCGATGATTTGGATGAGATGTTCGAGACCATTCATGCGGGCGAGCCGGATATGGCCATGATGCGCCTAGAGGGTAGTGGTACGTTTGTCTACGCAGACTATGATCCGCTGGGCGATAGCTTTGGTGTTCTGCTGAACTATGGTCAGGACGACGAGATCTCTGACTTGTTCTCCAGCGATAAATTCCGGGCTGAGTGCGAAAAGCACCGGGAGTGGTTCAAGAAGGGCTGGATTGCATCGGATATTCTTACCACCACCGACGGTGCAGCGGAACAGATCAAGGCCGGAAAGCTTCTTGGCTTCTATGGTACTGTTGGCCCTGGCACTGCACAGGATAAAACTAATCAGTGCGGCCGGGATATGACGGTGATTCCGCTGAACACTGTATTCTCGTACACTACAAAGGTGAATTCTTTTGGCTGGTCGCTTCTGAATAATAGCAAAAATCCCGAAGCTGCTATGCAGGTTCTGGATATGATGTACTCGGATCCCACCTTCCTGAATATGCTGGACTGGGGTCTGGAAGGTGTCCACTATAAGCTGAAGGAGGGCTCTGACCGTATCATCACCTTTGCTGATGGAGTGGACGCTTCTACCAGTGGCTATTTCCACAACTGGAGCTTTGCATTTGGTGACCAGCTGATCGCTTATTTCTGGGACGGCACGGAAGAGGACTTCCCGGAGCAGGTGCGCGCCATGAATGAGAGCGCCATGCTGAGTAAGGCCATGGGCTTTGCTTACGACGTGACACCGGTAAAGACCGAGTACACGGCAGTAACGAATGTCTGTGATCAGTATCTTAGCGCACTGGCTTATGGCTGCATCGACATCGACGACAATCTGCCCAAGTTCCTCAAGGAACTGGAGAGCGCCGGGCTGCAGAAGATCATCGATGAAAAGGCTGCCCAGTTCGCTGACTGGAAAAAAGAGAATGGCGTTTCCTAACCGTAAAATACAGGGAACCAGCACATGAAACATGATCCCCTGCCCTGATCCGGCAGGGGATTTTTGAGAACAGGTGGTATTTATGGAAAAGACCGTTACCGTCCCGAAGAAAAAGGGAAAGATCAGGCAGTTTATCCCTCTGTATCTGATGGCACTGCCCGGATTGCTTTATCTGCTCATCAACAATTATCTGCCCATGGCAGGTTTGACCATCGCGTTCCGCAATGTCAACTACGCCAAGGGCATCTGGAAGAGCGATTGGTGTGGCCTGGCAAATTTCAAGTATCTGTTTGCCACCAAGGATGCCTGGGTCATCACCCGCAATACCATCGGCTATAATCTACTCTTTATCGTGCTGCAAACTGTAATGGCCATTGCCATTGCACTGTTTCTGAATGAGGTGAAGTCCAAGTTCTGGAACCGTTTTTTTCAGACCTCCGTGTTGTTGCCTTACCTGTTCTCCTACGTCATCGCCAGCTACCTTGTATATGCATTCCTGAGCCCCACTACGGGTATGTTCAATCATATTCTCACAGTAATGGGAAAAGACCCGGTTTCCTGGTACATGGAAAGTAAATTCTGGCCCTTTATCCTGACCTTTGTGGAATTATGGAAGCGTTCGGGCTACACTGCCATTGTCTACTATGCCACTATGGTGGGTATCGATTCCTCCCTCTATGAAGCGGCCGAGCTGGATGGTGCCGGAAAGCTAAAGCAAATATTCTCAATCACCATCCCTCTGATTTCTCCTACCATCGTTATGATGTCGCTGCTGAGCGTAGGACGTATCTTCCATTCGGACTTTGGTCTGTTCTATCAGATTCCGATGCAGTCTGGTATCATCAGCAGCGTGACTTCTACCATTGATACCTACGTTTACAACGGCCTGATGAAATTGGGTGACGTGGGCATGTCTTCGGCTGCAAGCTTCTATCAGTCTATTGTTGGTTTTATTTTGGTGATGTTCTCCAACTGGCTGGTGAAAAAGAGAAATATGGAAGGGAGCCTGTTCTGAGTATGGATACCACAACAAAAAAGAAAAAACATGTCTCCGGTGTGACGGTCGTCTCCTACATTGTGCTGGCGCTGCTGTCACTTTCGGCCATTCTGCCCTTTGTGCTGATGTTCACTTCGTCCATTTCCAGCGAGGAATCTATTACCCGGAACGGCTATTCTTTCATTCCTTCGGAGTTCAGCCTGGCCGCTTATGAATATCTGTGGGGCAACCGTGCAATCATCGGACGCGCCTATCTGACGACCATTATCATCGCAGTAATGGGAACAGCCATCAGCTTAGCAATTACCCTGATGCTGGCCTATACCCTCTCCCGCGAGAATCTGCCGGGACGGAAGGTGCTGAACTTTCTGGTGCTGTTCACCATGCTGTTCAACGGCGGCCTAGTGGCTACCTATCTGGTCTACACCGAGGTGTTCCACATCAAGAATACCTATTGGGCCCTCCTGATTCCCGGCCTGTTGATGAATGCCTTCAACGTCATGCTGGCACGGAACTTCTTCAGCAACAGCATCCCCAAACCACTGATCGAGGCGGCCCTCATTGATGGTGCTACGGAGTTTCAGGTTTTTCGGCGGATCGTAATTCCAATCTCACTGCCCATCATCGCAACGCTGGGCATGTTCATCTTCATGGCATACTGGAACGACTGGAACAATGGTCTGTACTATCTGACTGATACGCGGTATTATAATATTCAGAATGTCCTGAACGATATGCTTGCAAACATCCAGTTCCTGAAAAACAACAGTGAGATCTCTGGCGAGATGATGGCTGCGGTCAGCAATCTGCCCACATCGGGTGTCCGCATGGCCATTGCATCGGCAGTTGCCATCCCGGTTTTGGCGGTGTTCCCCTGCTTTGAGCGCTACTTTGTCAAGGGAATCGTGATCGGCGGCGTGAAAGAATAATCAATGTGGTACCGCAAAGGTCTGGCATACATGATTGCCGGGCCTTTGTGGTGCTTCCAAAGGAAATTTTACCTATGAAAAGACCATCCGTTCATCAAAAGCTTTTCTGGTTTTACAGTATCCCGGTTCTGGTGCTGATGTTCCTGATGCTCATCTGCTGTGGACTGAGTATATACAATCTGAATCGCCAGGTGACCCAGCTGGATCAGGCGGCGCTGCAGAACTATGCGGATCAGTTGGAAGCAAATCTGAACGCTATTGAAATGAATGTACAGACCTTTACGACAGTGGACAACGACACCATTTATATGCAGTATCTGACATCCGAGGCAGAGCGTGTGTTTGCCACAACAAGGGTCTTTCGGCGGATGGCAGTGGACGTGATCGAGTATCCTGGCATGAGTGCAGAATTTCTATGTCCTCTTGCATATGGGTCGATTCTAATGGTTCGAGGAGAGGGCCAAAGTCTTGCGGAACGTCAGCAGGTGAATCATGCCATTGAGACGATCTGCCAAGATCTGGACGAATACCCCACCGGCACATGGCAGTATTACACGGATGAGGCCGCTCAGTATCTTCTGTACAGCTATCAGATGAACGATGCCTACTTCGGCTTTTTGCTGGATCCAGTGAAACTGATGACGGTTCCTTTTGCAGAGGATAGCAGCCAGTATGCGGAGACCAGCCTCTACCTGAACAACAAACGGATTGCAGGAGTGGAGGCCGGCCCGGAAAACTGCTTTTCGGCTAAAATCGGGCGCACCGGCTTTGAACTCCGGGTCAGGCTGGTGCGCACCGGTCTTACAAATGGCATCGTCTGGCTCAGCTTGTTGATGATGGTGATTCCGCTCTTGCTGCTGGCTGCGCTCTTTCTGCTGTACCGTTTTGCCCGATTGCAAATTGTGGAACCCATTGATCGGATTTCACAGATCATGCACCAAGCCGGACAGGGAGATTTGAGCGTCCGGGTGGATACGAGCGGAATGCTGCAGGAGTTTTCCACCATTGGCACGACCTTCAACCTCACGCTGGAGGAGATCTCTGAGCTGCAGGAGCGTCAGACACAGATCTTACGGGAAAAGCAGATGAGCCAGCTGCGAAATCTACAGATGCAGATCAACCCGCATTTTCTGGGCAACTGCTTTAATGCGGTTTACAATGCCTCCCTTACCGGCGATTTTGAGCAGGTGTTGGCTCTGACCACTTACCTGAACCGATATTTCCGGTTTATGGCACAGGTAGAAAATGATTTTGTTCTGCTGGAAGAGGAGCTTCGCTTCACAGATGACTTTCTCTCCATCCAGAAACTCCGATTTGGCGATGCCTTTTCCTACACCATCTCCGTCCCGGCCTTTCTGCGGCAGGCACGGGTCCCGCCTTCGGTCATCAAATCTTTTGCAGAGAATGCGGTGAAATATGCGCGCAATATGAGCAGGGAAGCCAAAATCGACATCCGCGCCTCGATGCAGAACCGGGAGGGGGAAACGCGCTTGTGGCTGGAAGTGCTGGACAATGGCCCTGGCTTTTCGGATGAGGTGCTGCAGGTTCTGCAGCAAAAGGTACAACCGTTTTTTGATGGGCGGGTCCACATCGGAATCGCTAATGTCCGACAGCGGCTGGAACTGCTGTATGCAGGCAAAGCGGAAGTTCACTTGGAAAATCGGCCTGACGGCGGCACACATGTGAGCGTGATTCTGCCGCTGAACTACGGCACAGAACAGCCGGAAAAGGAGGAAACACTGTGACGACCGTTCTGATTGTAGATGATGAGGCGCTTGCAATCCAAGCCATCCGGCGCTCGATCAACTGGAAAAATCTTGATGTGGACCGGGTGCTGGATGCCGCAAACGGCGTGGAAGCGCAGAAGATCCTTCGCCAGGAACCGGTACAGGTTCTGGTCTGTGATCTGGAAATGCCTCGGATGTCCGGCATTGAGCTGCTGGAATGGATGAAGACCTCCTGTCCCGATACCGAGGCCGTGATTCTGACCTGCCACGAATCCTTTCCCATGGCGCAGAAAGCGATGGAGCTGGGGTGTGTGGAGTATGTGCTCAAGCCAATTGCACCGGCAGAGCTTACAGCATCCATCCGACATGCGCTCAACCTTTGGAAGACGCAGGAAAGCATGCGCGGGACCCGCCGCGCCTATGAAAACGGGCGCAGTCTGCGCCGAGACCAGTATTTGCAGGATGTTTTAGAAAAAAACATCCTATCCACGGCGGAATCTCTTTTCAACTGTGCACAGAAGTATGATCTGGAGCTGGATGTCAGTGCGCCGCTGCAGGTGGTACGGGTATTGGTGCAGATGCCTGCTGCATTGCCGCAGAGCGAGCAGGAGCTGCTCGGATACGGCGTGTGCAATATTGCCAAGGAGCTTTGGGATAAAACCGGTACCGGCTGGACCTCTTTGCAGCGCCGAAGTGGACAGAGTTTTCTGCTCATCAGCGCTGGAATGGAACCTGCTGCGGCTGCGCATTTCGGGGAAGAATTGGGTCTGGCCTGCAAGACGATGCTGAAGCAGTCAGTAAAGGTCTCGCCTGCCGTGTCCAGCAGCATTCTGGGACTTTGTTCCACTGCGGATGCGCTGGAACAGTGGGAAACGAGCCTTCACAAGGAGTCGCAGAGCCCGGAGGAGGCCCGGATCCGACATTGGAAGACTCTGCTTTTGCAGGAAGATGCTCAGACTGTGCAGGCAGAGATTACCACCGAACTCAACCGGCTGTCCCTCAAAGCAGCACAGGAACGGATGCAGTGGATTGCACAGACCTTGACACAGGCGCTCCACTGCACGCTACAAGAGCGAGGCTGCCCGGAGGCAACAGAACTTGTGGAAGCGAAACCGGTGTTTGAATCGCTGCCGCAGTTTCTTTCATGGGTGCAGGGCAACCTTGCTCGGACCGAAAGACTGCTGCGGCACTCGCCCGGCGAGGAACAGGTAATCCGCCGAATCAAGGAATACATCGAACTGAATATTCATCAAGAATTGACGCGAGAAAATATTGCAGCGGCCGTCTACCTGAATCCGGACTACACAGCCCGGCTATTCAAGCGCAAGACCGGCCAGAGTTTGAACGACTATATCCAGAATAAACGCATCAATCTAGCAAGACAGTTGTTGGCGGGCACCGATATGCCCGTGGGCGATCTGGCTGTCGCACTGGGATATTCCAGCTTTTCGCATTTCACCAAATTGTTCAAATCCATTGAAGGAGTCACACCCAGCGATTACCGCAAGCAACATGCCCGAATGCCGGGATGAAATGGCCCCGGAAGGCCCTACAGGAAGGAGAACTACTATGGATGTCTGGACGCACGCAGTCGGAAGAATGCCCTATCGGTTTGACCGATTTCCGCGAACGAAAGAACACTGTCTGGATGGAGTCTGGGATTTTGCGCTGATTTCCCGTGCTGAAGCCGATATGCAGACTCCGGAACAGCTTGGGGCGTTGCCAAAGCCCAAAGCAATCTCCGTGCCCGGATGCTGGCAGCTGCAGGGTTTCGATAAGCCCAAATACATCAACACTCGCTATGCCTTCGGGGCAGATGCGAACAAGCTGGAGCCGCCTTTTATTCCGGAAGGACAGGGAATGGTTGGCATCTACCGGAAAGATTTGACTCTGGAAGTTCCTACCGTGCACCATCGGATGATCCTATCCATCGGCGGTTTTTCCTCTGCTGTAACTGTTTTTTTGAATGGGCAGATTCTTTGCTATGCGGAAAACGGGCGCACTGCCTGTGAGGTAGACCTGACCGATGCTGTACGGCCGGGGCAGAACCTACTGCTGCTTCGGGTGGATGAGTTCAGCCCGGGCTCCTATCTCGAATGTCAGGATATGTGGAGGCTGTCTGGAATCTTTCGCAGCGTTAAATTGTATGAAATCCACGAGCTGCACCTTCTGGACAGCTATCTCTGGGCAGAGGTAACGTCGGAAAAGGCAGTTCTGCATACCGAAAGCAAAATTTTGAATTTGAGCCATCACTGTGCTCCACGCATCCGGGTAGAGGTGGAGTTGCTGGATGCTGAGGCGTGTCCAGTGGGCAGTTGCAATGGGAAGACTGGCAACGACAGTGATCGCTTTGAGGAGGTCAGCCTGGAAGCAGTATTCAAAGAGCGCGGTTTCGATCCGGCCTGGCTGGACGGCGCATTGCAGATCCCGGCGGGCATTACTGCAACCGCGTATGGGCGTCTGGAACTGGAAACGCCGCACCTCTGGTCGGCGGAGACACCCTATTTGTATCAGGTGCGACTGTCTACTTTTCTGGGAGAAGAAAAGCTGGAGGAAACCACCGTGCCCTTCGGATTCCGCCATTATGAGATCGATGGAGAAGGCGTATTCCGAGTCAACGGTGCACCCGTCAAGCTGCGAGGCGTGAACCGACACGAGTTCGACCCTGTCACTGGCTATGCCATCACCGAAGAGAGCATGCGCCAAGATATTGAGTTGATGAAGCGATGCAATATCAATGCGGTTCGCTGTGCGCATTATCCCGATACTCCACGCTGGTATGAGCTCTGTGATGAATACGGCCTTTATATAATGGATGAGGCAAATCTGGAAAGTCATGGCATTTCTTACCGCAAGAATCTTTTGCCCGGCAACGATATGCGGTGGCTCCCCCGTGTGCTGGACCGACAGGCTGCCATGGTTCAAACCAATAAAAACCATGCATCAATCTTCTGCTGGTCCCTCGGCAATGAGATTGGTTATGGAGAGACTGTGGCACTGGCGGCATCCTACTGCCGCACTGCGGACCCCACCCGTCTGATCCACAAGCGCCAGATGAACAAGATTGCAGATATGGACAGCGAGACCTATCCTTCTCCTCAGAACATGAGGGAACGGGCAGAAGCAAATCCCAATCGGGCCTTTCTGACCAATGAGTACCTTCACGCTATGGGAAACGCATGCGGAAGCATGGGGGATTACTGGAAAGAAATCTATGAACACCAGAATCTGATGGGCGGCTTTATCTGGGAGTGGTGCGACCACGGTCTGCTCCAGACGAACCCGGATGGAACGACCTGGTATGCCTATGGCGGCGATTTTGGCGAGGAATTCCATGACAGCAATTTCTGCATCGATGGACTGACAACACCCGATCGTCGATTTACGCCTAAGCTACAGGAAGTTCAGACGGTGTACCAGCCCATCGACCTTCGGGTGAAGGACCTCCGGAATGGAATCTTTGTTCTGGAAAACCGTTGTGAGCAGCTGAACTTGAGGGATTTTGCAGCTCAACTGCGCCTGCTGGAAAATGGTGTCTGTCGGGAAATCAGAGAGCTCTCTCTGCCGGATTGCGCTGCGGGACAGTCGGTGGTATGGAAGGTCGATTTGCAGGATATTCCTCCGGTTTCGGGAGAACAGATTCTAGAGTTCTTGTTCATGGAGAAATCTCCGGCCCATGCAGGATGCGGCCTCAGCGGATGGAAGCAGTTCCTTTGGAAAAAGGGATGTCACCCGGCTCTTGTGACAGAAAAGGTCACAGCTCATTTCTCAAAACAAGGAACTCTTCTGGTGGGTGAGATGGGTGACTTGACTCTTCGGCTGGATACAGAAACCGGAGCACTTCAGGTCGACAACGTATCCGGTGTGCTACTGCACGATCTGTTCTTCACCCCTTTTCGTGCCCCCACAGACAACGATGCTCACAGCCCACTGGTACTGGGTAAACAGAACTGGTTTACAAAGCAGTATGATCATCCAAAACGTACTTGTTTGGAAGTCCGGCAGGGGAACGGGGTAGAAGAGCCGTCTTTGACCTACACCACCGCATACCAGACGGAGAAGGACAGTTTCTATGTTACCGTTGGTTTATGGCAGGCAGGACAAAATCGTATATTTATTGACTGCAACGTGCAATCTCCGGCAGATATGCTGTCTCCGGGGCGAATCGGGATGACGGCAATTCTTCCCGTGCGGTTTACGGCTATGAAATGGTATGGGAAGGGACCGTTAGAAACCTATCCTGATCGCCAGTGCGGCGGGCGCATGGGAGTTTACAGCGAAGATGTGAGAAATCAGCCGTTTTATCTACGGCCTCAGGAATACGGACTTCATACGGAATCTCGTAGTATGCGATTAACAGACCCGGACCGTGCGGATTTTGTACGGTTTGAGGCCGCCTGCCCCATGGCCATGAGCGCAGTGCCCTACAGTGATCTGCAGCTGTGGAATGCCCGGCATCCCCCTGAGCTTCCTGCACCGGAGGCCCTGTATGTACATCTGGACTACGCCCACCGGGGTCTGGGCAACAGCAGCTGCGGCCCAGATGCTCTGCCGACATATCGCATCGACGATCGGCCTTGTCGCTTCGGCTTTGCCCTGGAGGCTGGATTGGGAGAACGGGAAGATAACCCCTTCGGCCTCATTCCGGAGGAGATCCCAGCTTACCACCCATGGAAAGCAGTAGGAGAGCAGGACAGGACACCAAGCTACCGAGACCCCTCGGACCCTGATCAGCGCAGCAACGCCGGTATGGTGTGACACTTAAAAAAGCATAAGTAAACAAAAAGAAGGGGTTGTTGCACAAGTTCCAACAAAAAGACCAGAGTTATTTAGCCAAAGTCGGAAGGGTCTGCTTTTGCTGACTGAGTTTTCAACATTTTGCTTGTTTGACACTGGTTTTCCACACCTTTGCGCCGTGAAAGCAAGAAAAAAGGCTGCTGTACTGGCTTATATCCTTATGCAACAGCCCCTGCCACATATGGATAAAGGTACCTCATTCGGTGCGCTTTCTGCCCAGATACGCTGCCTTGACCTGCTCATTTGCCAGCAGCTCAGCACCAGTGCCGGAGAGCGTCAGGTTGCCGGTCTCCAGTACATAGGCGTAGTCCGCTACCTTCAGCGCCATGTTGGCGTTCTGCTCGTTCAGCAGCACCGTGATGCCCTGCTGGTTGACCGTGCGGATGATGTCGAAGATCTCCCGCACCACAATGGGGGCAAGACCAAGGCTCGGCTCGTCCAGCATCAGCAGCCTGGGCTTGCTCATCAGGGCACGGCCTACGGCCAGCATCTGCTGCTCGCCGCCGGAGAGGGTGCCTGCGCTCTGCCAGCTGCGCTCCTTCAGGCGGGGGAACAGGCTGTACACCCACTCGAGGTCCTGTTCCATTTCGGCCTTGTCCCTGCGCAGATAGGCACCGATCTTCAGGTTTTCGACGACCGTCAGATCGGCGAATACTCTGCGGCCCTCCGGCGACATGGCGATGCCGCTGGCCACGATCTGGTCGATGGGCCTGCCCAGCACTTCCTGACCGTTCCACAAAATGGAGCCGCTCTGTGCCTTGACAAGGCCGGAGATGGTGCGCATCAGGGTGGACTTGCCGGCACCGTTGGCACCGATCAGGGTAACGATCTTCCCCTCCGGAACCGTCAGCGATACGCCGCGCAGCGCCTGAATGCCGCCGTAAGAAACGTGTAAATCCTTGATCTCAAGCATCTTCGTCCACCCCCAGATAAGCGTCGATCACGCGCGGGTCGTTCTGTACTTCGGCGGGTGTGCCCTCGGCGATCAGGCGGCCAAAGTCCAGCACATATACGCGGTCTGAAATGTCCATGACCAGATCCATGTGATGCTCGATCATAAACACCGTCAGGTTGAAATCGGTGCGGATGCGGTCAATAAAAGCGGTCAGCTCTTCGGTCTCCTGCGGGTTCATACCGGCGGCAGGCTCATCCAGAAGCAGCAGCTTTGGTTCAGTTGCCAGCGCGCGGGCGATCTCTACCCGGCGCTGTAAGCCGTAGGGCAGACCGGTGGCTAGTTCGTTGCGAACCTCCTGCAGGCCAAGCACCTGCAAAAGGTGCTCGCATTCCTCGCGCTGGCGCTTTTCTTCGTCGGCATTCAGGCGGAAGGTGGCGCTCAGCAGGTTGGCGGAACAGCGGCAGTGCTTGGCGATAAGCACGTTTTCAAATACGGTCTGGCTTTTCCACAGACGGATGTTCTGGAATGTGCGGGCAATGCCCATCCGGGTGATCTTATCCGGAGTCGGTGCAATGATGTGGGAATACGTTCCCGCGTTCTGCCCCTTGTAGAGCTTTTTCATCTTGCCGTGGGGCGTGTTCTCAATGATCTTTCGCCCCTCGAACCACACCGCGCCGTTGGTGGGCGCATACACACCGGTCACAACGTTGAAGGCGGTGGTCTTGCCTGCGCCGTTGGGGCCGATCAGGGAGACGATCTGATTCTTGTCTACCTTCAGGTTCAGGTTGTCCACAGCCACCACGCCGCCAAACTGCATGGTGGCGTTTTCAATGGTCAATACATTTTCACTCATTTGAAGCGCACCTCCTCTTTGGCAGCTTTTGCAGTGGATGCGGGCTTTTTCTGGAAGAGCTCGCGGTCACCCATGATGCCCTTGCGGAAGAACAGCACCACAGCCATGATGATGATGCTGAACACCACCATGCGGAAGCCGGAGCGCAGCAGCGGCAGACGGAACCCGCCGATGTAGGTCTCGTTGTCAAGGAAGCGGAGCAGCCACTCGGAGCTTGCAATGAACAGGAAGGATGCGATAATGGAACCGGACACGGAGCCGATGCCGCCGATGACCACGATGAGCAGGATCTCATAGGTCATGCTGGATTTGAAGGTGGTGGCCTGTACGCTGGCCTGATACATGGCCAGCATGGCACCGGAGATGCCTGCAAAGAAGCTGCTGATGATGAAGCTCATCCGTTTGTGGCTGGCAAGGTTGATGCCCATTGCCTCCGCGGCGATCTCGTCATCACGGATGGCCTTGAAAGCGCGGCCATAGGTGGAGTTGATGAGCAGAAGGATGACAGCGATGCAGATGCCCGAGAAGAGGAAGGGCATGACCGTTTCCAGGTGCAGGGTGATGCCGCCCAGCGGGATGGAGAAGCTGGAAAAGCTGGTGAAGCCATACAGCAGGTTGGAGCCGTTGGTCAGGGGGCCAAAGCCCTCGTACACCACGGCGGCGCGGATGATCTCCGCAAAGCCCAGTGTGGCAATGGCAAGGTAGTCACTCTTCAGTTTCAGCACCGGCAGGCCGATGAGGAAGGCGAACAGCGCGGCGACGAAACCAGCCAGCAGCAGGCAAAAGACAACGCCCAGCAAAAGGCCCAGCCCGCCCAGAGGCTTTGAGAGCAGCTCCGGGATGGAAAAACCGATGCCGCCATTGGAATAGCGCTGATAGATGGACTTCTGCGAAGCAGCAGGAATGGTCAGGATGGCGTAGGCGTAAGCGCCCAGCAGCATGAAACCGGCCTGACCCAGGCTGAACAGGCCGGTGAAGCCGTTCAGCAGGTTCATGGAGACAGCCACCAGTGCATAGATGGCACCCTTGCGCAGGACAGTCAGCAGCATGGAGGGCACAAAGCTCAGGTTGTCCAGTGCCAGCAGCACGGCCAGCAGGGCGATGAGTGCCAGCGCCGCCCGGAGGTAGATGCGTTTTTTCTCTTGTTTCATGGTCATCACACTTTCTCGGTCAGGTTCTCGCTGAACAGGCCGGTGGGCTTGACCGCCAGCACCACGATGAGCAGCGCAAACGTAAAGGCATCACTGAAGGTGGTAGCGCCTGCGCCCTTGATCAGGCTCTCGCAGATGCCGATGAGAAAACCGCCGATCACGGCACCCGGGATGGAACCGATGCCGCCGAACACCGCCGCAACAAAGGCTTTCAGGCCGGGCATGGCACCCACGGTGGGGGTGACGGCCGTGTAGTTGGAAAAGTACATCATGGAGCCGATGGCGGCCAGAAAGCTGCCCACGGCAAAGGTAAAGCTGATGACATTGTTGATCTTGATGCCCATGAGCTGTGCTGTTTCAAAATCGCGGGAAGCGGCGCGCATGGCCATGCCGATCCGGGTCTTCTGGATCAGGGTGACCAGTGCGGCAACCAGGATCACAACAAGAAACGGCGTGATCACAGTGACGCGCTTGGTCTGGCAGCCCAGCACCGTGACGGTATCGCTGATCCAGGGCAGGGCAGGGTACTGCTTGGCCAGACCGCCGGTGGCGTACCACATCATGTTCTGCAGCAGGTACGACATGCCGATGGCGGAGATCATCACCGACATCCGGGGCGCGGTGCGCAGGGGCTTGTAGGCGATCTTTTCCACCGCGATGCCCAGCAGCACGGTGGACGCAACTACCAGCGGGATGGAGACCGCCAGCGGCAGGGATGCCGTGGCATAGACCATCATAAAGCCCGCCACCGTAAAGATATCGCCGTGGGCAAAGTTGATCAGGCGCAGGATGCCGTACACCATGGTGTAGCCGATGGCGATCAGCGCATACTGACCGCCCACGGAAATGCCCGCCAGCAGGTAGGGCAAAAACTTTGCAGCCATAAGGGAAACCCTCCATTTCTTACAACTTTTAATAAAATAAACTCCTCCAGTCACCTCCGGTGACAGCCCCCTCCCAGAGGGGGCCAAACCTGCCGGAAAGCTACAAAAAGGCTCCCTCATTGAGGGAGCTGGCAACGCCGTCAGGCGTTGACTGAGGGAGTTTGAAGTTTTGTTCAGCCTTCCACGCTCTGGGTCTTGACGAACGCGAAAGCGCCGTTGTCGGCCTTCTTGATGTAGGCCATATCCTTGTTGGCATCGCCGGTGGTCTGGTCAAAGGTGATGCTGCCGGTCACGCCGTCATAATCCACGCCGAACAGGGCATCCTTGATGGCGGTGCCGTCGGTGCTGCCGGCGGCCTTGATGGCTTCCAGCGCGGTCATGTAGGCATCGTAGCCCAGGGCCGAGACGGCTGCCACGATGTCGTTGCCGCCGTTGTTGGTCAGCTTCTGGCTGTCGGCATTGAGCCACTCCTTGAAACCGGCAACAAACTCCTTGGCGGCACCGGAGTCATCGTTTTCATCGAAGAAGGTGGAGCAGTAGACCTGCACGCTGGTGCCCTTCTGTGCATCCAGGATCACGCTGGACTCCCAGGTGTCGCCTGCGGTGATGGGCTTGTCAAACCCGGCGGAGGCGGCCTGGGTAATGATCTGTGCCGCATAGGTGGTGGCGCAGGGGGCAAAGATGAGATCCGCACCGGCGTTGATGGCGTTCTGGATGTAAGCGGAGAAGTCGGAGGTGCCCTCCGGGAACTGCTCGCTGGTCACGGTGCCGCCCAGGTCCTCAAAGGCGTTGACAAAATAGGTGGCAAGGCCGGAGCCGTAGTCCTCGCCCAGCATGCTCAGCACATAGGCATTGGCTGCACCGAACTCATCCTTTGCAAAGTTTGCCATGACCGAGCCCTGGAACGGGTCCAGGAAGCAGACGCGGAAATAATAGGGGTTCGCCTCGGTGACGGCGGGGTTGGTGCAGGAGCAGCCGATGGCGGGGATGGAAGCAGACTGGAAGGTGGGTGCTGCGGCAATGGAAACGCCGGAGCCGTAGCTGCCCAGCACCACAGACACCTTTTTGGAGACCAGCTCCTGTGCTGCGGTAACGGCCTTATCGGTGCTGGACTGGTTGTCCACCTCCACCAGCTCCACGTTATAGGTCTCGCCGCCGATGTCCACGGTGGGAGCCACGCTGTTGGCGTACTCGATGCCCAGTACCTCCTGCTTTCCGCCGGCACCGTTGTCGCCGGAGGCCGGTTCAAACACGCCGATCTTTACGGTCTTGCCACCGGCGCTGCCAGAGCTGCCGGAAGAACAGCCTGCCAGTGCAGCCGCTGCGGCGGCAGCACCGGATACTTTCAGAAAATCGCGGCGGGAAATAAAAGCCTTCATCACAAATTCCTCCTCAATGCGGCCGTGTGGGCCGCCTGTTTTCCTTTTTTATAAAAGAAAAGCCCGCAGCGGCGCAGAAATCTCACGTTCCTGCATCGTTGCGGGTCTATGACACTGTTTTAGCACAGCAGAGCGCACTTGTCCAGAAAAACTTGTGGTTTTCTTAAAATTTCGGCAGATGACCAGAAAGAAGTGTCCTTGAAGTGCGTGCATTTTGGGCGAATTTCACACAGAGTGTATTCTGCATGAGAACAGGATTCTGAGGCGCTGCTTCCGGCGGTGGATCATGGAATTTGACAAAAATAAAGGTGTGACTTTGTGTAACTTTACAAAACATGAAAATGCAGAGGCAAAAAGTTGTTGCAATTTTCGGATTGAAAGTGATGATGGAAAAGACTATACTTTAAGCATCAAAAGCAAAGGCGCTTGGTGAGGGATCACTGGGCGCTTTTTTGTTTGCCCTGCAAGGCAAGGAGGCTTTGAGGGAGATGAAATGGGAAAAGGGGAATGCAAAGTGATTAAGCTGGAACATGTGGAGAAATACTTCGGAGATCTTCACGTTTTGAAGGATGTCAACCTGGAAGTGGCCGAGGGCGAAAAGCTGGTCATCATCGGGCCGTCCGGTTCGGGCAAGTCCACCACGGTGCGCTGTATGAATTTTCTGGAAGAGCCCACCAGCGGCCATGTTTACATTGACGGGCAGGAGCTGACGGGGAAAAACAAGACCCGGCTCGTGCGCGAGGCCACCAGCATGGTGTTCCAGCAGTTCAACCTGTACCCGCACATGACGGTGCTGAAAAACCTGACCCTTGCACCCATGAAGCTGCACCACAAGACAAAGCAGGAGGCCGAGGAGCTGGCGTACCATTATCTCGAGGTCGTGGGTCTGCGGGACAAGGCGAATGTCTACCCCGCCCAGCTTTCCGGCGGCCAGCAGCAGCGCATTGCCATTGCCCGGGCGCTGTGCGCGCAGACCAAGATCATCCTTTTCGATGAGCCCACCAGTGCGCTGGACCCGGAGACCATTCAGGAAGTGCTGGATGTCATGGTGAATCTGGCCCACGAGAAGAACATCACGATGGTGGTCGTTACCCACGAGATGGGCTTTGCCCGTCAGGTGGCCGACCGGATCGTGTTCATGGCAGACGGTCAGATCATTGAGGAGGGGACACCGGAGCACTTCTTCACCAATCCCAAAAACGAGCGGGTGCGCCAGTTTCTGGGCAAGATCATCCGGTGAGTTCAAACGGTCATCGCGGGGGATGCCGCAAAGGAAGCGGCACACCGCTGTTGATAATGCAGCATAGGAGGGGCGGAAGGGAAAGCCGCCCGGCTGCAAAAATTTATAGAGGAGTGAATTCTTATGAAAAAGATCTCGCGTCGTAGTTTCGTCAAGGCCGCTGGCACGGCCCTTGCACTGACCGCACTGACCGCCTGCGGCGGTTCGTCCAGTTCCACAGCTGCTTCCGGCACGGCATCCTCTGCCGCCGTCTCCGGCAGCGCAGCCGCTTCCTCCGAAGCACTGTCTGCCGATGTGCAGGCCATCGTGGACCGCGGTGTGCTGAGGGTAGGTGTCAAGAACGCCGTCAAGGGCTTCAGCTTCCAGGATACCATCACCGGTGAATATTCCGGTCTGGAGGACAGCCTGGCAGAGATGATCGCCGAGCATCTGGGTGTGGACGTGGAGTTCACCACCGTCACCGCCGCTACCCGCGGCGAGCTGCTGGACTCCGGCGATATCGACTGCGTGCTGGCTACCTTTACCATCACCGATGAACGCAAGAAGAGCTGGGATTTCTCCACCCCCTATTACACCGACTACGTCAGCGTGCTGGTGGAGGATTCCTCCGGCATCAAGGCGCTGGCTGACCTGAAGGACAAGGTGGTGGGCGTTTCCTCCGGCTCCACCTCCGCCCGTGCTCTGGTGCAGGAGATGATCGACGAGGGTATCCTCACCGGCGAGGGCTTTGATGCCGAGACCTTCAACGCCGACACCTGGAAGGATGGCATCTCCTTCCGTCAGTACGACGATTATCCCGCCATCAGCACCGCACTGAGCGCCGGTGAGGTGGACGGCTTCTGCGTGGATAAGTCCATCCTGGCCATCTACAAGACCGAGGGCCGCAGCTACATCGATGCAGAGTTCAGCCCGCAGGAGTACGGCGTGGCCACCAAGAAGGACAGCGGCTTCTCTGCCGTGTGCGATGACCTGATCACCGGCTGGCTGGCCGATGGCACCATTGACGGTCTGATCAAGGACAACGGTCTGGCATAAATCCGGAGTTCAGAGGGTTTGAGAGAAAGGAGTGTTCGTTATGTCCGGTCTGTTTTCAATGGACGCATGGGCAACGGTGTGGAATCACCGGGAAAGTTTTCTGCTTGGGCTGGGCAATACCCTGATGACAGCATTTTTTGCGCTGGCGCTGGCCTTTGCAATCGGCGCAGCCATCGGCCTGATGGCCACCAGCGGCAAAAAGCCGCTCAAGTTCATTGCGCGCGTGTATGTGGAGTTCATCCAGAACACGCCGCTGCTGCTGCAATTGTGCTTTTTGTACTACGCACTGGCCTTTGCCGGCCTGAGCCTGGGCGTGATTCGCACCGGCATCATCGCGCTGGGCGTTTACACCGGTGCGTATATGGGCGAGGTCGTCCGTGCCGCCATTGAGGCGGTGCCCAAGGGTCAGTTCGAGGCCGCACAGGCACAGGGCTTCAACTATCTGCAGCGGATGGGCTATATCATCCTGCCCCAGAGCATTCCGGTGATGCTGCCTCCCATGGTGAATCAGGTGGTCAACCTGTTCAAGAACACCTCCTGCCTGTACATCGTGGGTGGTGCCGACCTCATCAGCGTGACTTACAGCTTTGTCACCGGTGCTTCCACCGGCGGCGCGTATGCACCGGCCTATATCGTCTGCGGCCTGATCTTCTTTGTGGTGTGCTTCCCGCTGTCCACGCTGGCCACCCGCTGGGAGGCCTCGCTCAAGGAGCGCAAGGGCAAGGCAGACCCGGCTCTGCGTGCGGTCAAGCGCACGGCTCTGAAGGAGGCGGCATGATATGAGCACTCTGGCTTCCAGCTTTTCGATCCTGACGCAGCCGGGTGTGTTCCTGTACCTGCTGCGCGGCGTGGCCTTTACCTGCATCCTCTCGGTGCTGGGTGTTATTCTGGGCCTGATCCTGGGCTCTCTGCTGGCGCTGGCCCGCACCTACTGCAAAAAGGGCCCGGCCCGCATTCTGGGGTGGTTCTCGGCGGCGTATATCGAGCTTTTCCGCAACACGCCCTATCTGCTCTGGATCTTCGTGTGCGTGGTATTCTGTCCCTGCCCGGCATTCTTTGCCCGGAAAATGTTCGGCCTGACCAGCGTGGAGATGAAGCTGCTGTTCAAGGCCGCGCTGGCTCTGATCCTGTTCAACTCTTCGGTCATTGCGGAGATCGTCCGCGGCGGCCTGAACGGCGTGGCAAAGGGCCAGTTTGAAGCCGGGTACGCACAGGGCTTCAACACTGCGGAGGTGCTGCTGTACATCATCCTGCCGCAGGCCTACCGCAACATCGTGCCCACCCTGCTCAGCCAGGTCATCACCACCATCAAGGATTCCTCCTACCTTGCCAACGTGGCGACCATTGAGCTGATGGCCCGGATCCGCCAGCTGCTGAGTGCCGCAGGTACCTACAACGGCCTTGGCACCGTGAATGTTTCGGATGTGATGGTGCTGTTCGGCGCGGCCTGCGTCATCTATTTTGTCATCAACTTCACCCTGAGCTGCATCGTCCGTTCGATGCAGGCCCGGCGGAAGAAGGCACTGGTCTTTGCCCCGGCAAAGGCCGCATAAAACTGAAGTTCTCCTTTATCTCCCCTTTCCTTCCTATTCCAAACCTTATGCACAGAAAGCCCGTGCCCGGGCGGCTGAAACGGCTGCCGGGTGCGGGCTTTCTGCCCCGTTCCGGGGGTTTTTTGTGTCCGGGAGGCAATGTTTTTCTGAAAACGCAACCAAACTGCAAAAAAAGTTACAATTTTCTCATCAAAAAAGGCGGTTTCCCATTGACAGCCTTGTTATAATAGGAGTGTAAGATTTTTGAGCCAGCACTCTGCGGCTCTGATTGCTGAACGGCCCTTGCGGGCTTTTGGAAAAAGAAAGAGGCATACAGCATTATGACGAATATCGATATTTTCTCCGGCTTCCTTGGTGCCGGCAAGACGACCCTGATCAAGAAGCTCATCAAGGAATCCTTTGCGGGCCAGAAGGTGGTCCTGATCGAAAACGAGTTTGGTGAGATCGGCATCGATGGCGGCTTCCTGAAGGAGTCCGGCATCCAGATCAACGAGCTGAACGCAGGCTGCATCTGCTGCTCTTTGGTGGGCGATTTCCGTGCCGCTCTGCAGCAGGTGGTGGAGCAGTACCACCCCGACCGCATCGTCATTGAACCCTCCGGTGTGGGCAAGCTGAGCGATGTCACCCGCGCTGTGGAGGGTGTGGCTGAGCATCTGGATGTGAAGCTGAACAGCTTTGTCACCGTGGCCGATGTCAACAAGGTCAAGATGTATATAAAGAACTTCGGTGAGTTCTATGATGATCAGATCAGCCACGCAAGCTGCATCATCCTGAGCCGTACCCAGACCGCCAGCGAGGAGAAGATCGCCGCTGCGGTCGCCATGCTGCGCGAGAAGAACCCCACTGCTACCATCGTGACCACCGCATGGGATTCCCTGACTGGTGAGCAGATCCTGAAGGCCATGTCCTCCAAGGATGATTTCAAGGCAGAACTGATCGCCATGGCTGCCAAGGCCAATGAGAAGCACGCCGAGGAGGACGAGGAAGAAGAGCACGAGCATCATCACCATCATTACGATGAGAACGGTGTGTGCAGCTGCGGCCATCACCACCATGATCACGATGACGATGATGACGATGATGAGGACGAGCACGAGCATCACCATCACCACGATCACGAAGAGGATGGCCACGAGGACCACTGCTGCCATCACGACCACGACCATGAGGATGACGATGACCATGATGAGCATGAGCATCATCACCACGATGAGGACGGCCACTGCTGCTGCGGCCATCACCACCACCATCACCACGATCACGATGCCGATGAGGTGTTCACCAGCTGGGGTGTCGAGACGGCCAAGAAGTTCAGCAAGGCAGACATCGAGCATGCACTGACCGAGCTGGACGGCGGCAAGTACGGCATGATCCTGCGCTCCAAGGGCATCGTGGACGGCGGTGCCGACGGCTGGCTGGAGTTCGATTACGTCCCCGGCGAGTGGGAAGTGCGTCAGCGCGGTGCCGACGTGGGCGGCAAGCTGGTCGTCATCGGCTCCAAGCTGGACGAAAAGGCCATTGCCGCACTGTTTGGCTGCTGAGCTGCAAGTTGTGTAAGGAGAAAAACCGATTATGGCAAACGAGATCCCGGTTTACCTGTTTGTGGGCTTCCTCGAAAGCGGCAAGACCAAGTTCATTCAGGAGACCTTTGAAGACCCCAATTTCGACTCCGGCGACAAGACCCTGCTGCTGGTCTGCGAAGAGGGCGAGGAAGAATATAACGAGAAGAAGTTCGCCTTCCCCGGCGTGACCCTGAAGGTCCTTGAGGATAAGGCGGAGCTGAACCCCCAGAATCTGGCCAGGCTCGAAAAAGAATCCGGTGCAGGCCGTGTGGTCATTGAGTACAACGGCATGTGGCTGCTGCAGGATCTGGCCAACAACCTGCCCGAGAACTGGATCGTCTACCAGTGTATTGCCACGGCCGACGGCACCACGGCCCTGACCTACGCCCGCGACAACTCCATGCGCTCTCTGCTGCTGGACAAGATCGCCCGCAGTGAGCTGATCGTGTTCAACCGCGCCGAGGCCGTGAACAACGATGCCGCCCGTCAGGAGCTGCACAAGCTGGTGCGTCAGGCCTCCCGCAAGTGCGATATCGCCTATGAGTTCGCCGACGGCAGCGTGGCATATGATGACATCCCTGACCCGCTGCCCTTCGATCTGAACGCCCCGATCGTTGAGATCGGCGCGGACGATTTCGGCATCTGGTATATGGACTGCCAGGACGAGCCCCAGAAGTACGTGGGCAAGACCGTCCGGTTCCTGGCGCAGGTCTGCCAGACCAACCGCGCGGGCAAAAACAGCTTTGTACCCGGCCGTTTTGCAATGACCTGCTGTGTGCAGGATATCCAGTTCGTGGGCTTCCCCTGCAGCTATGATGGCTACAAGGCACTGGAGCAGCGCGCCTGGGTCACTGTGACCGCCAAGGTCAATTACAAGTTCCACAACATCTACCGCGGCAAGGGCCCGGTGCTGACCGCCATTTCGGTGGAGCCCGCCGAAAAGCCGCAGAACGATGTCGTAACATTCTCTTAATCCTAACTTATACAGGGAGGACTTCACCATGAAAACTCTGTTCCGTGTTCTGGGTGCCGTTGCCGCTGTGGCTGTTACCGGTGCCGCCATCGTCGTGCTGGACAAAGTTCTGAACGACAAGGACCCGCTCCACGTCGAAAACGTGGAGTTCCCCGAGGAAGCTGAAAAGGACCCCGCCGAGGCCGAAAAGACTGCCGAAGCCTACGCCGAGGGCGAGGCCAAGGAGACCGCTCCCGGTGACGCATGGCCCCCTGCCTTTGAAAAGGCTCCTGCCGAGCCCGAGACTGCGCCCGCAGCCCCGGTGGTGGAAGCTGCCCGGGCAGAGGAGACTGCCGAGGAAAAGCCTGCGGCAGAGGGAACGACCGTGAATCCTGTGGAGGCAGGCCCTGCCGTTGCCCCCAAGGATGAGAACGGCAAGTTCGATACCACCAAGATCGCGGAGGCCAGCGATTTCACCGGCATCGAAGAGGAATCCGGCTGCAAGAGCTGAGCAAAGCAATAAAAGGACGCTGTGCCGCAGGGCACAGCGTCCTTTTTCTGTCTGGGTCATTTCCGCAGGGCTTTGGCGGCTTCGGTTCCTGCCACGGCACCCTCGTACACGGCCTTGGCGACCTGCAGCAGCCCGCCGGTGCAGTCTCCGGCGGCATACAGGCCGGGCAGGGTGGTCTGCATGTGGTCATCCACCACGATCCGGCTGCCGTTCACCTCGGCCCCCAGCTTGCGGGCCAGGGCGGTGCTGCCCGCCACGCCCAGCGCCACGAACACGCCGGAGACTTCCAGCGTCCCGCCGTCTTTCAGCTGCACGCCGGTGACCCGCTCTTCACCGAGGATGGCTTCCACGGCTTCCGTCCGCACGGCCACCTCCGGCGGGAACTGTGCCGTCAGCGGGGCCCCGCCCGTGAGCAGGGTGACGCTGTGGGCCACGGGCAGCAGGGCCTGTACCTCGTGCAGGGCGTACTCTCCGCTGCCCAGCACGGCCACATCCCTGCCGCGGTAGAAAAAGGCATCGCAGGTGGCGCAGTAGCTCACGCCGTGGCCCTCCAGCCCGGCAAGGCCCGGAATGCGGGGCGCTGCCCGGGAAGCCCCCGTGGCCAGAATGACGGCATCGGCAGGGAAATCCCCGGCCAGTGTCTCCACGGTCAGCTTGTCGGTGTAGGTCAGGCCCACGGCCTCGGTGGTGACGAACTCCACCCCCACGGCCTTGGCACCCTCGATGCCCCGGCGTTCCAGCTCGGCACCGGTGATGGGTTCGGCAAAGCCGTAGTAGTTCTGGATGAGCTCGGCCCGGTCCAGTGCGCCGGGGCCCTTGGTCAGAACGGTGGTCTGCACCCCGGCGCGTGCGGCATACAATGCAGCCGAGACACCTGCGGGGCCGGAGCCGATGATCACAATGTTAGACATGGCAGTTTCTCCTTATGGTAGGTTGCTTTTGTCCAACCTCTCAGTCTCGCATCCGCTCGACAGCTCCCCTAGTAGGGGAGCCATTGGCATTGCGTAAAGCCTTGCCTCTTTGCCAAGGCCTCTCCTACTAGGAGAGGTGGCATTGCGTAGCAATGGCGGAGAGGTTGAGGACTGTTTGATCTTATGATAACTATTATACCTCAACTCCCCGCACTTTTCATCTCCGATGAACTGTGCTATACTGAAAACATCGCAAAAATCGACACCATGGAGGGGAAAAACCTATGTCCAAGCAGCGCCTGCTTTTTATCACCACCGGCGGCACCATTGCCAGCGTGCGCACCGCACAGGGGCTCAAGCCTGTTCTGACCAGCGAGGAGCTGCTGGCCCATCTGCCGGAATTGCAGCAGCTCTGCTGCCCGGAAACGCTCAATCTGTGCAGCATCGACAGCACCGACCTTGGCCCGGAGCATTGGCTGATGATGGCCAAGGCCGTGCAGGAAAACTATGCGCTTTACGATGGCTTTATCATCTGCCACGGCACCGATACGCTGGCCTACTCGGCGGCGGCGCTGTCCTACCTTGTCCAGAACGCGGACAAGCCCATCATCCTCACGGGTGCCCAGCAGCCCATTTCCAATGAGATCACCGATGCAAAGAAGAACCTGCGGGACAGCGTGATCTGTGCCCTTGACCCGGGCAGCCGGGGTGTGATGGTGGTGTTTGGGGGGCACGTCATTGCGGGCACCCGCGCCAAGAAGAACAAGACCATCAGCTACGATGCCTTTGCGTCGGTCAACTTCCCGGCGCTGGCGCTGGTGCAGGGCGACCGGCTGGTACGGTATGTGGCTTCGCCCTGGCCCACCGGCCCTGTGGAGTTTGGCCGGGCGCTGAACCCAAAAGTGTTCCTGCTCAAGCTGACCCCCGGCCTTGGGCCGGAGCTTATCCCGGCCATCTTTCAACAATATGACTGCGTCATTGTGGAAAGCTTTGGCGTGGGCGGCATTCCCCAGCGGCTCATGGATGCCTTTGCCGAGGAGCTGGGCGATTACGACAAGACCCACAAGATCCTGATCCTGACCACGCAGGTCACTTATGAGGGCAGCGATGTGGGCATTTACGAGGTGGGCAAGCGGGTCAAGAATCGCTTCCGCTTCCTGGAGGCCCATGATATGACCATTGAGGCCGTTGTCACCAAGGTTATGTGGCTGCTGGCCCAGAACTGCGAGAACTTTGACCAGCTCCAGCAGCGCTTCTACCGGCAGATCAATTTTGATACATTCTATCATTGAAACAAACGGGAGATGCCCCACCGGCACCTCCCGTTTCTGTTTGAAAACTTTTTGTCCGCCACTCGTGGACTTTTGGCGAATCAGGACAAAGTTTTGCCAAAAGGCTTGCACTTTGATGCTTTACTGTGGTAAAATCGAAACGTACTTTCATTTGGAAAGACAAGGGGGAAAAAGTATATGACCAACATCTGCATCATCGCCACCATCATCATCTATCTGGTGGCAATGCTGTTGGTTGGGTTTGCATACAGCAAGTCCAACAACGACAGCACCGATTTCTACCTTGGCGGCCGCAAGATGGGCCCGCTGGTCACGGCCATGAGTGCCGAAGCCAGCGATATGTCCAGCTGGCTGCTGATGGGAATGCCGGGCCTTGCCTATCTCACCGGCATCGCCTCGCCCGGCTGGACCGCCATCGGCCTGGCGCTGGGCACCTGGCTGAACTGGCTCATTGTGGCCCGGCGGCTGCGGCGGTATTCGGCCAATCTGGGTGCCATCACCGTGCCGCAGTTCCTGTCCCTGCGCTTCCACGACCAGCGCAATCTGCTCAACGCACTGGGCGCGGTGATCATCATCGTGTTCTTTGTGCCCTACACGGCTTCGGGCTTTGCCGCCTGCGGCAAGCTGTTCCACAGCCTGTTCGGCGTGGATTACATGGCGGCCATGGTGGTCTCGGCCTGCGTCATCGTGGGCTATACCATCACGGGCGGCTTCCGCGCCGTTACCACCACCGACCTCATCCAGTCCATCGTGATGAGCCTGGCCCTTGTGGCTGTGCTGGTGTACGGCATTGGCGCGGCAGGCGGCTGGGATGCCGTTGTAGCCAACGCCCAGAGCCTGCCCGGCTACCTGACCATGATGGCCAGCCACAACGCCGCCGAGGGCACGGCCACCTCGTACAGCCTGCTGGACATCGTCTCCACCATGGCGTGGGGCCTGGGCTACTTCGGAATGCCCCACATCCTGCTCCGCTTCATGGCCATTGAGGATGAAAAGAAGCTGGTGCTCAGCCGCCGCATTGCCAGCGTGTGGGTCGTCATTGCCATGACCGCCTCCATCATCATCGGCATGGTGGGCCTTGGCATGACCAAGGCAGGCGCGCTGGAATACCTGAGCGGCTCCTCCAGCGAGACGGTCATCGTCCGCATTGCAAACCTCATTGCACAGCACGGCATTCTGGCAGCCGTGCTGGCGGGCCTGATCCTGGCGGGCATCCTTGCCGCCACCATGTCCACCGCCGACAGCCAGATGCTTGCTGCCGCGTCCAGCGTCTCCCAGAATATCCTGCAGGAGTTCGGCCACATGAAGCTGACCGAACGCCAGAGCCTGTTTGCTGCCCGCCTGACCATCATCTGCGTCAGCGTGGTGGGCGTGGTGCTGGCCCGTGACCCCAATTCCAGCGTGTTCGGCATCGTCAGCTTTGCATGGGCCGGTTTCGGCGGTGCGTATGGTGCCGTGATGCTCTGCGCCCTGTTCTGGAAGCGCTGCAACTGGCAGGGTGCGCTGGCCGGGATGCTCGCCGGCGGCCTGATGGTCTTTGTCTGGAAGTACCTCGTCAGCCCTCTGGGCGGCGTGTTCGGCATCTATGAGCTGCTGCCTGCCTTCCTGACCTCCCTGCTTGTCTGCGTGGTGGTCAGCCTTGTTACTCCGGCTCCTTCGGTGGAGATCGAAGCCGAGTTTGAGGCGGCGAAATAAGAAACAATAGCAAGGGCCATTGCACGGGAATCTGTGCAATGGCCCTTGCTTTATATGCGGCGCACAACGCCGTTCTCAACAAAGAAAAGATTCGGCTAAGAAAGAATATTTTTATATACAAAAAAGAAAGGATTACTTGTGCAAAGTCACAAAAATGCCGCATAAATTAAAGTATACAACAAGAGATGCTTTAAAACCGTAAAATTGTAAGGATATACCATAAAAAAATACTAACATTTTGGAAGGAGATGCCGTATCATGGATTTATAAATGAGCATACGGCTTGCGGGCCGTGTGCCAAAATTGTCCGGAAATTTGAGGAAGGAGTATTTTCATGGGAAAATCAACAGTGGATGCGTCTGCAGGGTTTGGATTGCGTGATAAACTTGCATACGCAGCGGGTGACTTTGGCTGCAATATGAGTTTTGCGCTCAAAGGTTACCTGACGATTTATTGGACGCAGTTTATGGGGATCGACAACTACCTGATGGCATCCCTTCTGCTGATCGTGCAGATCTGGGACGCAATCAACGATCCGATTATCGGAGCAATGGTAGATGCGGATACGCATAAATACCGCCGGAACAAGTTCCTTGCCTATATCTGGTTCGGTGCAATCGGACTGACCGTGGCCGGTGCACTTTGCTATCTGCCGTTCCCGCAGGCTCCCAGTATGGTCAAGAACATTCTGTTTGTGGCAGGCTATATGATTTGGGATGCTTTCTACACCGTTGCAAATGTGCCGTATGGCTCGATGCTGTCTCTGATCTCGGATGACCCGATCCAGCGTGCACAGCTGTCTACCTTCCGCTCCATTGGTTCTATGGGCGGTGCGCTTCTGACCGGTATGCTGATCCCGGTGATCATTTATGATAACCAGAACAACCTGCGCGGTGAGCAGATGTTTGTCATCGCTCTGATCATGGGTTTGATCGGTCTGGTCTGCTTCCGCTTTATGGTCACGAACACAAAGGTGCGTGTGGACACCACGATCACTTTGAAAGAGGATGCACCGAAGTTCAACGTCATGAAGGCGTTCAACAACTTTATCCATAATCGCCCGGCTGTGGGCGCAACGCTGGCACCTATCGCAACGTTTATTGGTATGTATGGTGCCTCTACTGCAGGCCAGATCCTGTTCCAGGCTTATTTCAAGAATGCAAAGATCTCCGGCCTTGTGGGTATGATCTCCTACTTTGGCGTTTTCATTTTCAGTCCTTTTGTGAGCCGTATCGTCAAGCGCTTTGGCAAGAAGGAAGCCGTGACCTTTGGTTCAGTCGTCTGTGCGCTGGCGTACGTCCTGATGCTGGTTCTGCCCATCACACCGGACGGCCGGGGTCTCAGCCTTTATGTCCTGTGTCAGATCATTGCAATGCTGGGCGGCGGTATCGGAAGCTGCCTGAGCTGGTCTCTGATGGCGGATGCGATCGATTACAACGAGTGGAAATTTGGCGTGCGAGAAGAAGGCACTACCTATGCACTGCACTCCTTCTTCCGTAAGCTTGCACAGGGCATCGGACCTTCTCTGGGCCTTGTTCTGGCAACCAAACTGGGCTATGATGCATCTCTGAAGGCTGCACAGACGATCGAAGTGGCAACCCGGATGCGCTATCTGGTGCCGGTCATGTATCTGGGAAGCTATATCGTGATGATCATTGCGTACGGCGTGGTGTTCAATCTGGACAAAAAGACGCTGGCGCAGATGGAAAGCGATCTGAAAGAACGCCGTGCAAAGAACGAAAAGTAAAGGATCTTAAAATCAGAGGAATAGAAGAACGGAAACCTTCTGATAAGATGATAGAAAGCCCTCCTTTCGCTTGTGCGACGGGAGGGCTTTCTTTTTTTCAGTTGATCAGAATCGCCATCATCTCAGCGCAGGGGACCACGAAGCCGAACCCGAAGAAGAACAGCAGGTCGAGCACAAACTTCCAGAGCCGGACAGCAGGGGAGCAGAAGTTCATGGAGCGGGTGACGGAGGCACCTATCTCACCCCAGTGTCGGTAGTAGCCGGTCTGCTCAAAGTTGTTCCAGAGCTCCAGCGAGAGAAATTCTATCCCGACGAACAATGGGAAAAACACCCAGGAGGGAAGCCAGCCGTCTGCCTGCAGGTTCCCATTGCTCAGGGTACGCCAGTGGACGGCCATCCGGCCCGGGCAGGCGAGGATGCCCCAGATGGCCAGTGCGGCACTGAGCCAAAACAAAACTGCCCGTACCGAGCGCCAGTCAATGGATTGTTGACGGCGCAGCATGGAAAAGAAATCTTCCAGTGGTGCAGCGGTGGTTTCTCTGTCCTGCTCCGGGTCGTGGCAGTGCATAAGGTCAGAAAGGCTCAGTCCAAGAGCATCCGCAAGAGGCTCCAGCGTGTTGATATCCGGCAGACCGATTCCACGCTCCCATCGGCTGACGGCTTTATCCGTTACATGAAGCTGTTCGGCCAGTCCGGCCTGTGTCAGCCCTCGGGCTTTCCGTATCCGGGAAAGAAATGCTCCGAAATCCCTGGTATCCATAAAGGTCACTCCTTTTCCACAGAATAGCATAATATGGTGGAAAACACAATCGATGCTTCGTTTACAGACGCTGAAACGCAAAAACTCCCCACCCTGTGCTCGGTCAATGAGCACAGGGTGGGGAGTTTCTTTATATGGAGTTCAGAAGAAAAATGCTGGGATCAGAGCTTACAGCTGGGGGCCGGCAGAGACCAGAGCCTTGCCGTGCTCGTTACCCTCGTACTTCTTGAAGTTCTTGATGAAGCGGCCAGCCAGATCCTTGGCCTTCTCCTCCCACTGGGAAGCATCGGCGTAGGTATCGCGGGGATCCAGGATGCCGGTGTCAACACCGTTCAGGACGGTGGGAACCTCGAAGTCGAAGTAGGGGATCTTCTTGGTGGGCACGTTGTTGATATCGCCGTTCAGGATAGCGTCGATGATGCCACGGGTGTCCTTGATGGAGATGCGCTTGCCGGTGCCGTTCCAGCCGGTGTTGACCAGGTAAGCCTTAGCGCCGCTCATCTTCATCTTCTTGACCAGCTCCTCAGCGTACTTGGTGGGGTGCAGCTCCAGGAAAGCCTGGCCGAAGCAAGCGGAGAAGGTGGGGGTGGGTTCGGTGATGCCGCGCTCGGTGCCAGCCAGCTTGGCGGTGAAGCCGGACAGGAAGTAGTACTGGGTCTGCTCGGGGCTCAGGATAGAGACGGGAGGCAGAACGCCGAATGCGTCAGCAGACAGGAAGATGACATTCTTTGCAGCAGGTGCAGAAGAGATGGGACGGACGATGTTCTGGATGTGGTTGATGGGGTAGGACACACGGGTGTTCTCGGTGACAGACTTGTCAGCGAAGTCGATGTGGCCCTCGGCATCCAGAGTGACGTTCTCCAGCAGAGCGTTGCGCTTGATGGCGTTGTAGATATCAGGCTCGGAGTCCTTATCCAGGTTGATGACCTT
>ENA-ORCP01000599-ORCP01000599.1-human-gut-metagenome-genome-assembly--contig:-NODE-599-length-32217-cov-5.914561_pt1 | contig 32217 bp, 21 predicted proteins | sample MGYA00242990_ERZ507991 | MGnify/ENA primary metagenome ERZ507991 (study PRJEB26167, sample SAMN06115496) | human gut metagenome | host: Homo sapiens | place: China:Henan | collected 2015-05-07 | study... | reverse complement strand
CCTACATTGCGGAGATAACGATTTTCCATGGTATTGAGCGGCGTCAATTGGTTTTTCGGCTGCAAGTTACGAAGTTTTTTAGAATATACATATTCGTTCTCTGCGGCTAAACCGTTTATAATTATAAAATCAAAAAACGCATCCTATATATAAAATAATTAAAGAAATTACAAAAAGTATGATTGCAATCACCTTACGTTGTGTTTTTGATAAGGTTGAATAATATTTATAGTATTCTTTTTCATTCTTTTTGATATATATTGAAATAGCATGAGTAAAAACCATTAAACTTATTATTACGATTAATAATGACAAATAAAAATTGAGAAACAAGGTTAAGCCACGAAAAATGAAAGGCGTTATTTGAGTATATATTATCATTGAATAGCCTCCGACGGGGCCATTTCCAGTCACTTCATCAGCACAATAATATAGTCTTATAATTCTATTAAAAAACATATATCCCTTGTTCATCAAATTCTTGTAACGTTTGTTCTATTGGGGTAAAATCCATGGGATGGAGTGGCGAATTGGTTTATCGGTTGCAAGTTACGAAGTTTCAGCGAACAAACCAAGCGAACGGCTGTAATTGCTTCAAAAAAACGTTTGCAGAACGATGATTATTAGTAACCCGGTACGCCGTCAGCGTGCCGGGGCCATCAAATCAAGGGGAGGGCGTCCGTAGGCACGCCGATTTTATAAACATGGCCCTCTATTCTATAATCGGCCTCCTGTCGGAAGCCATTTCATTGAGGGGCCGCTCTTCGGGCACGCCGTCAGGCGTACCCGGTTGCTCATAATCGCCGTCCTGATGGACAGGCATCGTGACCCATGTTACTGCACTGATATGCATCGCTCACCACCGCGCGCACGTTGCCCAGATGGTCAGGGGCGTTTGCTCCATCCCAAAGGGATAGCCCTGCATTGCAGAGTGAACGATTTTCCATGGGATTGCGCGCTTACTGTGCAGCAATGCCGCCATCGGCGCCTATCGGCTGCAGTCATCGCTTTTTGTTGGGGCGACGTGGGCGCTATGTTTGGAGGGGTGGGGGATTTTGAGTAATTTTGCAAAAAATGTCTACTTATGATTAAGAATCTGATGTTTGACCTCGGGGGCGTGATTATGAATATTCGCCGCGAGAATTGCGTTGAGGCATTCAAGGAATTGGGCATGACGGATGCCGACAAGTTTTTGGGCGAGTACGCGCAGGCGGGCGCTTTCGGCGACATTGAGAGCGGAAAATGTACCGCCGGTGAGTTCCGCGATGAAATCCGCAGGATGGTAGGCAAACCGCTTGCCGATGAGCAGATTGACAAGGCTTTCGGAAAATTCCTGCTTGGCATCCCCCCTTACCGACTGGAGGAGCTTCACAGGCTCTCAAAGAGGTTCAATCTGTATCTGCTTTCGAACACCAACCCCATAATGTGGCATCGTGAGATTGCCGACAGTTTCGCTCAGGAGGGCCACGACGTAAACTACTATTTCAAGGGCGTTGTCAGGAGCTATGAGGCGAAGGTGATGAAGCCCGAGGCTGAGATTTTCCATGTAGCCGAGCGCAGGTTTGGAATCAAGCCTGATGAAACTATTTTCCTTGATGACTCCAAGGCCAACTGCGAGGCTGCCGAGCGGCTCGGATTCAAGACCATCCATGTGGCTCCGGGCAAAGAGTTCTATCAGCTGCTGTGCCAGTATCCCGGACTTGACTTAAAGGATTGCTGAGAGAAAAGGTGGGAGTCCTGACAGATCCAGACAGGAGCCGGCGCAGGGTAGCCGCCGTGGGGATGTTCGACGGCGTTCACCGCGGGCATCGCCATTTGCTGCGGCAGGTGGCCGCTACGGCACAGGCCGAGGGGCTCACTCCGGCGGTGGTGACATTCATGTCACACCCGTCGCAACGGCTCACACCCGACAGCCCGGTGAAAAATCTCACCGATACGCCCACGCGTCTTGCGCTGCTGCAGGAGAATGGCGCGGCCGACATTGTGCTGCTCGATTTCTGCGAGGAGCTGCGATGCATGAGCGCCCGCGAATTTCTGGAGATGCTTCACCGTGACTATGCAATTGACTGCCTGATAGTGGGCTTCAATAACCGCTTTGGCCATAACCGCACCGAGGGATTCACCGATTACTGTCGTTACGGCCGTGAAATAGGGATTAAAGTGATTGAGGCCACAGAGGCGCCGGAAGGGAAGGTCAGTTCATCGATAATACGGCGCCTGATAGCGGCCGGACGCGTGGAGGATGCCGCTGCCGAACTGGGCCGTCCGTATTCAATTGAAGGCACCGTGGTTGGAGGAAAGCGCATTGGGCGCACCATCGGTTTCCCCACAGCCAATATCGCTCCCGCATCGGCCCGCTCGCTCATTCCGGCCGGAGGCGTCTATGCGGCTTATGTGACCGATGTCGACACCTCTGAGCGCCATAAAGCGATGGTGAACATAGGCAGTCGCCCCACGGTCAACGATGATGGCAGTGACCTCACAATTGAGGCTTATCTGCTTGATTTCAACAAAGATATTTATGGCCACAGGCTCAAAGTGGATTTCATTCTGCGTCTGCGCGATGAGATGCGCTTCGGTTCGCTGGACGAGCTTTCGGCCCGGCTGCAGGCCGATGAGGCGGCCACACGCCGCGCACTCTGATTTTTTGGCAGTTGCGAAAAAATGCCTATATTTGGGGATTGAATCACATTTAACCCCATTCCAATGAAACAGACACGAACTCTTTTAGGCTTGATGGCCATGGCCGTCATCCTGTTTTTTGCGCCCTTTCAAAACTCACAGGCTCAGACACCCAATGTCAGCGATGTCACTGAAATGTGCGCTAAGCTTGACAAGCTGATTCCGGCGATTGAGAAAGCTTCTACTGTTGATGAGGTAACGCTCCTCACCACGCAGTTTGACAAGATGACAAAGGCTTACGAAAAGAGCACCGAGTCACTCACGCCTATGAGCCGTAAGAAGCTTGCTGCCACTTATCTTGGCATAATCAAGGAGATGACCAGGGCTTCAATGCGTTTTCAGGGTCTTAACCCCGACACTCCTTCAATGAAACAGAAAATGGAACAGGGTATGAGCACTATAAATGAATTTGTGCGCAACACCGCTGACCAGTCAGCCACACTCGGCGACTTCCTGACCACCCTTGACCAGATGTAAAAGAGCATTGCAAAAACCATAATGTGGTAGGGACGTGCCTTTGGCACGTAACATATTATGCAAATTTTCAAAAGCGAACCAAAGGAAACGTGCCAAAGGCACTTCCCTGCAAGTTAGGAAATTCGGGAGCTTAGAGGCCGGGGAGGGCGAGGACCTGCTGGAGAATGTCGACGGCCTCCTCGACTGTGCTCACGTTTGAGATGGCAAAGCTGCGGCGCCCGGCTTTTTCGCGTATGCGGCAGCGCCGTGCGTTCTGCTGCAGGTATTGCAGAAGCTTGCCGAATATAGGGCTTTGATAATAGGCCACGTTGGTATCGTCCACAAAATAGATGTACATAACGTCCTGCTTCAATGCCACTTTTTCTATGCCCAGCTTGCGGGCGAGGCGGCGCAGGCGGGGAATGCGGAGCAGTTCGGCTGTTTCGCGGGGAATCTTGCCGAAGCGGTCAATGAGGCGCGAACGGAACTCCACGAGGTCGGTTTCGCGTTCAATGGAATCAAGTTCCTGATACAGAGCTATGCGCTCACTCTCCTGCGGCACATAATCGGCGGGGAGAAGCAGCTCCATGTCGCTTTCAATAACGCAGTCGGCCACATAGTCGGTTTCCTCGGGCGCCTGCTGGCTGCCTTCGGCGAGGTCGGAAAATTCTTCGGTGCGGAGTTCCGTCACCGCTTCTTTCAATATTTTCTGATACGTCTCGTAGCCGAGGTCGGCAATGAATCCGCTCTGTTCCGCACCGAGCAGGTTGCCGGCGCCGCGGATGTCGAGGTCCTGCATGGCAATGTGGATGCCACTGCCCAGGTCGGAGAAGCTTTCAATGGCCTGCAGGCGGCGGCGCGAGGTGGGCGACAATGGCACATGAGGTGGCACCGTGAGATAACAGAAAGCCTTGCGCGAGCTACGCCCCACGCGTCCGCGCAACTGATGGAGCTCGCTGAGTCCGAAATTCTGTGCGTTGTTGATTATGATGGTGTTGACGTTAGGCATATCCACTCCGCTTTCTATAATTGTAGTGGATAAGAGTATGTCATAGTCATGATTGGAGAAATCAAGAATGGCCTTTTCAAGCTTTTCTGGCGGCATCTGACCGTGGGCCACTATTATTCGGGCGTCAGGTACAAGCCGGCGCACCATCGATTCAAGCTCGGAAAGTCCCTCTATGCGGTTGTTCACAATAAAAACCTGGCCGTTGCGCGACATCTCGAAGTTTATGGCCTCGGCAAGCATGTCGTCGGTGAGCGAAGTGACTGAGGTCACAATAGGGTAGCGGTTGGCCGGAGGGGTGGTTATGGCCGAGAGGTCACGCGCTCCCATGAGCGAGAACTGTAGGGTGCGAGGTATAGGAGTGGCGCTCATTGTAAGAGTGTCCACATTGGTTTTCATCTGTTTCAGTCGCTCTTTGACTGCCACGCCGAACTTTTGTTCCTCATCAACCACGAGCAATCCGAGATCTTTGAATTTCACAGATTTGCCAATGAGCTTATGGGTGCCCACTATAATGTCTATTTTGCCGTCGGCCAGGTCGGCCAGGATGGCTTTGGTTTCCTTGGCCGAGCGCGCACGCGACAGATAGTCCACTCTTACCGGAAACTCCTTTAAGCGTTCGGAGAATGTGTGGTAATGCTGATAGGCAAGCACAGTTGTCGGCACGAGGACTGCCGTCTGCTTGTTGTCGGCGGCGGCCTTGAAAGCGGCTCTGACGGCAATCTCTGTCTTGCCGAACCCCACATCGCCGCAAATCAGGCGGTCCATGGGGCGCGAGCTCTCCATATCGGCTTTCACGGCCTGGGTGGCAGTCAGCTGGTCAGGAGTGTCCTCGTAAATGAATGAAGCTTCCAGCTCATGCTGCATGTAGCTGTCGGGCGCAAAGGCAAATCCCTTTTCGTTTTTGCGTGCAGCGTAAAGCTTTATGAGATCGCGCGCAATATCCTTGAGCTTGCTCTTGGTGCGCTCCTTCATGCGGTTCCAGGCGCCTGTGCCGAGCTTGTTTATCTTGGGGGGCACGCCCTCCTTGCCGCGGTATTTGGCGAGCTTATGGAGCGAATGGATCGAAACGAAGATTGTGTCGTTGTTGGCGTAGGTGAGCTTTATCATCTCCTGGGTGCGGCCCGCCACATTGGTGCGCATCAGCCCGGCGAAACGACCTACACCGTGGTCAACGTGCACAATGAAATCGCCCGGTTCAATCGACGACAGCTCTTTGAGCGAGAGCGCCAGTTTGCCCGAGCGTGCGCGGTCACTCTTGAGATTGTACTTGTGGAAACGGTCAAAAATCTGGTGGTCGGTAAAGAAACAGCGTTTTGTGGCGTGGTCCACGAATCCTTCATGGAGCGTAGACTCGACCGGGGTGAAATCAATGTTGTCGCCGCGGTCATTGAAAATAGCCCGCAGACGCTCTATTTGCCGGGCGCTGTCGGAGAGTATATATATAGTGTAGCCGTCGGTCAGGAAATGCTTGAACGAATCGGCAATGAGGTCGAAATTCTTGTGATAGAGCGCCTGAGGAGAGCATTTGAAATCCACCATGGCGGCCGACTTCTCGGCAGGCTGCGCGGAGGCCGTGAAATCAATGCGGCGGAATTCCGCGAATCTCTTCGCGAATTCATCGCTGTCAACGAGCTGCTTCATAGCTGCGGCATCGCCCTCATTGGCAATGGCCGCGCTTTGCGAGAAGGATTCGGAGGTTATCTCGGCAATGCGGCTCAGTGTGTAACCGGCGTCGCGCACTGCAATCAGAGTGTTCTCGTCAATGAAATCGAGCAGCGAGGTGCCACGGCTCTGTGAGGCCACGTTGGAAGTGATGGAGATGAGGTCCATGCGTTGCTCTGACAGCTGTGTCTCAATGTTGAAGGTGCGCATGGAATCAATGTCATCGCCGAAAAAGTCGATGCGGAAGGGGAGTTCGTGGCTGTAGCCGAAGATGTCGAGGATAGAGCCGCGCACAGCGAACTGCCCCGGCTCATAAACATAGTCAACCTCCTGGAATCCGTTCTCGCGCAGCCATTTCACTGTCTCGGTCATATCGGCCTGCTGATCGGAACGGAGCGTAAGAGTGTGCTTGTCAATGGCCTTGCGCTCGGCCACCCGTTCGGCCAGAGCTTCGGGATAGGTGACCACGAACCGCAGCGCTTCATCGGTCGACCAGCGGGTCAAAGCCTCCGTGCGCAGAATCTGCGAAGGTGGGTCGGGCTGGCCGTATTTGATGTGGCGTTTGTAGCCAGAGGGGAGCATAGCCACAGCCTCCTCGCCCATCAGGCGCGAGAGGTCGTGGTAGAGGTATCCAGCGTCATCGAGCGAATCGCCCACGACCACCATGGGTTTGCCGCTCTTCACCGGAAGGAGCGACAGCATCACAGCGGCCGAAGAACCGGCCAGGTTATAGGCGTCGATTCGTTCGGCGTGCGATTTCAGTGCGGCTTCAAGGGCTTTGCCGCGGGGCCCTTTGCGGAGAGAGGATGCAATCTCTTTCAGCGTCATTTCTTTTTCTTTGCGGTTTTTGCGGGAGCAAGCAGAGCTTTGTAGCGGGCAGGTGATTCAAGCACGTTCACGGCACTGTCAATCGCAACATCGTAATTGAGGAACGACTGCACCTCGCCGGGACGGTAGTAATAGCGGCCAACGATTTCGCGTTCAATGTAAGGGGTTATGTCGACGCGGTTATTGTCAAGGTCTTTGTCGAGCGGATGCTTCATCATGGCTTCGAGACGGTCAATCTGAGCGCTGACGCTGTCCGACATGTAGCCTTCTATTTTGGCTGCCTCGCGCAGCTGCTTGAGCATTGTCTCGCACACTTTGTCGTAGTTGAAGCGGGCCGGGTCAATGAAAGCCTTGAAATCGGCGTAAATGCTGTCATTCACCTTGAACTGGCCAACCGGGGGAATCGAGGCGTGGTTGGCTGCGAACTTGTTGGCGTAGTCAAACGCCCAGTTGTCAGTGACCACATTGTAGGTTATGCGGCTCACTTCGGGATACTCCACCTTTAGGTCGGGGGTGATTCCTCCGCCGTCGCGCACAGTGCGGCCGTTAGCGGTAGAAAACACGTTTGTCAGGCTATCGGGAATGCGCGCCACGGTTCCGTCGGGGTTGCGGTGGGAGTAATCGATTGCCTGTATCAGGCGTCCGCTCGGAATGTAGTATCGGGCCACGGTCACTTTAAGCAGTCCCTCGTTAGGCAGTGAGCGGGTGGTCTGCACCAGGCCTTTGCCGAACGAACGGTTGCCCATGATTACCGCACGGTCAAGATCCTGCAATGCTCCGGCTGTGATTTCCGAAGCCGAGGCTGTTCCGTCGTTGATGAGCACCACGAGCGGCAGATCGGGAGCCACAGGCTTGGATGAGGTGCGGTAAATCTTGTCCTCCTCCTGCGAGCGGCCGCGGGTGCGGAGCACTTCGGTGCCTTTAGGGAGGAAATAGCCCAGAATCTTCACCGCGCTCTCCAGGAAGCCTCCGCCGTTATCGCGAAGGTCGAGCACAAGACCCTGTATTTTCTGATTCTTCATCAGGCTGTCAAGCGCCTCAAGCACTTCGTCGGCCGACTTCTCGGAAAACTGCGAGAGCTGGATGTAGCCTATATCGTTCTGTTTGCCTATCACGCCGGCGTAAGGCACGGATGGAATCTGAATTTTCTCACGCACAATTTCAAAAGTGAGTATGGAGTCGCTAACGTAGGGGCGCTTCACCGTGACCTTTACGGGAGTGCCACGCTGCCCTTTGAGGCGCGAGCTCACCTGATCGGAACTCATCCCGAGCGCCGAGACGGTGTCAATGCGCATAATCAAGTCGCCGGGGCGCAATCCGGCTTTGGCTGCCGGAGAGCCCTGATAGGGTCCCGAGATGTAGACGTTGCCGTTGCGTGCCATTATGTAGGAGCCTATGCCGCCGTATTCACCTGAATTGAGAGTGCGGAAATCCTCCTGCTCCTTCCGGGGCATATATTCCGTATAGGGGTCAAGCCGGTTGAGCATGGCACCTATGGCCGTTTCAATGGATTTCTCAATATTTATTGTGTCAACATAGTTGGTTTCCAATTCTTTGACAACGGAATTGAAAATCGACAGGTTGGCACTTATATCTGACTTTGGGCTGCGCGTCTCGGCTTGCGAGAAAAAAGCCACAGTGGCCAGGGCAGCGACGGCATAAAAGAGTTTTTTCATCTGGAATGCTTCAAAAACAGTTGAAATGGAACAATCACGCGGAAATTTCGGCGCGGATCAACCGCATTTTGGTATGAGAGACCAAAGTTAATCAATAATTATAACAATTCCGCATTAAAATATTTCATTTTTTAAAATATTTTTTGCCCTGCCGCGATTTTTTTGGGCTTTAAACTTGCATATCTCGGATAAAGAGCGTAATTTTGCATCGCTTTAAGCCCCGGAGGGGGATTGCGAACGGAAGCCTCAGGGCTTTACGCGCAAAGCATCTGCTTCAGTAGCTCAGTTGGTTAGAGCACCTGACTGTTAATCAGGGGGTCGTTGGTTCAAGCCCATCCTGAAGCGCAAGAAAGAGATTCACCGTGAAGGCGAGTCTCTTTTTTTGTTTATGGCACCTCAATCATGTACATCCGGTGCGCTCTTTCATCGCAAACTTAAATCCGAGTCAGGAATGCGACCCTGTTGTCAACATTTATTTTGAAACAAACACACTCTGAGATTTGCAAAAAAAATTGAAATGAATTTCTGGTGATGGGGGGGTAAATCACTGTAATCAAATAAAATAAATATTATGTCAACAAAAATGGAAATTCGGTGAAAACGTTTGCGTAAGGCCAGTGAAAATAAATTGCGTAACTTTGCGGCGTGAAAGAATCTGCAGTCAACATCCGGTCGCTCTCGGCGCCCTCAGGGCGCGACGCCTCTATCTCCATAGCAAAGGCGTTTGCTATTATCCTCATGGTCATAGGTCACACGGAATATCCCGGGCTACTGACCTCGTGCCTCTACACATTCCACATGCCTCTGTTTTTCATCACGGCCGGCTATTTTTTCGGGCGCTGTAACGCCGATAATCCTTGGGAGTTTTGTCGCCGCAGAGTCAAGGGGCTTTATTTGCCCATGGTGAAGTGGTCGCTGATATGGCTGCTCCTGCACAATGTTTTCCACCACATAGGGCTGCTCAACGAGAAGTTCGGCAACTGGAACGGCGGTGTCACTCACCCCTACTCGCTGAATGAGGCCGTGAGCCGGGCGGTTCAGATATTCACCCAGATGGGCGGCTACGATGAATTCATGGCAGGCGCTTTCTGGTTCTTCCGCGGGCTGCTGGTGGCCAGTGTTCTGTTTCTCATACTTTTTCGCATCATTGACCGGCGCACACCGCTCAAAGACACCTGGCACGTAGCGGGGCTGATTTGCCTCGGGGCCGTGGCGTTCACGGCATGTCACATCTACTTCGGTTTTAAAGTAAGTCTCTTTCCCGGAGGCGGATGGCGCGAAACGTGGGGACTGTTTTTCTTTGGCATAGGCCTGATTTACCGTCGCTGGGAACATCTTGTGGCCAACCGCTGGTACGTAGCGCTGCTTTGTCTGATTCTGATTTGCGTGGCCGGTTCGCTTCACTGGTCGGGCATGAACAATGTGGGGCGCTACCGCGACCTGTGGACTCTCCCGCTCACCGGTGTTGCCGGATTCATAATGGTTCATTACGCATCGCGCGTTATTGCGCGCCGCGAAAGCATGCTGAAGCGCCTGCTCGCATTCATTGGCGAAAATACGCTTTATATACTTGTGTTGCATATAATTTCATTCAAGGCGGTGAGCATTGCAAAGATATGGTATTACGGACTCGATCCGGCGCAGGTAGGCTGCCACATGGTGATTCATGACCATCTCGATGATTGGTTCTGGCTTGCCTATTCAGCCGCCGGAGTGATTCTTCCGCTCGCGGCTCTGCAGTTCTATCGCGTTACCAAACGCCGCCTCGTTCGCCTTTTCCCCGGGGCAATCCCCGTTGTGACCCGCTAATTGTGGCGAGGGAATGAACAATTTTAATGAAATTTTTATTATGTTTGCAGTCGCATCCACATAAATCCATAGAATCACATTCATGAACCTACGTAGTATTTCGCTGACACTCGCAGCTTTCGTTATAGGCGTCACCGCTTTGGCCTCGGTTCCGTCAGGGTATTATTCCGCATTGACCGGAAAGAGCGGCAGTGAGCTGAAAACCGCTTTGTATCAGATTATCAATCCGCACACTCTCGTGTCGTCCTATCAGAATCTGCCGCAGTATTTTCAGAAAACCGACGTGTATCCCAACTCCACCCGCTGGTGGGACATGTATTCCGACATTCCCCTCTATGCTCCGAATTTCAAGGGACTCAACCGCGAACACTCGCTGCCCAAGAGCTGGTGGGGCGGCTCGACCAACATTCCGGCCTACACCGACCTGAATCACCTTTACCCATCGGAGGCGGCTGCCAACCAGGCCAAGAGCAACTATCCCCTCGGAATAGTGGTCGGGCCGACTGTTTTTGACAACGGCATGACAAAGGTGGGCATCGGGCAGAACTCCGGTGGCGCCAAATACGTGTTCGAGCCTGATGACGAATACAAGGGCGACTTTGCCCGCACCTATTTCTATATGGTCACTTGCTACCAGAATCTTACATGGCGTTACACTTACATGTGTCGCGACGGGGTTTATCCTTCCTTGCAGGACTGGGCCATACAGCTGCTTCTGCAGTGGCACAGAGCCGACAAGGTGAGCCAGAAGGAGATTGACCGCAACGAGCAGGTGTTTCTCGTTCAGAACAACCGAAACCCTTTTATCGATTACCCTGATTTGGTGGAATACATCTGGGGCGACAAGAAGGGTCAGGCCTATGTGCCGGGCGACACTCCGGTAGAGCCGGGCGGCGAAGCAAACCTCATAACTCCTCCCAACGGCATGACTCTCGATTTCAGCCAGACGGCTGTGGGTTATCCCACCACGGCTCAGGTGCAGTTCAAAGGAGAGTATCTGACCGGCTCGCTTGAACTTTCGGTTGGAGGCACCGACCGTAAATACTTCAAGCTGTCAACCGACAATGTTAGCGCATCGGCTGTCAACTCTACTTCCGGGACTTGGATAACAGTGACCTACACTCCCGATGCCCTGGGAGAGCATACGGCCAACCTTATAATCACCGACGGCGGCCTTGAGGAAGGCTCGCGCATAGTGAGGATGCAGGGTGAGAGTCTCCCGGTGCCTCAGCTGAGCGCCCTGACTGCCACGGCCGCAACCGAGGTGACCAATGACAGCTTCACGGCCAACTGGCAGGAACCGCCTGCCGATGAGGTTGTGGATTTCTACATGGTTACAGTGCGCCACTACAGCAAATCCGGAGCCGTCACCGAGGAGGTGCTGCCTGCTGAAGACAATTCGGTGGAAGTCACCGGATTCACCAACGACAGTTACGCCACTTACAGTGTGCAGTCATCGCGACTCGGCCTTATGTCGCCGCAATCCAACGTTGTCACTGTCGACCACTCCTCGGCCATAGGCGAAATCGTGGCCGACCGTCCGTTTGCCGTTGAGACCTACGAAGGCGGCACGGTTCGTTTCCGCTGTTCCGAACCCCTCTCCGGAGTGTCAGTCTATGACCTCACGGGCCGATGCGTGATGGTTATTGGCGAAGTGACTGATTTCATGGAAGTGACTCTGGCCCCGGGAGCCTACCTGATTGTGAGCGATGAACACCGCACGCCAGTGAAAACAGTGGTGAGATAAGAATAAATATTCGTTAATTTACATTTTAATATGTCAAAAAATCATGGCCATTGGCTGTGGTTTTTTGACATATTGATTACAAAACATAAAAAATTGCAACTATTTTATGGTAAAATTAAATGAAATGTTGTAATTTTGCATAAATTACAGCGCGAAAGCCATAACTCTTGAAACTTTATAGTTATACAAAACTGCTTTTCCATGGGAAAAATAGATAATTTGGACAGAAAGATACTTGAGATTGTAATGAATAATGCACGCATTCCCTCCAAAGATGTCGCTACGGAATGCGGCGTGTCGCGTGCGGCAATCCATCAGCGTCTGCAGCGAATGCAGGACCTTAATGTGATTACGGGGTCAAGCTATAATGTAAATCCAAAATCACTCGGTTATCACACCTGCACATTCATTGGGGTGTCGCTTGTGCGCGGCGCCATGTACCGTGAGGTTGTGCCCGAGCTTGAAAAGATTCCCGAAATCGTTGAGTGCCATTTCACTACAGGCCCTTACACTATGCTCGTGAAGCTCTTTGCCCGCGATAACGAGCATCTGATGGATCTGCTCAACAATAAAATTCAGATGATTCCCGGGGTCACGGGAACCGAAACGCTCATCTCGCTCGACCATTCCATCCACCGCAAAATTCCCATCAACCACGAATGACGTCAAGCCGCGAGGCTGCAAGATATCAACCCGTGCGCGCACCTTTCCCATCAAGGAGGTGCGTGTTTTTTTGCTCCGATGGTTGCGGTGTGGGCGATATTTTGTAACTTTGGCCTCAAATCCTACAATTATGTTCAAAACAAGACTTTCCGACATACTGAAATCAAAAAAACTATGGTGCATAGTGGGTTCGGTAATCATCATGGCGCTCGTAGCCGTGATTTATTTCTACCCCGACGATGTGAGCGGCAACACCCTCTCGCAGCACGACATGCAGCAGGGAGCCGCCAACGGCCATGAGATAGCAGAATATGCCGAGCAAACCGGACACGATGCCCGATGGACCAACTCGCTTTTCGGCGGCATGCCCACGTTCCAGATTGCGCCGTCATATCCCTCCAGCTCGCTTTTCAACTGGATTAACCGCGCCATGGGGCTTTGGCTTCCGAATCCGGCCGACTGGCTCATGATGATGATGACGGGATTCTTCATCCTGCTTCTCGCTTTCCGATGCCGATGGTATGTGGCGCTTATCGGGGCGATTGCCTACGGCTTCTCATCGTATTTCGTAATCATCATTGGCGCGGGCCATATATGGAAGTTCATCACTCTGGCTTACATCCCGCCCACGATTGCCGGACTTGTGCTCTGCTACCGGGGCCGATACCTTGCCGGAGGCGCTCTTGCGGCGTTGATGGCCATGATGCAGATCTCAGCCAATCACCCGCAGATGACCTACTATTTCCTGTTCGTTATCCTCGGCATGGCCATCGCCTATCTCATCAAGGCCATCAAGGATAAAAGGCTCAAACAGTGGGGCATTGCCACCGGGGTGCTCGCCGTGGCAGCTGCGCTTGCGGTCGGAGCCAATCTGCCTTCGCTCTACAACACCTTCGAGTACTCCAAACACACCATGCGCGGAGGCCATTCGGAGCTTACTCCCGAGCCGGGCGAGCAGGTGCTGGCAACGGCCGGTGGTCTTGACCGCGATTACATAACACAATACAGCTATGAACCTTCCGAGAGCTTCACTCTGCTGATTCCCAACGTGAAGGGAGGTGCCACATCGCGTTTTGTCCGCGGCGGAGGCGAATATCTCGGCCTCGGGTCCATGCCTGAGGCGCAGGAGATGGTGAATTCAGGCGTTATCAGTCGCGAAGAAGCTATGTACCTCGACTGGCTGCCGCAATATTTCGGCGGTCCGGAAGGAACGAGCGGCCCCGTCTACGTAGGGGCGCTCATAGTGGCTCTTTTCCTGCTCGGTTGCTTCATTGTCAAAGGCCCCATGAAATGGGTGCTACTGATTCTCACGCTTTTCTCCATTCTGCTTGCCCTGGGGCGCAACTTTATGTGGCTCACTGACATGATGATTGACCACATGCCCATGTACAGCAAGTTCCGCACCGTCGAGAGCATCCTTGTGATAGCCGAGTTCACAATGCCGTTGCTTGCCGCCTTAGCGCTGCAGAAAATAGTGTCGCTCCCGGTTGAGGAAGCGTGGAAGCGCTATAAGCGCCCGGTTATCGGCTGCTTCGGCGCGGTGCTTGTGGTGTGCCTCGCAGGCATAATGTGGCCCGGCATCTTCGGCGCTGCCGTTACGGAGGCCGACCGCCAGACCGACGCCCGCATAGCCGAAGGACTCACCATGCAGGCTCAGCAGGATGGTTTCGATGCCGGCCAGGTGCTTCAGGTGCTGACCATTGAGAATCCCCGCATCTACAACGCTGTTGTGAGCCTCCGCCACTCCATGGTTCAGTCCGATTCGCTGCGAAGCTTCTTCGTGGTGGCTCTCGGGCTTGGTCTGATATTGCTCTACATGCGTGGCCGCATGACGATGCCGGTGGTTGTGGCCGGAGTGGGCATAATAATCTGCGGCGACCTTTTCATGGTCAACAAGCGCTACCTGAACACCGACAGCTTTGTTCCGCGCCGCCTGCTCACCACCACGCAGTTCCAGCCTACGCCCGCCGACCGCGTGATTCTCACCGACACCGCCATGAACTACCGCGTGCTCAACATTCCGCAGTTCTCCTCGGCGGCGCCGTCGTATCACCACAAGACCATCGGCGGTTACCACGCCGCCAAGCTCACACGCTATCAGGACCTGATTGACCGTCAGATTATGAACAACAATCAGGGAGTGCTCGATATGCTCAACACCCGCTACATTATCACCAACGAACAGTCGGCTCCGCAGCTCAATCCCGGCGCTATGGGCAATGCATGGTTCGTTGACAAGGTGAGCTACGTGGAGGGAGCCGATGCCGAAATGGCGGCTCTCGACTCGCTCGCAGTGGCTCATGAGGCCGTTGCCGACCGCCGGTTCCAGGCCGTTCTCGGCGCATCCGCTCCCAAACAGCCGGGCGACACCATCTTCGAGACCACCTACGCGCCTGACCGCCTGACCTATCATGCGCGCTCGGCCCGCGGAGGCGTTGCCGCCTTCTCGGAGATTTATTTCCCTTGGGGCTGGAACGCCACAATCGACGGCAAACCTGCCGAGATTGGCCGCATCAACTATGTGCTCCGCGCAATGAAGATACCCGCCGGAGAGCACACAATAGAGATGACATTTGATCCCAAATCGATGCACGCCACCTCGGCTGTGGCCTATGTGAGCATAATCCTCGTTTACATCGCTGTTGCCGGTGCGGTAGCCGTGTGGGCTTTCCGCAAACCTGAGGAGGAGAACCAACCGAGCTGAGCGCGCCGATGAAAGTAGGCCGTTTATTGCATTTCATTTCGGCTCCCGAGCGCACGGCGCGTGGCCGCGGGTTCGGTGTGCACTCTCCCTTTGCCTTCCGGTTCATGCGCGAGGCGCTGACGCAACCGCTCGCCTACTATGCCTATCCCGAACTCAATGCCGCCTCCCGCGCCGCCGGAGTCAGCCCCAAAGGGGTGAGGGCTCTTTTCCGCTCAGCCCTGTTTTTGCGTCCGGTGGCCGTTGAGTATGTAGGCCGGCCGTGTGCCGCCGCGGCCAAGGCTCTTTCGCTCGGCAATCCCGAGTCTGCCGCCTGCGACATGCCGTTCAGAGCCTATGCGGCGCTCTCCGACGGAGTTTCGCACGTTGAGGCAATGTGGGCGCAATCGGATAGCGGAATGCTTTTCATGGCGCCTCAGATGGCCGTTTTTGTGGAGTGGGACAATCTGCCACACCAACGCTTCAACATTGTGTTGCCATGAACCACAGTCTGCGCCATGCGAACCGTTGACTCTGCCGCCCAGCTGCTGCGCGCCTATGAGGCTCATCTTGTTCTTGAGCGCGGGCTGAGCGAGAACACCCGCTCGGCCTATGTGGCCGACGTGGAGAAGCTTATCAACTACCTTCACGGCGAAAAAACGGGGCTGCGCGAGGTGACCACCGACACCCTCCGCGCCTTTGCCGCCGACCTCTTTGACCTGGGCATCTCCTCCCGCTCGCAGGCCCGAATCATCTCCGGCATAAAATCGTTTTTCCGCTTCCTTAAGCTCGAAGGTTATCTTGACTCCAACCCCTCGCTGCTGCTCGAAAGCCCCCATCCCGGCCGGAAGCTCCCCGAAGTTCTCCGCCTCGATGAGATCGACGCCATGATTGCGGCCATTGACCTGAGCAAGCCCGAGGGGCAGCGAAATCGCGCCATAATCGAAACCCTCTACGGATGCGGGCTGCGCGTGTCGGAACTCGTGAACCTTGAAATCTCGCGCCTTTACCTCGATGAGCAGTACATAATGGTGAAGGGGAAGGGCAACAAGGAGCGCATAGTGCCCATCTCGCCGCAGGCCATAGCCGAAATCCGCGCCTACCTCCCTGACCGCGAGCTGTTGCCCGTGAAACCCGGCGAGGACAATGTGCTTTTTCTCAATCGGCGCGGCCACCGCCTCACGCGCGTCATGATTTTCTACATCATCAAGTCGCTCGCCGCCGAAGCGGGCATACGCAAAGAGATTTCGCCCCATACGCTCCGCCACTCATTTGCCACCCATCTGCTTGAGGGGGGAGCCAACCTGCGCGCCATCCAGCAGATGCTTGGCCACGAGGATATTGCCACCACGGAAATCTATATCCACATTGACCGGCGCCGACTTCGTGATGAAATCCTGCTCCATCATCCGCGCAACAATCGGTAGATCAGTGCGCCAATTATGGCTCCGGCCAGCGTGAAGAAAGCCCACAGACGACGCGGGGCAGAGTCGGTGCGCTCAGCCTCGGCCACAGTCCGGCGCGCCACAGCGGCGTGCGAGGAGAGCGAATCAGTGATATTGGTGTTGAGCTTGCGCCCCGATTTGCGGTCGGCATTGATTATGGGTCGGTAAAGGGTGATTTTCAGCGGTTGCGCCGCTCGGGAAGTGTCGGTTGTGAAGATAACGGTGATGCTGTCGGCAATCATTGAAGAGGACGCCGACGCTGAGTCGGCTTGGGAATATGTGGCCGCCACAGAGCGGCCCACGGTGACAGAGGAATCGGCCGTTATAGCCGCAGAAGTAGCCGCATGATGCTTCGAGCGGCAAGCGCCCAGGGAGGCTAAGGCCGCCAGTGAGCAAGAGATAAAGAGAACTTTGACATTCATAACATGTGTGTGTTTTGTTGTTGGTGATGCAAAGTTACGCCCCTCCCGCCCCCAATTTCATGCTTAATTCTGTATTCATATCCAGTCTCGATCGCTTTCTCAGTTCCCGTAGGTGAGTAATATTACTGCTTGGGGAACGAGCCTACGGTGTCAAAGGTGTTGATGGTGGTATCTGTGACAACATAGGAGGCCAAAATGCCGACTCCGTTGCCGGTTATGTTTGTGAATATTTTTGTTGGCTCCACAAGTCCGATATTTACAAGTCCACCGCTGAGACTGTCATCGTAGGTATCGTTGCAGAGGACGCTGACCAGATATTTATAGTAATTTTCTGAAATGGAATATAGTTTGAAGTTGCGGTACATGCAGGTCCAGTTATGAAGATATGAAATGACGCCTCCTTGCACAATTTCTTTCAAAATCAAAGTATGGGTCTTACCATCAATGCCTTCATCGGAAAAGGGCAGTCCTAAAGGAGAATACGGAACCCAGCCCGGACGCGATACCTGTATCTGCTTGGCCAATTGTTGGAAAACGTATTCATAAGTGTAATTCCGCTCTTCCATGAAACCGTAGATGCCGTCGCCATAGCCGTCATATCTTATAAAATAGAAGTTTTGTTCTTTGGGCGGATCTGCGAATGTGATGCGGTATGTGAATATATAGTCATTACGCGAATAATATTGCGTAGGTCCTTGACGCTCAATCTCAACTGATTCAATTTTGATTTTGTGGGGCATAACATCAGTACTTTTTACCAACTTGCCGCCGTAGGATGTTGAAAGTTCCAATGTGTCTCCCGGGGCAGGGATAAAAGATGAGTGGTAGGCCATATCGGATGTTGAAAACTCCATCTGCTGACAGAATTTGCCGTTAATGTACAGGTCTATGGCAAGGTCGGGCACAAAGTCATGTTCGGGATGATAGTCAGAGAAGAAATAGGTTCGGGTTGCGGATACTTTCACCATTGAATCGGGATTTATAATGGAGTTAAGTACCAATAGCGAGGCTCCGCTGTCGTTGATATAGTGGTCAAGGTCAATGTCAGAGTAGCAGCTGCTTGCTGGAATAAGCGTAATGACGGTGAAAAGTGAGTTCAGAAGTTTTTTCATAAGTCAGAATCGATAGGTGAATGAAAAAGAGGGTATTAATGGAAGCAGGCTGAACGATTTGAAACTCCGTTTCCAATTGGTTCCAAGAGCAGCATCATTATAAGCGTCTTTCTGGATTGTCAGTGTGTTCATGTGGCAGTAAGCGTTATAAAGCCCTATGTTCCATATTACGCTTCTTCCTCGGTCAAGGTGCTTGTAGATGCTCATTCCGAGGTCGAGTCTATGATAAGCGGGCATTCGCACATTGTTGCGACCTGATATGTAACCCACACCTGTCAGCTGTTCACTGCCGCCTATGTAATCGCCCAGGTCAACCGATGGCGCTCCCGGAAAGAAGCTTCCCGAAGTGGCATAGTTGTACATCGACAGTGTGAGACGATTGCCCGACATGAATATCCATGATGCAAAAAATTCCATTTTAGATGATGGTTTATAGCTCAGCTGCAGGTTTATCTTGTGGCGGTTGTCGAATTTTGCGGGAAACGCCTCTCCGCCGTTAAGCTCCGGAAATTTCCGTCGGTTCCACAAAAGGCCGTAGCCCGCAGTTGCCGTCCATTTCTCTGCGTGTTTGGTGAACGAAAGGTCAACGCCGTAGGCACGGCCTGTACCTTTTGTCAGTTTGTCACGCCAGTTCAGTGACGCGTTAAGCAGCGACACTCCCTCTCTGTACTCAAGCAGATTCCGCATTTCCCGCCACCATATTTCGGCCGAGAAGAAAGCATTGTGCGGCAGATTGCCGTTCACGCTAAAAGAAGTGTTAAGGCTTCTCAACACAGGAAAAGATGGCTGCCACAAGTCAGTGGGCAGACTGATGAAATTGTTTGAGATTTGCTGCTCGGTTTGAGTCATAGAAGCCACAGCGGCCTTAAGACTTAGATTATCGCTGAGCGAGAAGCGCACAGCCGCCCTCGGTTCGGCATAAACGAGCGTTGAGTTGTCGTGCGTCACCAATTGGGCTCTCACGCCCAAATCCATGGCCAGTCTCGCTAATGGCGAAAACTCCCAGTCGGCCCATAATGCCGTAGTGTGGAAGCCCACCGTCGTGTTGTTCCTGCCACTCTCCGTGTATTCCCCTTTGTTCAGCGTCCTATTGATCAACCCTTCGGGCAGAATGCGCTTGTAATTCCAGACTGCGCCTGCCGACAGACGCATCTTGTCTGTCAAGTCATGCCTGAATTCCAGCTCTGTGCCAAAAGTGTTGATGCTGTTCGTGGTCTGACTTATGGCATAACCGTAGGTAGTGCTGTCCGTGAGGCATGTCTGATATTCATGCCGCTGCTTGTATTTCGATGAGTAGCGCGTCCAATACACTCTGCCGTACAATGACGTCTTGTCGCCGGTTCTTGCTCTGAATGATGCGAGAGCTCCCATGTTGCCCCAATCGACATTGTTGCTGTTGTCATCGAAATATTTTTGCGATTCATCCGTCACCTTGTCCCTTTGTCGCTGTTTTTTTCCAAATAGCAGTCGGTCCGAACTGTAATAACCTATCAATGAACACTCGGCGTTGGTGCTGAAATGATGGTCCAGCCTCAGATTCAGGTCCGAGAACGAATATCCCGCCTGTGTCGACTTGCCGTCGGTGTGCGAATAATTCATCAGAGCCAACACCGGCACCGACACCAGTTCAAGCCACGTGCGTCGCAAGCCTATGCTGAAACCCGTGCGTCCCCGCGAAATAGGGCCGGTGACATACAGCGAGCCGCTGATCAGCCCTGCCGACACTTCGCCTTTCAGGCTGTCGGTCCATGCGGGTTTCGCCGAGATGTCCGAAATGCTTGAAACGCGGCCGCCGTAGCGCGCCGGAAACGAGGATTTGAAAAAGTCGACATGTTTCACCGTTGCCACGTTGAACGATGAGAACAAGCCGCCCAAGTGGCTCACCTGATGGAGAGGCAAACCTTGATAGAGAAACAGATTCTGGTCGTTGTTGCCCCCGTGGACATAAAGGCCGGTGAACCCTTCGACCCCCGGCGAAACGCCCGGTTGGTTCTGCAGCGCCCTGACAAGATCCGGCTCGCCGAGCATTGAGGGCAGTCGCGATATTTTCTCGCCCGACAGCCGTATATGCCCGATTTCAAGTTTCAGAAGGTTGTCCTTGCGCGCAGCATTGACCACCACCTCATCAAGCTCGCCGGTGAGAGAATCTTTGCTTTCCGATTGCACAGCGGCATTCGCAGCCGCTATGCAACCGCAAAACAGGCATAGGATTATCAACCGATAATGTTTCATTTTACCGGAGATTTGTCAAAAAGATATGTTATGAAACGCCCTCTTACTCTTTGAGCTGCAGTGTCATGTGGAACTGTTCGCTGAATGGCTGATTGATTATGGCACCGGTGCCGTAGTCCTTATCTCCGTCTTTGAGGTCAAAAACTATGGCGGGATTATTGTCACTCACGCCTGTGGCATAGCTCACGTTTGTAAACACTTTGGTGGTCTCGCCACTGATGATGTTGCTGAGGGTGATTGTTGCGGTCTGCCCGTCGCTGCTGCGGAAAGTGGCTTTTGCCGAAGTGTTGGTCACCGCTACGCCGTCAACAGTTGCCGTGAGAGAATGTGTAGTGCTTTGAGGTGTATACGTGCCGTCGTAGTAGCTGTTGGCAAAATCATCGGGGTTGATATCATCATCGTTTTTACATCCCTGGAACACAGTTGCTGTCATGAAAAGTGACAGCAAAGCAATTAACATTTTCATAGATAAACAAAGATTTTATAATGAATAATATAAGTAAGTCACCAAAATTAATTAACAGTAAAATCCAAATATTAAGTAAGTTCTCTTGTGATTATTCTTGAGTGTCTTTTGCGTCGGAACCTCGCTTTCAATCAGTCATGTAGCTACGGCTACACTCATTGTTTCAAGCTTGGTTCAATCCACAAAATACATCTCAATAATAATGTCAATTAATTATGGAGACTTACTTATTGTAATTTAAAACGAAGGATGAGGAACTATTATTGTGCCGTTCACATCTTCAACCCTGACAATTCTGAATACAAGCGATGAAATTTTGTCATTCCAGCCTATTTTGCTTAGGCGCCAGTCACAGTGATATACTTGTTTCATTTCCTCCAGGCTCAAGCTTAAGTCAATGGCTTTGGCTTCTCGTGACACGCAAAACAGTTTTTTGCCTCCATAGTTTGTATCCTCATATCCAATAAGGCAGGTGCGGAGTGTGTACCCATATTCGCTGTAAAATGTCGGATCAAGCAACTTGTTTGGATTGCATGGAGAGTATAACTGATACGGCTGCAAGAAATTGAACACTCTGATAGATGATGTCTTGTCATTAAAATTATCGAATACCTTTAAATCAGGAATAGTCCACATCAATGTTTGAGTGATATCAAGTGTAATGTCTCTGTCCTTAAATGTCTTGTCATCATAAAGGCATGCTCGGCCTACTGTGCCGGACGCTACAGGTTTGCTTTCACCGCCTCGCGATTCAAATTGAGCTTGATCTTGTGCGGTTTGATCAAAAAATGAAAGGCCACTTTCTTTAAGTAACTGCTCCTCATTATTATAATATTCAACCACATCACGGTCAAGATTGTCTTTATATGTAAGGACAGCCATGTTAGGTGCAGCCTTTATTACCGAATTGTAAAAATTGCCAAATTCCGAATCAAGGAATACCAAAGAATCGTTTTCCAAATGTGCCTGCTCAGAATAGGTCTTTCCGTCATACTTGATGATTAATTCAAAGGGCTCATTTTCATCATTCTCAGCACCGAAATTTGGTGTCGGTTCTTCATTGGCTGAGCATGCGCTAAAAAATAAAATTGACAGTAAATTTACCGATAAAAGGTGTTCCTTTTTCATTTGTTTGTGATACTTTTAGTAAGTAAGTAGTTCTATTATTCAATGTAGCCTTCGTAATCGTGGCCGGATTCGGTTGAAATTTCAATATAAGCTTCGGTGAGGGTGCCTACATAGACCGTTGCCTCCGCTTCGGAACTGAACGAGTAGTTGCGGGCAAAGTTGGTGGTGAGGTCGGTGACAGTCAACGCGCAGTCGCCCTCAGGGATGGCGAATTCAAAGGTGAGCTCCCCATCCTCATAATAGCAGAAAATCTGCTGCATCGAGGGCGCCTTCGGACGGGCGGTTGTTTTCTTTTTCTTATTAAAACTAATATATCTGGCCGACTGTCCTTGATTGGAGTTACCAGAATCTGCAATACATAGGGTAGGTGTGATAGCGAAAATCAGTACTAACGCTGAAAAGATTGATTTATTCATAAGTGTTATAATTGTTTTTGACGCCGCAAAGTTAAGTTGAATAACTCTAAAAGCAGCTAAAAACAAGCCTAATCAAATTCTATAAGGCTGTGCGCACTTGGTTGATTATTAAGGATTTATCTCAAAAGCGGTATTGTTAAATTTTCTATGGATTTTTAGGCGTTTCAACAGCCTGTATTTCAGCGAGTTGTAAATTAGTAAGTAAATCTTTGATGCAACTGGTTGTAGGTTAAATGGATACGGCTTCTAAGATTCCGGTTATTGTAGTTTCTCAAGAAAAATATTGGTATCGGGAGTGGTGGACTCTTTGATAGTGTCTATTAATTGTTTTCGTTTTGCATAAAAATTTTTTAATCTGATGCCTAAGAACAGACAGATGCTTTTAGCATTGAATCCGGCAAAAATTAGAGTTGCGATATTGATTTCAATTTGAGAAAGGGTCGGACATTGGTCTTCGAGTTTTGTCACTAAGCCTGACATGTATTTGTTGACAGATTCTTTAATATTATGAATATTGTTTTGTTTTTGAATTTTGCTCAGTTCCGATTCAATATTCTTAACAATGATTTCGCGTGAAATGCGGGAGTCTTCCTTCTCAAAATATTCGTTACAAAGTTTATTCAAAAGATTCCAACTGTTCCGGAACAATGTCTCTAACTCTGCTCGCAATTCTTTTACGGTCTCGGAGGACTGCCTGTATTCATCTAAGTTGTATTTCTGATATCGAATAGTGTCTTTTAATATTGAAATGTCTTGGTTTTGCGCGGCTATTTTATCTTCCAATATTTGATGAACAGCTAAAGAGTCTTTGATGTTGTTTGTCAAACGCAATATTTCAATAACTTTTTTGTCAAGTTCATGTTTTTTCGCTCTAAGTCGCAGTTGGTAGACTAATATTATAATTGCAGACACGAATGTCAGTGACAGGACTATGAATATAGCTAAAGTCTGTCGTTTTGAAGATTCAGTTTTAGTACGGTAAAGATTTTGTTCAGTCCGATTTAGTTGTGATGATAGAACAGATTGCATTAACATTGTGTCAATATATTTGCTCTGAGCATAAAGGACACTGTCTGTAAATTCAAGCGCAGTTTTATAGTCGCCTTTTGACTCCGAAATAGTCGAAAGGATATTATAAACAACAGGCTGGTCGGACTGGTCAATTTGATTATGCTTAACGTATTCTAAAAATGCATTGATTTTTGTTGTATCGTTTTCGACTATCCCAAGTTCGGCTATCCACGCAATATCTTGTGTCTGAAAGTTGTAGAATGATGAAAGCCGGTTCAGTAGACGCAAGGAGCGGGCCGCTTTTTCAAAATCCTTTGCGGCTATTGCCGTTGAGAACATTGCCGAACTCGTATAGGCCATAATGGCGCTGTCATTTAATTCTGATGCTATTTGATATGTGCTGTCAAGCAATTCGGCTCCGCGCTGGGTATTGCCAGCGTTTGAATAATCAATGCCTAAGTCGGTCAGACAATAAAGATGATTCAAGTATTTGCCACATAATTGATAATAGATAGCTGCCTCACGAGATTTCTCTACGGCTTCATTTTTCAAGTAATTTGCGGAATAGACGTGCGACATGGCCTCGGCAGCTTTGGCACACCAATAATTAGAACCTTGACTGATGGCGGATTCATAAGATTCCGATAGAGGGTTTATAGCTTCGGAGAACCGGTTCAAGTCGCGGAGCACTACGCCTTTGTAGAAGAGGGCGCGCATTGCGAGGGAGTCGGAGCCGTGGTCGGCGAAGTAGCGGGCGGAGGCGGCGATTAGGGAGTCGGATGCAACGGGCACGTCGCATTTCACGCGGGCCTGAGTGAGCAGAAGGCCGTAAAGGGCTCGTGAGCGTTCGGAGCGGAGCGCTGCGGTGTCGACAGCCTCAAGGATGGCGAGGGCAGAGTCGGGCGCTTGTTCCATGACGGCGTCGGCGCGGGCGAGCGCGGGGTCGGTGCGGCCACACGAGGCGACCGCCAACGCCAGCACAAAGGACAATATGAACGCTAAGCGATTCATGACAGCAAATGTAGTCCATTTCAGCCACAATTCCAAATCCGCGAGGGCGGTGGGATAATGTAACGGGGCTGCACTGAGGAGAAGCGCAGCCCCGTAAGGGAGTGTATCAGGGATGGAGCGTCAGCGGGTCCAGCTGATGTTCCAGATTGAAACGCGGTCAGAGTTCTTTGCGGCGGCTGAGTAACAGTCGTTGACAAGCTCTATGGTGAAATTGCCGGTGACGTTGATGCCGTCCCAAGTGTAGTCAAAGGCTTTGAGCTTGGTGATGGAGTCGATGGTGACGGTCTTCGTGGCTACCGTGGCTCCGTTCTGCTTGATGTTGACGGTGAATTGGCATTTGGTTTCGTTGAACGCGAAGCCATAGTTGAACTTGAGCGATTTGATGCCGCCGGAGATGAGGGGCGAGGTGAGGGTGCCGGCCGAGCCTTGCTTTCCGTTGAGGCATGCCGCACGCACGTTGTCGCCGCCGATGAATTTGAACGCCGGGTTGTTGTCGGCGCCCGAAGTACCGGTCTGCACGGCACAGTTTTTGAGCACCCAGCCGTCGGTGGTGGTATATGAGCCGTAGCTTGACTTGGCTTCAAGGGTGTTGAGGTCGGCCGAGGTGACATCGATGGCGTCGCCCGAGGGAGGGTTGGGTGTGTCACCGCCTCCGGTTGAGCCGCCTTCAAGCTCATAGGCTGTGATGTCGCGAACGCCCGGGATGGCGAAGTATTTGCGTATGGTGCCGTTGAAGGTTACGATCTTTCCGAGGTTGCCGGGATTGTCAACGAGGTTAGTGGCCGAGCGGATATCGCCTGTGGGGAGATTTATGGCAATGCATTTGGTGTAGTCTTTCTCGTTGGGGGTGGTGGCCAAGAGGAGGTTTGTGGGTGCCGTTGCGGGAACGGAGAACACGCAGTTTGTGGCATCGGCATAGTTCTGAATCTTATTGTCGATCCAGCCCACGATGTAGCCTTTGACCCATTTGTCGGCTTCATTGGCGCCGGTTCCCATGGCCACAACCTGGGTGGGGTTATAAGGCGAGCTCTGAGTGCCTGAGCCGGTGGCTATTCCGTCGCCGGAGGGGGGATTGGGGGTGTCGCCGCCTGATGAGCCTCCTTCGAGGGTGAACTTGTCGGTGTCGCGAAGGCCGGGGATGGCGAAGTATTTGTTGATTCGGCCATGGAGGGTCACAATCTTTCCGAGATTGGAGGGATTGTTGACAAGGTTGAGGCTTGAGCGGACATCGCCGTTGGGGAGGTTGACCACGACGCATTTGGAGTAGTCCTTGACATCGGGCGAAGAGGCAATGAGGATGTTAGTGGCCACGGTGGCGGGCACGGAGAAGTGGCAGTTTTTCTCATCGGCATAGTTCTGCGAAGAGTTGTCGACCCAGCCTACGATGTAGCCTTTGACCCATTTGTCGGCTTCGTTGACGGATGTTCCCATGGCAACAACCTGAGTGGGGTTGAAGGGTGAGGCTTCGGTGCCGTCGCCGGTGGGGATTGAGCCGCCGGGGAGCGGGTCATCGCCTCCGGGCACAGTCACGCCCTCGATGCGGAACTCGTTGGCCGCGCCTTTGTTGCCGGTGAAGGCATTGATGCCGAGCTCATTGCCGGGAGTGGCGAGCACCCATATCTGACGCAGGTAGTTTTCGGGCACGTCGCGCAGGTTGCCATACTGGCGTAGCGGCGAGTTCTGCGGGAGGCGCAGGAGCATGCACTGGCCGAGGGTGTTGGATTCGGCAGTCTGGCCTATGATAAGGGTGTTGTTGACTTCGGCGTCGGCGCCCCAGATAACGTCGTCATCGGAGCTAACGGTGGTGACGCCTGCTTTGAGCGAGCCAACGATATAGCCGGTGTACCATGCGCTGACGGCTTTGTCGGCGGCAATCATCTCAATGGCTTCGGCAACGTCGTAGGGATTGGTCTCGGTGCCCTTTGGCAGAGTGGGATTGCCGAAGTTGAGGAGGTCGTCGGTGTTGCGCAGTAGGAGCTGCCACACGGTGTTTGAGCCGGATTTGTAGCTTGAGAGGATGCCTACTACGTCGCCGTGGCCTTCGGGGAGCATGGTGCTCCAGAAGTTGGCGTAACCGCTTGTGCGCACCACGATGCTGTTGCCGTTGTCGTCCTTAAGGGTGCGGTTGGTGTTTTCCTTATGGGCGGTGCAGAAGGCAGCGGCGCCACCCTCTTCGAAATATACGTTGTTGAGGCGCACAAGCTGGCTCTGATAGCGCCGGAGGGTCTCGGCGCTGTTTCCGAGGTCGGAGAGCGAGATGGTGAGGGTGTCGACGGCTTCGGGCTTGGGGAGACCGTTGAGCTGCGCGTGCTGCTCAAAGAACTCGAGCGGCATGAAAGTTGCCTGCCATCCGTAGCCGGCGGAATAGTCGGGGAATCCGAGCTGCTGGAGGGTGGAGTATTTGCCGATGTACATGTCGGTGACATCGATGACCACTTCCTGGCCCACGCGGTAGTTAACGTAGAGCGAATTGGCGTTTATGGACATTGCCAGGGCCGCTGTTGCGTCCTGAATCACGAGGCTCTTGTAGATATTGCCGGAGGCGTCGGAGCTGATTACGCGGCCTGAAATGACCACATGCTCGCCATTCTGTGCGAGGCGGACGGTGTCAATGTAATTGTCGGCGCTGTTCCAGTATTGCTCCTTGAGTTCGGCAATAGTGGTGTTGGGCGTGATTGTGGCCACCGGCACGCTGAGTTCGGGTGCGTCGTAGTCGTCGCTGCATGCGGTGAGGCCGGTGGCGGCGAAGGCTGCGAACAGGAGTCCGATATATGATTTGAATCTTTTCATTTTTCAGATTAGTTTTTGCGGTAAACGGTTGGAGCGTTGAAAGTGGGGAATTTCACTATGTCGCTCGGTGCGATGTTGGTGTATTCACCCGAGCGCACAATGTGGCAGTCGGGGTTAAGCACGTTTGCAATAGTGGCAGTTCCGTCGGCCTCGAAGCTGATTGTCCAGAGGCAGCCATCGCCGGTGTTGGAGTCGTAGAGCTGGAAAGATGTGAGGTGAGAGCTGTCCATGCCTACATATCGACCGTAGGCGTCAACGATAGTGTAGGCGCCGGCGGTTTCGGTGATGGTGAGGGCGTTGGTCTCGGCAGTTGTAAAGGAGTTGCCGTTAATGGTGACAGCCTGCATGCTGAATCGGCCATAGGCGAGATCCTTGGAGATGGCTGTGCCTACCTGGGAGTCGACCACGAACACATATTTGTCGCCCGAAGTTATTGAAGTCACCTGGGTGAATGTGGGGTTTCCGGTAGGATCTGACGGGGTAGTTGCCTCGGTTTTCTTGCCGGCAACTACGTTGTCGATGCGGTAGGTGGTGTACTGCGATGCGGAATTGGCCGTGTAGCGGAACCCGATGTAGACAATGCCGCTCGGACCCTCGAGCGAGATATTGCCCGAGGAGACCCAGTCGCTCCATGAGCCTGACGGCTGCGGGATGTTAGCGCTGACAGGGGTGAGTGTTGCCTTGGCGGGGTCATCGGAATTGAGAATGAAAGCTTCAAGACGGCCTTCGCCCGAGTAGCCCACCATTGACTGGAAGGAGAATACTTTCTCGGTCATTTTGTCGACGTCGAGACCCGGAGTGATGAGCCAGGAAATGAAGCCGTCGGTGCCGGGGGTCTTGTTATAGCCGGTGCAAGCGGCGAAAGTGTTGTTTTCCTGGTCGCGCTTTTGGGTGAACCAGGTTGCGTTGCCGGAGATGTTGACTGTTTTCCAGTTGCCGAGGTCGGCGATAGAGGAGCAGCCTTCAAAGGTTTCATCGAGCGAGGTGACAACGGCTTCGCCGCCGCCGGGAGCGTAGCTTTCGCCGCCGAAGTCATAGCAGTCTTCATTGGTGACGAACACCACCTGCCAAGAGGAGCGATACCAGCTGAGAATGGCCACGATGTTGCCGTGACCGGCCGGGAGGGTCTGGTCGCAGAAATCGGAATAGCCGCTGTTGCGCACAAGCAGACGGTTGCCGTCCTTGTCGATGAGGTAGCGGTCGGTGCCCGAAGAGCCGGCTTCGGCCCAGCGTTCTTTTCCGCCGCCAATGAAAGAGACATCTTTGATTTCAATGCGCTGGCTCTGATATTGGCGCACCTTTTCGGCGTCCTTTACCATTGCGTTGATTTCGGGGATGGTCATTGTGAGGGTGGTTACCTTTGAGGGATCGGGCAGACCGTTGAGCGAAGTGTGGGCAAGGAAATCCTTCTCGCTCATTTTAGAGGTTGTCGGGGCGTTGTTGTAGGTGCCTTCGGTACCTATCTGAAATAGACCGGCGTATTTCCCGGCATAGAGGTCGGTGACATCGATGAACACCTGTTCGCCGATTTTGTAGCGCAGGTGGAGGTCCTTGACGCTTGCCGATACGGTTATGGCACCGGTTTCATCCTGAATCTGGATTGCCTGGTAGATATTGCCTGTGAGATCGTTGCCTATCACGCGGCCACCGAGGATTACGTGTTCGCCCCCGGCTGTTTCGCCCACTTTGGTGCAGTAGTTTTCTTCGGCCGACCAATACTGGGCTTTGAAGTCGGCGATTGTGGTGTTGGCTTTCCAGTCAGATGACGGAATGGCCAAGGGTGGCACTTCCAGGTCCTCGTTGCACCCCGAAAGGGAAACGCCTGCCAATGCCAGGAGAGCCGCAGCCAACAGAGATTTCATATTTTTCATGTTCAATAATTTACTTAAGTGAGTTATGAAAAGTCAGTGAGGTCAGAAACGCAAACCGACATTGGCAAACACTTTGATTCCCTGAGCAAAGGAGTAGCGGTTGGGGTACTTGAGGCTCGAGAAATTGGTGTAGTCGAAGCGTCCCTGCTGGTAACCGTAGGTCATTATGTCCTTTTTGTTGAGGATGTTGTCGACGCTGACGTTGATGTTTAGCGACATCTTGCGGTTGAGGTATATGACCTTGCCGACGGATGCGTTGAGCACGAATGCATCGTTGAGCTTCTCTTCGCCTGTGATTTCGGCCACGGCCTGAGCGAGCTGTGCAGGGTCGGGATAAATGGTCCAGAGGTCAGTGAGAGCTTCGTGGCGCACGGGCGACTGGTTGACGTAGGCATTGCCCATCCATGAGCAGTTGACGTTGAAGAACCACATGCCCGGAGCCTGCCAGTCAAGGCCTATGTTGACAGCCGTCTGCGGAGTTCCACCCACATGGTAGTTCTTGAGGTAGACAACCGAGGCAGTGTCGGGCGACATGCCGTTTTCATAGGAGCGCACGCCGGTGGGGTTGTTTTTGTAGCGGTAGCTTGCGATTGTTCCGGCCACAGAGGCTGTGAGTGAGGGGGTGATTTTGAAAGCGGCTCCGAGTTCGATGCCTTTGTAGTGCTGGCGCACGCCTTTCAGAACGTAGTTCATGAACGTTGAGTACTGGTCATCGTAGTAGGAGAAGCGCTCGGTCATGTCGTTGAGCGAAGTCCAGAAAGCGCTGATCTGACCTCGGAAACGGCGGTAGTTCCAGCCGTAGGAGAGGTCGGCAGAGAAGATGCGCATTGAGCTGAGGCCGTCGATGGCGGTGTCCTTTATACGCGGCGAAATGTAGGCGTTGTCAAAGAAAGGTGCCTGGGTTTCGTAGGTTGCATGGAGGGTGATGGCGTTACGTCCGTTGATTTTGTAGACTGCGCCGGCTTTGAGCGCACCATTGTCGAAACGGTGGGTCTCGCCTTTGCCGAATGAGTTGAGCGGAGCGCGTCCGTTGCGCATCTTGCCGTCGCGCTGGAACTGAGTGTAGCTCATTTCCAGGCCGTAGTTGAAATCCCAGCGGGGGAGCGCTATGGTGTTCTGCAGCCATGCCTTGGCCTGTAGGGCCGAGATGTAGTAGTTGTAGCCGAAGGTGTCGTCCTTGGTCACGTGGCGGTTGGGATTGTTGAGATCGTTCTGGAGGATTGAGGGGTTTCCCGGGAAATCGCGCTCGGAGAACTGGTCGATGTCAAGCCAGAATTCGCCGCCGAGAAGGTCGCGGATTGTCTTGAAATAGTGGGCGCGAGTGTAATTGAAGCTCACGCCGGCCTGCAGGTTCATAGAGCTGTTGAGGCGATGGTTGAGCACGGAGCTGAAGATGTAGTTCAGCTGGTTGCTGTGGCGGTTCTCAAGGATGTAGGTCGAGCCCTTTGGAGTCTGAGAGGGATTGGCGGCGTTCTGTGCGTTGTTGAGGTAGTTGGCCTGATAGAGGGCGTCCCAGTTGATTTGGCGGAAGCTCTCATCGTTGCGCCAGAGGTCGGTGTAGAGGTCGAACGCCTCCTGATTGTCGGTGTAGTAAGAGGGGAGATAGCGGTAGTAGTCGGGTCGCGGGTCGCGGGCGTTGTACCAGTTGAGGGCCGAAGTTGAGTAGTGGACTGCTCGGAATGAAGCTCCGGTGTTGAGAGTGGTTCCCTCTTTCGGTTTCCATTTCCAGTTGAGCACGAAGGTGGGATCGAACGTCTCAACGATTTTAGCGTTGCGTTTCTTACCGTCCTGCCATCCCCAGTTGGGGTTGTAGAGGTTGTTGCCGGCCAGTTCGTAGGCTTCAAGGTAAGTTGAGGTGGTGCCTGTGCGCTGAGTGGGTGCGCCGAAAGCGGTGAGCGAGAGAGAATGCTGCTTGTTGAACTGTTTTTCGAGCGAGAGGAAATAGCCACCCGATTTGTAGAATGAGCCGGGGACTATTCCTTCGTTGGCCCAGCGCACTATTCCGCCCACGGTGAGTCCCCATCCGGTGCGGCCAATGCCGGTGGTGTACATGGCCATTGCACGCAGCATGTAGTTGGCGTTGGTGTATCCCACAGAACCGTAGAATCCGGGCGCATAGTCGCTGACAGTGGTGTTGATGTTGGAGCTACCGCCAATGTTGCCGAAACCGTAGAGCGAAGGAGCCATGTCGAGCGAGTTGGTGCGGTTGCGGAACATGCGGTTCATGCCGCCGAGCGATGAATAGTTGAAGCGGCCGCGTGCGAGGTCGTTCATCGGCACGCCGTTGATGTAAGTGGTGTTGAAGTAGTTGTCGTAACCACGGTTGCGGAAACGCATGATTGAGAAACTGTAGTTGGCGGCTGAATTGTAGATGTTGTCGGAGGCACCGTTGAGCACGGCCACAGCCTGCGAGTTGCCCTCCTCATCCTCAAGCACCGATTCATCGAACATCAGTTCGTTTTGGGCTTCGGAAAATTCGGTTTCGACCGCCGCTTTCAGGGCGAGATTGCCCAGATTGGTTGTCGGGCCGAGGGTGACGGGCAGATTGAAATCATTGTAGCCATAGGCGGCAATGCTGATGAAGTCGTTTCCGGGATTGGCGGAGGAGAAAACGAATTCTCCGTTTGGACCGGTTACAACTGTGATGCCTTGGCTGTTGATCATGACGAGGGCACCCTCGACCGGTTTTCCGGTGGCGGAGTCAATGACCACACCTTTCACTGTGGCCTGTTGGGCGGCCAGCGGAAGGAATGCCGTCAGAATCAATAGCAGAAACAGTTTGATTCTCATAAAAATAATGGTGAATGGTTAGATATGGATGTTTTGAAATAATAATTAGCGAGGTTACGTTTGGTAAGGTTAACTTGTTTCGGAGTGAAAAAAGTAGCTTACAAAACTAATGCATTTTTGCCGAATATCCGCGCTAATCGCTGTTTTTTTCAACTCAAAACTTCTAAACCGAGCTCTCAGAGCGCTCAGAGTTCGCCGAGCACCCAAAGACAAACCGGTTTTGGGGGGAATTGACAGGGCTGGCGCATGAGATTTAACTTTCCTTAAAAACCTTGAGGAGGTAGTCAATATTACGGCCACACTTCTTGCGT